>Ga0335075_10010249_pt1 | contig 14243 bp, 9 predicted proteins | sample Lox_Sample_24_FD_206723 | JGI IMG/M metagenome (GOLD analysis project Ga0335075, IMG submission 206723) | Soil microbial communities from Loxahatchee National Wildlife Refuge, Florida, United States - Lox_Sample_2.4 | ecosystem: Environmental > Terrestrial > Soil > Wetlands | place: USA: Florida...
GACGGCCATCCGAGCGATGCACTGGAAAACATTTACGAGGCGCCGCAGCGTTTCGGCCGCGCCATGGTGGCGGCGCTTCGCCTCTGTCTGTGCTGCGTTGGCGTGGGCTTCATCGTTTGCCCTCGCCGCATTCACGCAGGCACCAGGATGGCCTCCGCATCCCGGTCCGATGCTGCAGGGAGGAATTGACCATCTGCAGACCCTCGATTTCCACCTCGACCTCGTCCGCTCCTCGCAGACCATCGCGGCGCTGAAGCCGAAGGGAGCGAATGGCTTCGACTTCACCCCCGGCGATTGGCTCGTCCGCCGCTCCACCGACGGCTACTACCACCTCGGCGACATCGACCTGCGCCTGCGCACGGGCTCGAGCGGCCCGTGGCAGAGCTATTCCACCGCCTACCGTCGGCAGCCGGTCAAACAGTTGCCGATTCAGGGCGATGAGCTGGCCTCGGCGGATTTGGCTCCCACGCTGCCCGCCGACATTCCGCTCGACATCGTGCGGACCTGGAGGATCGACGGCGAGCATCTCGCGCTGCACTTCAAAATCACGAACAAATCCACGCAGCCGGTCACCATCGGCTCGCTCGGCATTCCTCTCATCTTCAACAACATCCTCACCGGGCGCACGCTGGCGCAGGCTTCCACGGAATGCAGCTTCGACGACCCCTACATCGGTGAGGACGCGGGTTACGTCCAGGTCACGCGGCTTAATGGTCAAGATCCGGTCCTCGTGATTGTCCCTGAGGGCCGCACGCCGCTGGAGGCGTGGCGGCCGATTCTCAACCACTGGCCCCCCAGCGGAAAGCCCCCGATCTTTACCGATCCAACGCCACGCGGCATCACCTTCGAAGGTTTTTATGAGTGGATGGTCCTGAGTGGGGCCTATCAGGAAAACGAGTGGAAGCATGCTCGGCCCTGGAACAAGGCGACGACGCTCACGCTCGAACCAGGCGAGTCGCGCAGCTTCGGGCTCATCTTCCTGCTGGCGGATTCGATCCCGCACATTCAGCACGCCCTGATCGCACACTTTCGTCCGGTGGCGGTAGGGATACCCGGCTACGTCTTACCGCAGGACATACATGCCCAGCTGTTTCTCAATTACCACGAGCCAATCGAATCCATCACAGTCGATCCGGCGGCCGCGATCGACATCCAACCGGAGCCCAACACAGCCACTGGATGGATGCGGTACGCATTGCAGGGACGAACGTGGGGGCGGGCGCGCCTGTCGATCGTCTATCGCGACGGAACCCTGCAAACCATCAGCTACTTCGTCATCAAATCCGAGCAGCAGGCCGTAGCGGATCTCGGGCATTTTCTCTTCACAAAGCAGTGGTTCGACGACACCGGGGATCCATTCCACCGCGATCCTTCAGTCATCACCTATGACCGGCAGGCAAACCGGCAGGTGACGCAGGAGGGCCGCGTGTGGATCGCCGGCCTGAGCGACGAGGCCGGCGCCGGCTCGTGGCTGACGGCGGCAATGAAGGAATTCGGAGAGCCGAACCAGCCGGAGATCAGCCAGTACGAGCAGTTCGTGGACCACGTGCTCTGGGGCGGAATCCAGTCGAGCAGCGGGCCGCTGCAGTACGGCGTCCACAAGAGCCTCTTCTATTACCAGCCCGATCAGTTTCCTCCCGGCTTCTACAGCGGCCGGTACAACTGGCACACGTGGGCGGCGTGGAACCAGAAGGAATCCGCTGCCGTCGACCGCTCGTTCGATTATCCGCACGTGGCGGTGGCCTACTGGGCGATGTACCGGCTGGCACGCGATCACCAGGGCCTCGTGACGAATCATCCGTGGCAGTGGTATCTGGATCACGCGTATCAGACCTCGATGGCGATGGTGAAGTTCGCGCCGTATTATTCGCAGTTCGGGCAAATGGAAGGCGATGTGTTCGTGCGCATCCTCGAAGATCTGCAACGCGAAGGCTGGACCGTCCGGGCCAACGCGCTCGAGGCCGCGATGCGGGCCCGGGCGCTGCACTGGAGTCAGGAGGCGTATCCCTTCGGCAGCGAAATGCCCTGGGATTCCACGGGGCAGGAAGAGGTGTATGCGTGGACGCGTTACTTCGGCTTCAATTCGAAAGCGCAGGTCACGCTGGACGCCATTCTCGGTTACGATCCGTCCATTCCTTCGTGGGGTTACAACGGCAGCGCCCGGCGTTACTGGGATTTCCTTTTCGCCGGCAAGGTGGCGCGCCTGGAGCGGCAGCTTCATCATTACGGTTCGGGCATCAATGCGATCCCGCTGCTGGCCGCGTATCGGCAGCATCCCGACGATCTGTATCTGCTGCGCGTGGGCTATGGCGGAACCATGGGTCCGCTGACCAACATCGATCAGGAAGGCTTCGCTTCCGAAGCGTTCCACGCCTTCCCGGATATGCTGGCCTTCGATCCATACTCCGGGGATTACGGACCGAATTTCTTCGGTGTGGCGCTCGATACCGCGACGTACGTCACCCACGATCCGACATTCGGCTGGCTGGCATTCGGCGGCAACCTCGCGCAAACAGGGAAGACGATCGATGTCATGCTGCTCGATGCTTTTCGCATGCGAGTGTATCTCGCCCCCTACGGACTCTGGCTGACGCTCGACGCGGGCAAGTTTCGCACTGTGAGTTTCGACCCCGGTATGCAGACTGTGCGGCTGACGCTCGACCCGGGCACGCAGTATACGAGCCAGGCGTTGCTGCGGATTGCGCAGCCGGCGACGATAGCAGGCATAGGCCGCTTCCGTCCCGAGCGCACCCTCACTCTTGTGAGGGGCGCTTATACGATTCGGTTACAGGCAACGCCCACTCTGATTACGCTCAAGGCGGTGGATTCGGATCCCCCGGCTGATCAGCCCTGAGGTTTCGCAGAATGCACGACTAGTTCCAGGAGAAATGCCCCATGTGCAACCAGCATCCGCTATCCCGCAGACACTTCCTTGGCTCCGCCACAGCCTTCGGCGGCCTGTTTTTCCTGCCCCACCATCTCCAGGCCCTGCAGGACGCGGTGATGGACATTCCTGTGAGCGCCAATCACATCGGATACGAGAAGGTGCTGTGGCGCTACAAGGACTTTCCCATGACCCAGGTGCGGATGCACGATGGCGTGCTGAAGAACGCAATGGAGGTCAACCGCCAGTATCTCTGCCTCCTGCCCAACGACCGCCTGCTGCATACATTCCGTTTAACCGCGGGCCTGCCCACGAACGCCGAGCCTCTCGGCGGCTGGGAAGCGCCGGACATCGAGTTGCGCGGCCATTTTGCCGGAGGCCATTACCTTTCCGCGTGCGCGCTGATGTACGCCTCGACGGGCGACGAGCAATTGAAGGCCAAGGCCGACGCTCTGGTCGCGGAACTGGCCAAATGCCAGCAGCCGGATGGCTACCTGAGCGCATTTCCCGCCGAGTTCTTCGACCGGCTCCGCCATTACCAGAAAGTATGGGCGCCCTTCTACACCTACCACAAGATCATGGCCGGGCATCTGGACATGTACGTTCACGCCGGCAACGAGCAGGCGCTGCACACCTGCCAGCGCATGGCCGACTGGGCCATCGATTACACCAGGCCGATCCCCGACGATCAGTGGCAGCGCATGCTGCTGGTTGAGCAGGGCGGCATGAACGAGGTCTCATTCAATCTGTACGCGGTCACGGGCAAGCCGGAGTATCGCGATCTCGGCTTCCGCTTCGAGCACAAGCTGATCTTCGATTTTCTGGCGCAGCGCGAGGACAAGCTGGCCGGCAACCACGCCAACACGAATATCCCCAAGGTGATCGGCGCTGCGCGCGGCTATGAAGTGGCGGACGACCGTCGCTACCACACCATCGCGGATTTCTTCTGGCAGGCGGTCACAGAAAATCACGCCTACGCGACTGGAGGCACCAGCGACGGCGAATTCTGGCATCCGGTGGGGACGCTGGCCGAGCACCTCGGCCCCGCCGCCGAAGAGTGCTGCTGCAGCTACAACATGATGAAGCTCTCGCGCCACCTGTACGGCTGGAGCGGCAACCCCCGCATCTTCGACTACTACGAGCGCCTGATGTACAACGTGCGCATCGGCACCCAGGATCCGAAGGGCATGCTGATGTATTACGTCTCCCTGGAGCCCGGCTACTGGAAGACCTTCGGCACGCCGTTCGATTCGTTCTGGTGCTGCACGGGCACGGGCGTTGAGGAGTATTCGAAGGTCAACGACTCGCTCTATTTCCACGACGACCATAACCTTTACGTCAACTTGTTCGCGGCTTCAGAGGTGCAGTGGCCGGATAAAGGCGTGACCCTTGTGCAGGAAACGAATTTCCCGCTGGAAGAAGGCACGACCCTGACGGTGAGGGCGACCCAGCCCACGGCGTTCGGCCTGAAAGTGCGCGTTCCTTACTGGGCGACGCGCGACGTGACCTTCCACGTCAATGGCCGGCAACACAACGTCAGGGCCAGGCCCGCAAGCTATGTCACGCTGCGCCGCACCTGGCGCGACGGCGACAAAGTCGAAGTGAGTTTCCCCATGTCGCTGCACGCCTCCCCGCTTCCCGATGCGCCCACTATCCAGGCGGTGATGTACGGTCCGCTGGTGCTGGCCGGCGGCATGGGACGTGAGGGACTCGACGAGGCCCGCATTTACGGCCCCAATGGCCCGTGGGATGACCACCACAAATACCCGATGCCGGAGTTAGCGGCGGCTTCCGGCCAGGGCAGCGATGCGGTGCGCCGCGTTCCAGGCAGCGAGCTGCGCTTTGAAACCGTCGGCCAGAGCACGACGATGCAACTCAAGCCTCTCTGCCAGGTGATGGACGAGCGTTACAGCGTCTACTGGAAGGTCAACACCAACGCTGTCTGATCCGTGACCGGCCGAACCGCAGTACGCTCCGGCCTTCAGGAAGCCAGAGCCCACGCATTCGCGCCGGCCAGCAGAAAGACCAGCGGAGCGTTCCAGTTGATGCAGATTTCGTTCATCCAGTACGCTGCCTGGTCGTCTGCCCACACGCGCATCGGCGCTTCCCGGAGTACAGATCCCGTGATGCTGGCGGCGTTGGGCCCTCCGGACATGAGCCCCGGCCACGGCGCGGCGATGCCATCCGCCGCGCTGGGCCGGTGGTGCGGATGCTGGAAGGCGTTATACCCGATCTGCGTGACCCACGAAACGCCGAAGCAGTTTCGCCCCAGGATGTAGTGCAGGTTGCCGAGCGCCGCCTCGCGGGCTTCGGGGTTGGGTTGGAAATGATCGGCGATCATCATCAGCAGCGATTGATTCGCGGCCTCGCCGTTCGATCCCCAGATGTAGTCGAGCGGTCCGAGTGTTTGCCCGTATCCGCTCGTGCGGGCGCGCCGCATCAGGAACTCGGCATCCTGCGCGGTTTTCGCAAGCACGCGATCGCGAATCGATTCGGAGCCCGGCCGCGCCGACAGCGCGACGGTCCAGTAGCCGAGCGGCGCCACCTGTGGCCACGAGGGTGCCCAGACGTAGTTCTCCACCGGCAGGTCCGCCGTGTGTGCCATAAACGCATCGCGATACGCGGCTTCCCCCGTCGTCCGCCACAGCTCGCCTGAGGCCCACAGGATCTCGTCGCGGCCATCGTGGTCGGCGTAGGAGCCCGTGCCGATCCCCGGCGGATTCTCGAACATCACGTCGGGATGCGCGATGGCCCATGACCACGCGCTTCTGGCTGCCGTCAGGCAGCGCTGCGCGAACCCCGGATCGTATGCGCCATAGCAGCGCGCCGCAATGGCCCCCGCGGCTGCCAGATCCGCGGTCGCGCAGGTGCTCTTGTATGGCGGCGAGCCCGTTCCGATGATGTAGCTCGTCATCGTATCGTCCTGGGGCATGATGAATGCGCAGAATCGTTCGCTCGTCTGCTTGTGCCACACGCCGCCGTCGGCGTCCTGCAGCGAGAGCATCCATTCCAGGTTCCACCGCACCTCGGCCAGATAATCGGGAAGCCTCCCGCCCGATTCCGGGATGCTGAGATTCAGGCCCAGCAGCGAGTGCGGAAACAGCTCCCACGCCCGCAGCAGCGTGCCGACAGAGATGCCGCTGTTCACCACGTAGCGGCCGTAGTCGCCGGCATCGTGCCAGCCGCCATGGCTCGGCACATCGCCGTTACGGCCCGAGGTGGGATGGTACGCGCCTTTCAGATGGCACGCGGGATGCCGGTATCCTCCGCCCAGATCGACCCCGCAGCCGCAGCGCTGGCCGTAATAGCCGCGCATGGTCATGCGCAGCGGCTCGCGCCATGCATCCGCCCCAATCGGAAACGCGCCGCTCCCTCCGGTCGCCGTGGCCAGCCGATATCGGCCCGCTGTTTGGAACGCGGAGAAATCCGCGAGCGCAACGCGATCGCCGGAGCAAAGATCGTGCATTACGGGGCCGGCACTCCCCCGAAACACCGTTTGTCCCGTGCTCGCGTTCCGCAGCTCAAACGTCTTGCCCGCCTGCTCCGCCGGAACCGTGGCGACCTTCCGGACTCTGGGCAGATAACCGGCCTGGTTCAGGGCCACCGCGGGAGGCGCCGGCTCCTGCTTCGGACGCCTCGCAACCAGCCGCTCTCCCGCGATGACGGCCCCCGAAGCCGCGGAGACGGAAAGGAGCTTGATTGTCGTGCGCCGATCCATCGAGACCTCAGACCACCGGAAAGCGCGCCGGCTGATGCTGTCGCCGACAGGGTCATACTACGCCTGCTGAAAACGTTCGGCGCCGTGACGTCGCGCTCCACGGAATCATTCCGAAGCGTGGGCGCTCGCTGGGCCTTTACGGGTCGATTCGGCCGGCGTTGCTCGTACGCTCAGCACCGGACATTCGGCGTGCCGCACGATTTCGTATGCATGCGACCACATGGGCCCGTTGTACAGCGCGCGGTGCGGCTTCAGCCCCAGCACGATCAGGTCTTCGCCATGCTCGTGGGAGAACCCGAGCACGCCCGGTGCGGGCTTTCCCGGCAGCACGTGGCCCGCGACGGTCTCGTGTTCTCCATCCTGCAGGACATCCAGCGTGGAGACCAAATCGCTCATTTGCCTGGAGTGTTCGCCGCGCGGATCCGAGCAGATGTGCAGCACATCGCAGGGCGCGTGCCACGCCCGTATCGCCGTCAGCAGGTAAGGAACCGCTGCAAGCGACTCCTGTGAAAGGTCCGTGGAGAAGAGGATCCGCCTGAGCTGGAGCTGTTCACCGGCTCCCCGCGCACGCGGCCCAACGACGAGCACCGGACACCGCACGCAGTGAAAAATCTGCTGCGCGACAGACCCACGCAGGAGCCGCGGAATCCCGCTGCGGCCGTGCGTGCCGACGATCAGAAGGTCGATCTTCTCATTCCGCACAAAACCACTCACGACCTCCTGAATCTCCCCCTGCATGACATGCCGGCGGAGATTGATTCCATTCAGGCGATGCGCCTGCTCGAGGCTGTCGACCAGCCGATCGCAATCGCGAACGGCGGCTTCGTCCAGTATCGGCATCGCATCCGCGGCGTACGGAAATGCGGAGGGCCGGACCAGATGCAGCAGGTGCAGCGTTGCGCCGAAATGCCTCGCTACCGCCAGCCCGTGTTGCAGGGCGCGCTCGGTGCACTCCGAAAAATCCGTGGCGACCGCCACCTGGCGGAGAATCACAGGTTTGTCCAGAGGAAACATGTCAGCGATCCTTCTGTTGCGGATCAAGCCCGGGAACAATAGGTGCGGATTGCTCGGGACACTGCGGGCCTGGCAAACCTCGATCAGCGATGAGGAGTCGTTTTCTGCGGCTTTGTCGCTTTGTTGGGCGCCCGGTTTGGATGCTCGCGATTGTGCCGCGCCAGCGCTTTGGCGATCTGCTCCGGTGAAAGCCGGCTGTGGCCTTCGGAGTGGAGCACATCGCTCGGAACTGGCGAATTCGTTGTTGCAGGAATGGTCATGTGTCCTCCATTCGGGGCGGCGGGAGCCGCGGAGGCACAGGTCGCAGTTGCAGGCAGCGAGCGAACCAAATGTCGGGGGATCGGATGCTGTGCCCGCTGCCGTAGCTGGGGCCGGCGCGCTGACGCGCCTTCCAGAACCCTTCATCTCAAAGTTACTCACGCGGAGCACAGGCCGCCGTGACCCCGGTCACAACATCGCCTGCTGCGCAGAACGTTCGTCGCGTTTCCGCAGGCGGCAGAAGCGCCGGCCTGCGACAGAGTACGGCGCGGTGCGGGAAGTTTCTGTAGCCCTCCGGCACACAGAACCATGCAGCCCGTTTGTGACGGCAGACACGGCAGGCAGCCCGTGAATACGTGAATCCTGAAGTATGGCCTTCACGACTGCTGCGCCGGAACGAATCTCTGCGCCAGCCGGCCGGCCATCGCCCTCTCTGGCCTACGCCACGCGCAGCCGGTGGATCGCCGCCATCGCCGTGATGTCAAGCGCCATCATGGAGGTACTGGACACCTCCGTGGTGAACGTGAGCCTCCCGCACATTGCGGGCTCGCTTTCCTCCAGCGTCGAGGAAGCGACTTGGGTCCTGACCTCCTACATCGTCGCCAACGCCATCATTCTTCCCATCACCGGCTGGCTGGCAAATTACATCGGGCGCAAACGCCTGCTGATGACCGTGGTGACGGGCTTTACGCTGTCGAGCGTCTTGTGCGGGCTCGCTCCGAATCTTCCGGCGCTGATCTTTTTCCGGGTCCTGCAGGGAACCACCGGAGGCGGTCTGCAGCCGTTGTCGCAGGCTGTGCTGCTGGAGGAGTTTCCCGGGCATGAACGCGGCAAAGCCATGGCCTTTTGGAGTCTCGGCATTATTGCCGCGCCCATTCTGGGGCCGACGCTGGGCGGCTGGATCACCGACTCTTACTCGTGGCGGTGGGTCTTCTACATCAACGTGCCCATCGGCATCCTGAGCCTCCTGCTTATCTATCTGTTCATCCACGATCCGCCGTGGATCCGGCGCGGCGCGCTGCGCGCCGATCTGTGGGGGCTGGGCATGCTGGCCGTTGGCATGGGCTCACTGCAGATCATGCTGGACAAAGGCCAGGAGAAAGACTGGTTCGGCTCCGATCTCATCCGAACGCTCGCCGTGCTGGCTGTGGTTTTTCTCGCCGCCTTCGTCATTCGCGAGCTGTGGGCAAAGAATCCCATCGTGCATTTTTCGCTGCTGCGCCTCAGGACCTTTGCTACCGGCGTCTCGCTGGCGGCGGTTATGGGCTTCGTTCTCTACGGCAGCCTCATCGTCCTGCCGCTTTTCATGCAGACCCTCCTGAACTGGACGGCGTCGACCGCTGGGTTGTGGACGAGCCCGCGCGGCATCGGCACCGCGCTCTGCATGCCCGTGGTCGGCCTCCTGCTGGGAAAACGCTTCGACGGCCGCTGGATGCTGGTGCTGGGATTCGCCACTGCCGGCCTGGCTTTCTTCGGCTACTCGCATATGACGCTCGACTCCGGCACCTGGGACATCTTCGGATATCAAATCGTCCAGGGTGTCGGCATGGCCTTCCTCTTCGTGCCGCTCACCACGCTGACCATGGGTCCGATTCCGCAGGAGGAAACGGGCTACGCGACGAGCCTCTACAGCGTCACGCGCAATATCGGTTCGAGCATGGGTGTTTCTTTCGTGACCACATGGATCACGCGCCGTTCGCAGTTTCACCAGACCATCCTGGCAGGGAACCTGGGCGCGACGAATCTCACGGGGCAGCAAATTGCTGCCAGCACCGCCTCGTTTCTTCAGTCCGCTGGAGCCGATCGCGTCACAGCGGACTACAAGTCGTATGCGTTGCTGTACCGGATGCTCCAGCAGCAGGCATCGCTGCTGAGCTACGTCGACGTATTCCACATCATGGGCATTCTCTTCCTTGCGGTCATTCCGCTCGCCTTTCTCATGCGTCGCTCCCACACGCACGCTTCTGTCTCCGCGGTGGAGTGAAGCCAGTGGCCGGAGGGAGCGTGGCGATCGGTTGTGCGCACGCAGGCCGGCGCGATTGCGATCTAGCGTGGATGCGCACGCATCTCGACCGCGAAAAATGTGACCAGCGACACAACCAGCAACACGAACGCCAGCAGGAAGCCGCCAATCACGATCTGGGCGATGCGCCGCTGCTCGGGCCTCGGACGCGTGATCCCGAAGACCGTGATGAAGCCTTCCGTGAGCCAGGCCAGGAGCTTCATGGCATTCGAATTCGATCTCCCGGGCCAGCCGGCGGCTTCAGAAACGGCCTTTCGCAATCGCGTCCAGCACGCCGTTCAGAAAGTCCACCGACTCCGGCGCCGAGTAGCGGCGCGCGATCTCGAGCGCTTCGTCAATCACGATCGGCGCGGGATTGCCTGGGAAGCCCAGCAGCTCCGCTACGGCCATGCGCAGCAAATTGCGGTCGACGGCGGGCATCCGGTTCAGGCGCCAGTTTTTCGAGTGCTGCTCAAGCAGCGCGTCAATCTCCGCCTCCCGCGTAGTCGCCACGCGAAACAAGTCCTCGGCAAAGCCGCGCGTCGCGTCGTCGACGGTGTCGCGTGCCTGCCAGAAGGTTTTGCGTACCTCGTCGGGATTCTGTCGTCCCACATCCGCCTGGAAGAGCATCTGCATCGCCAGCTCGCGGGACTTACGGCGTTTTCCTACCAGCGTCATGCGCTTACCGCCGCTCCGGCCGGGGTTTTCGCCGCGATTTTGCGCGCGAGCGAAACCATCTCGATCGCTGCCGCCGCCGCCTCGAATCCCTTATTGCCGCCCTTCAGCCCGGCGCGATCCAGCGCCTGTTCCAGCGTCTCGCAGGTCAGCACGCCGAAAGAGTGAGGCACGCCCGTTTCCTGCTGCGATTGCCCAAGGCCGCGCGCCACCTCGTTATAGATGGCTTCGTAATGCGCGGTCTCTCCGCGCAGCAGGCAGCCCAGCGCGACCACCGCGTCGAAGGCGCCCGTCTCCGCCAGCCTGCGCGCCGCCGCGGGAATTTCCCAGGATCCCGGCACACGCGCAATCTCAATCTGATCCCGCCGCGCCCCACTGCGCAGCAGCGCGTCCAGCGCGCCGGCCAGCAGCCGCTCGGTAATCACCGCATTCCAGCGCGCCACCACAATCGCGAAGCGCATTCCCTCTGCGCTCAAATCGCCTTCCAGAGCCACCGCCTTCCCGCGCAGCGGATCGCTCCACGCCCAGAACGCGACCGTGAATCCCGGAACCGGCTCTGCGGTAAACAGCCGAGATTTCCAGCGCGTCTCCTCGACTGCGCCAATACGATCTTCCGCCTCATGTTGCTTCAGCCAGCGGCGCGCCACTTCGTGCACCGCATCCAGTTCGGTGACTTCCACCAGCAGATGCGTCTTCATCGTCGGCGGCTCACCGTCGATCAGCTCCAGATTGCCGAGAGGCGCCAGGAACGGGCGGCCGCGGCTGGCCACGCCGGGTCGCTCCGCCGGCTGATCCCAGCTTCGCCCCGGCGCAAATCCCAGTGCGGAAAAGAAACTCACCAGCCGATCGAACTCCGCCGCTGCGCCCACCGGCCGAATCCAGGTGATCCCTTTGATCATGATTTGAGGGTATCAGGGGGACTGGCCATCCAGGGGACTGGCCGTCCGGGCGATCCTGTCGAAGGGACTCGCGTCAAAAGAGCAAAGGCGGAGGCCGAGATTCCGGCTTCCCGCCTTTGCAAGGTTCGCGGTTCGTTCAGTCGGCAGCAGCCGTGTAATCCGGCTGGTGCTTCGACTGAGACGACCCACTCGGCTCGTCGTTGCGGATGCTCATGCCGTAGAACGAGCGGTAGACGAAGAAGAAAGACAGCAGGAAGAAGACTGCCGCCAGCACATAAGTCAATGTTGGCCTGGTGGACGACAGCTGCACCGCCAGCTCGACGGCGAGCAGCCCGAACAGCGTGGTGAACTTGATCACCGGGTTCATCGCGACGGAGGCCGTGTCCTTAAAGGGATCACCGACCAGATCGCCCACCACGGTCGCCTCGTGCAGAGGCGTTCCTTTTTCGTGCAGCTCCACCTCCACGATCTTCTTCGCGTTATCCCAGGCTCCGCCCGCATTGGCCATAAAGATGGCCTGGTAGAGGCCGAACATGGAAATTGAAATCAGATATCCGATGAAGAAGTAGGGATCGAGGAAAGCAAAAGCCAGCGCCGCAAAGAACAGCGACATAAAGATGGTCAGCATGCCGCTTTGCGCGTAGCGCGTGCAAATGGCCACCACCTTCTTGCTGTCCTCGGTCGACGCTTTCGTGGCGTTCTCGATGTTCATGTTGCGCTTGATGAAGGCCACAGCACGATAAGCGCCGGTGGTCACGGCCTGCGTCGCCGCTCCGCTGAACCAGAAGATCACCGCGCCGCCGGTGATCATGCCCAGCAGGAAGGGAGCGTGCAACAGCGACAGCTTGTCCACATTTCGCGTCAGCGAGTTGGTCAGCGCCATGATCGTCGCGAAGATCAGGGTTGTCGCACCCACCACCGCCGTGCCGATCAGCACCGGCTTGGCGCTCGCCTTGAACGTATTGCCGGCGCCATCCGCAGCTTCCAGCATCTGCTTGGCGTGCTCAAAGTCCACTTCGACGCCAAACTGCTTCTTCACGTCCGCGGCCACACCCGGCTCGTTTTCAATCAGTGACAACTCGTAGATCGATTGAGCGTTGTCGGTCACCGGTCCAAAGGAGTCGACTGCGATGGTCACCGGCCCCATGCCCAGGAAGCCGAATGCCACCAGGCCGAAGGCGAACATCGGCGATGCCAGGATGATGTTGTCGAATCCCATCGTGCTGACGCCGTATCCGATCCCCATCAGGATGACGACCGCAAGTCCCAGGTAGTAAGCGGAGAAGTTACCGGCGACAAAACCGGAAAGCAGCCCGAGGGCCGATCCTCCCTCTCTCGCCGACGCCACCACCTCTTTCACGTGGCGCGCCTCCGTCGACGTAAACACCTTGACGAGTTCCGGAATCAGCGCGCCCGCTACGGTTCCGCAGGAGGTGATCGTTGCCAGCTTCCACCAGAGGGTAGGATCCGATCCGAGAATGTTTCCCGAATAGCCCAGCAGAAAGTAGGTCACTGGATACGTGACGGCGATGGTCACGATGGACGTGATCCACACCAGCGAAGTCAGCGGCGATTCAAAGTTGAAGCTGCGCGCGTTGCCATACTTCGCTTTAGCGATGATGCCGTTCAGGTAATAGCCCACGACAGCGGCCACCAGCATGGCCACGCGCACCGCGAACAGCCACACCAGCAGCTGCACGCCCACTAGATCGCTTTTCTTGCCCAGGATGATGAATGCGATCAGCGCGACCTGGACAACGCCATAGGTCTCGAAGCCGTCTGCCGTCGGACCGACCGAATCGCCGGCATTGTCGCCCGTGCAGTCGGCAATCACGCCAGGGTTGCGGGCATCGTCCTCTTTCACTTTGAAGACGATCTTCATCAGGTCGGCGCCGATGTCGGCAATCTTGGTAAAGATGCCGCCGGCCAGGCGCAGCGTCGCGGCGCCCAGCGATTCGCCGATGGCGAAGCCGATGAAGCAGGGCCCGGCATAGTCACCCGGAACGGCCAGGATGATGAAGAACATCATCAGCAGCTCAATCGAGATGAGCATCATGCCGATGCTCATGCCCGCCTTCAGCGGCACGCTGAACGCGCGGTAGGGACTGCCGCCCAGCGAAGCCCACGCGCCGCGTGAGTTCGCCAGCGTGTTCACGCGGATGCCGAACCACGCCACAATGTAGCTGCCGGCCATGCCCAGCACGCTGAACGCGAGAATGATGACCACGCGTGACGCGGGATCGTGCATCAGCAGACCAAAGTAGGCGATCATGACGACCGCAATGAAGCTCCACAGCAGCAGCAGGAATTTTCCCTGATTGATCAGGTAGGTCTTGCACGTCTCCCAGATGATCTGCGAAACGTCGAGCATCGCCCGGTGCGCCGGCAGGCCCTTCAGGTGAACGTACATGAAGAGGCCGAAAACCATGCCCAGCACGCACGCCAGAGGTCCCCACAGCAGCAGCTGGTGGCCATTCATGCCGAAGAAGTGAACCTGTCGCAGATTGGGAAGCTGCAGATTGGCTTCGCCGCCGGCCTCGGGCGCCTGTCCAAACGCCGCGCCCGTGCCCAGCGCCATCAGTGTGGCCATCGCGCCGGCGAGCCGCGCCCAGCGCCGGGGTCCCCGGCGCACCTGTTGTTGGCGCGGCGGGGTGCAACGCCGCGAAAACGAATTCCTCGTCATATGCTCTCCTGTGCCCGTTCCTTGGCCTCGGGCAGTAATCTGCTGGCGGCTGCCTGCACGGCAGCCCAACGCTTTTCTTTGCAATATCGGCACTACAGGGAACGACAGTA
>Ga0335075_10010250_pt1 | contig 14241 bp, 14 predicted proteins | sample Lox_Sample_24_FD_206723 | JGI IMG/M metagenome (GOLD analysis project Ga0335075, IMG submission 206723) | Soil microbial communities from Loxahatchee National Wildlife Refuge, Florida, United States - Lox_Sample_2.4 | ecosystem: Environmental > Terrestrial > Soil > Wetlands | place: USA...
AGATGTACAGCACCACCGTCAGCACCAGCGTGGCCAGCGCAACGAGCAGCGTGATCGTCTGAAAGCGGAGCACGAAGCTCAGCGTTCGTCCGTAGTAGGCGATCAGCCGGTCGAAGACCCTCTCCGACGCCCGGTAGAACCTTCCCTGCTGCGCCTCAGGATTGTGACGCAGAATGCGCGAGCACATCATCGGCGTGAGCGTCAGTGAAACCACCGCAGAGATGACGATCGTCGTCGCCAGTGTCACCGCGAACTCGCGGAAGAGACGGCCCACGACGTCACCCATGAACAACAGCGGAATGAGCACCGCGATCAGCGAAACCGTCAGCGAGACAATCGTGAAGCCGATCTGCCCCGCTCCCTTGAGAGCCGCCTCCAGCGGCGATTCGCCCTCCTCGAGGTAGCGGGAGATGTTCTCGATCATCACGATGGCATCGTCCACGACGAATCCGGTGGAGATCGTCAGCGCCATCAGCGACAGGTTGTCGAGGCTGTAGCCCAGCACATACATCACGCCGAAGGTGCCGATCAGCGACAGCGGTACCGCGACGCTGGGGATGATGGTGGCGTACAGGCTTCGTAAAAAGAGGAAGATGACCATCACGACGAGCCCGATGGTCAGCATCAGCTCGAACTCAACATCGTCAACCGACGCCTGAATCGCCGTGGTCAAATCGGTGAGCGGCGTGATCTGGATGCTTGCCGGCAGATTCGCCTGCAGCTGGGGCAGCAGTTTCTTGATGCTCTTGACGACGCTGATCGTGTTCGCGCCCGGCTGGCGCTGAACGTTGAGAATGACGGCCGGCGTCTGATCCATCCACGCCGCCTGTTTGTTGTTCTCAACTCCATTGATGATCTGCGCAACGTCCCTCACGAATACCGGCGATCCGTTGCGGTACGCGATCACCACATTCTTGTATTCATCGCCGGTCTCGAGCTGATCGTTTGCGTCAATCTGATAATCCTGCCGCGGCCCGTCAAAGTTGCCCTTGGCGGCGTTCACGCTGGTTTGCGCCAGCGCCGTCCGCACATCCTCCATGTTGATTCCATAGGAGGACAAGGCTGCCGGATTCACCTGAATGCGCACCGCCGGCTTCTGCCCGCCGCTGATGCTCACCAGACCCACGCCGCTGAGCTGTGAAATCTTGGGCGCCAGTCGCGTGTCGATCAGGTCCTCGACCTGCGACAGAGGCATCGACTTTGACGTAATGGCCAGCGTCAGAACAGGAGCGTCCGCGGGATTGGTCTTGCTGTAGACCGGGGGAACCGGCAGCACCGAAGGCAGAAGACTCTGCGCGGCATTGATCGCCGCCTGCACTTCCTGCTCGGCAATATCAATATCCAGCGAGAGATTGAACTGCAGCACGATGACCGAGACGCCGCCCGAGCTGGTCGAAGTCATCTGGCTCAGCCCCTGCAGTTCGCCGAACTGCCGCTCCAGCGGAGCCGTCACCGTCGTCGCCATCACGTCCGGGCTGGCGCCGGGATAGAACGTGAGCACCTGGATCGTCGGATAGTCGACCTCGGGCAGGGCGGAGATCGGCAGCTGCGTGAACGCGACGAGGCCCACGAGCAGAATCGCAGCCATCAGCAACGACGTTGCGACGGGCCGCAATATAAATGGGCGCGATGGACTCACGGGACGTTGCTCTCACTCGTGTTTACAGGGAGCGCCTGCTTGGAGATCACTGCCTTCGATCCCTCCTGCAGTTTCTCGAAGCTGCTGGTTGCAACTTCGTCTCCGGGGTTGATGCCCTCGACGGCGGTCAAGCTGGCGTCGGTTGTTCCGGCCTTCACGTTGCGCACGTGCGCCGTCCCGTTCTGAATCACAAAGACGAACGCCACTTCGCCGTTGTGCTGAATGGCATAGCTGGGGATCAGCGTCATATTGTGCTGCGTGGTCACCAGCAGGCGTGTATTCACAAACTGGTTGGGGAAAAGGATGCTCTTCTTGTTGTCGAAAAGGGCGCGCAGCTTGACGGTGCCGGTGGTGGTGTCGATCTGGTTGTCGAGCGCCGTCAGCTTACCCGTCGCGATCTTCGTCTGCTGGTTGCGGTCGTATGCGTCGACGGTCAGTTTCGCCCCGTTCCGCAGCTGCGCCAGCACTTCGTCCAGATTGTCCTGCGCCAGCGTAAAGATCACAGTGATGGGATCAATCTGAGTCACCACCGCCAGGGCTGTGCTGCCGCTCGACTGAACCAGGTTGCCCGGATCCACCAGCCGCAGTCCGACGCGGCCCGTGATCGGCGAGGTGATATGACAATAGCTGAGCTGCACCTTGTCAAAATCGAGCGTTCCCTGGTCGGATTTGACCAGGCCTTCATTCTGCAGAACGATCTTCTCCTGATCGTCGAGCTGCTGCTTGGCGATGGCATTCTTGGCCCACGCCGCCTGGTAGCGCTCCAGATCCATCCGCGCCTGCGCCAGAACATTGGTATCGCGTTCCAGGTTGCCGGTCGCCGTCGCCACCTGGGCTTCGTATTGCCGCGGGTCGATATCCACCAGCGGATCGCCCTCTCGAACCATCTGCCCTTCACGGTAGTGAACCGCGGTGATCACGCCCGTCACCTGGTTGTAAATGGTGGTCGTATAGACCGGCGTGACCGTGCCAATGGCATCGAGGTATACGCCGATGTCGCCCTTTTTCGCCGTCGCCACGGTCAACGTCACCGGGCCGCCAAAACCGCGGCGTCCACCACCCGCTGGGGCGGCCGACTTCGAATTGTTCTGGTGACGCAAAACCATCACAAAAATCAAGGCGAACACCAGCAAAAGGACAACCCAGACCCATTGGCGCTTCTTTTTCGGCCTCGTTGCGCCACCATTGGGGGGTGGCAATTGATGATCGGGCGGGATTGGAGAATCGGGCGACTTTTGTTCCATCTCGTCTTTTTGCACTCTTCAGTTAGCGCAGCAGGCTGCGTGAAAATTCCCTGGTCGGCTCAATCCGCGGATCTTCGAGCCGCGGCACGGGTTGATTCCTCTGCACAGACACGCCTGCATCCGGCGAAAAAGACACAGTAACGGCATAGAACGGAGCTTACTGCGCAGGGTCTAGTAATTTCTTATGGACGATTCAGTGGTCCAGATGGTTGCAACGTGGACTGAGCTAAGGTTATCACCCGCCAAGGGATGTGATCGAGGCCATGAAGAGAATTGAATCGATTCAGATACCTGGGATTCTCCATCGCCTGGGTTTCTCAAATTCCGGGAATTGAGCGGAAAGCTTGCCTTTTCCACCCAATCTGTGAAAAACAGGAGCCTTGGAGAAACAGGCTCACCCATGCCCTTTATCCTTGCACTCGATCAGGGAACCACAAGTTCACGCGCGATTCTCTTCACCCGCGACGGCAAAATCCACGCCCGGGCGCAGCTGGAATTCACACAAATTTATCCTCAGCCGGGCTGGGTGGAGCACGATCCCTTCGAAATCCTCACCTCGCAGCTCAGCTCGGCGGTTGAGGTCCTGGGCAAAGCCCAGGTACGCCCCCGAGACATCGCCGCGGTCGGAATAACGAACCAACGCGAAACCACCATCGTCTGGGATCGAGAGACGGGCAAGCCGGTATACAACGCGATCGTGTGGCAGGATCGCCGCACCGCCGATGCCTGCGAAAAACTTCGCCGGGAGGGCGCCGAAGATCTGGTGCGAAAGAGAACTGGACTGGTCGTCGATCCATATTTTTCCGGCACAAAGGTGGCGTGGATCCTGGACAACGTGCCAGGTGCCCGCCCACGTGCCGAGGCCGGCAAACTGGCATTCGGCACCGTCGATTCCTGGCTTATCTGGAACCTGACCAGCGGCAAACGGCACGTGACCGATGCGACCAATGCCTCGCGCACCATGCTCTACAACATCGCCGAGGGCAAATGGGATGACGATTTGCTCAAGCTGCTCCGCATCCCCGCCAGCATGATGCCGCAGGTCGTCTGGTCCAGCGAAAAGGTCGGCGATGTCACTACCACGCTCGGCCTCGGCTCCGTCGAAATTGCCGGCATCGCCGGCGATCAGCAGGCCGCCCTCTTCGGCCAACTCTGTCTCAACCCGGGCGACGCAAAGAACACATACGGCACCGGCTGTTTCTTATTACAAAACATCGGACGCGAATTTTTGCTGTCGCAAAAGAAACTCATCACCACGCTGGTATGCAGCCTGGATAAAAAGCTCGAATACGCCTTCGAGGGCAGCGTCTTCATCGGAGGCGCGGTTGTACAGTGGCTGCGGGATAACCTCAAGCTGATCCGGGCTTCCGCCGACGTCGAAGCCCTCGCCGCTACCGTAAAGGACAGCGACGGCCTGGTATTTGTGCCCGCCTTCGTCGGTCTGGGAGCGCCATACTGGGATCCCTACGCCAGCGGCATGATGATCGGCTTGCGCCGCAGCACGCAACCCGGGCACATCGCCCGCGCCGCACTCGATAGCATCGCCTTCCAGGTAGCCGACGTTCTGGAGGCAATGAATGGAGATACGAGCAGCCCCTGCGCCGAGCTGCGCGTCGATGGCGGGGCCACTGCCAACGATCTCCTGATGCAGTGCCAGTCGGACCTGCTTGGCATTCCTGTCCTCCGGCCGCAGGTGATTGAGACCACCGCTCTGGGCGCGGCGTATCTGGCCGGATTGGCAACCGGCTTCTGGGAAAGCCCCGGGGAAATTCAGAAACTCCGCGATCCGGGAAAGCGTTTCGAGCCGGCAGTGCCCGCTGCTGAAGCGGAGCGCTCGCGTGAACGCTGGAAGAATGCTGTAGAAAGGTCGAAGCGCTGGAGCGCGCCAACACAATGAACGTTACCGGAATGAATCGCGAGTCGATGCTTCATCGCGCACAGAGCCGCACCGAGCCCTGGGACATTATCGTCATCGGCGGCGGAGCCACCGGAGCCGGCATCGCCGTCGACGCCGCCACGCGCAACTTCGATGTCCTGCTCGTCGAGCGCGAAGACTTCGGCAAAGGCACCTCCAGCCGCAGCACCAAGCTCGTTCACGGAGGCGTCCGCTATCTCGAACAAGGCAACGTATCGCTCGTCATGGAAGCGCTCAAGGAACGCGGCCTGCTCCGCCAGAACGCGCCTCATCTGGTCCACGATCTCGCCTTCGTTGTTCCCAACTACTCATGGTGGGAAGCGCCTTTCTACGGCATCGGCATGAAGGTCTACGATCTGCTCGCTGGAAAATTTGGATTCGGCAAATCCCGCATCCTCTCGCGGGAAGAGACGCTGCAGCGCCTGCCGACCATCCAGACCGAGGGCCTGCGCGGCGGCGTCATGTACTACGACGGCCAGTTCGACGACTCGCGCCTCCTGATTCACCTGATGATGACGGCAGCGGAATATGGAGCCACCGTTCTGAACTATGCCGAGGTCACGCAGATCGGCAAAGCCGAAGACGGATTCGTGGATCGCGTCGAAGTTGTCGACCGCGAGAGCGGCCAGTACTTCACCGCAGCCGGCAAAGTCATCGTCAACGCAACCGGCATTTTCACCGACGAGGTGCGCCATCTCTGCGAGCCCGATGCACCGGGCATGGTCGCGCCGAGCCAGGGAATCCATCTTGTCTTCGAGCGATCGTTTCTGCGCGGCGAGTCGGCCATCATGGTGCCGCACACCAGCGACGGACGCGTAATGTTCGCCATCCCGTGGCACGACCATACCGTCGTCGGAACGACCGACACGCCGATCGATGGCCCCTCCTACGACCCGCTTCCCTTCGAACAGGAGATCGAGTTCATCCTCGACACCGCCTCGCTTTATCTCAGCCGCCCGCCGAAGCGCAGCGACATTCTCAGCGTCTACACGGGAATCCGCCCGCTGGTAAAGGCGGGAGCGGCGACCAGCAAAACCTCGGCGCTCTCGCGCGACCACACGATTCACGTCGACAATTCCGGACTGCTCACCATCGTCGGCGGCAAATGGACGACCTACCGCCGCATGGCCGAGGACTGTGTCGATCATGCCATCACGCTGGGCAGTCTGCCGGAGAGCGAATGCCGCACCCATCACCTGCAGATTCACGGCTACGACGATGAAATCGACGGCCTCAGCAACATGGGTGTCTACGGATCGGATGCCGCAGCGATCACCAGGCTCGCGGAGGAAGATCCCGAGCTCGCCGCCCAGCTTCATCCCGCCTTGCCCTACATCGCTGCCGAAGTTGTATGGGCCGTTCGCAACGAAATGGCCCGGACGCTTGACGATGTTCTAGCCCGTCGAACCCGTGCCCTCTTCCTCAACAGCGATGCCGCCATCGCCATGGCTCCCGCGGTGGCGGCCCTGATGGCGCGCGAACTGCACAAGGATGATGCATGGATCGACGCTCAGCTTGCCGCCTTCCGCAGCCTTGCGGCGACCTATCAACCGGCTTCAGCAGTAAAGCAGGAATGAATTTCTGAAAGAGAGATAACCTGAATGCGATCTCCGTTCCTAGGGGAGTTCGTCGGCACCCTGGTGCTGATTCTGCTCGGCGACGGCGTAGTGGCCGGAGTGCTCTTGAAGCGCTCCAAAGCCGAAAACGCCGGATGGCTGGCAATTACAACCGCATGGGCGTTCGCCGTGCTCTGCGGAGTCTTCTGCGCCAACCTTTTTGGCAGTCCGGACGCGCACCTCAATCCCGCCATTACGCTCGCCTTCGCGCTAAAGACCGGCAACTACAGCAATCTTGTTCCCTTCGTCACCGCGCAGATCGCAGGCGCCTTCTGCGGCGCTACCCTCGTGTGGCTTCACTACCTGCCGCACTGGAAGCTAACCGATGATCCGGCGCTGAAGCTGGGCGTCTTCTGCACCGCGCCCGCAATCCGCAACATTGCGGCGAATTTCTTCTGCGAAGTGCTGGGCACAACTACGCTTATCGTCGTCATCGGCGCCATCACGTCGAAGCTTGTGCTCACCACCGGACCGGCCGCCGGTGTAACTCCATATCTGGTGAGCTGCGTGGTATGGGGAATCGGCCTGTCGCTGGGAGGCACCACTGGATACGCCATCAATCCTGCCCGCGATTTCGGACCGCGCCTCGCTCATGCCGTGCTGCCCATCTCCGGCAAGGGCCCATCTGACTGGGGATATGCGGGAATCCCAATCCTGGGACCTGCAACCGGCGGCATTATCGCTGGATTGATCCTGCGCTGGATCGGGGCGTGATTTCAAGAGCGCGCCTCACCCGCAACTTTTCTCGAAGCGAGCGAGGCGCTCCTCTATATTGTGCCTGCGGCCTGCCAGCGAAGAACTGATCGCTGTCAATCGAGCACTTCCTAGTGATGTCCCTCGTGGCCGTGACCGTCGCGCATTTCGTTTCCGTGGAAATGCTCGTAGTGGCCCGGCGCATGCTCCGCGTCAGGGTGGTCGCCGTGATGCGGGTACGGCCCGTGGTACCCATGATGCGGGTCGTAGTGATTATCGACGTGCCCGTAGAAGTGCTCGGGGCCGTGGAACCACGGGCCTGCACCGATGAATACTCCTCCGCTGAACCACTCCGGTCCGTAATATCCGTAAGGCGCGCACTCATACGGCGGATAATCGTAGTAGCCATACGGACAGACCGGTGCCGGTCCGATCTGGATCGAAACCTGAGCCGGAGAAGTGGGCGCGGAGACCCAGAATGCAGCAGCAACCAGAGTGGGCATTACAGCCAGCTTCCATGAACGCATTGATTTCTCCTCTGTAACTTAGAGGAGTTCATCATCACGAACAGTTGTGTGACTTCCACCTTTTCCCGGGAGGCCAATCAGACGTTTGGTTGCCTGTTCCCTTGAAAATTTACCTGCGATCGGCTCACGCCAGCAGCGCGGCGGCTTCCATATGTCCGCGCTCACGCGCATATTCTGCCGGAGTCTTGCCCTGATCACAGCAGGCATCGCGATTCCCTCCGTACTCAAGCAGCAGCGTAACCATGCCGCGATTCCCGTTGGACGCAGCCAGATGCAACGGCGTATAACCACCCGCGGCAGTCGCGTTCACGCTGGCCCCGGCCTCAAGCAGCAGCCGTACGACTTCAACCGAATTCCCCAGCGCAATACAGGCATGCAGCGCCTGGTTGCGCAGAGGATTGTGTGAGATCTGATGAATATGCGCGCCATGCTCCAGCAGCAGCGTGACCGCTTCCGGATTCGCAAAGGCCGACGCCAGGTGCAGAGGTGGCCAGCCGTCGCCCGACACTGCCCGCGCCAGCATCGCATCGCCGGCAATCAATCTGTGCATGCACTCGCAATCACCCAGACACGCAGCCTCTGAAATATCGAGCTCGGCAACGCGCTGTCGCAGGAAGTCCCGGATCACGGGCTGCCCCGTATACACCGACCACATCAGGGCGGAGATTCCTTGCGCATCGCGGCAACACGCCAGCGAAGGATTGGCCTCGACCTCGGTCGCAATTTTCGTCGTATCCCCGCTGCGAATCAGGTTCAGGAAATGCTGGCTCATGGTGCGAGTATTTTAGCGGTTTGGTGCACAATGCGGCAGGCTGCCGGCTCGGATCTTCAATCCTTCGCCCCACAAACAATTCAATCTTCGAGGAAGCAGCAAAAGGTCACGATTGCCGCCCCGGCTAATGTCCATTTCACGCCCCCTGGCAGGAACGTTCCAAACGACATAAGCACGATGCCGATACCGTAAACTGCTCGGATCAAAGGATCGGCTTCCTGGGGCTGTTCATGTTGATGGGGAATCATCGGGTTCGTCATCGTTGCCTCCTTCGTCTCATGCATTCGTGATGTCTCTGCATATATGTCGAAGAACGGGGCGCAATTTAGACATCGCCGGTCAAAATTCGGGAAGATTTTTTCCTCACTCGTTGGTGCTCAGCAACTCCCCCAGCGTCTGCTTATGCTTGGCTTTGCGCTTTTCCTCCCGCGGGATGTCGGCGATCACCTGCTCCGTCTTTGGCTGTCCGACACGGTCGCGCGCGTTCGCCTTGACTGCCTTGATGGCAGAAAATATCTTCTTCTTCACCTTTTTTTTGGCCATTGAATTGCCCCTAACGACGAAGTACTTCCCCTGGATCGCTATCGTCCATACAATAAATTTGTAACAGTGACAGGTGGGCGTCATGGAAGAACGCGACTTCTTCGACGAAAGAGCTGAGCAGAGAACACATACCCTGACGTGTCCGCATTGCGGCAAAGCGGACGAGTATCAAATTTCGTGGCTGGTGCGGCACAAGAAAAACACCCTCCCCCGCCATGCGGACGAGCGCGACCGCGCACGCTTCGCCAAGGCGCAATCCTATATGGTGCGGAGGGACGACATGGCGGCCTGCAAGAACATCCGCTGCCGCAAGCGCTTCGAGGTCGCCGGCCTGCAGTCGGTGGCCTTCCTGCAATCGGCCTGAGTGTCACTTCGCGCTTTGCGCCGCTGCGGCCGGAAGATCGGCTTTCTGATCCAGCCTGCTCAGCCGGTACATGAGCAGCGCTGCCCGCTTCGTATTAATCGGCTGCGCTGAGAGATCGATGGTCTCTCCTGGCGCATGCGCTCCCTCACCCGTCGCCCCAATCCCCGCCAACCCGGGCAGAGGAGGCGAGACAAACGCAATATCACCCGCACCGCGCTTCATCGGATCAAGCTCCGGCATGGGAGCATAACCCAGGCTGCGGTTCACCTGGTTCAGAATCCCCAGCAGCGCGCGGCTGCCGGCCGTCGGAGCCATTGCCGGATATCCCTCGCCGAAGCTGATCGTGCCATTCGTCTTCGGTAGATGCTGCGCGACGATGGCCTGCATCTTCTTCTCGATGCGATCGCTTTGCTCGTTGGAGATCGTCCGGATATCGCCCGAGGCGTAAGCCTGCGGAGGAATCACGTTGTCCTTGCCCGTCGCATTGCCGCTGATTCCGTCCTTATCGACGGTGACACTCGTCCCGCCGAGCACCATCCCGACATTGAAGGTGAGGTATTTCTCCGGAAGCTCGGTCCGGAAAGCATCGAGGATGCGCGTCAGTTCGTAAATCGCGCCGTAGCCTTTGCCATCGGAAAAAATCGCGGAAGAATGCCCCGTCTCACCCGTCGTCTCGATCTTCCACGAGATCGAGCTGCGCCGGCTGACGCTGCCGTAGAAGATTCCGCCCAGCCTCGGCGTCGCTTCAAACTCCAGCGCAACATCGCTGTGCTTTGCCGCCGCCAGCATCTCGCGCCGCGCAATCTGTACCGGCTCGCCATGCTCCTCCTCATCCCCGCTGAGGACGATCGTGATCTCCATCTCCTTGAGCACGCCCGCTGCCTGAAGAGCCTTCAGCGCGTACAGCATATCGACCAGGCCGCCCTTCATGTCGTTCACCCCGGGCCCGGTAGCGATGTGCCCATTGACGGTGTAGGTCTGGAACGGGCTGTCTTTGTCGAAGACCGTATCCATGTGCCCGATCAGCAGCATGCGCTTGCCACATTTACCGGGTTCAGGACACGGATGCTCAGCCACCAGCGTTCCTGCACGATGAACCTCGTCCATCGGAACCCACTTCACCTCGAATCCCAGTTCCTCAAGCTGCGGCATGATCACCTTACCAACCGCTCTCACGCCCTCAAGGTTGTGCGTTCCGCTGTTGATATCCACCAGCTTTTCGAGCAGCGCATTCGACGCCTGCTCATTGGCATCGACGTACGTCACGATCGCCTTCTCCGCGCCTGAAAGCATTTGTGCCGGGGCGCAGACAGCCATCGCTGCCGCGAGAAAAAACACCAGTCCACTCCGCATGATGGGAAAGGATAGCATCGAAAATAGACATGACTGCAGCTCGATCGATCAGGATCTTTCTCACTGCATTTCTTCTCCTGCCTTCCCTCTGTCTGGCTCAGACACAACGGCACTACCTTGGCTACGACAAGAACACGTATCCGGGTGACGACCTGCTGCCTTCGCTCCACAAGAGCTTCGCGTACACCGGCTACTGGTTGAACAATCCGCCAGGTATGACCTCCAATCCCTGGACAGGCAAGCGCTCGCAATTGCGCGCCGCCGGCTTCGGTTTCCTGATTCTTTTCAATGGCCGCCTCGACGCAGCGTTGAAAGGACATGATCCGGCCGCTCTCGGCAAGGCAGACGCGCAAGCCGCTGTTGACGCAGGGCTGCGCGAAAACTTTCCTGCAGGATCCATCATCTTCCTCGACAACGAAGAAGGCGGCCGGTTGCTCCCCGAGCAAGCCGCTTATGTCGGTGCGTGGATCAAGGCTGTATCCCTCTCCGATTTCCGGGCCGGCGTCTACTGCTCCGGCGTCCCCGTCCACGACAGCTCGGGCACCATCACCACCGCGCAGGACATCGCCAAACGCTTCGCGACCCCCGACAATCAGCTGGCCCTGTGGGTCTTCAACGACGCGTGTCCACCAGCCCCCGGCTGCGTCCTGAGGTCCGCCGATCCTGCCAGGAGTGGAATCAAAGGCGCGCTCGTCTGGCAGTATGCGCGTTCGCCGCGCGCCGAGATTGCCGCCTCCTGCAAGGCCGGATACGCTCCCGACCGCAATTGCTATGCCCCCCGCCTGCCTCACTCAGAACACACACAGCTCGACATGGATACGAGCAACTCCAGCGATCCCTCCATCGGCCGGTAGGCGTGAATGGCGGGTGAGCCTTCAGACACGCTATACTGGCCCGTTTGCTATGAAGATTCTCGTCTGCATTAAACAGGTCCCTCAGAAAGACGCCCCACTCAAGCTCAACGACGACGGCACATGGATTCGCGAGGACGTCTCCTACGAAGTCAATGAGCCCGACGCCTACGCTCTCGAAGAGGCGCTGCGCCAGAAAGAGAAGCACGGCGGAGAGGTGACCGTCATCACCGCCGGACCCGTCCGTGCATCGCAGGTGCTACGCGAGGCTCTGGCCAAAGGCGCCGACCGCGCCATCCATCTCGAGGACGACAGGTTCGTGCGCCTCGACTCCGCCAATACCGCCCGAGCCATCGCCGCCGCTGTTGCCCCCCCGCTTTCCGACGAGAACTTCGACCTCATCGTCACCGGCCTCCAGTCCGACGACTTCGGTGCCGCGCAGACCGGCGTGCTCCTCGCCGAGATTCTCGGCCGCCCGCATGCCACCATCATCATCGGCATTGAGAAGACCCCCGAAGGCCTGCACCTCAAACGCGAGCTCGAGGCGGGACACTACCAGTTCATCGACATGCCGCTGCCCGCGGTTCTGACCATCCAGAGCGGCATCAACAAGCTGCGCTACGCCTCGCTCATCGGCATCAAGCAGGCCAAGAACAAGCCGATGCGCAAGGTCACCTGGGCCGAAGTCGAGTCCAGACTGAGCGCCAATCAGCAGCAGATCGAGCGCCTCTACATTCCCGAGAAGCAGAAGAAGACGCAGATGATCGAGGCTCCCGCGGCGGAAGCTGCGAAGAAGCTGGTTGAGTACCTCAAAAATGAGGCGCGCGTGATTTAATGGCTGTTAAGCCAGATCTGTAAGCAAATTTCAGGAGAGAGAAAAGGCAACATGGCAAATCTGACCATCCCCGTCGCCGAGCGCGGCATGACCCCCGATGAAGTCGAGAAACTGGACAAGCGCCGTCAGTGGGGGCTGACCTTTCAGGTGATCGCCGGGCAATTCGCCTTTTTCGCCGTGCTGCTCACCCTGTGGAGCGGGCAGGACCTCAGCTACTCGCCGGGCTGGGTGCACCCCATGTTCTACTACAACGTCCTCACCATCGTGCTCGCCGTCATCTTCGGCATGTACGGAACCTGGCTGAAGCGCGGCGCCGTGGAGTTCCACGACTAAGGACTGGCCCTCCAGACAACAGCGCCCTTCCGGGCAAAGAGTGGGCAACAGCGCCTTCGGCGCAAAGACTAAGAGCGCAGAGTAAGCATGGCAGAGAGCATCCTTGTAGTTGCGGAGCAGCGTGAAGGCAGGCTGAACCGCGTTTCGTACGAGACCATTGCGGCGGGGCAGGCCATCTCCCGGGAGACGGGCTGGCCGGTTGAGGTTGTACTCGCCGGTAACAGCATCTCCGGTCTTGCGCAGGAGCTGGCGCAGAAGGCGATGGCCAAGGTGTACGCGCTGGAGGCCCCCGCGCTCGAAGCCTACACCTCTGACGCTTATGTCTACGCGCTCAAAGGATTCATCGGGGAGAAGCAGCCGAAGCTGGTGCTCTTTCCGCACACGTACCAGGTGCGCGACTTCGCGCCGCGTCTGGCGCTCGGTCTCGACCGGACGCTGATCTCCGACTCGATCGGCTACAGGCACGAAGGCGGCAAGCTGCTCTTCACGCGGCAGATGTTCCAGGGCAAGTTCGCGGCGGATGTCTCGTTTGCCGGAGACGCTCCGTGGCTCGCGACCATTCAGATCGGCGCATTCAGGGGCGATCAGGCTGAGGCCGGATCGTCTCCTGTCGAAAATGTAACTGCGGAGGTTGCGGATACCCCGGCCCGGGTAACTCCGCACGAGGTCTTCCAGGAGGCCAAGCAGGCCGTCGACCTGTCTCAGGCCGAGGTCATCGTCGCCGTGGGGCGCGGGATCAAGGAGCAGAAGAACCTGGCGCTCGCGGAAGATCTGGCCAGGGTGTTGGGCGGCGAGGTTGCGGCATCGCGTCCCATCTGCGACAACGGCTGGCTGCCGCTCGAGCGGCAGATCGGGTCGTCGGGACAGACGGTGGCTCCGAAGCTCTACTTCGCGCTGGGCATCAGCGGAGCGATCCAGCACATCGTCGGCATGAAGGGATCGCGGACGATTGTTGCGATCAACAAGGACTCCGAAGCTCCGATCTTTGAGATCGCCGATGTGGGCGTTGTGGGCAACCTCTTCGACGTGGTTCCGGCGGTGACCGAAGAGATCAGGAAGGCAAAGGCGGGAGCTTAGTTCCCTCTGGAGGCTGACCTACCCCTCCCCCTCTCTTTTTACCGGCATCCCTTGCAGATCATTGATTCCAATCGACTTTCATGCCTCACCGCCGTTGTGAAATCATTGATTCTGAAGGGCCAGCAAGTAAATCCCATCTTTTGAATGGCTTGCCAGCCATCATTGAATTCACCTGGTTTATGCCTGCGTCGCTGATTGCAAAGGGCTTGATCACATCGAAGATAGAAAAGACTCAGCGGCCGGCTGACCCTCTATTTCTATTCTACCGACTCAGACGGAAACTTCAGCCAAGGCTGACCGCAGACTAAGTCAAAGTCTCACATCTTGTTATGGCTCGAACTTCAAGTGCTCCCCCTTGACAAATCGTGCCGAGCGGTAATCTAAGCTCAAGATGGATAAATCCAACGGCTACGAAGAGATCGCGGCGCACTTCATGCGAGCGCGCCGGGCGCACATTGGTCCCGATGTCGTTCGCGACT
>Ga0335075_10010251_pt1 | contig 14241 bp, 11 predicted proteins | sample Lox_Sample_24_FD_206723 | JGI IMG/M metagenome (GOLD analysis project Ga0335075, IMG submission 206723) | Soil microbial communities from Loxahatchee National Wildlife Refuge, Florida, United States - Lox_Sample_2.4 | ecosystem: Environmental > Terrestrial > Soil > Wetlands | place: USA...
GTCCCCTGGCATGGGAGGACGCATTGGCCGTCTGCAAAGCGCTCGCTGACGGGCAGGGAGGGCTAAAGGATGGGAGTCGGCCCGGCGATTGGCGTCTCCCGAATCTGTTTGAGCTGCGCAGCCTCATCGACTACAGCCAATACAGTCCGGCCTTACCGTCAAAGCACCCGTTTCAGAATGTCCGCACATCTCTGTATTGGTCTTCGACGACGGTTGCTTCGGCTCCGAATCTGGCACGGTTTGTGTTTGTCGGTATCGGACCTTCGGTGTGGGACCATAAGAGTGTGATGTTGAACGTTTGGCCAGTATCGGGATCGCGGTAGCCGGTTGAATGATTCTCTCGTCGCTCGGATTCGGCAGCTTTAACGCCATACACTCATCTGATACTGGGCGGAAGAAAGTTCAGCTATTCCCGGTAAAACGCGTTTATGGGATGACGCATCGATTGGCGAGGCAGTCGTGCAATTCCGCTGCCTCTTCGCCTTCGTGAATCAGGCTGGCGACTGTTTCCATCCCGAAATCGAGCATTCCAAAATCACCGCCCATTATTCGTGTCGGGAAATACCGGTGGATGGTCACAGGGCGGTACTTCGCGCTTGCGTTGCCCAGAATCTGGCCAGCGACTCTGGCAAATTGTTGCGCGGCGCTCCCGCTCACGCGCCCCGTTTCCTCGAACTCCGCGAGAGCGTTCAGTCCCTCGTTAATCCATCGAGCCGTCTCCACATCTTCACTGATCTTTGTCGCCAGCATTAAATAATAGACGCGCAAAAAAGTGTCGAGCGAGTTCTGTACCGATAGCAATGGAATGAACCCCGGCTCGGGATCGAGGTAAATCACGTGCAGGCTGGTCGCGCCGTCCTCCAGTGCCGACTTCAGCGGCGTGTTCTCCACCACGCCGCCGTCGACGAAAATATCGCCGTCGAGCCGTACGGGGGGAAAAATTCCTGGGATCGCCGCTGACGCCATCACCGTCAACGCTCCCCGCCCATCTACAAAATCCGAGTTAGAGAAGATCTGCTTGGCGCCGGTGCTCCAATTTGTCGCAACCACGGTCAGTCGGTTAGGGCTGTTTCGAATCTTCTCTTCACAAATCGTTTCATTCACAAGGTGCTGGAATGGTTCCGCATCGATCAGCGCACCCAGATTGATCGCCGAGGTAATACGGCTCGCCAGCGTTTCTGAAGACGCCCAAAAATTGGCAGTCCGGCTGACCATGTATTCGGCCATGTTTATGCCATCCCGCGTGAGTTGATTCATTAGAGCGACGGGGTGGCGCAGGCAACTCGGTTCGAGATAGCTCTCCGGATTACCTCGCAAGCGAAACACTCCATTGCCGCACTTGCCCGGCCGTTCGGCGATCTGCTCCAACCAGGTGTGTTCCAGCTTTAACGCCGCTTCCAAAGCGCCGCGGTTCGCGTGCATTACCATGCAAACCGCATTGAATGCCCCCACCGAGGTTCCCGAAAAGATGGTCGCTTCGAGGGGTTCATACTTAGTCGACGGACTCTTCCCCGCGAACAACGCTTTCATGATTCCCACCGCAAAGGCGCCGTATGCGCCGCCGCCTGAGAGTACGATCGCGGTTTGATCGGCGGCCGAGTTCATGAACTTAGTCCGGCGACTACCCATGGCGGCAGGTTTTCCGAATCGAGCCAGTCGGGAATCAGCCGCCACGTAAGCAGCGAACCCACCACTGCCTCATAATGCTGCTCAAAATGTTTCACCAGGAAAACTCGTTCCAGAGTCTCGGTCGAAATGCACAAGGTCTCCGCAGCGTATCCTGCAGAGAAACCGTTGGCCGCCGAAACGTACGCACTTACAGGATCGATGACGAATCGCAAGGGCAGCCGATTCAAAACATCGCGCACCGGTGTAAATATTTTTTTCGTCAAACCAAGCGAAAACAGGTTCGCGAGATCGAAGGTCCAGTTCACTGGGTCAATTGTGACGTTCAATACACGCTGAACGCGATTCGCCACAAAAATCATCCGCACGCTGATGTATCCCGATTCGTAAATCCGGAACTTTATCAATTCGATCGCAGCATCGAACTCTCCGGGCCCGTAGGCGAACGGTCCCGGTGTCGGGCTCTTCACGAACGCGTAGCCGATTCCATACTCGCCCAGCACTGTGCGCCCTTCTACGGTCTGAAATGGCACGTCCCGATAATCCACGAATTCCTTACTGACTGCGAGGTAGCTCTCCTCGTTCTCACTGAAGACCAGCTCAGGTCCGCGTTCTCCGAGAGGCCTGATATGAAAGGCAAAATCGAAGATTCGGACCTTCAGCACCAGGCTGTCATACTTCGGTCCGACTTCACGCTGGTCGACAATCGCATGCCTCGCATAAGTTGGAAACGGTTGATACTCGCTGGATTCCGCAGGTTTGTTAAATAGCTGCGAAAACCCGAACCCCACCCTTTGAACCGAAGGCGCCGGACACCAGCTCAGACTCGCCAACGCAGGCGGCGGAACCGGATGCGAAACATCGACGAACGCTTCCGCCTGACGAAAGGAACTGATGCGCATGAAATACTTCATCACGAATTCCCGCAACTGATCCCTCAGCCACTCCGCCGACGCTTTCTGCTGGGCCGCTGGCACGCGGGTCTGGTCGTAAAACATCTCCTGTACGTTTCCCATCACGGGCATGATTGCTCCGCCCACCGGCGCGTTTCCATAGAAGCCAAAACTCCGCGTCGGCCGATTAAACGGACGATCAAGCGGAAATTGTTCTTTAGGTCCTCCAGCTCGTTCCAGCTCGTTCCACCAGCGCTTGAGATCGAGTCCTCTGGCCAGATACGCATCGACTTCCGGAAGGACTTTCGCGTCCTGTTCCTGCTCCGGCGTGAGTACTGGCGTCTGAAAACACTCGCGGCTTGTGGTTTGCGTGGCCATAATCGTTCACATCCTCAGCCTGATTCGGATAAATCCCAAGCCTGATTCGACCCTGGATAGCGAAAGAGCTTCGTTAATCGCTGGGTCTTCTCCTCGGTTGGGTGCTGCCGGTTAGCCAGGCGCGCGGGTGTTGCGAACGCATCATCGAAAGCAGCCGGCTGCTTCGGATAGTAACCGGCGATAGAGTCAGGCAGCGATTGGCCCGGCGCCGCAGCAAGCCAGAATGAAATCGCCGAAGCGACCCCGTTTTGAAAAGCGGCCGTTGATGCCGCCGCTCCTAGATCCTCCGCACAGCGTTCAAGAACTTCGGGGCTATGCATATTGACCAGCGTTGTCGCCCAGGCAAAACCCGAGAGAGCATTCTCGTTACCCAAATCCGAGCGCGAAAGTGTCTGGCATTCCTTCATCAACCAGCGTCGTGCCGCGCCAACAGGTAGCATCCCCAATGGGGAGAAGTACAGGCCCCTCCCAACGCCATGCCAGAAAAATGCCAAGTCTTCCGATTCGCGTAACAGATCCTCGATTGCCCGTGGCACATGTGGATACAGAGTGATCGCCATCAGCCCGAGCGCTTCGAGCGCAAGGTCCTCGAACCCGTCCGGACAAAGCTCATGGCGCCTCTCGCGAAACTGCGCCAGCATCGATGTCAAGTCGCCATTGACAACGCCGGCCAATGCAGCCTCTGCCAAAGCCAGGCATGCACCCGTAAGTAACGGGATCGCGCTTGCGGGAATCACCTCGTCAGCCTTGAACAGGTGGTCCTTGCCCTCGCGCAACCAGCAAGTTCCCAGATGCCATCCGACGCCCTCCGTGGTCCACATCCTCGAATACGGATCCATCTCTGCAATCCGATATAGGGCCGCAACGGGCTTGTCTTCGTCGGGGCCGATGTATCGGTTGGCCGACGCAAAGAGGCGGTATGCCGAAATCTTATTCGATAACTCGACCCACCGCGCGCCATCGTCGCATCGCGCCATCGCTGCGCCAAGTCCTTGCGCCGATGCCGCTCCGAGGCCGAGAGCCGCCACCACGGCGTTCCTCGGATTGTATGCCTCGCCCGACGAAAATCCCTGCAGCCATTCCGAGCTGATTCGCAGCATTTCGAGTGCAGACCGTGCCAGTGAAGGACGCGAACACCCGCTACAGCCCCGAGACCGCGGCGATGCCGACATGGATATTGCCGTCACATGTCCCCTGCCCGGCACGCGGCTCGCCGGGGCACCCCCGCCGCGAGTACATGGCGCCCTTCTTCCGGCGCCTTTCTTCAGGCACCCCGGAGCCTCTTTAAGTCGTGCCTAACTTGAACGCACCTTCGTCACGTCACCCGAAGTTCCGCCGCCGGCCGCCTTGCTCTCCGTAAGTCTGTCACGAATTTCCTTGAGAACCTGAATCTGATCTTCCTCGTACTTGAACCGTTCGCGGGGAGACCTCTCCAATACCTCGTAGAACACGCGAAGATATTTCTCGTCGTCTTTTCCAACTCTTTTTAGTTTGGAGTCGGTCTTCGTGGCTTCGATATACTCCGCAATCTTCCACGCCGTAAATGCGGGACCATCCATGTTGTCGTAGACCAGTTCGTCCTTCTCTCTGAGCACTTCCTCGTCTCCACGCTTCACAAAGAGAATCTTGTACCGCACCAGTTTCAATAGATCATCGTTCAAATCTTTATCCATATTTTTCTTCTCCTGGTTGTCGCTTTTTCCGCCGATTGTAGAACCCACTCCTCCAGTTGCCGCTAAGAACTGCCCGTCCACTGCCTGACCGCCCGATACCGTTGGAAGTCTTTCCGGTGGTTTGTTCGCTGGTGCTCCAGCCGCTCCAACGGATAGAGTGCGAACGCTATCCAGCAGAATCTCCAGCCCACAGAGAAAAGTTCGCAACGGGATGAAAAACATCTGCCCAAAAAACCAAATGATGCCGCCTTCGCCTTGTCCGCGGTTGTAGTTGTTGTTTGGCATGCCCCTCATAGCCTGCTTCTATCCCGCCAGCATCGAACCCATCCCCCAACAGCGGCGCCGGACACAACTGAAGATGGGACTACGTGCCGACTCCTCAACTACGGAATGTGACGGTAATCTGCCAGAGGTCCTGCGGCAACTTCGGCGACCGTACCGCGTTGCATCAACGCACACTCCCGGCGTGAGTCACACGCTTTTGTTCTCATTGCAAACCGGCACCGGCAGACGAGCGAACAACCTCCCCTTCCAATCGATCCACAACCGTGGCGAGGGATTGATACTGGAAAACCTCCCCCAGTAATCCTTGCCGCTTGAGCATTGGATAGTAACTTCGAAGCACATGCTTTGCAGGGCCACTCACTCTCTTATTCCATGTGATCACGAGACGACGATCGATGGAATCAGGCTGATATTCATAAAAAGCCTTTACAAACTCTTTTCCCGGAGTTGTATCTTCCCGCATCATGATCGATGTGCTCACGCCGTAAGCAAATGCGTCGGCTAACTCCGAACGGTATAAATAGGATCGCAACACTCCTTCCATAACGGCCGGCTGGCGCATGTTGACCAGCGTCGCAGCCCAGGCCAGTCCAGCCATGGCGTTCGTCAGGCCTGTTCCAGGCTGCGCTTCCTGATCAAGCGAGCCCCAGGCCGTTCGCAGAACTGGCAAGAAATATGCGCGAGAAAAGTAAAGTGCACGGCCCACGCCATGCCAGAAATATCCTCGCAGTTCCGGAGCCACCTCCTGCACTTGCTCATCCACGAGGGAAACCATATCGGGGTAAAAGTCCCGGGTGACCAGGCCCAATGATTCGACTGCCGACCCAAGATACCCTGGTCGCGAGTTATTTCGGCAGAGTTCGACGAATTGTTCTACGACGCCGCGAATTTCGTATGCCGGCGAGGAATGCGTCACAGTGTCGAGTAACCGGTCGGCAAACGCCAAACCCATTCCCGCGTGCAGCATCAGCAGACTCTTTTCAGGTACCGATACTGAGTTAGCAGACAAGAGACCCGAGGGCGGGCCATTTCTCTCCCAATACGCGTCACCGTAATAGTGACCGACCCCTTCCACTGCCCACAGAGCAGCAAAGGCCGGAAGCGAGTAGGCGCGATTTACAAGGTCTGACAGAGGAACCCACGTTTTGGGATCTACCTGCAGAATCGAGGACAATTCGCTTACCAGCAGGAACACTTCGAGTTTGTTGCGAAGCTCTTCCCAGGCGATGCCCGCTTCGCCGGGAGTCAGGAAACGAGAGAGTTCAACCGAGATCTCCGCCGTATCCCGGCCAAAGCGCACCAGGTTTGCGGGCTGCCAGGTCTTGGGTTTGAGCAGATCGAACGCTCCGTCCACCACGGTGCGTTGCAGCCCGTCGCCAAAGAAAAAAATGGACTTGGTGAGTTGCCCCATCTCCTTTTCTAAAGCACGGGTAGCGAAAGTCAGGTTCTGGACAATAGTGCTCATTATTGCGAGGCATCTCCCGGCATTGGTCCCCATCCGGACACAGAACCAGCTGTCGCAGCATTCACCGTGGATGAGGCAGGTGCCTGCCCTGCCGCGGAACTCGGCGGCGCGAATCCGCTTGAGACGGTTTGCCCGAAGTCGCCGACCCAGCGTTCGACGTTCCACTTTGCCGGGTTGACTATCCCCACCATCATGTCGACCATCTTGCTTTGTATGTTGTCGCCCGACCGAAAGATGCCCTTCATGGACTCATCCAATTGAGCCACCGCGCTCTCAGTTACCGGGTCGAGAACATTTCCCGCTCCGGGATTTCGACTTCCTGGCGTGACAAGGTTGACGGCTTGCTTTGCGCCAAGTAGCGAGAGCGCCCACGAGAAGCTCACCATCGACTTGACTAGTTCCCTCATAAACAGCTCCTGCATGCCCGCTCCTCCGACAAAGACAATCAAAGCGAAGCTGCATCCTGTTAGAAGCGCACGTCCTCAGACACTCGTCCAATGAATAGACGAATTCAGACACCGCGGTATTGGCCCGCCCATAGGTATGGACAACTATATCTGTGGGATTTGCAACCTTCAGGCTCTGCCTGTTAAAAGGTCGCGCTCCAGGAGTATTTCGCGTTTGCTTTACCGCGAAGAGGTCATTTCCAGCTGAAAAATGGATCCAAAAAAGATAGATTGCCGGCGACTTAGCATGTCATCGATCGCCTCCTGCATTCTCTCCTTCACTTCGTGGCTGATGCGCCGGACAAGAGCTGTGTCAGCAGCCGCCGAGGGAGGGTATTCCTTTTCCAGATGAATGGGAAGGAGAAAGCGCGTATGCCACTTTGACGGAAGAGGAAGAGGAATGAGCGGAAAGGTTGGAGTAATCGGAAATGCCGGCCATTCCGAATACTTAGTCCATCTCCGTGATTTTATTTTTGCCAGTATAGGGAAAATTTCCGCGCTGCCAACGGTAACAAACGGTACGATCGGTGCACGATGGCGCAGGGCCATTTTGACAAATGCGTCCCGATGAAAGTCATGCAGCCGGTACGCGTCAGAATAGCGGACAAATGCGCCGTGAATGCCTTCGGGGAAGACACCGAGGAGCTCATCGCGTTCCAGCACATACGAGGCATTTTTCTGGCAAGCGACGATACCGCCCAGCTTAGTCATGAAATTCGCCAGGAACGGGAACTTCACCAACCCAGGGTGAATCAGAAAACGCGTATAACGTCCAGTGCTTCTCAGAACGGTATGAAGAGCCATCACACCGTCCCAGGGCATGAACCCGCGATGGATTCCGGCCAGCACAGCTCTTCCTTGACGCGGAATGTATTCCGTTCCGGCGACCTCGATTCTCCAGTACCAATCGGACAGGAAGCGAAAGAGCGTGCGACTGTAACGGTCGATGTACGCCTTGTCCATGCCGAAATCATCGAAGTCTGCGCTTTTCGTCTGAAGGCCGGTGATCGGATTGCTGCACGACCTGCAAAATTCCGATGCGGCTTCTGCGCTTGATCTGGCGGGCCGGAAGCCAAGCTTCGCCAGGCTCTCGTTCGAGACGGTCCACGAATATCGTGCGTACTGCTCGTAGTCGTTGCTTCTGCCGTCACGCGCAGCATTTGCTGCGCGCAGCAAGGTGCGCGGAATGGGAACGCACCTCACGCCTGCCTGCCGTAGCACTGCACGAAGCGGGATTACTCCGTCCGGCGCAACATTGAATGTACCCCGAACATCCTCACGTAAAACACAGCAGACAGCATGAGCCAGGTCGCTAATGTCAAGCAACTGCATGCTCGGGTCGTGTCCAGGCATCGCAATGGCGATCTTCTTCGTGAGACAACGAACGATCGGCGTAGCTGACGACTGGGAGAGCACGGTTGCGCACCGAAGAATCACCAGCTGGTTCTCCGATGGGAACAGCGATTTCGCTGCCTCCTCCAGTTTCCTCCATTCACCCGCGGTTCTACCGCCGTTTGCCAGCGGATAAGATTCCTGCATCAATCCCGGGTTGCGAAAGCTCGCACCGTAAATCGCAGCACTTGCCACAAGAATGATGCGATCCACTGCATATTGCTTACACGCCTGAAGGATGTTACCGGCTTCAACGAGGTCTGGAACTGTGCCTCTTTGCAGGGATGGGAGATACACGACACAACTTGCGGATTCGAGCGTCGCCTGGGTAATCGCGTCCGGCAACTGTGCCGTGCAGTCACAGTGGCCCCAGTCGGTATCCAGGAGAGCTGCGATTAAATTTGCGAGTGGCCGATCTGAGGAAATGATCGCGACATTGCGAACCCTGGCCTTCGATCGCAGCACGGGGGCTGAACGCGTCTTCGCTTCATTTAATTGGCTTTCCGCGGTTATACCAGCCATCGCAAACCTCTCATCGCCAATATTTGCCAGCATCCGTACTCTTTGCGGCAATTGGCGTAAGTCAAAGGCATCGCGCTGCGGCAGGTCGAGAACGGCAGAAACCCTTATCTGTGCAGACAAACGGGGAAGCCTAATTTGCAGCTTTAGCAGCACCACAAGACCATGTAACAGCCGCAAAAGGTCCTGTCGACGCTGTCCATCTGACCAAGGCGTTGTGAGTGTATTGCCCAAATCGATGAACAGTCACTTTGATGTCGTTATCTTAGGTGCCGGCCTCGCCGGCCTGTCGCTCGCACGCCAACTCACGCTTACCTCGGAAAAACGAATTCTGCTGCTCGAGAAGCGATCAGAGATCCCGCCTGCGAAACAGAAGGTGGGCGAGGCAACCGTACAACTCAGCGGCTACTATTTCTCCAAGGTCTTGGACCTCGAAGACCATCTTCTTCAAGAACACCTGATGAAATACAACCTTCGCTTCTATTGGAAGACGTCGAAGAACCCGGACTGTTACGAGAATTACAGCCAGTCATACATTCGCGACCTTTCGAACATTGCGAGCTACCAGCTCGACCGGAACAAGATCGAAGGTGAACTACTGAGGCGCAACAAGCAGTCCCCTCTTTTTACCTTTATGATGGGCGTTTCCGATCTCGCGGTGCTTCTGGCTGACGACGATGAACACACGGTAACGTTTCGAATGGGTGACAATGCGCACAAGGTGCGCGCAACATGGGTTATCGACGCTACGGGTAGATCCCGGGTGCTTGCCCGCAACCTGGAACTCATAAAGCCAAATCGCATCCGGCACGGCGCCAGTTTCTTCTGGGTCGATGGTCTCGTAAATATTGAGAAACTATCCGGACTGACGCCGAAGGCATCACGACTCAATAGACAAAGACAAATGACTGGACACCTGCCGGTCTGGCTGGCGACCAATCATTTTTTTGGTGAGGGGTACTGGTTTTGGGTCATTCCGCTCCACGGAAAAACGAGCCTCGGACTTGTTTACGATCGAGAGAAAGTGCCGGCCGAGCTTGTCTCAAGTCCATCAAAGACGATTGAGTGGGTGTGCCGCGAATTTCCCCTCTTTGGGCGGGACCTGAAATCGAGGACGATCCTTGATCAAGGAATGTTTCGCGATTATTCGTACGACTGCAGGCAGACAATCAGCGATTCGCGCTGGGCACTTACAGGAGAAGCCGGACGCTTCACAGACCCGCTTTACAGTCCAGGCGGGGACTTGATTTCGTTGCACAATACTCTCATCACAGATTGCATTCTCACGGATGAGCCTCACCAGTTGAGCACCAAAGCCCGTGTGTATGAAGTTCTGATGCGAGCTTTGTATGAGGCGTACGTTCCAAGCTATGAGATCAGTTATGACGCCCTCGGGGATCAGGAATGCTTCGTCATGAAGTATGCATGGGAGCTTGCGGTCTACTTCACCTTCTTTGTCTTTCCTTTCATCAACGATCTCTTTACAGACCTTACGTTCGCCACATCATTCCTGCGCGAGTTCGCAAAGCTGGGCGACATCAACCGCGGCCTGCAACGCTTCATCACCGAATACTACCGATGGAAAAAGTCGCGTTTCGAACTTCCAGCGGAGCCTCACTTTGTCGACTTTACAGACTTGGCTCTTCTGCAGTCCGCGGAGAAGCTTTTCTATGCTGTTGGCCTTTCTTCGGCAGAGGCTACCGCGGTGTTGTCGCAAGAAGCATACAAACTCACCGAGTTCGCCCGATTCATCGCCGCTCACATCTTTTCTTCCGTTTCCGGAAACCGGGATCTTCTGACGAATAGGAGCTTCCTGGATAGCCTTGATCTGCACCAACTCGCTTTCGATTCCGAGGTTATTGGCAGCTACGCCTCATATCCCGAAGACGAGGACCCCGTTCATCCCCGGGGTTTTGATACGGAAAAACTCCTGCGGCTGCGGGGCGAACCTAAGCAGCAAGCGGCCACATGCGCGGCCGACTAAGCGCATGGTTAGCTCTCCCCTTCCGACAAAAACGATGCATGGAACCCTAGATGGACCGGCCGCATCAGCCTGAGCGAAGCTATCGGACCACGACTGACGTCGAACGCGTCAAAGATGAGGAACGAACCCTGTGTCCGGTCCGCGTCGAACTGCTGGCAGATCAGCGCTCCTTCTCCGGGTTCTGGTCCTGGCACAAATACCGGCTCACCTCCCAGATACTTTTTAGGATCGGCTTGAAAAACATCGAATTGGCCACTGCCCCAGGACGCGTGCACGAGTTGATCGAAGAATTTGCGGCCGTATGAACCAGTATGAGAAACCCCCAACATCCAAAACTCATGATACGAGCTGCCGTGCAAGGCTGGGTCCAATGCGGGGAAATCGGGCGCCTGATGATATTCACATTCCTCTCGAGCAAAAACGCGACCGCGAGCGGGGTCCAGTACGTAACGTACAGGAGCACCCGGCCCAACATCGGTAAGCAGATTGGGAAGCGGCTGATATTGATCGTAGACGGGGCGGTCTAACTCAAGTACGTCAACGAAGAGCATTCCATCTTCCTCAAAGCTGTTGATCATATGCAGACAATAGCGGCCTTCAAGTGGAATAGAAGCAATTTTCTGTCCCGAATGGCGGTCGATCACCAGCATGAAACTGCCTCGCTCCGGCTGCCAGCTCAACGACTCCATAACACTGCGGCCAGCGCGGCTAATTCCTTCGATCTCGAGCATATGAGGGCTCACATAAATCACCGCATAGTCCCGGCTGATGCTGAAGTCGTGTATCGAGCTGGGATATGGAAGCTCGTGGCTGGTCCGGGTGCGTAGCTTGCCGGCCCTGTCGAAAGAGTAAAAGTAAAGCTTTGGTGTCTTTCCCGAAAAGAACACCCCAAAGTTAAACAATTCGCCGGTGACTGGATCGAATTTCGGGTGTGCGGAGAAGGGACTGATTTCGCTGAGCGCGCCGCCGAAGTTAAACGATCCGACAGTTTGCAGCGTGAGCGGATCCAGTTCCCAGGGCAAGGCTTGTTCTCCGAAGGCGAGCAGCTTGCCATGAAAGGGGTACACACTCACGTTTGCCGGAGATTCCAGCGCCATGCCATGGTTCAGACTGTCACCCGGAAAAGCGGTCCCGAACGTTCGAAATATCGGCCGTCCAGCCTTTTGCTCGGCACTAAATTTATTGGTTCGCACGAACCGGTTTGTGAGCCAGACCTCGCCGTTACTAAATCGAAGCGAGCACACCATCCCGTCGCCATCGAGCCAATGCCGATACTTGAAGCCGCCCCGCGAGAATTTGGCAGGACCGTTGAGAAAATAGCTCCCCTCGACAAAGGCCGGTATATCTCCTTCGACGTCCTCGATCCGGTAGTTATCTTCGGTAAGCTGGAGATCGAAGATGGTGTCTAACCCCGGCGCAAAATCCACACTCGCGGTCGGAATAGAAAACCGGTCATCGGTGGTTCGAGTTGGATCGGCAAACGTCGTCATGGATAACTCCTAGTTAGGGGTGGCAGCTTAATCGGCGAGCGCGATCTTCAAAGCAAGAAGCCCGGCCATGCAGCAAGCTACAAAACTGATCCGGTCAGCCCACCATGCCGGAATTTGCAGCGAGCGGCCATGAACCAGCAGGATGACAGCGGCAAGCAGGAACAATCCCGTTAGGCCGTGGGAACCGGATCTGCCATGGCCATCTCGATAGTTTGACGCCTCGTCTGTCTGAACACCACGACCGAACGACTTGAGCAGTTCGTTCATGGTTTTTGGCGCCTCGATCATGGCCGCGGCATATTTGTTGGCCATATCAGCAATTACTTTGGTCCGCATCATTTGCCTGCAGGAGCCGAAAATACGGGTCACCCATACGTCTTCGATTGCGTCCAGAAGCGGGTCCTGGTCGCAACGCAGATCATGAACGGTTGTCAGCAGGGAGAAGAGGCCACGATAGAAATTATGAGCGGACGGACGCAGACGCAGCCCGGCCTGCTGCACGATTTGCAGATGGCGCTGAATACGCGCCGCAGTTCCTGAGTACCTCTCTTCACCATGTTTGGTCTGAAAAAACGTAACCGCCTGGCGAAACTGCGCGATGAGATCCGATTCCTTCTCTTCAGTCAGGCCGCCGAGCGTCTGCAGAAGCAGGGTTCGACAACACTCATTAGGATTGTCCTGAGCGACAGCAAGCAAGTATTCCCATAGTTGTTCGCCTGCATTCTCTTGCAGATCGAAATAGGGTCCAGAAAGAAACGCGAGCCGCCCTTCCCTGTGAACGCAGACATCGTCAGCCCGGCAATATACCGGAAAGAGGCGGCCCAGAAAGACTTCTCTCAACCATGCGACGCAAAGCACTCGCGCAAGTCGATGAGGTGAGAGAGGAAACACCTCCGGCCTTCCAGCATCGTTTTCACGTTCCCGGTATCCCTCGATGACCTCCAGTAACCTTATAGATGGAATGGCTTCGGTGACGAGCACGCCGGGCCGGCAGAGTTCCGGGTAGATGGCAGGCGTGAACATCACGTCCGAGTCCGCTGTTACCCGCACGATCGCGGCGATGGTCTCGGCTTGACTGGCTAGATCGAGCCGCTGACGCAACTCGTCTTCAAAGGCTTCGAATATAGGACTTGAGTAAGCGCTCCCATCCTCTGAAAACGCCGAAGAACAGAACGACCGGAGCGCATCCATCTGTCCTTGGTCTACGGGAATGAACTCCGGGCGCAGGGTTGTGATCGAAACACTCTCGCCGGTATGCAGCAGCGCAAGGTAGGAAAGCGTAGCTTCGGTGGCCGTATGCGGAGTTGGTTCTACGGCAAGAAACACCCGCTCAACCTGACAGCCTAATTCTCGTTCGACGTGCTGCGCAATCTCAGAAAATGGCGTGAACGAGCCGAATGGGGAAACATCTGCAAGCTTTCGACGCTCCGCGGTGGAGAATAAATCGAAGCGGGTTGCAAGATAGAGGCGCAGCAGCGATCCGAGCGGCCCGCATTTCGCGGTGGCAGCGAGCAGGCGTTGGAAACGTTCGTCGCGCTGCGCTCCACTATCGCGGTCGTCTCTCGATCCCCTGATGGATGGAAGGCGGCGCAGGTAGCTCAGGATACGGCCTCGGTACCGTCCTGATCGTTCTGACCTGATTGCTTGAAACGCCGCCATAAGTCCTTCCGCTCGCGCTTTGAAAACCGTCTCGCTCCAGGTACTTGCCGAAGCGGGTTCACGCATCATCCCACGCATGGTCCGTAGACGGCTGATGGAGCCGCTTGATCAGCCTCCAACCTGCGATGAGCCCCGATACCACTGCGATTACGACAGCAGCGGAACGGGTGTTCGCGCCCCATGTCCAACCGGGCTCCGGTGCTGCAACGAAAATGGAAGCAGCCAGCGCCAGGGCCGCAACTCGTAAATTTGAACGTTCACCGGATGGCGCAAGCCGCGTCCGGCGCGCGTCACCGCGCCCACCTTGCGTAGTGAGATGACTCATTGCGTGTAATGTATGCGCTGCACCTTGCCTCGCTAGAGAGGAATTGGCTTCGAGCCAGCCGAGAATGCTGCCGGATGAAAACACGGTTCGCATGGCGTGCCAATGC
>Ga0335075_10010252_pt1 | contig 14240 bp, 17 predicted proteins | sample Lox_Sample_24_FD_206723 | JGI IMG/M metagenome (GOLD analysis project Ga0335075, IMG submission 206723) | Soil microbial communities from Loxahatchee National Wildlife Refuge, Florida, United States - Lox_Sample_2.4 | ecosystem: Environmental > Terrestrial > Soil > Wetlands | place: USA...
GCGCATCTTTGGGCGCTGTTTGCCGCCGGGCACGGACTGCACGTGTTGAAGCGTGCCAGCCTGTCCGCAAAATCGCGCCTTTCCGGCACGCGCTCGCGACTCGACTGGCTGCGCACGAACGCGCTCAACGTCGCGACGCGCCTGTTCCTCAACGCCGCGGCATTCTCCTATTGGCTGGCGCATCCGGCCGTCGCAACGCACGCCGTCGCCACATTCGGGATTCCCGTGAACCTCACGCTCGAGCCCGGCCACGCCACGGCCGCATTATTCGGTCTGTCCGGCGACAGCATGATCGACTGGGCCGCCGCGAAGGTGCCGTTTCTGCAAAAAGAGATTCCGCCGGAAAGCAGTGATTCGTGACTGGTGATTGGTAATTGGCAGTCTGGCAGTTTGCTTTGGGTTCCAGGATTCGCCATCCAGTGCCCGTCATTCGGCAACGGCCATTGATTCGCCGGTTTTCCTCTCGCCACTAGCCACTCTGTTCGCTTGGCGCATGTTTCGTCGCGGCGCGGCCGCGCGGTCAGCAACCATTTCTTTCGGAGGCATCCATGCCCGTCGTTCCGACCACCGCTTACTCGCAGGCCGAAGACGCGCTCACGCTCGCCCGCGCTTTGCTCAACGACAATGGCGCCGCCGTCTTCACCGACGCGATGCTCTTGCCGCTCTTGAACTCCGCCTATCGCGGCCTGCAGCGCGAGCTGGCCGAAGCGGGCGTCAGCGTGCTTGCCGAGCAACAGGATATCGAGCTCGACCAGGACCCGACGACCGGCATCACACCGAACGTCCTGAGCGACGCGTCTTCGCCGCAACTTCCCACCGACTGCCTGATGCCGCACATGCTCTGGGAGCGCGCCACGGCCAACACGACGGACGTTTTCATCCCGATGGAAAAATTCACCAGCGGCGGCTCGATGCTGAATTTGCAGCCTTCGACGTATCTGCGCATGTGGGAATGGCGCGAAGACCAAATCAATCTTATCGGCGCGACGCAATCGATCACCGTCCGCATCCGTTACGAAAAAGTCCTGCCCATCCTCACTTCGGGCACGGATCTAATCCTGATTCGCTCGTCCACCGACCCGCTTGCGTTTGCCACAGCCGCGCTCGCCGCGCGTTCCCGTGGCGCGCGCGCTTGCCGCCGATCTGCTCGGCACCGCGCAAACGGCCGTCGAAAACTTGATCGAACGCTATATCCGCCCCGAGCAAATTCAGCCGCGCCGCCGCCGCCCCTACGGCTATCACCGCCGCATCGTGTATTTGTAAGCGCGGAGGGTGCGAGTGCCTTGTGCTTTGTTGGAAAAGGGGGATGAAAGCAGACCTGAGGAGATCTTCTGGTTCCGAAGCTATTGCACGATCAGCTGCACGGTCAACGCCCGTCCCGTCCCTTGTGCCGTTGCCTGAAAGAGAAGGTTCGACGTGCCCGCGGGCGTGCCATCCACCGTCAGCTTGTGCCCTCCGCACCCGGCAATCGCCGCGCCGAGCGCAAGAAGAGCTAGCACGGCAAACGCCGCGCGCAGCCCGCGCCGCCGCGCAAAAAGAAGTGCGAGAAGCACGGCGGCCAGCACCACCAAAATCGGAGCGATCACACGCGCCGCGAAATGCCCGCCGCCCGCGCCGGCGGCAACGCTCCCTGCCGATGGCCACACCGGCTTGTCTCCCGGCCACCAGAAGGGCAGAAGCTGCGAACTGCTCGTAATGCCCGAGCGCGACGTGGTCTCGATCGACACGCTGAAATTGGTGCTCTGCCCGGCCGTAATTGTCACGGGGCTCGAAGGCACCACGCAATAGGCAAGCAGCGGCAGCGTGTCGGATGTCGGCGTCGAAGCATTCGGCGGGCAGACAATCGTCACAGGTCCGACGTAAGGATTTGTCGTGTCGGGAATCAGCGTGAAGCTGTATTTCGCCGTGTCGCCGGCGACGACGGTGATGGTTTGCGATTGCCCGGAAGCAAGTTGCAGCTGGAAATTCGTCCCCGAGCCGCTCAGCGAAGAATTCACGGTGTCCTGCGGATTTGAATCTCCTACGGTCAGCGTTCCGGAAATTGCTCCCGTCGCGTTGGGGCTGAACGTGACGCCTAGCGTGCACGAGCCATTCGCAGGAAGCGAAGTCAGGCACGACGTGTTCTGCACGATGTAGGGGCTCGACGGCGGCTGCACGGGAGGATTTGTGCTCGGCAGCGCAGGGGAGTATGTCAGGCCGGCCAGACTGTCCGCCGTCGTGTTCGTCAGGACGAATGGCACTGAGGCCGTTGTGCCGCCCTGCACCACGCTGCCGAAATCATTCGACGCGGGGCAGAGCTGCAGCGCGCCGCTCGAGCTGGTGACGCACGTCTGCGTCGAAGCGGCGGGCACAAACACGATCTCTGCACGGCTTTGATCCGCCACGTAGAGGTTGCCTTTCGTATCCGAAGCAATCGCGCCTGGCGTGCGAAGATTCTCGGCGACCGTTACCGTTTTTTCGTCCGCCGCATTCACGCGCAGCAGGCGCCCCGAATTCGCATCGCTGATGTAGAGATTCCCGCGCGGGTCGACGGCCAGGGCGGCCGGACAAACTGTTGTTGAAAGGGTCGCGGCTGTCCCCGTCGCCGATGCCGCCGTGCCGCACGCGTTCGGCGCGCCGGAGAAACCCTTTACCGCCGCAATGTTTTTCTTCACCGAATCGATTGAGAAGACTGCGCCGGTCGTCGTGGTGGACACAAAAACTTTCGTGCCGTCCTGAGTCACGGCAACGCTCGAAGGCGCGGCGACGTGCGCCACGATTTCAAGCGTGCCAGGAGTTTCCGCCGTGGCGTCGTGCAGCACGAGCACGGCATTCTCGCCCCGGTCCGCAATATAGAGATTGCCCTGGCGGTCGATGGCAATTCCGAGCGGTTCGGACAGATCCACGTTTTGTGCCGGAGCAAAGCGCCCCGCCACGCTGCGCACCACGCCCGGCTCGGTTGAAGTAGCAGGAGCGATTCGCCGGATTGTTCTGTTGCCCGTGTCGGCGATGAACACCGTTCCATCCACCGCAATCGCCACGCCGCTGCGCTCGATGAATGAATCGATTTTCAGGTCGAATTGCGCCGCGCTGGCCGCGCCGCCGTCGCCAAGCGATCCCGCTGCGCCGGTCCCGGCAAACGTTGCGTAGCCGCCCGCTGTTGCGGCCAGTCCTTCGACGATTTGTTGCACGCGATTTGGTTCGGAAGGAGCCGTCAAAAGCAGGGAAGGGGATTGGGACTTCGCGGCAACGGCCGCGGAGAAAGAGCCCGATTGAGGCGGTCTGAAAAATGCGTTCGCGGCCAGCGCCCGCACGGTGACGCCCTTTGCCACCACACGCGCGCTGCTTGCGGCGCCGTGCGCATCGATCACCATCGCACTCGAACTCGCGCTTGTCGCCGCAGCCGAGCTTGAACCGCTGGCCGATTGTCCCGCGGCGGAGAAAACTATACCTGCGCCGAAAAGCGCCAGCGCCGCTATGGCTGCCGCCGCTCGATTCACTCTATTGCCCAAATTGCTCCCCCATCGTCGTCGCGCTTGGACAAACCCGGCCCCGTTGCCCCGGTTTCGCCGAATTAGGATTCTCTTGCGCCCCTGCGGGTTGCGTCACAAATTCTTTATGATAGCACGCCGCGCCGGGCTTTCATCTATCAGCTGAAATCGCGAGAGGCAGAGCCATTGCGATCCACGACTGCGACCCGCTCTCTCGCCAAGGCCGGATCGCCCGGAAGGGAGGGTAACTGTCTGGAGCGGCGTCGCAGGAAGGCGCTTGCCGCCCCGTTTGCCGCACGGTCAAATAGTATGAAAGGGCCTCGCCTTATTCGGCATAGGCCTTGCCCAGGCGGGGGAACCTCGCAGTTATCGGTTTGCCAAGTTGATCGCCTGGTTGCTTGCTTCTTGCGACGGGGTCGAAAGGTTGCCGGAATGAACGCTCGCTCGTGGAAATTGCGCGCCTGGCTGCTTTGTTTCGGCTGCCTCGTCGTCTTTGCCGGTGCGGCCCTCGCGCAGGATGCCGAGCGTAAGGTCGTCAAGCGCGTCGAGCCGAAATATCCCGAGATGATGCGCGAGCTCGAGATCAAGGGAACGGTCCGGCTGCAAGTGACCATTCGCGCCGACGGCACCGTTGAGACCGTCAACATGCTCGGCGGTAACGACGGCCTTGCCACCGCAGCGGCCGCCGCCGTCAAGCAGTGGAAATTCGCTCCCGGACCCAAGAAGACCACGCAGGAAGTGAAAGTCACTTTCGACCCGGACCGCTAGCGTTCTCGAAGTCCAGCTTTCCACATCTGCGCCGTACGACCGTCTCCGCTAATTTCTTTTCAGGATCGTAATACCAGCTTTTTTCAAGCTCTCGCGTCATCACGCGGCAATCACGTCAGCTCCTTGAGCGTTTTGCCTCTCACGAGTCACGAACCACTCATCACGGTTTTTCACGGAGGAATTATGGCACTCGCATTCACATTGATCGACACGTGGGATGATGGCAAGCGCATCCACGTTACCGGCACTGTCGCCGCGTCCGGCAGCTACACCACGGGCGGCGACACGCTCGACCTCTCGCAATATCCCATCATCGCTTCCACGCAGCCACCGATCCAAGGCACCGGCTGGATGGATGGACTCGCCGGATACGACTACACGTTCGCGCCCGGAGCGGCATTGAACGCAAATAAAGTGAAAATCTTCGCGCAGGGCACTGCTGCCGGAGCGTTTCCCGAACTCGCCGCCGGCGCTTATCCCGCCGCCATCACCGGCGACACCATCACGCTCTACGCGATCTTCAAGAAGCTGCAGTAGGCCGCGTCTTCCAGTTTCCAGCACCCAGAATCGAGCCTCTAGAAAATGTCCGTCGAAACTTTTTCTCCGCTCCCTCTAAACACCTTCGGCACCTGGATCACGCTGCTCGATCCCTCCGACGTGCCCCCGGGAATGTCTCCCTCGTGCGCCGACGTTGCGTTTTTCCCCGGCGGCGTGCAAACGCGCCCGGGCCTTGCCTCGCAATTCTCCCCGCTCGCGGGCGCGGCACAGGTGAATGGTCTGAAAACGTACATCACTCCGAACCTGACGCAGCGGCTGTTGGTGCTCGATTCCCTCGGCAACGTCTACAAGGAAAGCACGCCCGGCTCGCTCACGGTCGTCAACTCGCTCATCCAGCCCAATCTGTTTCTCGCTTCGACCACGCATTTCGGCCGCGAGTACATGGGTTTTTCCGACGGCACCATCGGCCAGGACATCCCGCGCCAATTTGACGACACGTATTTCGACCGCGTCAGCCAGGTCGGCCCCGGCGAAGGCCCCTCCGTCGCGGACGCTTCCGACGTCGGCAGCATCGTCGCGGGCATTCACCAGTGCGCGGTCGTCTTCGTCACGCGCCAGGGCTATTGGACCATGCCGTCGCCGCCCGTGCAGTGGAACGCTGCGGGCGGAAAAAAAGTGAACGTCACGAACATTCCCACCGGCCCGGCGAACGTCGTGCAGCGCCTGCTCGCATTCACCGCATCCGGCGGCGCGAGCTTCTACAACGTGCCTGCCACGATGACCATCAACGACAACACCACCACGTCTCTCGAAGTCGATTTCTCCGACACGATTTTGCTCTCCGGCACGAGCCTGGACGACCTCTTCGGCCAGGTCGAACTCCCCTGCCAGATGGGCGTCATCAGCTACGTCGAGCGGCTTTTCTGGTGGGGCGAGCGCGCCAAACTGCCCAACTGGCAGAATCTCTCCTTCGACGGCGGGTGGGACGCCTCCGGAGACGGCCGCCCGCTCGGCTGGCTGCGCGACTCGACGTTTGGTCCCGGAGGCAGCCGCGAAACTTCTCTCGTCGTGTTTGGCGACGCGTATCGCATCACCGCCGACGGCGTCACGGCCGCGCGCGGCATGATTTATCAAAGCGCGATCACCGACCCGTCCGGGAATGCGCGTTTGCAGCCCGACATCGACTATTCCGCTCGCGTGCGACTCATGCGCACGGCGGGCCTCACTGCCGGGACATTTCGGATTGCGGCGTACAGCCCCACGGTCGGACAGCTTGGCGCGGGCCTTGCCGTCACCGCCGTCGAAGCCGGGACCACGTATCAGGAATTCATCGGCCAGCTTTTTCCGCCGCAGACTTCTCTGCCGCCCGATTTGCTGCTGCGCGTCTATGCCGACGGTATTCCCACGCCGTCCGGCGAAGCCTTCATCGTCGACGAAATCGAAATTTTCCCGGCCAACTCTCCGCAGAATTCTTCGCTCGTCCGCGCATCCGCCACGGCGGACCCCGAATCCTACGACGGCGTCACGGGGCTCGTCGAAGTCGCCGTGAACAACGGCCAGGTGATCCGCTCGGCGTTCGTGCTGCGCAACAATCTTTACATCGTGAAGGACCGCGGCCTTTACGTCACGGCCACCGACGGCGTCAACGAGCCCGCGCTCTGGCCCGTCGAGGAAGTGTCCAATCAAGTGGGCTGCGCATCGCCGCGCGCCGTCGGCGTGGGCGAAGAATGGGTGGTGCTCGCCGGGCGCTCCGGGCTGTATTTTTTCGACGGCGGCGAGCCCATCAAACTGTCGCAGGAAATTCAGCCCACTTGGGACGCGATCAACTGGCAATACGGTCAGACCATCTGGGTGCAGGTGGATACGCAGCACAAACAGATTTTCGTCGGCGTGCCGATGGCCTCGGCCACGCAGCCCAATCAAGTGCTGATGCTCGACTACACGCAGGGAATGCAGGACCCGCTCGTCGCCGCGCTTTCCTCGCCCGAACGCTCGCGCAAATGGGCGCCGTGGAATATCGCCGCGAATTCCTGCGGACTGATCGAACGCTCCACGGGCGTGGCGCAGGTGTTTTTCGGCACAAATAATTCTTCGGGAAAAATCTATGCGCTGCTGAAGGGGCAGCTATCCGACGACGGCGCGGCGATCAATTCGTACTACACCACCGCGTTTCTCGCCGCGACGGGCCTGAGCGGGCGCAATCTGTTTGGCTATCTCACGGCTTACGCGCAGGGCGCCGGGTCGCTCGCCGTTTCGGCGTATTCGCCCGGCGATGCGACGCTGACTTCGCTCGGAGCCTGGACGCTTGCCTCGCCCGCACCGCAGGATCACGAACTGTTCACCAACCTGCTCGCCGAGCGCATTTCGTACCAGGTGGGCACGAACGCTGCGGGCTCCTGGTTTTCGCTTACGAAGCTCGTCCCCTGGGCCAAGCCCGATCCTTACTCGCTCGTCCGCGGCACGGAATAGAAAAGGACTGCTCCTTGCTACGCAAGCGATCTCGCAGTAGGGGCACGGCATGCCGTGCCAGTAGAAGCAAGGCCACCGTTTCCTTTTCAGCGTTGCAAGGCTCGATACAGGTTTTCGGATCTCCGGCTAAATTGGCGAGTAAGACTTCTCAAGCCGAAGCGCGCAAACGCGCCTTCCATTCCTCGCTGCGTTCGGGCGCGGCGGGCGATTCCGCGATCTCGTAATAGAGAAAATGCACGCCCACGCCGTGCCCTTCGCCGCTCCCCAGCGGTTGCACGTGCGCCACACGGCCCGTGACCAGGCACTTCTTTGAATAACCGAGCGTGACTTCGCGCGGCAATTTCATCAGCACTTGGATCGTTGCGTTTTTTTCGAGAGCGCAATCCGTCGAAAAATAAACTCCGCAGCGCGAAATGTTCAGCGTTTCCGCAGCGATTTCGGGAACGGCCTTCAACGGCGACACGCGCAACCGGATCGGGATTCGCATAATGAATCGCGGCGCGGAACGGCGCTCGAGTGTCGGCATGACGCCTCCTCGAAGGCCCGTGAGAGGGGGAGCGGGCGAAGATTGGCCGGGCGGGAAAAGTATCGGCAATAGAGTAACGCGTATTTCGAGATTTTCACAATTGCTTGCTATTGCGAGAATCTCTTCGCCGCGTCTTCGCTTTCTAATCCGGCGCGCCTAGAGGTTCGGCGGATCAGTCGCAGGCGCGTCCGGATCGAACGCTCGCCGGATCGCGAGAGAGAGTTGCCGCAGTCTTCGTTCGGAGAGCGCTCTTCCAAACTTTTCTCTCAGCATGGATTTCTTCATCGGAGAAATGAAATGGCCTCTTAGCTCTGATATCTGGGAGAGTCCGGTTTCGCCCGGTGGCAGCTGCAAGGTTGTGCGACTGGTTTCCGGGCCCAACTGACTGTAGAAGGGAACAACAAGCACTGACTCCGAGCGCGGGTTCAAGTTCCGCGCATCAAGAGAAACGACGACCACGTACCTTCGTTTCGGCGGATCGCCATGCTCATACGTCGTCCAGATTTCTCCCCGGCGAGGCGCTGGGTTATTCATCGAAGATCACATCGGCGGCGGCACGAACCAGAAAGTTGGCAATTTCGTTCTCTTCATTAATCACTTCCTGGGAAGCGTTGTTGTAATAATCCGCGGTCAACTGCTCAAGCCGTTCGCGATTCTGCTGTCGCGCAACTGCTGCCAGGATGTAGTCCAGCGCTTGCGCCAAATTCTTTGCCTTGCCCGAGCGAATCACTTCGCTGAGGGCAGCGAACGCTTCGGGCGAAATCGTTGTCGAAATCTTTTTCCGGCGTGCCATCGGGTGTCTCCTGATTCATCTCCTAAACTGTCTGTCATTGTATCAGACATTGTAGGGGATAAATAACACATTCAATACGAACGCGTTATAAATACAATGCCTCTCCACGTCCCACAAATCGAAGCGCTGCGGCGCACCAATCCGCAGCTCTACGAATCCCTCCGCCGCCTCGCCGATGCCTCGCTCGGCCCCAACCAGGGCTGGAGCCTTGATGACCAGATCACCGACGGCGCGGACTACGCGCGCGTTTCGTCGTCCGCACTCACCTCCAACAACGTCGATCCCTCGAAGGCGGGCGTCCTGATGCACGGCTCCGTGCCGCCCACTTTCTCCGGTGCCTTCACCTACGTCTCGACCACTACGACGATCACCTGGTCCTGGAGCGGCTTGCAGATTCTTCGCGCCGACGGCACGACGACGAACGTCCCAAACGGATCGCTCGCCGTCAGCGGCCTCGCTGCCGGCACGCCGTTTTATTTTTATCCTTACTGGGACGAAACCGCCGGCGCGCTCGTTTGGGTTGCCGAAGGCAGCGGCACGCCTGGCAACGCCCTCGCCGCAAAGACCAACACCGCGGCGCAGCAGCAGTCGCTGCAGGGTCACATTCCGCTCTCGCAGGGAGCGATGCTCGCCGCCACCACCACCAGCGGAGCGGGAGGTGGTTCGGGCGGAGGCAGCGGAAGTTGCCTTCGCGCGGGAATGCTGGTGCTCACGAAAGAGCGCGGCACCGTAGAAATTGAGACATGCAAGGTTGGCGAGCAACTGCGCTGCGCCGTCGATGGCAGCCGCCCGGGCGCCGCGAACGCGGAAACGTGGACGCGCATTGTCGCGATTCAAGTGCGAGAGGAGAGCGCCTTCATCCGCCTGCATTTCTCGAACGCCGATTCGCTTGACGTGACGCCGCATCACATCTTCACGCTCGCAGACGGCTCGCCGATGCGCGCCGAGCGCCTCTGCCTCTCGGACATTCTCGTGGGCCGCTTCGGCCGCCTCACGCTGCAGAAAATCGAGGTCCGCCGCGAGCCAGGGCAGAAGGTGACGGTGAGCTGCGAGCCGTCACACGAATTTTTCGCCGGCCGCTACTTCGCCTCGATCCTGACGCACAACTACACGTTTTCGTCCTAGAGCTTCAACGGGGCAGGGAATCGTGATGACCGGGAAACGCTACTACTTGACGACGCTCGGCGCCTGGCAGCGCCATGCGCACCGCTTTGCGAATTCGCACTTCATCTCCTTGGACGCGCCTCCCTCGGGCTGCGTGGAGTGCGGGAGCTTTGCTCCCGCCACCTCGTCGGCGAAGCTTGCTTCGCCGTCCCCTTCTGACACTGCCTGCGCGAAGACCAATGACGAAGCTTGGCCGCGCGAACTCGACGCCGCGACTCGGATCGCCGTTCTCGTCGAAGGCGACGAAGGCGCGCATCTCGCGCTCGAGGACGATGCTGCCTTCGAAGCGCTGCCGCACCCTTTCGCGTCGCAGCCGATTTCCGCGGCTGCACAAGCTGCACTCGCCGCGCACGGCGTCACTCCGGGTGCAACTACCTTCGACGCCGCCGAAGCCGTCGCGCGCCTGCATCCCCTTCTCAAGCCGCGTGTGTTTTAGCTATCGAGATCGGCGGGAGCGCGATTTGCGTGCGGGAAAGTTGCTTTTTGCCTTTGGCGGCCGCAGCCACGTATATACGCCTCCGGCAAACGCGCCAACGTAGGTGAGATTCACGGCCCAGAGAATTGCGTTGCGATTCGTGCGGTAGACAATCGCCACCAGCAGCAGGCCAATCACGTCGCCGATCATCGTTCCGACAAGCACGTGCAGCCCCACCCGCCTCCAGTCTTTTTTGATGACCAGCGTAAGAACGAGAAACGCAATCAGTATGATTTCCGCAAGGCCCATCTTCGCCGCGGATTATAGCAGCCAACGGACGTGAGCTGAGGTGAATGCTGATCCGCGAATACACGCCCGCCGATCTCGACGCGCTGCGCCGCATGCACGCGCACCAAGGGTTCGACTACACGTTCCCGGATCTCTGCGACCCGCTCTTCCTCTCGAAGCTCGTCGTCGAGGACGATGCCGGCCGCCCCGCGATGGCTTCGCTCGCTCGCCTCACCTGTGAAATGTATCTGCTGATGGCGCCCGGTGAGGGTGCGAGAAACAAAGGCGGGGAAGGGAAGCCGCCGCAAGGGCTCGCATCCTGCGATTCGGCGCCCACACGTTTCGCTCGCGTGCTCGCGCTGCATCGCGCCGCCGAGCTGGATCTTCTCTCGCGTGGCCTCGAAGACGCGCACGCCTGGCTCCCGCCCTCCATTGCCAAGCGCTTCGGCCGCCGCCTCGAATCGCTCGGCTGGATCCGCGACGATGCCTGGACGCCCTATTGCCGCCGTCTCCGGAACCCGTGAATTGCAAGTTCATCAGAATTATTCCCACCGCGCATCATTCAAGGAGGAAAAATGTCCCGCGGAGCACAGCGCACCACGCGTCAACTCACCGACCAGCAGCTCGCGCAGCAAAACCAGCTCATCTCGCAAGCCAATCAATCGGGCGAACAAGACCGCTCACTCCTGCTGCCCACTATCAGCAGCCTGCTCAATAGCCAGGGCTATACACCGCAGCAGCAATCGGCCATCACGCAACAATCGATGGGCGCAGCCAACACCGCCTACGACGCTCTGCGGCAGAGCGCCGCCAATCGCGCCGCCGCCACCAACGACACGGCTGGCCTCAACGCTCTCGATGCGCAGCTTGGCCGCGAGCAGGCGCAGACGCTCGCCTCGACCGCACAGCAAAATCAGGTGCAATTCGCGAATCGCCAGTTGCAGGAGCAGCTCGCCGGCCTCAGCGCGCTTGGCCAGACCTACGGCATCGACACCAATCTTCTTGGCCGTGCGATGGGTGTACCGTCGGAACTCCTCGGTGTTCGCCAGCGCGCTTCGAGCGGCTCTTCGCTCGGCTCGACGGGCGGACTCTTCGGCCTCGGCTCCTCTCTCGCCGGCCTTTTCGGATGAGTGTGATTCCCCGCCAATCGAGGGTTTCAGCCTAATCACGAATCACGCATTTCCTCCATGCACACACTTCTCGACCCACGCCTGCTCGCCTACCTCTTCAGCGGCATCGTCCAGCTCGTGCTGTTTCTGCGCTGGCTCTATCGCCGCATTCGGAACGACGAGCTGACGCGCGTCTTCGTCGAAGACATGGCACGCAATCATCTGCCGCACATCTACGAACTGCTCGAACGCCTCTGCGCGGAGCAGGGAATTCGGGACACGCCGCGACCGCACATTCGCTGGGTCGACCTCAATTCGCCCAGACATTGATCGTTAAAGCTGCCTTGTTTAAGGGAAGAGTTGATGCAGCCGGAGTCCGCAGATCGCGCATCGGCTGTCCTTCTGCGTTTTTGTTCCCGGCCATTCGGCATGGCATCGTGGACAGGGCCAACGCACAAACTCCCTTTGCTTCATGCGAACGTAAACGACTTTGCGGAGAACCTCTGCTAGAAGTAGGCCCCCCGCAATTAAGTCCAGTGTCTTTCTCGCAGCTGAAAATGCCAGCAAGATGGCCCATACCAGTACTCCGGCAAGGTAAATGATCTGCCAAACTGTCCCGAGGCCATTCGCCGCATTTTGCAATCGGTCCAATTCGTTCCAGGCATCCGCGTAGGGCGCGTGGGTCTCCAATCGCACGTGAGGAGTAGGCAGTTCGCGCCTGGACGCTCGCGGAATCGTGAAGAGTTCCATTCGCTCTAGACTCCGATTGTTGCTGTAATTATAACTTAATCGCTAAAAGAACACAGGGCCTCATCTTCTCGATAGATTTGTTTTTCTGGTCACTCGCCACTCGTCACTGCCTTCATGATTACCGGTCTGATCGCCCTTGCTCGCACCACGGCGCAGCGCCATTCGCTCGACCCCTCGCTCGTCTGCGCCATCGTCGAGCAGGAATCCGCCTGGGACACGCACGCAATCCGCTACGAGCCGTTTTTCCGCACGCGCTACGTCGCGCCGCTCGGCCTGCCGCCGACCGAGGAAGTCGCTCGCTCGATTTCCTGGGGGCTGATGCAGGTGATGGGACAGGTGGCGCGCGAACATGGCTTCCATGGAAAATTTCTGAGCGAGCTATGCGAAGCGGGCGCGGGTCTCGACGTTGGCTGCACTGTGTTCGCAACGAAACTTGCCGCAGCGCGCGGCGACGTCGCACGTGCGCTCACGCTCTGGAATGGCGGCGCGAGCGACGACTATCCCGCACAAGTTCTCGCCAGAGCAGGGAAGTACGGCCAGTCCTGACGTGCTGCGGAGCCGACTCTCTTATGCCGCACGCCACGGTCCTGCAAAGAGCTATTCTGAGATGTGCTCTGCCCAACTCCGAAAGGGCCGCACGAGCCGCCGCCATGGTCTGGACGCTCGCCGATCTTCGCCGCTTCATTCTCAATCGCCACCGCCGCGAACGCTGGCTCGCTGCCCTCGCGCAGCTACGTGCCCGCAACCTGACCAACTTCGGCGACCTGCGCTAAACGGACGAATTGTGCGCGCCAATGCAGGCGTCGCCCGAAGGCGTCTCTGGCTGTTCTTCGTGCGGGCGTTCAACGTGTCATTCCGAACGGAGCGGTGGCGCGGTTTTCTCTTCGGCATCGCGCTGCAATGCCGCGCGGCAACGAAGCGGAGGAATCTCTCTTCGACGGGCCGGTTTCCGCCACGAATCGCCAATTGAAAATGCTCTCCACACGCACCAAACTCGAAATCGCCGCCACGTTGATTGCTCTCGCCCTCGGAGTCTTCGCGTTCTACAGCTGGCTTGAAGCGCACGACGACCGCCTGCGCCTCGCCGCCACACTCGACGCTCAGGGCAAGCTCCTCGACCAGGCCAAGCAGCAATCTGCATCGCTCGCCGCTGGGGAAAAGCAGCGCGACGCCACGCTGCAATCGCAACTTGACGCAATGCGCGCCGCCGTCGCGAAAATCCAAACGCCGCAGCAAATCGCCCAGTGGCTGCCGAAGCAACTACCTCTTCCTGCGCCGGTCACCATTTCCGTTCCTCCCCCCGCTCCCTCTGCATCGGGCCAGCCATCAGCGCCTCCCGCGATTGCAACGATTCCGCAGCAGGACCTCGGGCCAATTCGCAACGCCGTCGAATCCTGCGAAGAATGTGCCAAGAAACTCTCTGTCGCGCAGCAAGATGCCTCCGCCAAGGACCAGCAACTCAAGCTCGCCGGCGAGCAGCTGTCCGCCGCGGAAAAGGAGCGCGACGCCGCCATCACTGCCGCAAAGGGCGGCAGCTTCTGGACGCGCCTTCGCCGCAATGCAAAGTGGTTTGCTCTCGGCGCCGGAGCCGCCGCGTCCGCTCTCTGCGCCTCCGGCCATTGCAAGTAGGTGCCTCTTACGCGCACGCTGCCGACGTTCCTGGAAGGGAAATATCGGCTATGTTATCGTTAGGGCAACGCTAGGAGGCCTCCCATGAAGAGAATCATGTTCGTCGTGTGTGCCCTTTTTCTATTTTCTACGGTGGCGCTCGCGCAACAGGATCCATCCGACCAACCCGCGTCGAAAGCAGACATCCAGCGCTATTTGGACGTCATGCACATGGAAAAAATGATGAATGGCATGATGGGGGCTATGAGCGCGCAGATGCGCCAGATATTTCACAGCCAGATGGCGAAGAATCCGAACGTAACTCCGGAGATGCTGGCGCGCGGCGATAAAATGTTGGACGAGGAACTAAAAAGTATCCCCG
>Ga0335075_10010253_pt1 | contig 14238 bp, 14 predicted proteins | sample Lox_Sample_24_FD_206723 | JGI IMG/M metagenome (GOLD analysis project Ga0335075, IMG submission 206723) | Soil microbial communities from Loxahatchee National Wildlife Refuge, Florida, United States - Lox_Sample_2.4 | ecosystem: Environmental > Terrestrial > Soil > Wetlands | place: USA...
CCTTGCGAGCCGCCACTGTCCGTTCCGAACACTCGTTGAAGGCCTCGGTCGCGGTCTCGAGCGCGGCGGCAAGGCCGCTGCGGTCTTCGTCGCCGCCCTCCGCCGCCTCTTGCACCCCGCTGTACTCCAGCCGGGCGCGATCGGCGCGGGTGCGGGCCTGCTCTGCGGCGATGGTCAGCCGGTCGATCTCCTCGCCGGTCGCGGCGCCGCGGCTCTTCGCGGCGTCCACCATGCCGCGCAGCCGCGCCAGCCGCTCCGCGCGCCCGGCCGCGGCGCGGGCCTCGTCGGCGAGCCTGCGCTCGGTGGCGGCGAGCGCGGCCTCGGCCGCGGACCGCTCGGCGACGGCCTCCGACAGCACCTCACGTCCCTCGGTCAGCCGCTCGGTCAGGCCGGCCTCCTCGTCGCGCAGCTCGGCGGCCTGCCGGTCCAGTTCTTCCGGATCGCGGCCTTGGCGCTCCGGCTCGGCGTCGGCGGACAGCAGCCGGACCCGCTCGCCGGCCAGCCCCGCCACCCCGCGCAGCCGCTCGGTCAGCGAGGAAAGCGCAAACCACGTCTGCTGTGCCCGGGCAAGCTCGGCCGCCTGCTCGGCGGCGGCCCGGTCGAGTTCTTGTTCCTGCTGCCGGGCGGCGGCCAGGTCGGTCTCGAGCGCGGTCCGGCGGGCGCGGATCGCTGTCTCATCGGCCGCCTCGCGCGCTTCTTCGTCTCGCAGCGTCACGTAGTCGTCGGCCAGTAGCCGCAGCCGCGCGTCGCGCAGTTCGGCCTGGATGGTGGCGGCCTTGCGGGCGACCTCGGCCTGCCTGCCCAGGGGCTTGAGCCGCCGGTTCAGCTCCGCGGTCAGGTCGACGAGCCGGGTCAGGTTCGCCTGCATCGCCTCCAGCTTGCGCAGCGCCTTCTCCTTGCGCTTGCGGTGCTTGAGGACGCCGGCCGCCTCCTCGATGAGCGCGCGCCGCGCCTCGGGGCCGGAGTGCAGGATCCCGTCAAGGTGGCCCTGGCCGACGATCACATGCATCTCGCGGCCGAGTCCGCTGTCGGAAAGCAGGTCCTGGACGTCAAGCAGCCGACAGGTGTCGCCGTTGATGGCGTATTCACTCTGCCCGGACCGGAACATCAGGCGGCTGATCGTCACCTCGGCGTAGTCGATCGGCAGGGCGCCGTCGCCGTTGTCGATCGTGAGGGTAACTTCGGCGCGGCCGAGCGGGGCCCTCGATGTGGTGCCGGCGAAGACGACGTCCTCCATCTTGCCGCCACGCAGGCTTTTCGCGCCCTGCTCGCCCATCACCCAGGCGAGCGCGTCGACGATGTTGGATTTGCCGGAACCGTTCGGGCCTACGACGCAGGTGATGCCGGGCTCAAGGCGAATCGACGTGGCGGAGGCGAAGGACTTGAAGCCGCGCAGGGTGAGGGACTTGAGGTACATGCGCCCCTCCTCCTCCCGGCTGTCGCTGACGTTCGGCGCGGGTGTAAACGCCGTGCAAGTGCCGACGAACGGTCCGCCTCCCGCACCCTACCGCGAGTCGCCGGTATACGCCGGAAACGACGCGAGCTGGAAATTCCGCTGAACAACGGCCAACGCATGGGAGCACAGTGGCCAAACGACATGAATGTGTTTTACGCCACAAGGTCACTATCGGCGACGGCAAAACGCGGTCCGGGGATGAATGACAACAGAGCCGGCCAATGTACAACGAAGAGGGACGCCAGAAGGCGTCCCTGGTTCGTTCTGCAGTTTTTGCCGTGTCGTGTCAGCTCGTCAGGTGAGAGCTGGCTCGCGGTCCAGTACCAGCACGTCATCCTCGTGACCGGCTCCGGCGACAAGTGCGTCGTTCTCTTCCTGGAGCCGCATAAGCTCGGCTTCCAGGTCGCGAACGCGCTGCTGGAGACGGCGCATCTCGGAGACCATGCGGGGATCGGGACCGCCGACGTGGCCGAATAGAGCCTTCGCCATGGTAAAAGGTCCTCCACACTGAGTGACCAGAGTGGGCACATATGCAATCCGCACGCCCATGCGTGCAATCAACAGTTACCAGGGTCTCACCATGGCCTTTTACGGTCAAGCTGAGGGGACGCCCTGTTACCCGTTATGCCGTCAATCTTACCAAAGATACTTTCGCCGAACAAACCGAAGCGGCGCGAGGGTCCCCACATCTAGGGGTTCATCGGCCACCGGACCCATCCCAGTGTGGTTGATGGCGGAGTTACCAGTGGGGGTGGCGAGGGCGGGGCTGGCAGCGTGGGCAACTGTAGGCCGAGCGGTTCATGAAGGTGTCTCGCCTGATCGGCGTGGCGCACCGGCTGCAGGGCTCGCCCTCGCGGCCGTACGCCTCCAGCGAGCGGCCGAAATAGCCGCTTTCGCCGTTTACGTTCACGTACATGCTGTCGAACGAGGTGCCTCCGGCGCGCAGCGCGTCGGTGAGCACCTCGCGGGTGGCGGCCAGCAGCCGGGACACCTCGGCGGGCTTGAGCAACTCGGTCGGCCGGGCCCAGTGCAGCCGGGCGTGCCACAGCGCCTCGTCGGCATAGATGTTGCCGACGCCGCTGATCAGCGACTGGTCGAGCAGGGCGCGCTTGATCCCCGTGCGGCGACGGGCGATCCTGGCCGCGAAGACAGCCGGGTCGAAGGCGTCCTCAAGCGGGTCCGGCGCGATATGCGCGATGGGGGCCGGAACCCCTTCCTTGACCGGGACCAGGCACAGGTGGCCGAACGTCCGCTGGTCGGTGAAGCGAAGGTCGGCGCCGCCGTCGGTGAAGGTGAACCGGGCGCGCACGTGCGGTGACAACGGGCGTTCCGGGTCTCCCACGAGCATCTGCCCGCTCATGCCCAGGTGCGCCAGCAGCGCCTCGTCGTCATCAAGGGTTATCCATAGGTACTTGCCGCGGCGCCGCGCACGCTCCAGGTGACGGCCGGCCATGGCGGCGGCGAACCCCGCCGGACCGGCCGGGTCACGGCGCACGGCACGAGGATGCAGCACCTGCGCGTCGGCGACCGAGCGGCCGACGACAAATCGTTCCAGGCCCTGGCGGACGGTCTCCACCTCGGGAAGTTCAGGCACTCCGCTCACCAGCCCCGGTTAGTGATCTCCGGGCTTGCCCGGTTCTGACACATCCGGCACGGGATCGGGTGAGACCTCGGGACCCACCACTGCCCGTTCCGGACCATCGACTTTCTCCGCCTCAGCGGTGATGGCGCGCCACGCGGCCTCGGCGGCCAGCTGCTCCGCGGCCTTCTTGGAGCGGCCTTCCCCCCCGCCAAGTTCCCGGCCGCCGATCCACACCACCGCGCGGAAGAGCTTCTGGTGGTCCGGGCCGCTGTCGTCCACGTGGTAGTCCGGCACGCCGAGCCCGCGGTCGGCGGTGAGCTCCTGCAGCGACGTCTTCCAGTCCAGGCCGGCGCCCAGCAGGGCAGACCGCTCGATGACCGGATCGAACAGGCGGTGCACTAGCCCGCTCGCCGCGTCGAGGCCGCGGTCGATGTACACGGCGCCGATCACCGCCTCGAGCGTGTCGGCCAGGATCGACGGCTTGTCCCTGCCGCCGGTTCCTTCCTCGCCGCGGCCGAGGCGCACGTACGATCCGAGCTTGAGCTGGCGGGCCACCTCGGCCAGCGCGCCCATCTGGACGACCGCCGCGCGGAGCTTGGCGAGGTGTCCTTCGGGCAGGCTCGGGTGGCTGGTGAACAGCGCGTCCGTCACCACGAGCCCGAGCACCGAATCGCCGAGGAACTCCAGCCGCTCGTTGGTCGGCAGGCCACCGTTCTCATACGCGTAGGAGCGATGGGTGAGCGCACGCTCAAGCGTCTCCTCGCTTATGGGCACACCGAGAGCGCCCGCGAGTTCGGCGGGGTCGCGCGCTTGCATGCCTTCCCCGTCGCTGCGTCGACCGCTCAAGGGCGCTCCTTACATTCTGTTAGGCCGGCTCGATAACCTGCCGCCGCCGGTAGGTCCCGCAGGTCGGGCAGGCGGCGTGGGGCAGCTTAGGACTGTGGCACTGCGGGCAACTCACCAGCGTCGGCGCCTTCGTCTTCCACTGCGAACGCCGGGAACGGGTGTTGCTGCGTGACATCCTCCGCTTGGGGACAGCCACTTCAGCCCTCCTGTCGGTCTTCTACTCGGTCAGAAACATCAAGCTGGCGGAGCGCGCTCCACCGGGGATCTAGGTTCTCCCCGTGCCCGTGTAGTGGGCCCGCTTCGGCGAGCCGCACGCCGCATTCGACGCACAAACCAGGACAATCCTCCCGGCATAGCGGCGAAAGCGGCAACGCGAGCACCACCGCGTCACGGAAAGCCGGCCCCAGGTCAAGCAGGTCGCCGTCGAGGAAGCGCTCCTCTTCGTCGTCCTCGCCGTCCCCGGGACCCGGCAGGTAGCGGTACAGCTCCTGGATCCAGACCTCCGTCGTGGAGGTCACCTGGTCCAGGCACCGCGCGCACTCTCCTGCCAGCGGGGCGATAGCCGAGCCGGTGACGAGCACCCCCTCGGAAACCGCCTCGAATCGCAGGTCGAGGGCCACTTCCGCACCAGCGGGAACTCCGACTAGCCCGGAACCGAGGCCTTCCGGCGCGCGCGCCGTCCGGGTCTCGGCTCGAAACGAACCAGGCTGTCGGCTCAGGGACCGCAAGTCGAACACAAAGTCGTTTCCGGCTCGGTGGTCGACGGTTTTTCCGTTTACGTTGGACATCACAGTGTACCGTGTCGGCAATCTCATAACCGACGGATTAGCCTACCGGCGACGCGCTTTATTCCCAACTCACGCGGCTCGCCAACGTCAGCCGGCCGTGTCAGCCGGGCTGCTCGTCCTCGGCGAGACGGGCGCGCAGCCGGGCCAGCACGACCTCGGGGACCAGGCCGCTCACGTCGCCGCCGTACTTCGCTATCTCCTTGATCAGGCTGGAGCTCAGGAACGAGTACAGCGGGTTGGTCGTCATGAACAGCGTCTCGACCTTGGCCAGGCGGTAGTTCATCTGCGCCATCTGCATCTCGTACTCGAAGTCGCTGACCGCCCGCAGGCCCTTGACCACCGCGGTGATGCCGTTCGCCGCGCAGAAGTCGACGAGCAGCCCGTGGAACCGCTCGATCCGGACGTTGCCGTAGTCCTTGGTGACCTCGCGCAGCATGTCAACACGCTCGTCAACGCTGAACAAGCTGCGCTTGGTGATGTTGATCAGCACCGCGACGACCACCTCGTCGTAGAGCCCAGCCGCCCGGTTGATGATGTCCAGATGGCCGTTCGTCGCGGGATCGAACGAGCCAGGGCATACAACTCGCTGCACGCGGTATCACTCCTCATGCGCCGCCTGTGGCACGGTGTCAGGCGCTTCACCTACGGCCGCGCCCCGACCGTACCACCCGTACCAAAACGTCGCCTCACCGTACCTGCGCGACTTTCCCGGCAGGAAGCCGGGCGGCCAGGCGACGGCGCCGGAGCGGGAGGCCCGCTCCACCACAACAAGCGCGCCGTCGGCCAGCCAGCCCTGGGCCAGCATGCCAAGCACCCGGGTCACCTCCGCGTCACTCACGGCGTACGGCGGATCGGCGAACACCAGGCCGTACCCGCCTTCGGACCCGCCTTCTGTGGCCGGTGGCCGGGCCAGCACGCGTTCGACGCGGCCGGGGGTAACCGTGGCACCGGGCAGCTTTACCGCCGCGATGTTCGCCTTGATCACGGCCACCGCCCGGGGATCGGACTCCACCATGAGCACATGCCGCGCCCCGCGGGACAGCGCCTCGAGCCCGACCGCCCCGGAACCGGCGTAGAGGTCGAGTACGCGCTCGCCGTCGAGCGGGCCGGCCTCGGACAGCACCGTGGCGAACAGCCCCTCCCTGGCCCGGTCGCTCGTGGGCCTGGTGGACATGCCGCCGGGCACCGCCAGGCGGCGGCCGCCGGCCTTGCCGGCGATGACGCGCGTCATCTTCCCGGTGTCACAATCCTCCCCGGTGTCGCGGGCACCCGGTCAGGTCTTGTCAAGGAACTCGGCGCGCTGCGGGCCGAGCATGTCATCGATCGCCTCCCTGAGCGCCGGATGCCCGTCAAGACCGGGATCGGACTCGACGAGGGTCGACGCCTCGTCCCTGGCCAGCGCGATCAGGTCCTCGTCTGCGAGCAGCCGCAGCAGCTTGAGGCTTACCGGACGGCCCGCCTGGGCGGCGCCGAGCACGTCGCCTTCCCTTCGCTGCTGCAGGTCAAGCCGGGACAGCCGGAACCCGTCCGCCGTCGCGGCGACCGCGTCCAGCCGCTCGCGGGAAGGGGTGTCCGGCGGCATATCGGTCACCAGCAGGCATAGCCCCGGCGCCTCGCCCCGCCCCACCCGGCCGCGGAGCTGGTGCAACTGGGACACGCCGAACCGTTCGGCGTCCATGATGACCATGGCCGTGGCGTTGGGCACGTCCACGCCGACCTCGATGACCGTGGTCGCGACGAGCACATCGATGGCGCCCTCGGCGAACTCGGTCATCACCCGGTCCTTCTCCTCCGGATGCAGCCGACCGTGCAGGATCTCCACCCGGACCCCGGCCAGCGGCCCCCCGGTCAGCGCGGGCGCCACGTCAAGGACGGCCAGCGGCGGGCGCCGCCCGGCGAAGTCCGCGTCATCCGCGTCGTCCGCCGGGTCTTCGGGCGCGTCTCCGCCGATACGGGGACAGACCACGTAGGCCTGGCGGCCGTTCGCCACCTCCTCGCGCACCCGCTCCCAAGCGCGCTCCAGGTAATGCGGCCGTTCCGCGGCGGGCACGACGTGCGTGGCGATAGGTGAGCGGCCCACGGGCAGTTCGGACAGCGTGGAGACCTCCAAGTCGCCGAACACGGTCATCGCCACCGTGCGCGGGATCGGCGTCGCGGTCATAACCAGGACGTGCGGCCGGGAACCGGAGGCCTTCTCGCGCAGCGCGTCCCGCTGCTCCACGCCGAACCTGTGCTGCTCGTCGATGACCACAAGGCCGAGGTCGGCGAACTGCACCCGGTCCTCGAGCAGGGCGTGCGTGCCGATGAGGATCCCCGCGTCCCCGGTGAAGACGTCCGACAGGGCGCTGCGCCGCGCCTTGGCCCCGGTCGATCCGGTGAGCAGCGCCACCCGGGTCGCGCCCTCGGCGGCACCGAGCTGACCGCCGGTGCCGAGCGGGCCGAGCAGCTGTGTGATCGACCGATAGTGCTGCTGGGCGAGCACCTCGGTGGGGGCGAGCAGCGCCGCCTGGCCGCCGGCGTCCACCACCTGCAGCATGGCCCGGACGGCGACGACGGTCTTGCCGGACCCGACCTCACCCTGCAGCAGCCGGTTCATCGGGTAGGCGCAGGACAGGTCCCTGGCGATCGCGTCGCCGACGGACCGCTGTCCATCGGTCAGCGTGAACGGAAGCCGCTGGTCGAACTCGGCGGCGATGCCGTCCGGCACCGATGGCCGCGGCACCGCGGGCATGGCGGCCGCGGCCAGCCGACGCTGGGCGAGGGCGCACTGCATGTAGAACGCCTCGTCCCACTTCAGCCGGTCCCTGGCCTGGGCCACATCGGCCCGGTCCTGCGGCCGGTGGATGGCGCGGATCGCCGCCTCGCGTGGCCACAGACGGAACTTGTCGCGCAGCTCCTGCGGCAGCGGGTCTTCGCCCGCGTCAAGCGTGTCAAGGACGACCTGAACGGACCGGGCGATCTGCCAGGAGCTGAGCTTAGCGCTCGCGGGATAGACCGGGATGAGTTCGGCCGCGTACTCGGCCGCCAGCTCCGCGGCGATGTCCTCGCTGGCCGCGGATTCGGGGATCAGCTCGTATTCGGGGTGCACGAGCTGGCGGTTGCCGCGGAAGCTGGACACGGTCCCGCCGAACAGCCCGAGCGCCCCCGGGCGAAGCCGCATTTCGTGGTACTGCGGTTTGGCGAAGAACGTCAGCGTCAGCTTGGCGGTCCCATCGGTGACGATGACCTCGAGCCGTTGGCTGCCCCTGGTCCGCGGCGAGGTCCCATAGCGCTGGTCCCGCGGGGGGCCGATGTGCTTGACGAGCTGCACCCGCGCGAGCACGGTGACGTGGTCGCCATCGCGGAGCGAGGCGAGGTTGGTCAGCTCGCCGCGGGTGTAGTAACGGCGCGGGTAATGCCGGAGCAGGTCGCCGGCCGTATGCAGGCCGAAGACCTCCCCGAATTTGGTGCTCGCCTTCATGCCCAGCGGTCGCACCAAAGGATCGCGGAGCGTGGTCACAATGTGCAGCATAGAAGGGACTACTGACATTCGGGCGCAGCGGCCCGGCAGCGCAGCGGCCCTGGCAGCGCCCATGGCCCCCGGCACCGGCGGCGACAGCGACCCGGCAAGAATACGAAGACGCCAGCCACGGTTCGCGCGACCAGCGCGCCTTCGGGTATGCTACGCAGGCTGCCTCGTTACGCTTGGCGTTTCACGCCGCGGGCAAGGCGCCGACTGACTCTACCGATCCGACCCAATGGAGCGAACCGTGCCTTCCGTATGCGACATCTGCGGCAAGGGGCCGGGCTTCGGCAACAACATCTCGCACTCGCACCGCCGCACCCGCCGTCGCTGGAACCCCAACATCCAGACCGTCCACGCGGTCGTGTCCGGGACGCGGAAGCGTCTCCACGTCTGCACGTCCTGCATCAAGGCCGGCAAGATCGTCAAGGCCAGCCGCTAGAATCCACCCCACGGAGATTGCGGCGGGCGGCGGGCACCAGGTCCGCTGCGGGACCCGGCGCGCGGCCGTTAGGTGTGTTGCCCAGGGCGCTATTCGCCGTAAACAACACGGCTAAGCCCTGCCATGAGATTGTGGGTCGAAAGTGGCTATATTCGCCGCGAATGACCCACAATTATGGAAGACGCCCGGCGTAACGGACAGCCGTGACGGCGAGAAGCCTAGCCGACGGCTGCCGGGTGGAAGGCAGTGCGTCAGGTGAAGTGCTCCCAGCCGCCGGGGCCACAGTGGGGAGCCCCGTCGACAGTTACCCCGCTGCCTGGACGCACCGAGCCGATGGCGTGCCACCGCTCCGGCAGCACGGCAGCCGGCGGGAACGTGGCGACGAGCGAGTGATCCTCGCCGCCGGTCAGCACCCAGCTGAGAGCCAGAGCCCGCGGGGAGTCAGCCGTGCCCGTTCGGGAGAACAAATCGGCGGCCGCCTGGGCAAGCGGGTCCCCTAGAAAAATCCCGAGCGAAGAAGTGCCGACGTCGATAGCCGCCCCGCTCGCGGAAGCCACATGGCCGAGGTCGGCGAGCAGGCCGTCGCTGATGTCGATCATGGCCGTGGCGCCAAGCCGGGCGGCCTCGGGGCCCGCGTCGTACGGGGGCGCGGGCCGCAGGTGAGCGGCCACCAGCGACGACGACGACGTCAGCCCCGCGGACAGCAGGGCGTGCCCCGCCGCCGAGCGCCCGAGCAGGCCGGCCACGGCCACCACGTCGCCGGGCGAAGCGCCGCCGCGCAGCACCGCCGCGCGCCCATCCAGGTCCCCCAGCGCTGTCACCGAGACCAGCACCGAGTCGGCCCGTGCGGTGTCGCCGCCCACCACGCCCGCCCCGGCCCGGCTGGCCTCCGCCGCGACGCCGGCGGCGAGGTCGAGCGCCCACCGTGCGGGCAGCGAGCCCGGCGCCGCCAGCGCGACAAGCAGCGCGGTCGGCACCGCGCCCATGGCCGCGATGTCCGCGAGGCTGCGTGCCGCCGCCTTCACCCCGACGTCGTACCCGGACGACCAGGATCGCAGGAAATGCCTGCCCTCGAGCACGAGATCCACCGCCACGACCACGCTGCCGGACGGTGCGCCGACCACGGCGGAGTCATCGCCGATGCCGACGGCGGTAAGCGGCCCGGCCGGCATCCGGGAGCCTAGGGCGGCGATCAGGCCCCACTCACCGAGGTCAGCGACTGTCCCCGCACCGGACTCAGTGATCATCGCCTCCAAGCCGCATCACGCCACAATCACGCCGCCGCTTATCGGGCGGCCGCAATCAACCAGAAAATCACCGGCGTCTAGCCAATTACAGGTCTGGACCTCTAAGGTAGCGTGACACACCAGGGGTAGTTGCCCTACCCTGCCCCCAGGAGGACGCCATGGTGCAGGCATACATCCTCGTCCAGACTGAGGTCGGCAGAGCCGCCGATGTGGCACGGCAGATCGCAGGGATCGTCGGGGTCACGCAGGCGGAGGATGTGACCGGCCCCTATGACGTCATTGTGCGCGCTCAAGCCGAGAACGTGGACGAGCTCGGCAAGCTGGTCGCCGCTCATATCCAGGCTGTCGAGGGAATCACCCGGACGCTCACCTGTCCTGTCGTGCACATTTTAAACCGTTAGGGTGCCGCGGACGGCTACGAAGCCGCGAGCAGCTCACCGGCCAGTGCCGTGGTACGAAACCCTGTCCCTAGGGCGATCGCCGCGCGCAAGTCGTCCGGCGTGTCGACGTCACGCCGGAGCCCCGGGATGTCATCCACTGTGAGTTCGGTCACACCTCCGGAAGCATGCCGTGCCCGGGACGCGCCCCCGAACATCGGCCGGAAACCCATCCCGGGCGCGGTCGCGTACATCGTCGTGCCTATTCCGGCCGCGTCCGGGACGAACGAGGACGGGAAGGTGGCGGCGGCCCGCAGCGCCCGGCTCAGCTCGAGCGGCCGCAGCGCCGGCAGGTCGGCGGCAAGCGCCGCGACCCCGCTGCCGGGCCAGCGCCGGGACGCGACGGCCGCTCCGTGGGACAGGGCCGCGTTGAGCCCGTCTTCCGGCTCGTCCGGCACCACGACCGCGCCGAGCGCGGTCAGCTGCCTGGCTGCGGCCAGGTCGGACGTCACCACGACCACGCGGGTGACCTCCGGGCAGGCCAGCACGGCCGTGGCCGTGTCCGACGCGAAGGCCAGCGCCAGGTCCGGCCGCCGCGGACCGGCCAGGACGGCGAGCCTTGACTTGGCATGGGCGAGTACCTTGACAGGCATCACCACTGTCCAGGTGAGCAGGGCAGATTCGGTCATTCAGGTGACCACCATGAGATCTTGGAGCATGACGTGCGGAACCAGTACATGGGAAGGCCTTCGTGATGAGCCAGCCGACAACCAAGCCGTATTCTTACTCACGCGCCTGGCGCATACTCTCGGTCATCGTGCTCCGCCCCTTGCTTTCGCTGCTGATCAGGAACAAGTGGCAGGGTCAGGAGAACATTCCCAAGACCGGGGGCGTCATCCTGGCGCCGAACCATCTGTCCTACGCGGACTGGGGAACGGACGCGCTGTTCTGCGATGGGAACGGGCGGTACCCCGTGTTCCTGATCAAGGCCTCCGCCTTCAAGGCCCCGGTAGTCGGGCACTTCCTCTACAAGGCCGGCCAGCTGCCGGTGCACCGCGGCCGGGCGGACGCGGCGCTGGTGCTTAAGGAGGCGGAGAAGGCGCTGGCCTCCGGCGCGATGGTGATCATCTACCCGGAGGCCACCGCGACACGTGACCCCGAGCTGTGGCCGATGGTCGCGAAGACCGGAGTGGCCAGGCTCGCCCTGACCACGGGCGCTCCGGTGATCCCGGTCGCGCACTGGGGTACCCAAGACATACTCCCCTATGGCAGCAAAAAGGTTCGGCTCTTCCCGCGCAAGACCGTGCGTACGGTAGCCGGCCCGCCGGTGGACCTGTCGCGGTGGGCCGGCCAGCAGACCTCCGCGAAGGCACTCCGCGCCGCCACCACCGCGGTCATGGCGGAGGTAACGGCTCTCGTCGGGCAGCTTCGGGGGGAAGAGCCGCCCGCCACCCCCTACGATCCGGCCCAGGCATCCCGAACGGACAGTGGTTCCTCCCCAGAGGCACCGCCTCCGCCTCCCTCGGCGCCCGCCGAGGCGAGTGTCGACGCCAGTGAGGCCAACCCCACGTGAGAGCGACGGTAATGGGCGCTGGGTCGTGGGGCACCACGTTCGCCCAGGTACTCTGGGACGCGGGGACGCCCGCGGTGCTCTGGGCGCGCAGCGAGCGGATCGCGGCGACGATCAACGCCGGCCACGAGAACCCCGATTACTTGCCGGGAATCCGGCTGCCCGCGTCGCTGACCGCGACGACCGACCCGGCGGCCGCGCTCCGGGGCGCCGACCTGGTGGTGTTCGCGGTTCCCGCGCAGACGCTGCGTTCCTGCCTGGTGTCGTGGGCGCCGCACATCCCGCCGGGCGCGCTGCTTGTCAGCCTGATTAAGGGGGTGGAGCTAGACACCTGCAAGCGGATGAGCGAGGTGATCATGGAAGCCCTCGGCGTCCCGCCGTCGCGGGTCGCGGTGGTCTCCGGCCCCAACCTGGCCCGCGAGATCGCCGACCGGCAGTTCGCCGCATCGGTGATCGCGTGCGCGGACGAGGGCGGCGCGCAGGCGCTGCAGCGGGCGTGTCACACCCCGTACTTCCGGCCCTACTGGAACACCGACGTGATCGGCTGTGAGCTCGCGGGCACGGGGAAGAACATCATCGCCCTCGCGGTCGGCATCGCCGTCGCGCTCGGCCTCGGTGACAACACCAAGGCGACGGTGATCACTCGCGGGCTGGCCGAGATTGCCCGGCTCGGGGAGGCGATGGGCGCGGATTTCCAGACGTTCGCGGGCCTGGCAGGCATGGGCGACCTGGTGGCCACGTGCAGCTCGTCGCTGTCGCGGAACCGGACGTTCGGCCAGCACCTCGGCCAGGGCATGACGCCAGAGCAGGCACTGGCCGCCACCGGCCAGACCGCCGAGGGCGTGACATCGTACGCCCCGGTGCTTGAACTCGCCCGCTCCCGCGGCGTGGAGATGCCGATCACCGAAGTAGTGGCCGCGGTGATCGCCGGCAAGCTGCCGGTGGGGGACGCCGCGGCGGTGCTGTTGTCGCGTTCGGCCAAACCGGAATGGTACGGAGCCTGGGCCATGCACACTGAAGCCGTGGAATCTGGTAGCCGGGGAGCCTGAGCCGTGGAGATAGCTCGGTGGAGATAGCCCGAAGGCGACTTGGCGAGAACACAAGGGCGGTGCACCAGCCGCCCGTGCCCGAGCCAGCGCAGCGGCCGATAGGCACGCCCGTGTATCGGACCGCGGCGTTCGAGTTCAGCACCGCGGAGGAGTACGCGGCGGTGCTGAACGACCAGGTGCCCGGGTACAGCTACAGCCGGATCGACAACCCGACCGTGGACGCGTTCGCGCGTGCCGTCGCGGCGCTCGAGGGCGCCAACCTGCCGCGCTGGCCCGCGGCGCAGGCGTTCGCGTCGGGCATGGCGGCGATCAGCGGGGTGTTCTGGACGTTCACCCGGGCGGGCGCGCACGTGGTGGCGTCGTCCGCACTTTACGGCGGAACGTACAGCCTGCTGCGGAACGTCATGGGGCGCTTCGGGGTCGAGACGGATTTCGTCGACATATCGGACCTGGACATGGTCCGGGCCGTGATACGGCCCGCGACCCGGATCCTCTACGTGGAAACGATCGCCAACCCGACGACGGCAATAGCCGACCTGCGGAGGCTGGCCGACATCGCGCACGACAACGGCGCGCTGTTCGTCGTCGACTCCACGCTGGCGCCGCCCGTGGTGTGCCGCCCGCTCGAGCACGGGGCCGACCTCGTGATCCATTCCGCCACCAAGTACATCGGCGGCCAGTCCGACGTCACCGGCGGCGTGGTCACCGGCCAGATCGAGCTGATCAGCCAGATCCGCGGGACCAGAATCGACACCGGCGGCTCGATGTCGCCGGACGACGCGTTCCTGCTCCGCCGCGGCCTGGAGACGCTGCCGGTCCGGGTGCGGCGCCAGTGCGCTACCGCCTCGGTGTTCGCCGCGACGGTGGCCCGGCACCCCGCCGTCATGTCTGTCGCCTATCCAGGCCTGCCCGGCCACCCCGGCCACGAGCTGGCCCGGCGGACCTTCGACGTGGGGCCCGAGGGCGTGCGGTTCGGGGCGATCGTGACGGTCACCCCGTACGGCGGCCGCGAAGCGGGGCTGGCGTTCGCGGACAAGCTCCGCCTGGCCTCCGTGGCCACGTCGCTGGGCGGCACGCACACCAAGGTGTCACACGTGGCATCCACGACGCACCGGCAACTCGACGACCGGGCGCTGGCGGCCGCCGGAATCGACCCCGGAGCGGTCCGCTTCTCCATCGGCCTCGAGGACGTCGAGGACCTTGTATCGGACGCCTACGTGGCCCTCGGATCCCTAGGTGTTGCCTAGAATAAGCCGCCCGCGGGGGGCGTAACGGCGCGGCAACCGGGGAGATGCCGGCCAGGCACTACCATCTGTTGAACCAGAGCGGAGGTGGCTGTGAGCCAGCAGCGCAAGACCAGGGTCGCCGTCGTGTTCGGG
>Ga0335075_10010254_pt1 | contig 14237 bp, 6 predicted proteins | sample Lox_Sample_24_FD_206723 | JGI IMG/M metagenome (GOLD analysis project Ga0335075, IMG submission 206723) | Soil microbial communities from Loxahatchee National Wildlife Refuge, Florida, United States - Lox_Sample_2.4 | ecosystem: Environmental > Terrestrial > Soil > Wetlands | place: USA: Florida...
GTGATCGCACGCGTTCTGCTCTCGTTGCGAGCGGGCAGCTTCGACGCGCGCCTTCTCCTTCTCCCCATCGTTCTCCAGGGGTTCGAAGTGTGTATCGATGGTGCCCGCCAGGCCACCTACTATGCCGGACTGTCTCACACCTCAACTCCGCTCATCCTCTGGTCCAATGGCGTCGTCGAGGTGGACTGGAGCAATCTGTTCGATCTTCTCAACCTCATCGCCATCGCCGCCGTGCTCATCCTTCGCTTCACCCGCTCAGCACAGGAGGAAAAGCGTCTCGCGACCGAGCTGGCCTCCGCACGGGCGGTGCAGGATCGACTCGTTCCCGCGCAACTTCCGCTTCTTCCCGGCCTGCGTCTCGACGCCGCCTATCTTCCGGCGGCCGAGGTGGGCGGTGATTTCTATCAGGTCTTTCCGCAAGGCGATGGTCCAGCACTGGTCGTCATCGGCGATGTCAGCGGCAAGGGCCTCGAAGCTGCTATGACCGGCACTCTCGTCCTCGGCGCACTGTGCTCACTGGCCCAGGATAACTTGTCCCCGGCACAGACCCTGTTCCGCCTGAACGCCCAACTCGCCACTTCCTCCGATGGCGGTTTTGTCACATGCCTCTGTGCTCGTATCGCGGCTGACGGCAGACTCACCCTCGCCAACGCGGGGCACCTTCCCCCGTACTGCAATGGCGAAGAGCTCCTCCTCGACTCTGGCCTGCCCCTCGGCATTACGCCGGACACCACTTACGCCGAATCGACGGTCCAGCTCGCGCCGTCTGACCGTCTTACTTTCCTTTCCGACGGCGTTGTCGAAGCCCAGGCCGCCACCGGCGAGCTCTTCGGCTTCGACCGCACCCGCGCCATCAGCACCCAATTCGCGGAGCAAATCGCCGCCGCCGCCCAGGCCTTCGGCCAGCAGGACGACATCACCGTTCTCACGCTCCAGTTCGTCGCTGCGGAGGTGCTGCATGCGTAAGCCTGCACTCGTTATCCTTCTCGCCCTGGGCATCATGGCCCCACAGGTCCTGCGCGCCCAATCCACGGCCGACTCGCAACCAACCATCCGCTACCACTATGGTGACAATCCCGCCTGGGCCTCACCCTCGTTTGACGACAGCTCGTGGCGTATAGCGGACAACGGCTCCTGGCCGGTTCCCACCTTCCATTCCGACGGCTTCATATGGATCCGCGCGCGCGTGCCAATACTTTCCGAGTCATCCGGTCGGCTTGCGATGCGCCTTGTGGAACAGGACTCTTACCCCAACGCATACCGTCTCTTCGTCAATGGCCGCAATCTCGGCGGTCAGGGAGGATTTCCGCCTCGCGGCCAGCCGTTCTACCTCCGCTCATCCGCAGTCTTTCGTCTCCCGGCAGGAACGGCGGCTCCTGCAACAGCCGCTGTTGTCGCTTTACGTCTCTGGTATCTCCCGGGCATGCGCCTCGCTGGGGGGCGCGGCCAATTCGAGTTCCGCATAGCGGATTCAGAAACCGTTGACGCGACGCAGCGTGCCGCCCTGCTTGCCGAAGCCCTTGGCCGGATTCCCGATCTCGCGGCGAACGCGCTGATGGCTCTGGTCGGTATGGGCCTCCTCTTCTTTTGGGTTATGGTGCGCAGAACCGAGCTGCTTTGGTGCGTGCTCCTGCTGATTTCCTATCCCCTGTTCTTATGTTTCTTCGACGCAACGGACCTCGGCTTCCTCTCGGTGCCTTACCACGACTGGACGCTGCTCTGTGTTGCGCTCTGCATTCCCACCATGGTGACTACGGTTGAATTGATCTGGACCGTTCACGGCCTCCGCGCCCGTGGTTGGCGCGCCGCCGCCCACCTGTCCTGGATTCTGTTCAACGGCGCCCATCTCGCGGCCGGCTTCGCTGTCGCGGCCTCTTCCTTCGTCTGGTGGGCGCAGACAGCGGGGATCCTCTTCCTCCAGCTCTTTAACGCCATTACTCTCATTGCCAACCTTTGGGTGCTCCTGGTTCGTCGTTACAACCGCGCCATCGCAGCCGCTATGTGCGTTATCCCCATTGCTTCCGGCCTCGCCGCCTTCGGTTGGCGAGAATACCGGTTGATTCACAATGTCTACGTCGATCTTTTCGACCTCGGATTTCTCCTTTCGGGGTTCGCCATTGCCGTCATGCTCACGCGGCGCGCCGTCGCTGCCTGGCGCGAGGGCGACAATCTCCGCGTCGAGTTCGCCGCCGCCAGCGAGGTTCAACAGCAGCTTGTCCCGGCCATCCTTCCGCGGATTCACGGGCTCCGGATCGAAACCGCCTACGTTCCCGCCGCCGAAGTCGGCGGGGATTTTTACCAGGTTTTCCCTCAGCCCGGCGGCTCGGTTCTTGTCGTGGTCGGCGATGTCAGCGGCAAGGGCCTCAAAGCTGCCATGAAGGGGACCCTCGTCCTCGGCGCGATCCGCACTCTCGCGCAGGAGAGCCTCTCTCCTGCTCAGATTCTCGACCGCGTCAACGTCCTGCTGGCCAGCTCGTCGGACGGCGGCTTTGTCACCTGCCTGTGCGCCCGCATCGCCGCCGGCGGCTCGCTCACCCTTGCCAATGCCGGTCACCTTCCGCCTTACCGCAATGGCGAGGAAATTTCTCTTGACTCCATTCTGCCCCTGGGCGTCGCCCCTGATACTACCTACACCGAATCCACAGTCCACCTGGCGCCTAACGACTGCCTGACTTTCCTCTCCGACGGCGTAGTCGAAGCGCAATCTCTCTCCGGCGAGCTCTTCGGCTTCGATCGCACCAGAGCCATCAGTGTCCAGCCTGCCGAGCAGATTGCGGCTGCCGCGCAGGCGTTCGGCCAGCAGGATGACATCACGGTCCTCACTCTCATGGTCGCCCCCGCCGAGGTTCTTCATGCGTAAGCTCGCCTTTCTGCTCGTGTTCGTGGCCTCCACAGTTCACGCACAGCAGAATCCTGTCCGCCTACGGGAAATCACCGCGTGGCCAGCCGGTATGGTGCAGCTTGACGATGGCTGGCGCTTCCGCCCGGGGGACAACTCCGCCTGGGCGCAACCCGAATTCGACGACAGCGGCTGGCAGGTGGTAAGCCTGACCGGCGCGAAACCGCTCGCGCCTGCAGGGATGCGGTGGTACCGGATTCACCTCAGGCTTCCTGCCGGCCGACCGCCCATGGGCATGTTGCTGAAAATCGGAAAGAATGCCTCTCAGGTCTTCATTAACGGCATCCCCGCGAATCGCTGCTGCGTTCGATCGACCTTCCGCTACTACTATCCGGGCGAGCAGTTTGTACCTCTGCCAAACGGCATTTCCGACCTCGTGATCGCAGTACGCTGCGGCGAGGCTCGTTACGAATACAACGTCATCAGAGGCGATGCCTTTGCGGCAGCCGCCATTGGCCCCCAGCCCGTCATGCGGCAGGCGGCCGAAGTCGCGAACTCCCGCGTGCTCCTGGGCCAGATCACGTCGTTTGCCATCGACCTCGCGATCTGCCTCGGAGGCCTGGCCACGCTGGGACTCTTTCTGGTGCAGCGCGAACGGCGGGAATACCTGTGGCTCAGCGCCTATCTGCTGGCGCTTGGCCTTTCGGACCTTCTTTGGTGCCTCTCTCAGAAATGGATGCCATTCTCGGTCAACGCGCTTGGCGGCGATCCGCTCGATTGGATCTGCGCGGTGTTGCAGATTGAATTCATCTTTGCCTTCGCAGGCGAGCGGGTGGGGCGAGCGTGGCGGGTTTACCAGGCAGTGCTGGCCATGGGTTTCCTGGCGGGATTCTTCAGCAACTGGTTTGGTTGGTTCCCGAGTTTGTACGGCACAGCCGAAGCGCTGGCCCCCTTGCCTGCAGCCATCGGGCTCCCGGTGCTGCTCGTCGTCTGGCTGCGCCGCGGCAATCGTGAGGCCGGATGGCTGATCCTGCCCAGTATCTGCCCCTTACTCGCCGGCGGTCTCTTTGAAATCTATGAGGTTACCGCGGTCGGGTTCAATTCCCGCACGCTCGATTTCCTGCTCCCGGTTCTGCGCTTCCACCTCGGCTACATTGGATTTCGCCTGGAAACCGTCGGCGATCTCCTCTTTCTCGTAGCCATCGGCATTGTTCTTTTTCTGCGCCACACCAGGCTCACGAGGATGCAGGAGCGCTCCGCGGCGGAGCTGCAGGCCGCCCGAGAGATGCAGCGCAGGCTGGTGCCCGCGGAGCTGCCAAAGGTGCCTGGCTGTACCATTGCCGCCTCATATTGGCCGGCGGCCGAGGTGGGCGGCGACTTCTATCAGGTGCTGCCGCAGCCCGACGCTTCGACGCTGATTGTGCTCGGCGATGTGAGCGGCAAGGGCCTCAAGGCGGCCATGACCGGCACTCTCGTTCTGGGCGCGCTTCGCTCCCTCGCGCAGCAGAATCCGTCGCCGAGCGAGGTCCTTTCGCGCCTCAACCGCCAGCTTGTCCTTTCTTCCGACGGCGGCTTTGTCACCTGCCTGTGCTCCCGCATTGACCCCGACCGCACCGTCACCCTCGCCAATGCCGGTCACCTCGCGCCCTACCGGAACGGCGAGGAAGTCCTGCTGGAAGGTGGGTTGCCCCTGGGCATTGCCACGGAGGTCGAGTATCCCGAGATCAAGCTCCGGCTCGCCGCGAACGAACGCCTTACCTTCCTGTCCGACGGCGTCGTCGAAGCCCAGGCCGCGACAGGCGAGCTTTTCGGCTTCGAGCGCACCCGTGCGATCTCCACGCAATCCACGCAAGAGATTGCCGCCGCTGCGCAGGCCCACGGCCAGCAGGACGACATTACCGTCCTCACCCTCACCTTCGCCCCGGCCGAGGTGGTCCATGCGTAAGCGTGCATTGGTTTTCCTGCTTCTCCTCGCCGCCATCGCGCCCAGGCTTCTTCGCGCCCAATCCGCGGCCAGCCCGCAACTCACTCTCCGCTACCACTACGGTGACAGTCCCGTCTGGGCCTCGGCCTCCTTCGACGACAGCTCCTGGCCGGCTGGCGTTAACGGCGAGGTTCCCGGGCCACGGTTCCACTCCGACGGCTACCTCTGGATTCGCGCCCGGATCCCGGTCCCTTCGGGCTTGGCGGGACCGCTCGGCGTTCAAACGTTGGGTGCGATGCAGGACTCCGGCGTCGAGGAGGTTTTTGTCGACGGCGTCCCCGTTGGTCAATATGGAAAGTTTCCTCCCCATGGAGAGACGCGCCTCGCACCGCGCATGCTGACATTCGCCCTCTCCGCAGGCATGGCCCAGCCGGGTGCGACCGCGCTGGTCGCGGTACGCGTGTGGTCGTCGCCCATCAGCCGGGTCACCGCCGACCCGATCCGTTGCTCCTTGGCAATCGATCGGCTGCCCGTCCTTGACACGGCCGCCCGATCCGACCTCGCCACGGCGTTTCTGGCGACGCTGCCTCCTCTTATTCCCAGCGCGCTGCTACTGCTCCTGGGCATCGCCCTGCTGGTTATCTTCGGCCGTTCTGCCAGCCGCGAGCTCCGGCTCAACGCGCTTTGGCTCATTGCGTTGCCGCTCTTTCTGATCGCGGACAGTCTCGCCACCGCAAAGCTCGTCTCGCCGTTCCTAACCGCGCGCGAGTGGTCGATTCTCTTTTTCGTCATCCTGATTCCAAGCTTCTGGATCACCGCCCCATTTCTGTGGACCGTCTTCGGCTTCCACGACAGGCTCTTCCGCGCGTTCGCCCACGCCGCCTGGATGGTCTTCGTTGCCGGCCTGCTCCTCACCAGTGTTGCTGAACATCCCGCCTCCTGGGTTCCGCCGGTCTACTCGGTTGCCTGGGTTTCTCTCACCCTCTTCAATGTCATCTGTCTGGGCGCCGATCTCTGCGCCCTATTCGTCGTCCGCCGGAATCGAACGATTGCCGCTGTCCTTAGTCTGATCAACATCACCTACCTGCTGGATTGGGCTGGATTGTCCCTGACCTTCTACATCGGCCCTGTCGCATTTCACAGCCAGCTCGTCGCCTTCGTCATCGTCGGAGTCACCATCACCGCGATGCTGGTTCACCGCGCCGTCACTGGCTGGCGGACGAGCCAGCGTCTTCACGCCGAGTTCGCCGCCGCGCGCGAAGTGCAGCGGCGTCTCGTACCAACTCTTCTTCCGCAAATCCACTATCTTCGCCTCAGAGCCGCGTACATCCCCGCTGCCGAGGTTGGCGGCGACTTCTACCAGGTCTTGCCGCAAAACGATGGTTCCGCGCTCGTCGTCGTCGGCGACGTCAGCGGCAAAGGCCTCAAAGCCGCCATGACCGGTGCGCTCGTCCTCGGTGCTTTGCAGGCGCTCTCTCAGGAGACTCTGGCTCCCGCGCAGGTCCTGTTCCGCCTCAACGCGCAACTCGTCGCTTCCCCCGACGGCAGCTTCGTCACCTGCCTCTGCGCTCGCATCGCCGCCGGCGGCTCGCTCACCCTCGCCAACGCCGGCCACCTGCCGCCGTACCGCAACGGCGAAGAAATCCCTCTCGAATCCGCGCTGCCTCTCGGTATCGCGCCACACACCGCCTGCTCCGAATCCATCGTCCACCTCGCGGCGGGCGACTCGCTCACTTTCCTCTCCGACGGCGTCGTCGAAGCGCAGTCCGCCTCTGGCGAGCTCTTCGGCTTCGATCGCACCCGCGCGATTTCGTCGCAGTCCGCCGAAGACATCGCCCGCGCGGCGAGCACCCACGGCCAGCAGGACGACATTACGGTCCTCACCCTTCAGTTCGCTCCCGCCGAGGTTCTTCATGCGTAAGCTCGCATTTCTGCTGGTCATAGTTATCGGCGCGCCGGCACTCGGCGGCCAGAATGATACCGACATCCTCTCGGTGGTTCCGCAGCAATGTGTCTGGCATACTGGCGACAACCCCGCCTGGGCCTCGCCTGATCTCGACGAATCCGGCTGGCAGCCCTGGTCGAATTGGAATGCCACACCCCCCGAGGCGCGCCTCTGGATTCGTTGTCATGCCGACTTCACCTCTCTGAAGTTCGCGTCGCATCCAGCGCTCGCAATCGAGCTTTACGCTGCGTACCAGGCCTATGTCGATGGCCGCATCGTCGGTTCCGCCGGCAACCTCCGCACCGGCGCCTTTACCATGAACACCATCCGCGAATGGCCGCTGACCGGCGGCCTCGCTCCACCCGTGGTCATCGCCCTGCGCGTCACCCGGCGCATCGTCTCCATGGTTCCAGTCGGGCCTTTGCCGCCGCTCGCCATCCACGCCGGCGCCGCTACCCTCCTGCGCGATCACCGCAGCGGCAAGGTCCTCGCGCAGATTCGTCCTTTGCTCATTCCGACAATTTGTTTCAGCATCGTCGGCATTCTGGGCGTTGTCCTTGTACCTCTCTGGCTGAATGACCGCAGCCGCCGCGAACTGTTGTTTCTTTCCATCTGCTGCCTTTCCCTGCCTGTGATCTATTTGAATTACATCGGCGCTGCGGCCCTCGTCCCCTTCTCCGTTGCGGCCTATATCTTCTCCTGGACAATTCCCGCCGCTCTGGTCAACTTCACACGGGTACTCTTCTTTTTCGCCATGGCGGGCAGGCGCGTCCCTCTCGTCTTTTGGATTCTCCTCATCCTGGGTTCCGGCCTGTACCTTCCGGCGGCGATCGAACCTCTCCTGCCTCCCGCCGGAGCCGTTTGGCTGAATACACTCTTCTCCCGTCAGCTGGAAGCGTCCGGGGACATCGTTCGCGTCCTGGAGGAGATCGCCCCCTTCGCCGCATTTCTGCCCTGGTCTCGCCTCACCGCGCGCATGAAGCCCATTGCCGCCCTGTCCATGCTGTGGGGAACGACCATGATGTTTTTCTTCGCGGTGCGTTCCACCGGTGCGCACATTCCCGGAATCCCCGATTTGCAGACTCTCTGGGGCAACGCTGCGGCCGATGCTGAAGCTGTCACTGTTCTCAGCGTCGTGATCGCGCTGTTCTTCCTGCTCTTTCGCGAACAGCAGCAGACCGCCCGCGAACGCGCCATCCTCGTCGGCGAAATGCAGGCGGGACGGGAGGTGCAGCGCCACCTGGTTCCTCTTACGTTGCCGTCCATCTCCGGCTTCCGCTGCGAATCCGCCTATATTCCCGCCGCCGAGGTTGGCGGCGACTTTTACCAGCTTCTCCCACAACTGGGCTGTTCTCACCTGGTCGTCATTGGCGACGTCAGCGGCAAAGGCCTCAAAGCCGCCATGACCGGATCCGTCGTTCTGGGCGCGCTGCGTTCACTGGCCCAGGAAGCTCTCTCTCCAGCGCAGATTCTGTCCCGCCTGAATTACCAACTCGCAGCTTCCGCCGCCGGCGGCTTCGTCACCTGCCTTTGCGCCCACATTGCCGCCGACGGGAAGCTCACCCTCGCCAACGCGGGCCACCTTCCGCCGTACCGCAACGGCGAAGAAATCCCCCTCGAGTCCGCCCTGCCCCTCGGCGTCGCTCCCGATGCCACCTACTCCGAATCCACCCTCCGGCTACAGCCCGGTGAGATGCTGACCTTCCTCTCCGACGGCGTCGTCGAAGCCCAGTCTCCCGCCGGCGAGCTCTTCGGCTTCGACCGTACGCGTCAGATCAGCACGCAATCCGCCGAGCAGATCGCTCAGGCCGCTCAGGCCCACGGCCAGCGGGACGATATCACTGTCCTCACCCTCACGTTTGCCCCCGCCGAGGCCGCCCATGCATAAGGCCATCCTGCTGGCGATGCTCGTGGCATCAGCCATTCCCGCCAAGGCGCAGACCGCTTTCTCCATCGCGCCCACCCGTTGCGTGTATCGTGCCGGCGACAACCTGGGCTGGGCGGCTCCAGTCCTTGATGAAAGTGGCTGGCCTTCGGCTGCGAAGTGGTCCGGTCACACTCCGCCTACTCCCAATTACTGGCTGCGCTGCCGATTCGATCCGGCTCGACTGGCGATGTTTGTGCGACCGGTCCTGCAGATTTCCGGTGCCCTGAGTTACGAGGTTTTCGCCGACGGTCGGCGGATCGGGAGCTTCGGCAATCTCCGCACGGGCGAGCACATGGAGGGCATCGTCCGCTATTACGACTCTCCCGTTTTTTCCGTCCGGAATCAGCCGGTTGTCCTGGCGTTGCGCATCACGTTCATGCCCGAAGACGATAACTTCCAGTCGCTTCCCTCGATCCGACTCGGCGATGCGGAGGTGCTGCGTGGCGAGCATTTCGCGGCAGTTGCTGAGCGCGTTGACGCGCAGTGGGTCACCTGGGTTTGTTACGGATTGATTGGCGCCGCAGGATTGTTCTTTTTTGCCCTCTACTGGTTTGATCGCAGCCAGCGGTTTGCCCTCTGGGCCGGCATCGCCTGGCTGTTGCTGGCATCCCTCCGGCTGCTCGAATTTATCACCGCCGCTTCCATTCATTACCCGTCCCGCATCGAGATGGTTCTTTACGGCGCGGGAAACCTGTACGGCGTGTTTGCCATTGAGTTTTTCTTCGCACTCGCCCAGCGGCGAGTCAACCGCTTGTACCGCGTACTTCAGGTCTTCAACGTGCTGGTGACCAGCCCTCTGCTTTTTGCAGTCTTCCTGCCATTGCGATGGGCTATGTACCTGTCCTGGCTCTTACAGGTCAATCCCCCCGTGGCAAACCTTGTCTACTGCGGATTGATCCTGACCTTCCTTGCCCCATTCGCTGCCTTCTACCCGTGGCGCTCGCTCCGGACTGGTCAAAAGCTGATCGCCCTTCTGTGCTGCTTCTGGGGCATTATGGACGCTGTATATATGGCCGTGCAGCTGACATGGGTCAGCAGCAATCCATTCCTCAATCAAAGAATTCAGCCAGTACGTTCTGTCGCTATCGCTTCGGTGGTGGTCGGCCTCACACTTCTTCTTTTTCATCGGCTCCGTGATACGAACCGCCAGCGCGCGGCTCTCGAAGGAGAGTTGCAGGCGGCTCGCGAAATCCAGCGCCTGCTCGTCCCGGCCCGGCTCGATGTCGCCAATGGTCTGCAAATCGAAGCTATCTATCGCCCTGCTCGGGAGGTGGGCGGCGACTTCTACCGCTGCCGCGTCCTTTCCGGCGGTGCTCAACGCATCCTGCTGGGGGATGTGAGCGGCAAAGGCGCTGCTGCCGCTATAACTGCATCCCTGCTGCTGGGCGCCGCGGAAGGTCATGACGCGGATTCGCCTGCCATTCTGCTCACTCATCTCAACCACGCCCTGCTGGCTGGCAACGTTGGCGGCTTTGCCACCTGCCTGTGCGCGGATATCTTGCCCTGCGGATCGGCAATCATGGCGAATGCCGGGCACTTGGCGCCGTATCGTAACGGTATCGAGACGCAATTACCGGGTTCGCTGCCGCTGGGCCTCGCCCCTGAGACGATATACTCGGAGACCTCCTTCGCCCTCAATCCCGACGACAGGCTGACATTTGTCTCCGACGGTGTCGTCGAAGCGCAATCCGCCACCGGCGATCTCTTCGGCTTCGACCGCACCCGCGCCATCAGCACCCAATTCGCGGAGCAAATCGCCGCCGCCGCCCAGGCCTTCGGCCAGCAGGACGACATCACCGTCCTCACCCTCACCTTCGCCCCGGCCGAGGTACTCCATGCGTAAATCCATGATTGTCGCTCTGCTGTTTGCTGCCGCGCTCTCCGCCTGCGCACAGCGGCAGACCATCGTTCTCGGTGAGTCCGCCGTGTCGCTCACCGGACCCTGGAAGTTCTCGCCCGGCGATTCGCCCTGGGTAGGCACGGCAGCCAGCGGCCACTTCCTCTGGGCCGAGCCTGGCTTCGATGACGACCCCTGGGACACGATGGAGCTTCGTCCCGCCCCGGGCGCCGTCAATCTCTTCTACGGCAGCAGCGGCTACATTGCCGGCTGGTCCGCACGCGGATATCCGCATCTGGCCGGTTTCGCCTGGTACCGTATGCGTCTGCATTTCGCCGATCCCACGCAGGCTCTCGCCCTGAAAATGCCGGACCATGTCGATGATGCCTATCAGGTCTTCGCCAACGGCCAGCTCATCGGTCAACTGGGACAATTCACACGAAAACGAGTGATCTGCTTTCGGACCCAGCCGCTGGTCTTCCGGTTGCCGCCTCCCGATGCACACGGCGACATCGAGCTGGCCATTCGCTTCTACATGGAACCGTGGGTACTCGAAGAGGGCGCCAGCACTCAAAGTGGCGGCATGCATGACGTTCCCATCATCGGGCTGCCCTCGGTCGCCTCGTCTCTCGCGCTTCAGCAGATGCGGCAACGGACCCTCAACGCCGTCAGCTTTTCGTTCGTCGCGCTGCTGATGCTGCTGGTCGCGGGCGCATCCCTCTGGCTCTGGGCCCTCGACAGACCCCGCTCCACTTACCTTTGGCTCAGTCTGGGTCTGCTTTGGGCACCTGCAGGCTTGGGCGTGGAGATCTGGTCCCAGTTTTCCTTCACCATCAGCCAGGACACGGAAGGTCTGCTCTTCCGGATTGCAATCAGCGTCGGCCTGACGTGCTGGATCATCTTCTGGAGGAAGTGGTTCGGCCTGGGCCGGAACCGGCGCATCTACGCGCTGCTCGCCGGCCTCCTCATATTTCCTGCCGCTCTCGATCTGTGGGTGTTCTTCTTCAGTTCTCACTCCGCTCCCCGGCTGGTCCTCCACGTCCTTGAGTTGCGAGCAGGCTGCCAGGCATCCCTGTGCGTTTTGCTCCTCGTCACTCTGATCCCGGCCGCCCGCCGGGACCGCCTCGGCGCTCTCCTGGCGTTGCCGCCCATCCTGCTCACCGTGGTGACCTCGTTTTCGACCGAAATCATTGACTGGCTGGGCCTGCCCACCGGCATCTTTCTTCGTTCCGGCATCGATATTGACGCCTCTGATATCGCCGGCCTGCTGCTGGTGCTCGTGCTCGGGGTGCTGGTGGCCCGGCGTTTTCTCCACTCCCGCATTGAGGAGCGGCTCGAGAAGCAGCTCCTGCACCAGGAGATGGAACAGGCTCGCGAACTGCAGCAGCACGTCCTGATCCCGGAGCCAGTACGTTCGGCAGTCTTCGCCGTTCAGACCGCCTATCATCCGGCCCGCGTAGTTGGAGGCGATTTCTTCCAGGTCATTCTCCAACCCGACGGCTCTCTGCTGATCGTCGTCGGAGATGTTTCCGGCAAAGGCATGGCCGCGGCCATGCTCGTCGCAGTGCTTGTGGGGAGCGTTCGCACGCGCGCCGAGGAAACCGCTGATCCCGCCGCCTTGCTGACGACTCTCAACGAACGCCTGCTCGGCCGCGCTGACGGCCATTTCGCCACCTGCCTCGCCGCGCACCTGCTGCCCGATGGAACGATGCGCCTGGCCAACGCCGGCCATCTGCCGCCCTACCGAAAAGGCGAGGAACTCGTGCTGCCGCCCGCCTTACCTCTCGGCGTAAGTGCCGATGCCGAATACGCCGAGACGACTCTACGTCTCGCCCCAAATGACTCGCTCACCTTTCTTTCCGACGGTGTTGTCGAAGCGCAATCCCCCACCGGCGAGCTCTTCGGCTTCGACCGCACCCGCGCGATCGCTACCCATTCCGCCGAAGCGATCGCCCACGCCGCCCAGGCCTTCGGCCAGCAGGACGACATCACCGTCCTTAGTCTCACCTTCGCTCCCGCCGAGATGCTCCGTGCGTAAACCTGCACTACTTCTCTTGCTCATCGTGGGGATGGTCGTGCCGCAGATCCTGCGCGGCCAGTCCGCGCCAGCATCCCAACCTGTCCTTCGTTACCATTACGGCGACAATCGCGCCTGGGCGGCTCCGTCATTCGACGACAGCTGCTGGCCGGCCGCAGCGGACGGTAACATCCCGCCGCCGCCGTTCTACTCCGACGGGTTTGTCTGGGTCCGCGTGCATTTGCAGGCGCCCGCGGAGGCCGGGGTAACGCTTGGCCTCCGCCAAAAGTACCCGGAGAACGCTCCCAGCGCCGAGGAGCTTTACGTCAACGGCGTGATGGTGGGACAGAACGGCGGCATGCCGCCGCACCCGGTCTCAGAGATGGTGCTGCAGCCGTCTGTCTTTGCATTGCCCACAGGTCTGGTCCGGCCGGACGGTGTCGCGGTGGTGGCGATGCGCGGCTGGGAGCAGCCGAGTCACCGGCTTCGGCGGGACGCCTTGCTGTTCGCTCCTGGGGAAAAATTGTCCTTCGCCATCGATCGCCTGCCGGTGCTCGCGACCGCGGCGCAGAACGAACAACTACTGACGCTGGCGAGGCAGTTGCCTATCCTCTTGCCCCAGCTTGTGCTGGTGCTGATCGGCTTTGCTCTGCTCGTGCTGTGGCGCTGGTGGAAACGCCGCGAGTTGGCGATGTTCGGCATTGTGTTGCTTTCCGGGAACGGCTATCTGCTCTTCATGCTCATCAGCCAGGCAGGCTTCGTGCCCCTGTCCGTCCACCGGTGGTTGCTGCTCTGGGCTCTGCCCCAGTTTCTCAGCCCGGCCATGTGGGTAGTCTTCTTCTGGACGGTCATGACCTTGCCCGACCGCTTCTGGGAGCGTACAGCCATCGGCAGTCTTGCCGTGAGTGTCGCCTTCGGCTGCGTGGCGCTGTGGGCCTGCGAACCCAGCCCCCTGGTTGCCTTTTGTTTCAGGAAATATGTTTGGGGCTTTCACCTTATGAGCTCCATCTACCTTTGCGCGGTCGCCTGGCAAGTCCTGGCCCGCCGCAACAACCGCCTCCTCGCCATCGCCATGTGCCCAGCGTCGCTGTTCGATCTGCTTGGCTCCATGATCAGTCTGCCTCCTGTGCGGCTGGGTTTTCTTACCACCTCGTACTTTGCCATTGGACTCACCGTTTCCGGCTTCGCTGTGGTCGTTCTGCTACTCCAGCGCACCTGGCAGGACTGGCAGGAAAGCAACGGCCTGCGCATCGAGTTCGCCGCCGCGCGCGAGGTCCAGCAGCAGCTCGTGCCCCTTGCTCTGCCCAAAGTGCCGGGAATGCACGTTGAGGCCGCCTATCTCCCCGCAGCGGAAGTGGGCGGGGATTTCTATCAGTTCTTCTCGTACCCCGACAGCTCTGTCCTCCTTGTCATCGGCGATGTCAGCGGAAAAGGTCTCAGGGCTGCCATGACCGGCACACTTGCCCTCGGTGCTCTCCGCGCCTTCGCATCGGAGAATCTCGATCCGGCAGCTATTCTCTCGCGCCTCAATCGCGAACTCTGCTCCACAGGGAGCGGCGGCTTCGTCACCTGCCTCTGCGCCCGCATTCTCGGCGGCGGAACTCTCACCTTCGCCAATGCTGGCCATCTCGCTCCCTACCGCAACGGCGACGAAGTTCAGCTCGAATCCGGCCTTCCCCTCGGCATCACCGCCGACACTACCTACGCCGAATCGACACTGACCCTCATCCCCGGCGACACCCTCACTT
>Ga0335075_10010255_pt1 | contig 14237 bp, 11 predicted proteins | sample Lox_Sample_24_FD_206723 | JGI IMG/M metagenome (GOLD analysis project Ga0335075, IMG submission 206723) | Soil microbial communities from Loxahatchee National Wildlife Refuge, Florida, United States - Lox_Sample_2.4 | ecosystem: Environmental > Terrestrial > Soil > Wetlands | place: USA...
CCACGCGGCGAATCGAGAGCGTGCGTAAGCTCGGGGTGGTAGTGACGGCCATGAGTGGCATTGCCGCTAGTCGTGCGCAGTCGTTGGCCGTGTTCGCTGAACTTTGCGAGGCCGCGCTAGCGGCCTTTGCGGCGGAGAACGACGTCGCGTGTTGCTACGCTGCTGGCCGCCCAGGACGAGATCACCGCCGACGTCGTGGAGCTGGCCAACGGCGCCGAGGCGCGCGGGGCGTCATATGTCAGTGTGACATAAGCACGGGTACGGTCATGCACCTGAGGAGATCGCGGCTGACCCCGCCGAGAACCAACTCGCGGGCTCGCGAGTGGCCGTAGCCGCCGACCACGAGTAGATCGACGCCCTCGTCGGAGACGTAAGCCAGCAATGCATCCGCGTCGGCAATGGTCCCGTCCGTGACAGTTCGAGCGGCGGACACTTTCAAACCATGCCGCGCAAGATGCTCAGCTATGTGGGCGCCGGGCGCCTCGTCGAGAGAGGTCGCGGAGCCGCGCTCGACGGTCAGCACCGTGACCTTGGCGGTCGGCTCGATGAGCAACAGAGCGTCATGCGCTGCGCGCGTTGCCTCCCGGCTCCCGTTCCAGCCGATCAGCACGTTGCTGCCAATCGCATCGAACCGGCCGGCGTAGGGAACGAGCAGCAACGGACGGCCCGCGTTCATCAAAGCATCTTCGATGAGTTCGCTCGCTGCCGGCGCCGGCGGGCGATCGGGGTCGGTCTGGCCGAGCACCAGAAGATCGGCGACACGGGCCCGGTCGCCGACGGCGGCGCCGACCGGGCCTGTGGCCACCTCCCAATCGCCGCGGACATCGTTGCGCCGCAGCTGCTCGCGGAAATTCGCCTCGATCGGCTGGGCCTTTTCCAATGCCTGCGCCTCGAGCCGGTTGGCGGCTTCCTGCAGCGACGTCAGCTCGGGATAGCCACTGAGAGCGAACCCGAGATGGAGCGGAAACAGTGCCTCCAGTGGACAAAACCCGGTCAGATGCGCATCGTGGCGTCGCGCCACGGTAATTGCCAGGTTGAGCACGGCGTCCGTGCGCGCCGACCCGTCCAACACGACCACAAGATCTTGCAGCTTCATCTTTGCCTCCATCTCTCGGGCTGGATAGGGTCGCAAGCAGGGTAACCTTGTAATAGCTTCAGGCAGCTTCGGTCATTGATCTCAATCAGTCGGGCAGGAGCGACGCGGTGTAGTTTGATGTGCAGATAAGTATGTTGGAGTACTGGTCATGACCAATCGGCAAATGTCCGAGATCGTGCGGGACCAGAAGCCGCTGACGCTGCCGCCGGAAGCCACGGTACAGGTGGCGTGCAAGCACATGCACGACCACTCAGATTGGCCAGATGGTCTTGCGCACGTGCCCCGTGAGAGGTCGCGAGCTCGGCCAGTCGGGAACAGATAGTGATGCTGCGCGAAACCAAGTGGTCGAACCGGACGCGCGGCAGCAAGCACACGGTGACGTCGGTCAAACACTCCGCCGAGTGGCCCATGAGCGCCCCTGGCGCTGGTTCGAGCCCGAAGAACGTACCCGGGACTGCGAAATCGAGAATGTGGCGGGACCCGTCTTCAAGGGCTATTCGCAGTGAAACCCACCCGACAAGAATGACGATGTAATCGTTGCAGGGTTCATTCTGCCGATAGAGCAGTGAACCCGCCAGGACGACACGAGCACGCTGCTTGATTTCGGCAAGGGCCGCGATTTCCTCGGCTGCAAGCTGGGCGCATAAGCCAAGACGCCGCGCCGGGCAGACAGCGCAGCTTTGCCATGGCCGCAGGGATCGCCGCGTCACTGCTTTCAGTCCAACCTCCTCCGCCGAAAGTTTGCCACCCGCGCCCGCTGCCTTCGGGTGCCGCGAACAGAAAACCCCCGAAAATCCCAAGAAGTCTTGATCCAAATCAAGCCACGGGCTCAGGGAAAGACACATATGTCTCGATAGTTGATTTTGGTGGATGTCCCCCGACGAGCCGAAGAAAGAGGCGGAAAATGGCTGTTCGAACGGGTTCAATGGTTAGCGCCGCCGCATTGATGGTGGGGCTTCTGGGGGGAGTGCCTACGACCGCCCTCGCGGCGGGGAGTACGCATCCGTGCGGGACCATGCAAAAACCCGACGCCGGTGGTGGCGATGCTGGGAAGACCCAGCAGTTTGCCGAACCCGGTGGTGGGGAAGGCGGGAAGACCCAGCAGCTCGCCGAATCCGGCGGTGGCGAAGGTGGGAAGACCCAACAGCTCGCCGAAGCCGGTGGTGGGGAAGGCGGGAAGATCCCGCAGCTAGCCGGCTGTCAGTAGCCTCGCTTACGGCTCCTGGCGTCGGAGACAACCTCGTATCCCGCCCCCGTTCTTTTCAATGTCCGATACAAGCCAAATGATTGGCCAAACGGCGGATCGGGAGTGGGCCCAGGGGTCACTCCCGCGGCCCGACCCAGGCTGGATCCACTTAACGGTACTTTTGATCGGGTTGCTGCTTGCGGGACCAGCATGGGGTGGGCAGCCACAGGCTGATCTGCCGACACTGATCGCGGCGGCTCTGCCGGGAGTGGTAAACATCAGCACGATCCGGCTTGAGCCCAAGCCGCATCCTATGCCCGGCGAGCCAACGCTACGTCAGGTCCTCAGCTACGGGTCGGGTTTTGTCGTCGACCCATCAGGCTTGATCGTTACCAACCGGCATCTCGTCGAGAGTTCCGAAGCGATTACGGTCGTTTTCCAGGACGGTACCCGCCTTCCTGCGACGCTGGTTGGGGCTGGGCAGCGGCTCGACGTCGCGCTGTTGAGGGTTGCACCAACCGAGAAGCTTACTGCGCTGCGCTTCGGACCGAGCAATAAGTTGCGCATCGGTGACACCGTAGTGGCAATCGGCAATCCGCTGGGGCTCGGGGCGTCGGTCACAGCAGGAATCGTCAGCGCACTCAACCGCAATATTGGTGAAACGATCTTTGATGATTTCGTTCAGACCGATGCAGCCATCAATCATGGCGACTCCGGGGGGCCGCTGCTGAATGCGTCCGGGGAGGTGGTCGCGATCAACACCGCGTTCGACTCGGCGACACCAAAGGGTGGATCTATTGGTATTGGCTTCGCGCTGCCGTCCGACGCTGCGGCAATCGTCGTCGATCGCCTCCGGCGCTATGGTCGTAGCTGGGTCGGTGTGATCGGGGCGCTGTTTCAGGAGGTGACGCCAGACATTGCGATGGGGCTACGCGAGCCTGAGCTGCGTGGCGCGATCGTGACCTCGGTCCGGGCGGGGGGACCGGCGGAACAGGCGGGCCTTCGCGTTGGTGACGTCGTGATCCTTGCTGGCGACAAGGCTCCTGCCGATGAACGCGCTCTGCTGCGGATAATCGCCGGGTGGTCGATTGGTTCGAAGATTCCGCTATCGGTTTGGCGTGCAGGCACCACGCTCACGCTGGCCCCTGTCGTGAAAGCCCTGCCGGCACCCGCGCAACAGCCAGCACCACAGCCGCCGCTATCCTCGAGCTGGTCAGAATTGGGTCTGGGGCTCGCCGCGCTGACCCCGGCACTGCGTGCCGAATACAAGCAGGGTGCGGACGAGACCGGCGTCGTGGTGGTGAGCGTGCAGCCGGGGAGCGTCGCGGCGCAGCTTGGTCTTGGGCCCGGGGATGTGATCCTGCGTGTTGGAGCACAGCAGATCGCGCGTGTGGATGAGGTCCAGCAGGCGATCGAGGAAGTGAAGAAGAACAGGCAGCCTTACGTGCTGCTGCTGGTGCATGGTCACGAGAGACGCCGTTGGTATGCTTTGTCGCTGAATCCGGGGATGCCGTAGGAGCCGAGCCAGTTCCAGCCGAGACCTATCGGCGTCAAATCGAGAACTTGACGAAAGCCCTGAGCCCAAAGCCGATAACGAACGAGAGACCGGCCGCGCTCATCCCGATCGATAGCGTCTCTGCCCCTGATCTCGCCCAGCCGGCCAGCGACCATTGGCTCTTCGCCGCTCCGATGCCGAAGAACACGAGACCTGTCGCGATAACGCACCAAACAAGGCTGTACGCGACGAGATAGCTGACGAGCGGCACGATTCCACACAGCACGAACGCGGCGGATGTGTTTAACGCGGCCAGCAAGGGCGACTTTACAGCCGGAGACAGGCCATATTCCTCGACGGCCATTGTCCTCGCCCAAAGGTCTTCGTTGGATGAAATGACATCGACGATTCGTTCGAGCTCGGCCCCTGCGAAGCCCTTGAGACGGAAGATCTGCCGGATTTCTTCGCGCTCGCCACTCGGTTCCAGGGCGATGTGTTTGCGCTCGATGGCAAGCAGGCGTCCATAGTCGTCTGCCTCGGCCTTGGTGGCACTGTAGTTGCCCGCTCCCATGGCGAATCCATCGGCAATGAGGTTGGCTAGGCCGAGCACCAGCACGACCATTCCAGGCAGGTCGGCACCCACTACTCCGGCGACGATCGCGAAGGTCGTGATCGCTCCATCAATCCCCCCGTAGATCTGATCCCGGAGATAGTTCCCCCGTCTGTCGCGAGTGAGCCGATCACGGATCTCTTCTCTGCTGTGCTTGTGCTCCAGCTTTACCCGCGGTGCAGACAAATCGTCAGTCATGGGCGCTCGCTGCTTGATTGGATCGTCCGTGATCTTCCAACGGTGCTTTATCCTCACCGCAAGGCCAGTCTCCAGGCGTTGATCCAGGTCAAGCGTTGTGTGCGCTATTGGGTCGCGCTCTTATGGCGTAGGCTCAGGATGAAGGAGGCGATGGCGTTCGCCTGCCCGGGGGTATACCGGTCCTCGAGCATGTGCATGTGTGGCTTCTGAACGAAAGCGGCGAGCCATTGCTGGGTTATGCCCGGGCGGTTCGCGATGCTCTCGAAGGGCGGAGCGTCGGTCCAAGAAGCGGGCCCATTCGGGATAATCACGTGGCAGGTTGCACACGTCTTCTGGGCGAGCTGACGGCCTTCGGACACAGAAGCAGACTGGGCGAGGCAGGCGTCGGGAAGCAGCCCGGACCCGCAGCCAATAACAAGCGCAGCTGCAATGACTGGGAACTTCGCCATGTGTGCCTTGATGCAGATGAGGGACGATACGGGTCGGTTCAGCGGGGTGTCAAGGTTGCAGGTTGGCGCGGGTTGGTGGCGTGGGTCTGTTCGTCGCGCTCAGCGCCCGGCTTACCGTAGCTCGATTGAGCAAGATCAATCTAAGCGATCGGATTTCAGCCTAGAAGGCGTCCGGACAGAGTTCTGCACAGGCACGGTGAATGCAGGAAACGAAGGACGAACACCCCCTCGTCAGGGCTGCACCAGACGTCGCGCTGCCTGAAGCCACCAACTTGCCGGCGGTTGTGGTGCAGGAGAAGCCTCGGCCGGCGGCACGCAACCGGCGCAGACACGCTTTGTGGCTCCTGGCTCTGCTGGTCGCCGCCGCGGGCGCAGGCTTTTGGTGGCTTCACCCGCGTCCGACGCTGCCGCCCGGGTTCGCCTTCGGCAATGGTCGCCTGGAAGCCGACGAAGTCGATATAGACACGAAGTTCGCCGGTCGCATTGCAGAGCTTCGAGCCGATGAAGGCGACATGGTGAAAGCCGGCCAGGTCGTCGCAGTCATGGACACGCGCGATCTGCAGGCTGAACTCAAGCAGTACCAGCAAGTGGTGCTGCAGGATCAGCGAACGCTCGATGAGGCCACGGCAAATCATGCGTCGCAGCAAGCGGTGGTGAAGTTCGACCAGCAGGAGGTGGCGCGTTCGACTTACCTGGTGCCGAAAGGTTTTGCCACCCAGGAAACGCTGGACCTGCAGACGCAAAATCTGAGCACTGCGCTCGGCACTCTGAAGGCGGACGAGGCCGCAATTGGAGCGACCCAGCATGCGCTAAATGCGGCCACACATCAAGTTGAATTTTATGCCGTTGCAATCGCTGACGACCAACTGTTCGCGCCGAAGGACGGCCCGATCGAGTATCGCGTCGCCAATGTCGGGGAGGTTCTGCCGGCCGGAGGCAAGGTCTTCACCATGCTCGATGCCTCTTACGTGTACATGGACATTTACCTGCCGACCGAGGAGGCCGGCAAGGTCAGGATCGGGTCGGATGCGCGCATTGTGCTCGATGCGTATCCCGACCACGTCATTCCGGCCAAAGTGGTGTTCATCGCCAGCCAGGCGCAATTCACGCCGAAGACGGTTGAGACGAAGGACGAGCGTGACAAGCTGATGTTCCGCATAAGGGTGCGGATCGATCCCGCGCGACTTGAAGGGCGGGAGGCAATCGTTCGGAGCGGCCTTCCGGGGGTCGCCTATGTGCGCACCAGTGAGTCGGCCGAGTGGCCGTCTAGCCTAAGCCCCAGCCCGCCCCCAACGCCCCGATAGTGGTCCCGATGAGTGCAGAAGCGGGCACGGTTGCGTACCTTGATGACGTTACCCAGCGTTATGGCACGACCATCGCCCTCGACGGGGTGAGCGTTGCGATTCCCAATAGTCGCCTCGTCGGGCTGATCGGGCCCGATGGCGTGGGCAAGTCATCGCTGCTGGCGATCGTTGCCGGCGCCCGGCATATCCAGTCCGGCACGGCGCATGTGCTGGGCGGGGATATTGCCAGCGCGGCGCATCGCGCGGCGGTCTGCCCGCGCATCGCCTATATGCCGCAGGGGCTCGGGAAAAATCTGTATTCCGATCTCAGCATACGCGAGAACATCGAGTATTTCGGCCGCCTGTTCGGCCAGTCCCAGGGTGAGCGCGACGTCCGCATCGCCGAGTTGCTGGCCAGCACGGGGCTGGGGGCGTTTGCCGATCGTCCAGCAAAGAAACTGTCCGGCGGCATGAAGCAGAAGCTCGGGCTTTGCTGCTCGTTGATCCACGACCCCGACCTGCTGATCTTGGATGAGCCGACAACCGGAGTCGATCCACTGTCGCGACGGCAATTCTGGCAATTAATTGGACGCATCCGCGCCCGTCGCCCGGGCATCAGCGTAGTCGTCGCGACTGCGTATATGGAAGAGGCCGAGCGGTTTGATTGGCTGATGGCGATGAACGCGGGCGGGGTCGTGGCCACCGGCCCTCCCGCCGCGCTCAAGCAGCACACTAATGCGCGCACGGTGGAAGAGGCATTCATTGCCTTGCTCCCGGAAGCAGAGCGCCGGGGCCACAAGACGCTGTCGATCCCGCCGCGGCGCATTGTGGAGACGGAGCCGGTCATAACGGCACGGGGCCTGACCCGCCGGTTCGGCGACTTCACCGCCGTCGATCGTGTCAGCTTCACGATTGAGCGCGGTGAAATCTTCGGTTTCGTCGGGTCGAACGGCTGCGGCAAGACGACCACGATGAAGATGCTGACCGGTCTGCTGCCGCCAACCGAGGGGGAAGCGCAGCTGTTCGACCGGCCGCTCGATGCGAGCGACCTCGGCGCGCGCCGGCGTGTCGGGTACATGTCGCAGGCATTCTCGCTTTATACCGAGTTGACTGTCCGCCAGAACCTGGACCTTCACGCTCGGTTGTTCCACTTACCGCCGCGTGAGGCGAAAGCGCGGTTGGCTGAGCTTGTCCGCCGCTTCGGGCTTACTGATCATATCGACCAGCGCGCACAAAATCTGCCCCTGGGTATCCGGCAGCGACTATCGCTTGCGGTCGCGGTTGTTCATCAGCCAGAGATGCTGATTCTCGACGAGCCCACCTCGGGCGTCGATCCGCTGGCGCGCGATACATTCTGGGAGCTTCTGATCCACTTGTCGCGAAATGAAGGCGTGACGATCTTCGTCTCGACACATTTCATGAACGAGGCCGAGCGCTGCGATCGCATCTCGCTGATGGATTCGGGCCATGTGCTGGCAACCGACACGCCGGCCGGCCTGGTTGCATCGCGTCATGCCGCCAACCTGGAAGAGGCGTTCATCTCCTACCTTGAAGAGGCGACGGGTGAGCGCTCAGGCGTGATGCCGCCGGAGCCAGCTCCGGCGGCAGAACAAGAGAAAATGGGCGGCGCGGTGCGAAAGCTGAAAACCGGGTCATTCAGCTTGCGCCGTCTCCTTGCCTGCACGATCCGCGAGACGTTGGAGCTGGTGCGTGACCGTATCCGGCTAGCCTTTGCCGTCTTCGGCACGGCATTCTTGCTGCTGGTTTTCGGTTTCGGCATTTCGACCGACGTCAACTCGCTGACCTTCGCCGTTTTGGATCATGACCACACCCACGAGAGCCGCGCCTATCTCGAAGAACTGCGCGGCTCGGCCTATTTCGTGGAAAAACCGCCACTTGGCGATTACGCCAATCTCGAGAAGCAGCTTGCCGACGGGGATATCGACTGCGCCATCGAAATCCCACCCGGCTTCGGCCGCGACATTGCGCGCGGTCGACCGGCCTCGGTGGCTGCCTGGATCGACGGTGCGCGTCCGTTCATCGCCCAGACGATCCGCGGCTATCTGCAGGCTATGCATCAGCTCTACCTTTCCGACCCCGCGGTGGTGACGAGCCAGCCAGCGCCTAATCCACCCGCCGACATTGAGATCAGGCTCAAATATAATCAGAATTTTGAGAGCATCTATGCTATGGTGCCATCGATCATCTCGCTGGAGCTGGCGCTCTTCCCGGCGATTCTGATGGCGCTCGCAGTGGTTCGCGAAAAAGAGCTCGGCTCGATCACCAATTTGTACGTCACGCCGGTGACTCGTCTCGAATTCCTTCTGGGCAAGCAGGTGCCGTATGTCGGGCTGGCAATGGTCAATTTTACCCTGATGTTCCTGATGGCGCTGATCATCTTCAAGGTGCCGCTCAAGGGCAGCTTTCCGACGCTGTTCGTCGCGACGTTGATCTACGTCACAGCGACGACCGCCTATGGCATGTTGGTATCGGCGTTTGCCCGCACACAGATAGCGGCATTGTTTGGTACGGCGATCCTGACTGTTTTACCCGCGACGATGTTCGCCGGCATGACGGTTCCCGTCTCTTCGCTGACAGGTATGGCCCACATCATGGGACGGCTGTTCCCGATGACCTATTTCCTGCCGATCAGCGTCGGCACCTTCACAAAGGGCCTGGGCTTTGCCGACCTGGGGACGGACGTAGCTGCGCTTACTCTGTTCATCCCCGCCCTGTTGACGCTGAGCCTGTTGCTGCTCCGAAAGCAGGAGCGTTAGGCGATCGCTCATGAGAACCATCGCCAACATCTTCTGGCTCGGCACCAAGGAGTTGCGTAGCTTCTTGCATGACTTCGTGCTTCTGGCTCTGGTCATCTACAGCTTCTCGCTGGCCATTATTGCGCAGGCACAAAGCAACTCGCAGGAGGTGCATAATGCCTCGGTTGGAGTCGTGGATGAAGACCGTTCAGAACTCTCGCGCCGGATCGCGCAAGCGTTCCTGCCACCATATTTCCAGAAACCTCAACCGATCGCCGAGCGCGACATTGTCCCGCTGATGAATGCCGGGCGATATACATTCGTGCTCGATATTCCGCCGCATTTCGAGCGCGACGTTCTCGGCGGGCGCGAGCCTGCCATCCAGCTCGACGTGGACGCGACCGCGATGGTGCAGGCGGGGCTCGGGTCGGATTATGCACAGCAGATCATAACGACCGAGATCGATAATTTTCTGTCTCGCGCGGAAGGCGGTCCATTGTCGTCAGTCAACCTCGTTGTGCGTATCGCCTTCAACCCGAATGCGGAGACAGGCTGGTTCACAAGTGTGATGGGGATCATCAATAGCATAACAATGCTGGCGATCGTACTCGCCGGAGCCGCAGTGATCCGTGAGCGCGAGCATGGCACCATGGACCATTTGCTGGTCATGCCGGTGACCCCGTTTGAAAACGCAATGTCCAAAATCTGGGCGAACGGTCTCGTTATCATCGTTGCGGTTGGCCTGTCGCTCTATTTGATCGTGCGGGGTGTGCTGGGGATCCCGATTGCTGGCTCGATACCGCTGTTCCTGCTGGGCGCGGCGATCTATCTGTTCTTCGCCACCGCCATCGGCATATTTCTAGGCACCGTCGCACGCTCGATGCCTCAGCTTGGTCTGCTCTATCTGCTGGTGTATCTGCCGCTCGCGATGCTGTCGGGGGCGAACACGCCTCTTGAGAGTATGCCGCCCTGGTTAGCGACAGTCATGCAGGCGTCGCCGACGGTGCATTTCGTCTCGTTCGCGCAGGCGATCCTCTATCGGGGGGCAGGAATTGCCGTGGTCTGGCGAGAGTTTCTGATTGTGGCGCTGATCGGCGGGATGTTCCTGGCATTGGCCCTGCTGCGATTCCGGCGGGTCGCCAGCATGACGGTGTGAAGCTGCGTCGAGCGGCCGCTCGCATTTGGTTGATGCAGATCAATGCCCTATGGGGCGCCCCTGGCGAGGGTGTAGCGGAACAGTCGCCCGGAGAGGCAGTAATGGTCGCTAGGCGTGGCGACATGACGCGGGCCGTTGATCTCACGACAGAGAAGGGTACGGGTCCTGTTCGCACGCGGCGGCCGATCTATGTCGATCTGCTGCCGCCTTGCAATCACGCCTGCCCGGCCGGCGAGAATGTCCAGGCGTGGCTTGCTCTGGCGCAGTCCGGGAAATACCACGGCGCCTGGGATGTCCTGGTTCAGGACAATCCCTTGCCCGCCGTGCATGGGCGGGTCTGCTATCATCCTTGCGAGGACGGTTGCAACCGGAAGGATTTGGACGCTACGGTGAGCATCCATGCGGTGGAGCGCTTTCTAGGCGACCAGGCCATCACCGAGGGATGGCCCTTTCCACCCATCGCTGCACGAAGTGGCAAGCGCGTTCTGGTGGTCGGCGCCGGGCCGAGCGGGCTCTCCGCGGCCTATCACCTGACGAGGCTTGGACATGCGGTCGAGATTCATGAGGCAGGTCCTCTACCGGGCGGCATGATGCATTTCGGCATCCCCGCCTATCGACTGCCGCGGTCGGACCTGATGAACGAGATCCATCGCATCGAGGCGATGGGCGTGGACATCGTGCTGGAGCACAAGGTCGAGGATGTGCTGGAGGAGATGAAGGCCGGCGGCTTCGACGCGGCCTTTATGGCGATCGGTGCGCATATCGGCAAGCATGTCGAGATCCCGGCGCGTGATGCTGTACGGGTGCTCGATGCCGTCTCGCTGCTGCGCGACGTGACGACAGGTGAGGCGCCGAGACTTGGCCGCCGGGTGATTGTCTATGGTGGCGGCAACACGGCGATGGACGCGGCGCGAACGGCCAGGCGGCTCGGTGCCGATGAAGCGCTGATCGTGTACCGGCGGGACCGGGCGCATATGCCGGCTCGGGCCTTCGAGGCCGACGAGGCACTTTCCGAAGGCATCAAGATCAAGTGGCTCACGACCATCAAGGAAGTTGTCGGGCCAGACCTGACCGTTGAAGTGATGGAGCTCGATGCCGGGGGACATCCGCAGCCGACGGGCCGCTTCGAGACGTTGCAAGCCGATGCAATCGTGCTGGCGTTGGGTCAGGAGACCGACAGCGCCTTCTTGCGCCAGGTGCCGGGAATCGAATTCGGCGCCGACGGCGTAGTGCGCGTGGCTCCGAACATGATGACCGGACATCCCGGCATCTTCGCCGGCGGCGACATGGTGCCGAGCGAACGGACGGTGACCGTGGCGGTCGGTCACGGCAGGCGAGCAGCGCGTCATATCGACGCCTGGTTGCGCGGTACGAGCTACGAGGCGCGGGCAAAGGTGCCGATCGTGTCTTTCGACATGCTCCGCTTGCCGGTTTATAGCGATGCCGACCCGTCACTCCAGAGAGAGCTGCCGCTGGCGGCTCGCGCGGCCGGGTTCGATGAAGTTATGGCAGGGCTCTCCACGGCGGAAGCGCGCCGGGAAGCCCAGCGATGCCTTTCCTGCGGCAACTGCTTCGAGTGCGACAACTGCTACGCCGCGTGCCCGCAGGATGCGATCATCAAGCTGGGGCCCGGCCTGCGCTACCGATACGATTATGCGAAGTGCACCGGTTGCGCCGTTTGCTACGAGCAATGCCCTTGCCACGCGATCGAGATGATCGCCGAGCCAGCGTGAGAGGTTGAGCATGGCCAGGCAGACGGCAACGATGGACGGCAACACGGCAGTCGCGCACGTCGCCTATCGGGTCAGCGAGGTCTGCGCGATCTTTCCGATTACCCCATCCTCGACCATGGCCGAGCTTGCCGACGAGTGGGCGGCCGCCGGGGTGACCAATATCTGGGGCAATATTCCCGTCGTGCAGGAAATGCAAAGCGAAGGTGGTGCGGCGGGCGCCGTGCACGGCGCCCTACAGGCGGGGGCATTGACCACGACGTTCACGGCCTCGCAGGGCCTGCTGCTGATGCTGCCGAACATGTTCAAAATCGCCGGCGAGTTGACGCCGACGGTGTTCCATATCGCAGCGCGATCGGTGGCGACGCAGGCCTTGTCGATCTTCGGCGATCATTCCGATGTGATGGCGGTACGCGCGTGCGGTTTCGCGCAGCTCTCGTCGGGCTCCGTGCAGGAGGCGCATGACTCGGCGCTGATCGCACAGGCTGCGACGCTGCGGTCCCGCGTCCCGTTCATCCATTTCTTTGACGGATTCCGCACGTCGCATGAGCTGAATACGTTGTCGCTGCTGAGCGACGATGAAATCCGGACCATGATCGACGACGATCTGGTGCGTGCGCATCGGGCTCGGGCGCTCAATCCCGAACATCCGTTCATCCGCGGCACGGCGCACAACCCCGACACGTTCTTTCAGGCACGCGAGACGGTGAATCCGTTCTACGCCGAGCTGCCGGAAACCGTGCAGTCGGCGATGGATCGGTTCGCGGACCTGACTGGCCGGCAGTACCACCTGTTCGATTATGACGGGCCGGACGATGCCGAGCGGGTGGTGATCCTGATGGGGTCCGGCGCAGAGACCGCACAAGAGACCGCAGCAGCGCTACGGCGAGCAGGCGAGAAAGTGGGCGTGCTGCGGGTGCGCCTGTTTCGGCCGTTTTCGTCCGCACATTTGCTTGCCGCGCTGCCGGAGAGCTGCCGATCCGTCGCAGTGCTGGAGCAGACCAAGGAGCCCGGCGCAACAGGCGAACCGCTGTATCTGGATGTGGTGACGAGCCTGGCGCAAGCTGTCGCGCGCGGCGAACGGCGCAGCATGCCGAGGATCATCGGCGGCCGCTATGGCCTGTCGTCAAAAGATTTCAACCCGCCGATGGCAAAGGCGACCTTCGACGAGCTGGCCATGCCGGATCCTAGGAACGGCTACACAGTAGGCATCATTGACGACGTGTCGCATACCAGCCTGGATATCGATCCGAGCTGGTCGATCGAACCAGACGACGTCGTGCGCGCTGTGTTCTATGGGCTGGGCGCTGACGGCACCGTCGGCGCGAACAAGAACAGCGTGAAGATCATTGCCGAAGACGCCGGACTGTACGCCCAGGGGTATTTTGTGTACGACTCGCACAAATCTGGCGCGCAGACAGTCTCACATCTTCGGTTCGGTCCACGGCCGATCCGCTCGCCCTATCAGATCAGCGCGGCGAATTTTGTTGCTTGTCATCAATTCCATTTTCTCGAGAGGCTGGATGTCCTGCGGCTCGCGGCGCCGGCTGCGACATTTTTGTTGAATAGCCCGTTCGCACCTGATGCGGTGTGGGACCGCCTGCCACGTTCCGTACAGCAGCAGATTATCGATAAGGACTTACGCCTGTTCGTGATCAATGCGTCCAAGGTGGCACGCGAAGCGGGACTTCGGAACCGGACCAACACGGTACTGCAAACCTGTTTTTTCGCGATTTCCGGCGTGTTGCCGCGAGAGCTGGCTATCCGACACATCAAGGAGGCAATCCGGAGGACATACAGTAGCAAGGGCGATCAGGTCGTTCAGCAGAATTTCCGGGCCGTCGATCAGACGTTGGCGAACCTTCACCTGGTGGCGATCCCCGCCAACGCCCGCAGTGCGTTTGATCGCGCACCGCTCGTCTCCGTCAATGCACCAGAGTTCGTACGCACGGTCACGGCTCGGATGATGGAAGGGCGAGGTGACGAGATCCCGGTCAGTCGCATGCCGGTCGATGGCACCTACCCGTCCGCCACCGCATCCTGGGAGAAGCGCAACATTGCCGACTTCGTGCCGGTGTGGGAACCTGCATTCTGCGTCCAGTGCGGGCAGTGCAGCTTCGTCTGCCCGCACAGCGTGATCCGCGCGAGATACTATGACGAGTCGCACCTGGAAAGGGCGCCGGACAGCTTCAAATCAGCGCCGGTCAATGCCCGCGGCTATCCGAATGTTCGCTTCACCCTGCAATTCTATGTGGAGGACTGCACGGGGTGTGCCCTG
>Ga0335075_10010257_pt1 | contig 14236 bp, 13 predicted proteins | sample Lox_Sample_24_FD_206723 | JGI IMG/M metagenome (GOLD analysis project Ga0335075, IMG submission 206723) | Soil microbial communities from Loxahatchee National Wildlife Refuge, Florida, United States - Lox_Sample_2.4 | ecosystem: Environmental > Terrestrial > Soil > Wetlands | place: USA...
CTGCGCATAACATTGCCCGCACCAAAGAACATCAGCGATTTGTTGAGCGAGTGATTGAGCATGTGATAGAGCGCACCGGCAATACCGAAGATGCCGCCGAATCCGACCCCGAGCGCGATGACTCCCATGTGCTCGACGCTTGAATACGCCATCAGTCTTTTGATGCCGTCCTGGCGCACGATGAACAGAGCCCCAACCAGCAACGAAAATACGCCGAGCGTGACAAGCACGATGCGGGCGAACGGCCCAACACCTGCAGAATCGGCGACCGCCAAGTATCGAACGATTCCGAGCATCGCGCCGTTGAGCAGCGCGCCTGACAGCATGGCGGATACCGGCGCAGGGCTTTCGCTATGAGCATCCGGCAGCCACGTATGCATCGGAGCCAGGCCAACCTTGGTTCCGTAACCAATCAGCACCAGCAAGAAGGCAAGAGAGACGAGTGCCGCATTCATCTTCGACGCGCTATGCTGCAGCGCGCTCCAAGTCATGTCGTAAACGGGGCCCAGGACGAAACTCCCGCTCCAGTAAAACAGTACGGTTCCAAGCAGCGCCAAGCTGATGCCGGCCGATACAATGATGATGTATTTCCATGCGGCCTCGACACTTTCTGCTGCTCGCTCAAAGCCGACCAGAAAGGTGCTGACCAGCGTCGTCAATTCGATGGCGATCCAGTACAGGCCGGCATTATTCATGACGGTGCTCAATAAAACCGTCAGCGCAAAGCCGGCAAACAACGCGTAAAAGCTCCACAACTTATCGGCTGCATCTTCAAGGAGCCGCATGTAACCGACCGAGTAGACCGACGCGAGAAAATAGACGATTGCCGTGCACAAAGTGACCCATGCTCCCGGCATATCGACGACGATGTAGCCATCCCAAAACAGGTAGGGGCCCTGCGCACTTGTTACGGCCAGCACCACGGCGGCGCAAAACACGATGACACTCGCCACGAGATTGAGTGTTTCGGCAGCGCCTCGCCGGCGAAACAGTAGGCAACCAAGCGCGGCCACCGCCGGCGCCGCCAACATCACGAGAAGGACAAGACCAACCATGTCATCCCACCAGCCGCTTGAGTTCGAGGCTGCTGGTGGTTCCAGCATGTGCAAGCAAATACTGAATGAGGACGCCAAAGCAAGCCACGACGATGAGGAGGTCGAACAGGATCACAATCTCGATGAGGACAGGCATGCCGGGTACGAGGATTTGGGCGCCCAGAAAAACGCCGTTCTCGAGAACCAGTAGACCGAGGATCTGGCTTAGCGCTTCGTGCCGAACGGTGAGCATCAAAAACCCGATCAGCTTCATCGACAACATGACCGTGAGCGCCAGCACGGCGACCGTCGCGGAGAGACCCAGCGATTGGCCGACCCGATAGCCCACGGTAAGCGAGAATATGACGCAAAACGCGCCGACTACCAGCGCGGAACTCGGTTGCAGGATTTCGTGAATTTCACGCGTGACATTGAGACGTTTGACGATCCGCCACAGCAGGTACGGAAGAAACAGGCCGCGAAACAACGCTGTCAGGATGGCGATCAGATACAATTCTGGATAGCCGCCATAGAAGCCGACCGTTGCCGAGAGAATGGCGATGACCCACGACTCGGCAGCGAACGCGTAGAGATAGTTGTTGAGCCATCGTGAGCCGAGCATGACGAAGGCAAGCAACAAGCTCGCAATCGCCATGAGGCTGAAGATCGACGCGGCGAGCGGATCGAGGTGGGCGACCAGCATTGTCAGCTCAATTGGTTTCCAACGATAGACAGGATCGCAAACACGAAGGACGCAGCAAGCAGCTCCTGGTAGCGATAGAAACGCAGGCGCGATTGGGACGTTTCGACGACCACGACGGCCAGCGCGACGACCAGAAATTTTCCAAGCAGAGCGACGATTGATCCGAGCACGCCGATGGCGGCCCCTTGGCGGGAGAGGCCCCACGGCAGAAGCAAAACATTGGTGAAAATCGTGTAGAGAATGAATTGTTTCATCATCGAGGCCCACTTCAGGATGGCCAGAAGCGGTCCGGAATACTCAAGGATGCGCGCCTCGTCGATCATGTAGATTTCGAGGTGCGTGCTGGAATGGATCGGCAGGCGGTCCGTCTCAACTATGAGAAGAGTGAAGAAGGCCGCGATCAGGAACAGATGCGCGGGACTCCAATAGAGCGCGGGATTGCCAACCAGCAGGTGATTGACGACGAAGGGGAGCATGGCCTTCGCCAGCAACGTAATGCCGACAAAGACTACAATGAGGGTTGGCTCCGCGAGAATCGCCACCATCACGGCGCGGCTCGCCCCGATGCCGCCATAGGCGCTCCCGCTGTCGAGACCCGCGAGGACGATCATGAATGAGCCGAGGGTTAGGATGAGCCCTCCGCCGAGGATGTCCCCCATGTCAGACAATGGCAGAGGGAAATCCGTAAGAACCGGAATGAGGATCGGCACTGTCAGCATCGCCGTGAAAGCGACGATCGGCGTGATCCAATAAATCCAGGACGCGGTTTCCGGAACGACGATCTGCTTGTGAAATAATTTCCAGAGGTCCCGATAGGGCTGGAAGATTCCAGGCCCTTGGGCCATCTGCACGCGCTCTTCGAATTGCAGGATCACGCCCTGCAGCAATGGTGCAAGGGCGAGCACGGTTACGACCTGAGCGACTTGCAGCAGAACGTCTCGGGTCATCGTGACCGCCTGCCAAAAGCGCAGCCGGTCGCCCAGGCTCTCGCCCATTGCAGCACGACCAGAGACGATTCCAGAAATCGAGCTGCAATCGGCATCCACGACTCCTCTCTTCCGCGAACGGATCGAAAGGAGTCATCAGCCCGAAGGCGGTTTAAGGCGGAACCCCATCGCCTTGCCGGCCTAAACCGGCGCTTTGTCAAGTATTACGGGTGCCCCGCCCCCCAAGTCAAGCTGCGTCGCTCAAAGTACACTATTTCATCACCGATGATCGCTCGGCTAGTTTGGCTGCATCGTACACGCGATGGATGACATAGGCTTTACGATCGCGAGATCGAGCTAGGCCCCCTTCGCGAGACAAGTGTTCTCATGCTGCGCAACAGATCTTCGCCTAAGGTCATCATCCGGTCGATTTCTCCGACTGCCGTCGCAGTTCTCGCCTTGATGTCTTCGGCGGACATACTGGCCGGAGGTTTGAGGGCCCGCAGCCGTTGCGGCAGGTTAGCAAGCCGCGTGTAAAAGTAGCTCAGTTCCCGCGGCAGGGGAGCATGGAACAACGACAATTTATCTACGCTTGCCTCGTAGACTGCCAATCGCGGCAACTCGAAGTCGGCGAAGTCGAACGTCGCTGTGCACGCCGCCGAGTCGGCGGCCTGCAAGTCCCTGGACGCGCAATTTGTCTCGACGGCCTCCAGCGCCGCTACGATTTCACCGATCAAAGCTGAAGCGAGCCCATGCCGCTCTCGCCGGCGCGGCGTCAGATTGCGGAACAGCATATGTTGCCTCCCGTCCTGCGCGTCGTTTTGCAGTGTGCAGAGCGGAAGGCATTTGACAGAATCCTACCGCCGAACACACGGTAGGAGTCATCAGCCCACAAGGGCGGTTTCTGTCGGGGGGACTCCATCCCCACTTGCGCCTCAACCTTACGTCTGCGTCGCTGTCGGGTCAAACCGTTTCCCAAGCTTAGCCGTTATTAATTTGACCTGCGCGGCTCCTCGTCCGCCGGCATTCGACCGGTCGCCGTCGACGTCCATGCGCCGGGGCGACATTGCGCTCGCGAAGATCGCCTCATAGAGGTCCGGGCCGTAGCTGGTTTCGAGCGGTGGCGCCTCAATTAATTTGAATGGCCTCGTCCCGTCGGGGTTCCTTTCGGCTCGCAAAAAGGCAGCGCTGCGCATCTTTCGGGCAATAAGTTCGCTGGCAAACCGATGCAGATGCGTGACGAAAATAATCTTGACGCCGCCGTCCAGCAGAGCGTTGACGATTTGGCCGGTAATCTCGGAGCCTTCCCGCTCATTTGTCGACGCGAATGACTCATTGAAAAGCACGAGCGCGTTTCGTTTGAGATTATCCGCAATCGCGCTCATTCTGCTCAGCTCTTCGTCCCATTTCCCGCTTTCCATTGTCGCATCTTCCTCCCGCTTGTAATGGGTGAAGATGCCTTCGCAGACTTCCGCGGAGAACGCCTGTGCTGCCGTAAACATACCGGCTTGCATCATCAGATGCGCGAGGCCGAGGCTGCGAAGAAAGGTCGATTTCCCTCCCGTATTGGCGCCGGTGATGACGATGACCTCTTTGCCGTTGGCATCGAGCCCGTTACCGACGACGGGCTTCGACATGCTGAGGGCGAGCGAAACGTCATGCAAATTCGTAAAAGCAAGCTTCCGTTCGCCCGCGACAGTCGGGACCGGAACGCAGATCGGCTCCCCTCGCCGCGCGAGCTCGGCGTGCAAGTTCAAGCATCCGATGTAGAACCCCAGCTCCGTACGCAGCATCCGGAAAAAGCTGAGGATATGATCGGTCGACTGGGCGAGCGCATTGGCAACGAGGTTCACGCCTTGATCGCTCAATTTTGCCAAGGCCTGGGCCCCCGCCTCGTCGCGCGGATGCAGCTGAAAGGAATAGCTTGATGGCTTCTCCGACAGGAGACGGGTCAACCAGCCTCGCTGGTCCCGATGTGGCTTGCGAAGCACATAGTCCTTGCCCTTGTTTCCCTTGCCGAGATGGGCGCTGATCAAGGTGCCCGAGCGGAATTTCAGGCTGTTCAGATGAGACTCGATTTCGCGGAAATAGGCATCGCTCAGCTCGATACGGAGCATTGCCAGGAGATTTAAAAAGCCTTCGGAACGGAATTTTTCCGCATGCTGATCGGCGATTCTGCGCAGCAGCTTTAGTTGCGCCACAAACATCTGCAGCACATCAACCGAGCGATGCAGAATTCCGGAAGGGTATCGCGTGAAGCCCCAATAGTTTTTCCTCTCGCCGTCGATCGCGTCGATCGCTATCTGATAGATGTTCCTTACAATTTGCACGTTTTTCGCGCAGTCAGCATAGACGTCCTGGCGATACCGAATTGCATCGAGATCGGTCAGGATTGAAAATACTCCGACTTGCGCGACTTCGTGCAGAAACCTGTCGCCGGACGCCATCACATTGAAAACGACATCCAGCCCCAGGTCCTGCCTTAACGCGGCTTCGTTCCACGGGAGCGCCTGCCCAAGCTCCAGCCCCTGCTCGTTGCCGCGAAGATAACGCAGTTCTCGCTCGCGTCGCGCCAACAGTTGCATCGGATCGAAATCGCGGTTCCGGTACATGAGGTACGCCTTCATGACGCGATCCGCTTTCTGACCAGGTCATACGTCAACCCATACTTTTGGGCGATCGCCATGGCGTAGGCCAAGCCGTCGGCTGGACGCCGCACAATCTTGAACGTTCGTACTGCGGGATTGTCCGGCGTAACCATGCTGACCATTGAGATAACTTGCGGACCGAACGACGCCAGCTCATCGACAAACGTCACCCACACGCACAGCAAACCCAATCGGACGATGACCTCCATGACCTTTTCGCTGAGAAACGTTTCGTCCTGTATCGTCGTCGAAGTGAAGATTTCATTCATGACGAGGATAGATCGCGGCGTGGCGCGAGTGAGAATGTCGCGGATCCGCACCAGATCGTCTTCCAACTTGCCGCGCAGATTCTCGACGCGTTCCTCCTTCTCGAAGTGCGTAAACATCTGATCGAATAGAAACAGTCGAGCCTCTCGACCGGGGACGGGAAGACCAATACTGGCGAGGTAGTGCAATTGGCCGAACGCCCGCGCAAAGGTCGTTTTCCCGCCTTGATTTGGCCCGGAGACGACAATGACGCGCTCTCGCCCTTTCACATGAAAGTCGTTGCCAACCACGGTCGCCTTCGCGTCGGTAAGCTTGTGCGCTAACGCGAGATCAAAGCCGTCGACGTCATAAACGTCATCATTCGTAGCGGAAACGGTCGGGTAGCAGAACTGCAATCCTCCCTGTCGCAACGGTGCCATGTATTCCAGATACGCCAGATAGAACTGGACTTCTCGATCAAAGCGCGCGACGGTCTTATCGATGAAATCGGCATTGCGCGCGCAAAAATCGGCGAGCCTTTTGAAGATGTCCGGATATAATTTTGCAACGAACTCCACTATTTTGGCTTCAACATGGTTCATGTCTGCATTGACGGAAAATTTCACCCGGTAGTCGCTGGTCGCGCCTTGGCGAAATTTTTCGAAGGTTTCCGCGACGTCCGCGCTGTAGTCGGCCTCCAAATCGTATTTTCGGACCGTAAAGGCGCTTCCCCGTATCAATACGCAATATTCGATAACAGCCAGATCGGCCTTGAGCGCGTTCGCCTGCGAAAGGATCGCGTTAAGGGCCGAAGAGTGCGAATAAGCCTCCAGATACGAGCGAAAGGCCAGGAAACCCTGCGATCTCAAATCGCAGTCGGCGAGCTCCGCGGCAAACGATTTGATGACATCGCAATACATCTTTAGCCCGTCGAGGAACCAGGCTTCCTTTTGCTCGCGGTAAAACATCTTCTGGGTCTGAGCGAGATGCTCGCGAACTTCCCGCATCTTCTTTGCGAACGAATTGACACGCTCGTCGAGGGGACCACGTTCGAGGTCCCGCATCACCTCATGCCGGTATGTGATCGCGTCGAGTCGCGGCAGAAGAGCGTAGAAGAATGGTTTTAAACGATATTCGTCTCTGCCGGCCGTGACAGCGTCGACGATCTGATCGCAATTCAGATCGCGAAAGAACGCTGGTTCGTGCAGAGCATCGCCCCCCGTCCGATCCGCCGGACGCTCGAACAGAATACTGTGAAACCGAGGATAGTCGTCGATGACCTCTGGCACGAAAGCTCGTGACGGCCGCCGGTGCCGGCGATGAACGTTCATGACTGCAGCCCTTGTTTATTCGAGTATACGCTCGACCATTTCTCTTACCTTGGTTCTTATCCCAAACGGCGACCCAGCCTCTTGTTCGTTCCCTTCATCACGCCACCAAGAAAAACTCGCCCTGAGCTCGATAACAAAAAACCCGCTTCGCGGCGGGTTTCAATTAGACTCCCACCGCGATTACCGCGGTAGGAGTCATTAGCCTTTCGGCGGATATGGGCGACTCCATGCCCGATACTTGATACCTTGATATAAAGAGATCGGCTGGACGTTCAAGCCTCATCGCAAACCTTCCGCAGCTCATTGGTTGAACCGGCAGGTTTATCTGCGCCCGGCAGCCCGAGTGGCCCGGAGGCCCGCGGCGCTTGCATCAGTTTCTTCCTAGGTAGGGAGCATTGAACATTCCAGCGTCGCCGGCGCCCTTTCCGACTGCGACCTCGCTGGAAGCTGCAGCACTCTTGCACGTTGCCCGGGAGACAGATGGGTCAACAGGACGGTGCGGCCATTCGGAAGTTCAAGCGCATCATGAGATGCGTAGGGATTATTCAGATTAATCTCTCCAAATCGCGCAAGCTTACTACCGAGCTTCTGCAGCTTGGGCGAAAACCAAGCAAACGGATGCCGGCGCTCCAGTTCATTTTCGAATGCCAGCTCTGTACCAGCCGATACACACACCGGCACATTCGGGTCGGACGCCAATGCAAACCCGTAGGAGAGGGTGCGTGGGAATCTTACGGTGACGAGCCTGTCACCAACGCTGGCTGGATGAAATGTCATGAATTCCAAACTGTACTCGCACATTTTGGTCCTCCTCGCAGAAGGTTGCTGTCCGCTCCCACCTCATTGATCTGTTGGCGCCCAAACGGGTACCTTTACAGATGCTTGGGCGGATGCCGTTGCTTTTCCGTTTGTTACAGGCAACTGCAATACGGTCGCGTGCTGGCCTGGACAAAAACGTGTCAGCAGGACGACCGTACCGTTCGCAAACTCCAACGCGTCGTGATGGGCATCCCCACGATCCTGATTAATCCGCCGAAAGCGCGCAACATTTCCAGCAACTTTTGCCGGCCGGACCCGAAGCAGCTGTCGCGTATAGGGGCGATAATATTCAGGCTCGCCGTCGAACGCCAATTCAGTCCCAGGGGCCAGACACACCGCTATGGCGGGTTGATTGGCGCTCGCAAAGCCACGCGTGACCGTGTCTGCGAATTCCATGGTGATTAATCTGTCTCCCACTTTTGCCGGCCGTGATCGGACGAGATGCAGACTATAGTCACACATCGTGCTTGCTCCTTCTTCATCGGTCTCGAATGCGCAATGGGCGGATTAAGCCCGACACAGCACACGAGCGCACGGCGATTGCGGTGGAGCGTTCCGCTCGGTAGCGGCTTGTCTTTCGTGTCGCCGACAGCGAACTGGGAATCGCTGCAGCGCTTGGCTCTCCGGCCGAGACATTCAACAAAAAACCCACCTCTCGGTGGGTTCACACAAATGACCCCACCGCAATCGAACGCGGTAGGAGTCATTAGCCTCTCGGCGGATACGGGCGACTCCATGCCCTCTGTTCAGCTTGGCCCGTATGAGTTAATTGTCAAGCCCCTATGCTAACGAATCCGCATCGAGAAATGTTTACGCTCAAGGATGAGTCCTGGTAACGCGAACAAAGGGCGCGGTATCAGCGGAAACGATGCATCTTGATTGCTGGAAATACCAGATAACGTTACAAGTAATGCGGCGGTGGAGTTCGCCATCAAATGCCCATGCGGCCAATAACTCCTGCCGGAGCCTGAGCTTCGATGGGAGTCGTTGCAGTGATCGATTCCGATAGCCGCAAGGTCGCGCTGCGGTTCGTCCTTTTGATCGGCGTTCTGAGCTTCTTTGCAGACTGCACCTATGAGGGTTCACGCAGCATTATCGGCCCTTACCTGGCCACGCTGCAGGCAACCGGCGCCGTAGTCGGGTTCGTCACCGGGTTTGGAGAATTTCTGGGATATAGCTTGCGGCTTTTTTCCGGCCGTTGGGCCGACGCAACTGGCCGCTACTGGCCAATCACGATATTCGGTTACGTCGTGCAGATGGCGTCAGTGCCGGCGCTCGCCCTCACAGCCAGCTGGCAAGCGGCGGCCGTCCTGATCGTTCTTGAACGTGTCGGCAAAGCCATCCGCAATCCGCCGCGCGACGTCATGCTTTCGCATGCGGGAAAGCAGGTAGGCGGCTATGGCTGGGCGTTCGGCCTTCACGAGGCGCTTGACCAACTCGGCGCCATGTGCGGGCCGCTCGCCGTTTCCGCCGCGCTCGCGCTTGGCCGCAATTATCGCGAGGCTTTTGCCGTCCTGTTTATTCCAGCCGTTATCAACTTGAGCCTGGTTTTGATGGCGCGAGTTCTTTATCCGAAACCAGAGGACCTGGATCGATCGCCACAGGGGACGGTACGAACCGACCTGCCGCGTATTTTCTGGACATATCTCCTCGGAGCAATCCTTGTTGCCGCAGGATTCGCCGACTATCCCCTCATCGCCTACCACTTTGCACGCGCTGGGACAGTCCCAGGCAACTGGATCGCGATTTTCTATTCCGTAGCGATGGCTGTCGGCGGCACCGGTTCGTTGATTTTGGGACGTCTGTTCGATCGGTACGGATTTGCTGTGCTTGGCCCGCTGACGCTCGTATCCGCTTTGTTTGCGCCGCTTGTATTTCTCGGCGGCTTTTGGTTGGCGCTGCTAGGCGCGGCGATCTGGGGACTCGGAATGGGAGTCCACGAGTCAGTCATTCCTGCAGCCGTATCGCCAATGGTGTCACCACGCCGCCGCGCGTCCGCGTTCGGCTTGTTTACTGCCGGATACGGCATCTTCTGGTTCCTCGGTAGCGCAGTCATCGGAATCCTGTATGACGTGTCCGTGCCTGCGGTTATCGCCTTTTGCGTCATCACCCAGCTAGCTGCAATTCCAGTGTTCGTTCACGTTGGCCGAATGGCCCGTAGATACCGTCGGACCGCCGGGACTCTATGACACGACGATTGGCGGAAACTATACGGTAGCCAAGTGCATCGTTTGACGAAACTTCGAGCCAGGCTTACGTTTAGATTCGGCAAGGCGATGGGGTTCGCCACAAGTGCCCAACGGGACTGACCGAAGGGCTGATGACTCCTGTAAACCGAAGGAGTCATGGTGCCATGCATCGCGACAAAGAAGCTGAGCGGACTGCGTATTATCGCCAAGAGGCGTCCGCGTGCGAAACAGCAGCAGTGACGACAGCTATTGCCGAGATCAAGCAGGCCTATCTTGATCTGCAGCAAGGTTGGCTAAGCCTCCTCCCCAAGGTCGAGACAAGTCGCGACGGGGTAACCGATGCGACGCCCGGCCGTGATTTCAAATCCGTGTCTAGCCCAGACACCTCAAGGGTCTCGGAGCGACAGCCAGCAAAGATCGGCGGGAACGCGACATAAGGGAGCCCCAGCAAGCAGTCTGCACCGACCTGCGGATTGTCGTGGATCTGGAGTTAGGAAGTCGCCTGCTGGTTCGATTGAAAACGCTCCGCGACGATACAGAGTGAACGTTGTGTGTTTTCATCACTCAGCAGCCACTGCTTTAGCAGGGTCGTTCAGCTTGAAGTGATCACCATGCGGTACAATTTCGAGATGACGATGGTGAAGCTTTGCCAGACTTGTGCGGTGGCTAACGGAAATAATTGTGGTCTTCGGCAGGCGGCGTGCCAGAACGGCGTAAAGCTCCGCCTCCAGAGCCTCCTCGACGGCAGACGTTGCCTCGTCGAGCAGTAACCAGTCCGGCCGCATCAGCAGCGCACGCGCGAGCGAAAGGCGCTGCTGCTCGCCGCTGGAGAGGCGCTGCGACCACACGTCCTCGTGGTCGAGCTCTCCGACCAGGTCGCCGAGGCAAGCATCGATCAGCGCGCTGCGGATAGCCTCGTCCCGATAGGTGCCGGCCACCGCCGGATAGGTGACGGCAGAACGCAGCGTGCCAATCGGAATATACGGCTTCGGCGGCACCACCAGCATCTGGGCACCCGAGGGTGTGCTGATACGGCCTTCCCCATACGGCCAAATGCCTCCAATTGCTCGGAACAGGGTCGATTTGCCTGAGCCCGACGGGCCGAAAACAGCGACGCTCTCATCGCCCCTCAACTCCAGATGCCTGGCTTCGAGGATCTGGCGGCCGTCCGGGAGCAAGAGGTCGACATTGTCGAAAACGATCGCCGATGCGCCGGCGAGGCGAGCCGGGCCTGCATCAGTAAGCGCCTGTGCTCGATCGAGGGCGGCATCGAACGAATTGAGACGGTCGACCACCGATTTGAAGCCGGCTAGATAACTATAATAATTAACAAAGAAGGTGAGCGACGTCGACACTTGGGTGAATGCGCCGGCCGTCTGCGTCATCGTGCCGAGCTCGATCTTGCGCGCGAAGTAGAACGGCGCGGTGAAGATGAATGGAATAATCGGCGACAACTGCCCAAAAGTCTCCGTGAATGCGGTCACCCGCATCCGGCGAAAGATGACGGCGAGGAAATTCCCGATCAGCGCTGCAAACTGCCCGTCGAGGATGTTCTTCTCCGCGCCTTCTCCGCCCAGAAGCGCGACTTGCTCGGTATATTCGCGAAGCCGCGCGAGCGAGAAGCGGAAGTCGGCTTCCATATGCTGACGCTGGAAATAGAGGCTGATCAGTGGTCGTCCGATCCAGTGCGTGATCAGCGTTCCCGCCGCCGCATAGGTCAGCGCCACCCAGAACAGGAAGCCAGGCAGTACGACGTTGGTGCCGGGTAGCGTGAACGATTCCGAGAGGGTCCAAAGCACGATCGAAAACGACACCAGTGTCGTCACGGTCGAGATCAGCAGGATCGAGAAATCATAGAGTCCGTAGGCGGCGTTGGACCCGTCGGAGCCGCCGTTGATAAAGCGGAAAATATCTTCGGAAATGCGTTGGTCGGGATTGTCGGTCTGTCCGGCGATCAGGCTGATGCGGTAGTGATTATGATGCGTGAGCCACCGCCCGACGAAATGGTCGGTCAGCCAAGTCCGCCAGCGAATCACCAACATCGATTGCACGAAATACTCCACTACGGTCATCGCCACATAGATGAATGCGTAGGGTGTGAAGACCAAGAAAAGCTGCTCCCAGAAAGCCGTTTCGTTGCGCGTCTGAATGGCGTCGAACCAGGCGCGATTGAAGAAGTTTAGGCGCACGATGATGCCGACTTCGGCCTGGTTGATGACGACGAGAAAAACCACCATAGCGACCGCGATGCGTCGTTCGAGCGCCACATAGGCGGGAAACGGCCAGACGTGCGCACGCGCCGTTTCGACGGCGTTGAAATAGCGGTCAGCGATACGTGTGATCTGACCCACTGCCGGGAGTTTTGCCACCACGTAGACCAGGCTCGAGAAGATGGCGAGAGTCAGCGGTAGCGATTCCGGGGGCAGTTCCTCGCCGAAATAGCTCGGCCAATAGCCGCCGCGAGCGGCGACGACAACAATTCCAAAAAGAACAGTTTCCGTGGAGAAAATTCCAACGAAGATTTTCAAAAACCTAGATATCGAGGCCGAGCGGTACGTCGTGAATGCGGCGAGGAGAACGATACCGCCGAGCAGAGAAGCATAAAGATTTTGTTCAAGAGCGGGCTGCACAAGCGCAGCAAGGCCCAGCACTACGAGGATGGCGCTTAAGCTCTTCATTGCTAAACGGGGCAGTAACCTTCGATGGCGGTAAGCAGCTCTTCTTCGATCGCCGTGCTGCGCTGTCGAAGGGCGCTTGCGCGTGCTGATGCTTCCGCACCTTTCGTGTGCGCCAACGCATCAAGTCTATTATTGACGGCGACATACTCCTCACACAGCGTCGCGAAACGGGGATCGGTCTCTCGCAACAGGCGGATGACATCTTCGTTCGCAGGAAAGCTGTCGACGATTTGGTGCTTTGGATCGGTCATGGTTCAGCCTCCACGGTGATGGGATGGTCGGCCTCTCGCTGCCTCCGGCGTGACGGGTTTCGACTTGTGACCCAGCAAGGGGCTTTGGTGCTGCAAATCGGGGTCCGCGCGCACTTCGTCGGCGCTGCCGGAGTTCGGGAATGCAGAGGTCGACAACGAAAGGGGACAGATGACGCGTGGAAACTTGCCATCGGCACGCGACTCTCCGACGCGCACCGACGTGCTCTCCATCATTGACTTGAAATTATAAGGTAATTTGGCGCGCCAAATCGCCCAACTTGGTTTGCGTTGCCCGCGAACCACACTCCTGTCCGCCATAGTATGCCTCCTACAGACGCTTAGCTCCGTAGGAGTCATCGGCCGTTATGGCGCTTGCTGGCGAACTCCACCGCCGAACTGAAACTATGCGCAACGCATTGCCCGCGCAAGCGGGCGACCAAAGAGCTTCGCTCGCCTCGGATATAATTCCTCGTCTATGCACTCTCGTAGGGGGCGGCACCGACTCCCTAGCCCTACCGATCATGCCCACCGGTTGGGCGAACTCAAGCGGGCGAGCGACGAAGACCCGGAGGTGCACGATCATCAGAGCGAGGTTCATTTTTAGAGGTGGGGTGTTGGCTGCGGGCGCGCTATCATCCTGCGGAGAATCGCATCGACTTGCGTACCGGCAGCGGACGCATCACCGGGCCGTGGCATTTCGTTCAAATAATCGATGATGACCTCGCGCACGCTCTCGGAATGAGCTGCCAGGAAGACCTCAATCTCCTCTCGTACGATCCAATCGTCGCCACCCAGTAGGTCGATCAGACGCCGGACAATGGCTCTTCGCTCCGATGCCGGCGCGCGCGGCAGTCCGATCTCGCAAGCAAGCGCGGCAAGTTTCGTGTCCGTATCGTGCATGAGGTGCCGCACGTCGCGCCATAAGCTCTGTGATCCGTCCATTTCCGCCAGAAGCCTCAACGCACTGCGCCGGCGACGCGCACTCGATTCGCTTTCCGAGCCGGCTGTGGGCGCCTTCGCGTCGACCGCGCGCAAGAGCGCCGCACGAGCTGCCTGCCCAAGTTTCCGAAGCGCTCTCTCGGCGGTAAGCCGGCTTGCGTCTTCTTCCAGAGCATCAATGAACGCGGGAACAGCCTCGACGCTTTCAAACGCGCCAAGCGCGCCGATCACGCCGGTAAGAGCCGGTCGTCGCGCCAGCCGCAACAGTAGCTCAAGCACGCGCCGCTCCCGGACATTCGCCAGCGCCAACGCCGCGGCGTTGACAACCGCATCCTCGCCAACGCGCTCGATCGGATCAGTAATCGAGCGTTCGAGTTCCAGGAACTCGATCAAGACGTTATCGGCGCCAAGCGCAGACAGGGCCTCCACGGCGCGGCAGCGCGTCTGATAAAGGCCGCTGCGTTCCCGCTCA
>Ga0335075_10010258_pt1 | contig 14234 bp, 16 predicted proteins | sample Lox_Sample_24_FD_206723 | JGI IMG/M metagenome (GOLD analysis project Ga0335075, IMG submission 206723) | Soil microbial communities from Loxahatchee National Wildlife Refuge, Florida, United States - Lox_Sample_2.4 | ecosystem: Environmental > Terrestrial > Soil > Wetlands | place: USA...
CTGCATCGCCACTGTGCTGGGCGGCGGCAACGTCGTGCCGATCGACCGCGCCCGGCGCGCATGACGCTCAAACCGCGGTATCATCGTCCGTTGCGGCTGGTGGTATTCTTGTGCACAACCGCGAGCGCGATGCAGACGAACGCCGCGAGGCGAAACAGATAGAGCCAGCTCTGTTCCTTCGACGGAACGCCGCCCAGCGTCAGCAGCGCCTGGTTGAGCGCCAGCAGGCAGAATGCCGCGGAGAACGCCAGGAACAGCAGGTCCCGGCTGCGCGTCCAGAAGCGAGCGAAGAACAGGGCGCCGACCAGGAACCCCATCGTGGTCATGCCGGAAAAGAAGGCGGCCGTCATGGCTCGGCTCCGCCTACGTATCCCACACGAAGCCGTAGATCAGCACGCCGGTGGCGAACAGCGAGGTGGCGAACCGCAGAATGCTGAGATCGACCTGCGGGAGTGTCTCGATGTCCACGTACACCAGGACATTGTTCAATGTGAGCAGCAGGAAGCACAATGCGCTCCAGAGCAGCAGGGGCGCGGGCGCGGGCGATCGACGATAGGCACGCCACATAAGACCGGTGCAGAGTCCGCTCGTTGCGGTGCACAGGATGAAGACGATGCTGGCGAAGATGTTCATCGTTGCCTCACCGCTTGAAGCGGAACGCGTCCGCGAAGGTTTGAATTCGGCTATCCGGGGCGGCCGCGATCGCCTTCATGACGGCGTTCGGCTGGCGCTCGTAGGCCTGGGCGAGCTTTTCGGCCACTTGCCCGAGCGAAGCGGTGCGCGGTTGGTACCGGGAGCGGCCCTCTGTGGTGGCAACCAGCCCAGCCGCTACCAAAGCGGCCAGACTGTCGCGCACGATGGCGTCGCTGCCGCGTAGCTCGAGCACAAGCTCTTGTTGAGTCTACTCCCGGCCGCGCTCGTTCCGCAGCAGCAGAAGTAGCTCGAGCACCCAGATCGACCGGACGGAGCTGCGTATCAATGCAAGAACGTCGTCCTCGATCGGAACCTCCGCGGTCGCGGCATGCCTGCCATCGGTGTCGGGCGGGCATAGAAGTATTGCCTCGCCGTTGAGGCGCTCTCAACCCGGCCAATGCGTGCGCGAAGGCTTTCGATATCACGACATCGGGATGCTGCTGATGCTGACGCCTGGGTTCGCCGGCGCTCGGCCGGCGACTTGCGCGAGCCGAGCGTCGGGGCCACGCTGCTCGCCAAACACCTGGAGCCCTCACGCATGTCTGATTCATCCGAGTACACGCCGCCGAAGGTTTGGACCTGGAACAAGCCAAGCGGCGGCAGGTTCGCGAGCATCAATCGTCCGATCTCCGGGCCCACGCACGAGAAAGAGCTGCCGGTCGGGCGCCATCCTCTGCAGCTCTATTCGCAGGGCACGCCAAATGGCGTGAAGGTGACCGTGATGCTGGAGGAGCTGCTGGCAGCGGGCCATCGCGGCGCGGAGTATGATGCGTGGCTGATCAGGATCGGTGAGGGCGATCAGTTCGGTAGCGGTTTCGTCGCCATCAACCCCAATTCGAAAATTCCCGCGCTGGTGGACCGCAGCGGGCCGAAGCCGATCCGGCTGTTTGAGTCGGGGGCGATCCTGCTGTACCTGGCTGAGAAGTTCGGCGCGTTCCTGCCGACGGACGAGAGGCGCGCCGAGTGCCTGTCGTGGCTGTTCTGGCAAATGGGCAGTGCGCCTTATCTCGGTGGCGGGTTCGGCCACTTCTACGCTTATGCGCCGATGAAGATCGAATATGCCATCGACCGGTTCGCAATGGAGACGAAGCGGTTGCTCGATGTGCTCGACAGGCGGCTGGCGGAGAGCGAATACCTGGCGGGCGATGTCTATACGATCGCCGATATGGCGGCGTGGCCCTGGTACGCGGGCCTGGTGAAGTTCGACCAGTATGGGGCCACCGAGTTCCTGTCTGTGCACGAGTACCGGAACGTCAACCGCTGGGCCGATGCGATCTACGCGCGGCCGGCGGTTCGGCGCGGGCGGATGGTCAACCGCACCTCCGGCGAACCATCGAGCCAGTTGCACGAACGCCATGATGCCGGCGATTTCGGGACCAAGACGCAGGACAAGCTGGCGGCCGCGAACTCGTGAAAGAGGTTCATACGGAGCGCCGCTGAGAGTCCGCCTGCGTTATCGGACGCTTTATCCGGCGGGCACGCGCGACGGCGGGGCTGGCGTAGGCCGGTCCCGTGCGTGCGGCGATTGTGTGTGAACGCGTATGGTGCCTTATGGGCCCGGCCCCCTCCCCCATCGATCCGCTTCTCGGCTCGATTCTCCCGTAAGGGGCGGGGGCCTTTCGGGGGGCGCGGGCCATGGGGGGAACATGAGGCCGGTCTGGCCGGGGATGCGAACGGGCAGGAAGCTGGCGCTGCCAGCGGGACGGCCGGAGCGCGGCCGAGGCGGGACCGGACGGGCGCGGACGAGGGTGGAGAGATCGCCGCCATAGAGGGCGAGAGCGCTGCCCAGTTCGTTCCAGGAGGCAGGGTCCATCTGCCCCGGTATGATGCCAAGATCGAGGCAGATATCGACAAGAACGGCGCCGATCGGGCGGCGGCGGTCCTGCGCGGCGATTTGCTCGAGCGTGGGCGGGCGGCGCGGATCCAGGATCGGTGGGCGTGGCTGTCTGGCGGTGTGCGGCTTGCGTGGAGAGGGCGCGCGGAGCTCTCGCGGCTGGATGTCGCGACCTCGAGCGGCGCGGTTTTGGAGCCTTTGTTCGAGCGCGGCGGCACGGAGAAGGCCGCGGGTGATGCGGGCGAGAATCAGGGCGACGTCTTTGCTGCGGAAGATCGTGGCGATGAAGCTGAAGAAGGGAAGAAGGTGCGGGACGGAAGCGTGCTGGTTGAGGGTGTCGGCGAGATCCTGGCCGTACTCGATGAGCGTGCGGACGACGCCGAGGACCTGGCCGATGCGAGCGGGCACGGCCCGATCTGGATCAGGGTGGACGGCTTCGACCGGTGCGGTGGCTGCGTCGGACACGATCGGAATAGAAGCACAAAATGCACGCGATGTCAAATTAACTCCGCTGGTGGTCGGAAAATTTTCATTGGCGTGATCGCGGTGCATTGGTGGCGCGCGAGGCGTGCGGCGACCGACCGGGGCATCCTGTCTGGCTTGGGGCACGGCTCGGATGGCGCCGGCATCGGTTGGGGCATGGATACCGAGGCCACCGGGTGCGTGGCGGGCTGAGGGACGTGCGGCCCACGGAGTTCCGAACAAGGCTGGATAGGTTATACGTCGCAATATGGACGACTCAGGGCACTAGAGAGGGAAACCGCCATGCCGTTCTATGAAAAGGGCGAGGTTCGAATCCGCTATGAGGAGACCGGCAGCGGCTTCCCGCTGCTGGTGACTCCCGGCGGCGGGTTGAATTCCCGCGTCAGCAATTGGCCAACCGCGGTGTTCAATGCGGTGGAGGTCTTCAAGGATGATTTTCGCTGCATCACGATGGATCAGCGCAACGCGAACGGTGGCGAGTCCACGGGGCCTGTGGCTGTCGATGACCCTTGGGGGGCGTTCGCCGATGATCAGCTCGGGCTGATGGACCACCTGGGCATCCGGCAGTTCTTCTTCATGGGCTACTGCATCGGCGGCTGCTTTGCGCTGAAGCTGATGGAGCGGGCACCGGATCGTGTGGTAGCCGGCGTGCTCTGCCAAACGGTTGGGCATCGGGACGATGATCCAGACGTGATGTACCGATCCGGCCGGGATGTTTGGGCGCCGGAGTTGATGGCGCGACGGCCGGACGTGACGATGGCGACGATCGAGGCGTATCTGCACAACCTCTACCGCGTGCGGCCGGATTTTGTTTACAGCGTGTCGCGGGAGTTTGCGCGCTCGTGCCAGACGCCGATGCTGGTGATGCCGGATGATACGCCGGCGCATCCGTTGCAGGCGTCGAGGGATGTGGCGGCATTGGCGCCGCGGGCGGAGGTTACGGTGTTTCCGTGGCGGGAGCCGGCGGAGCTGAAGGCGCGGACGATCGAGCGGGTAAGGGGGTTCCTTCGGGGGCATCTGCCGGTGGGGGCAGCGGCAGCCCGATAAGGCTTGCCGGAACCGCACCAGCTCGTGCGCCAATGATGACGGTGTGGCCGGTGGGCGCCTCGCGCAGACTGCCCGTCTCGTAGCAGACAGCGATCTGAGGCTGCGGGGGCGTGCCGGAAGGTCGGCCTTGACTTCCATAACGCATAACGTTATGCGCACCCATGATCGCCCGGTTCCGATCCGGGGAAACCGAACGTGTCTGGCACGGCCAGTTCAGCCGGGCATTACTGGAGGACATTCAGCGAACCGCGCTTCGCAAACTGCGAATTCTGAACAACGCTAAAGTGCTGGCCGATCTCGCGGTGCCGCCGAACAACCGGCTAGAGGCGCTGAAAGGCGACCGATCCGGCCAGCACGGCATCCGCATCAACCAACAGTGGCGCATCTGCTTCGTATGGACAGCAGGAAGTCCGGACCATGTCGAAATCGTCGACTACCACTGAGGAAATCCCCAACCCGACACCGGGTGAGATACTGTTGCTCGAATTCATCGAGCCCATGGGCCTCACGCAGAACGGATTGGCTCGCGCCATCGGCGTCCCGCCACGGCGCATCAATGAGATCGTCCTGGGAAAGCGTGCGATAACCGCCGACACCGACCTGCGGCTGGCGCGCTATTTTCGCGTGTCCGAAGGGTTTTGGCTCGGGCTTCAGTCCGATCACGACCTGCTCCGCCAACGTCGGAAAATCTCGGCCGAGCTTGACCGCATCGAACCTCGCCCGGCGGCTGCCTGAAGCGTTCAGGCAGCCATCCCGCTCGCACAGAAGCAGGACACCGGCACCGGCAGGTCGGCACGAGCGGCGGCGAATTTCACTCGCTGTCGGATCAGGGCGGACTCCGCGATTTCGCCCCGCCGCTCGAGGCAATCGAGAAGGCCGCGCAAAGCCCACAGATTGTCCGGGTGGATCTGCGCGCGGGGCAGCGTGCCGGCCAGGCCGAGATCCTCGCGATAGACTACCTCGGCCTCGGCCCCGTGGCCGTGTTCCAGCAGCAGCGCACCGAGCGCGTGGCGGATCGGCTGCATCCAGCCCCATGGCTCGTCGTACGGCAGGCCGTCCTCCAGCGCGATGGCGGCGCGGAGATGAGCGAAGGCCGTATCGTGCTCGCCGCGACGATAGGCGATCTCGCCGGCCAGTGTTTGTTCGGCGATGGCGAGGAGCTGCACACAGGGCACGTTGTGGATTTGTCGGGACTTGGGGACACGTTTTGCGGCTTCGCGGAATTGCGCTTGTTCTGCCTCCGCCGCCGGCACCTCGCCCAGCGCGGCATGGGCGACGCCCTTGGCGTAGTGAATCATCGCAACGGTGTTGCAGTAGAGGTCGCGGTCGGTTGGCAAATCCTGCGCGATGATGTCGTGCCATTTGCCGAAGCGCACCAGGACGTGCTGCCGGATGGAAACATATCCCTCGAAAAAGTCGGCCATGGGCGGCGAGGGAATGCGTAGAAATGCCTCGGGCATGGTCTCGATGAGCTCGGCGACGGCGGCGATGGCGGGCGCATACTGGCCGAGGAACATCGCGGCATACGCAGCGAAATGGTAATTGTGGATTCGGTAGCCCGAATAGAAATTCATCGGCCCGGCGCGGTCATAGAACTTGCGGTCCGCAACGATCGCCTTCTGGTTCCAGTGCATTGCGTCGCGGTAGTGGCCGCATTGAATGTCGATGTGCGTGGGCATGTGCACCAGATGGCCCATGTCGGGGCTTATCTCGCGCAGCCGGTCGCCGGTGACCAGCGCCGCCTCGGGAGAGGGCGACATCTCCATCAGGTGCACGTGCAGGTGCAGAAGGCCGGGATGGTTCATCGCCCCGGGCAGATCGCGGAAGGCGGACTCGAGGAGCTCGCGCGCTTCGTGCGTACCGGCACCGGGCGCGGGCTCGCCGGTACGCAGATCCCACATGCGCCAGGGCGTGCGATTGAGGATCGCTTCGGCGAAGACGAACCGTAGATCGAGGTCGTCGCGATGCGTCAGGTGCGCATGGCGCATGGCGTCGGCAAAGGCGTCGTTCCAGGGCTTCTGGTCCTCGATGGGGTCGCGCTGTGGGTAGCGGGCGGGCAGCGCCTCGATCAGCGCGCGTTCCGGTGCGGTGACGCCGCCGGCCAGCGCAAGGGCTGCGTGGGCGGAGTCATGGGCGCGTGCGAGCGCGGCGGCCTTGCCGACGGGGTCCATCAGGTCCCAGGGGAAATTGTAGTTCGGCCCGGCTGCGTAGCCGATGCCCCAATCGGCCATGGCACAGGTCGGGTCGGCCTCCAGCGCTTTCTCGAAGCAGGCAATGGCCTCCTCGTGGTGGTAGCCGAAGCACCAGTTGAGGCCACGGTCGAACCAGCGCTGGGCGTCCGCCGAGGTCGTGGTCACCGTCCGGGAATAGGGGCCGAGGTTGTAGGGGTAGTCCATGTCGCCTCCTGCGCCATCCTCGATGCAGCCGGCCGAATAACCTGCGAATTGGCCGCGTGCGGAGACCCACGCCAGGGCATACTCCAGCCGATATCCCCAAAAGTCCAACGATTTCGCTGCCCTGTAATATAAGTTCGGGGCTACTTCGCGCTGAAGCCATAGAGCGGGACCCGATCGCGCGCCGTCCGGCGTGCTGTACGACACTATCGGGCATCGACCGGGGCACCCGACGTGATGTACAACTCCGGGTACGGGACGTTTGAGCACCGGATGCAGTCCACGTCATTCTACGTAGCGCGCGAGATTTCATCCGCTAACTTTTGAATAGTCCAGATTTCAAATGGCGCGTCGACTAGCGCCCTGACTTCAGCTACTAAGATGGGATGTGCTATTCCGGCACGACTCCAATCGACTTTTTGGTCATGTGAAATAAGCACAGCGCGCGCAAATTCCTGCCCCCTCGCACGCGCCCGCTGAAGCCCCGTCAAGAAATCGACCCAAATAAAGAAATCTCCGTCTCCGTCGTCTCTAAATCCAGGAGGAGTTCTTGTTCTTTTGCGCTGAGCCGCGATATCCCGGAACTGAAGTCTGGGCGCGTAAGGCACAGAAGCTCTCTTCTGAAGCATTTCCAAGAAGGCCAGCGTCTTTCGCACTGTTGTTTCCTCATAGACATGCCCATGCTCGGTACTAAAGCCATCGAGGAGTACCGCAATTTGAGCCGCGTAGTCTCCGAAGTTTTTGTCAACCTTCTCGAAATCAATCCTGAGTAGGTCAAACTTCCTTCGCAATCCAGCGGCAATTGTCTCCACAGCCTGAAGTTGGTTATTCCAGAACTCCTGAATGGCTTGGCCTGGTAGGATCAGGGGTGCAGAATGGGTCGAGCTGAGGTAATCAATTATATCAACACTTTTTGGATGCGCGCTAAGCCTCAAAAAGACGTTTGCATCCAGTCCTATAGCCGTGCGTTCCAGAGCAACTGCATTCGGAACCGGATGGAGAGCGAAGACTAGGGCGTCGAGGGGCCTGAACTCAGTCTGCCGGTCGAGAACGCTGATTAAGCGTTTTTCGTGCCATGACTGGTCGGTAGGTGCAGCTTTATCGGTACCAGACTTCACCAGCGACCTCGGCCAGATTCTTGCCCATTTCGTCCACAGCAACGGCGTTCCACTCCTCTATAAGGTTCAGTTCAGATCGCCACTCGCCATGGATACCAGAAGGAAGCATATGTTGCTTGAAGCCTTGCCAATTGTCAGCATCGCTTGGCCTACGATCTAGTTGAGAGAGGAATGTATTTCCCACAGTGGCAGCCCAGAACGCGCCGTCTTCCTCGCTCATGCCTGTCCATTGAGGCGCCTGGCGAGTCCAGACGAAATGCAGAGTGCCCTGAGCCTCAGGCGTGATGCTCTTTGCAAGGATCGATCTTCGAAGAAATGCGAGCACACCTTTATTAAATGACCGTTTTCGTAACTGATCGACGAACTCTTGCCGGTCCGGGTTCAGGTTGCTTAGGTCATCCCTAAGTGACTTCCATTCCCCAGTCTCGTGTACCTTCCTCGCCGCTTCTCCAAATCGCCTTTCAACGTTTCCGGTACCGAGATTTCCAACTACTATTCGACGTACAACTAACTGCAACACATACTTCATCCCCTCGAGTGAATCGGGCACGGAGGCGACTGCCAATAGTATTGGCCTCACCGCAATTACGCTTAAGCTGTTGAGCGCTGAAAAGATCTTTAGAGCTTCCGGTTCCGCAGGTCCCGCAAGAGTGGGATCAATCATCTGCAGGTAGAGAGGCAGGTGCTTTTCCAGTAGCTCCATTAGCTGGTCAGGTGTCGGAGGTCGCTTTTCGGGGTGATCGACACGTTGTGCAAGGAACCCATACAAGTCTCTGGGCAGGATATGCCCACTTTGCACCGTCACTGCATGTCTGATGTATTGGACAAAGGTATTGGACCCTGCAGAGGAGAACTGCCTCGAGATTGCCTGCCACTGCTGGTAGCGGGCTTCGCGTCGCGGTTTTGAAGTCTGACTGAGTACGTAATTTTTGAGCAGATCTGCAGTGGTGAGTTCCCTCCCTCGAGTGTTAATAACCTCATAAACCTGGTACGCGGATGCAGGATCGGGATGAATGAAGACTGCAAAATATACCCGATGCGTCAAAAATTCGCTCCACTTTCCCAACCTCTTGAATGGATCAACCTTGAGATCCTCCCTAAGTCGCTCGCTCAGATATTTATATGACTCAACCATACGATGAGACACCGACCCCTCCTCACCGAGTTCAACAGGAGGCTGTCCGGTCGATAGGATGGTCTGAAGAGTATCATCGTCTGCTTGGTCAGACATCCTCACCCGAGGATCGGTCTCATCCGTGGCATAGTCAATGGAGCGCAGAAAGTCAGCCTGTATGCGGTCAGCGAGCGCCTTCCGCCCCCGATTTGCAGCCTCGTGGTAGAGAGCATTCGCAAGCAAGGTAAGAGTAACCAAGCGCTGTTGGCCGTCCACGACATGTTTTCGCTGCTCCTCGTCCGTCAGGATAACAAGGCCCAGAAAATATGACTCCGCTTCGATGCTGTTTCTAAGATCGCTCCAGAACTCCGCTACCTCGTCTTCTTGCCACGAATACTCGCGCTGGAATTGGGGTACTTCAAATGTGGAGCTCGAAAGCAGCGCTCCGGCACTGCTAGCAGAGGCATTCAGAGGGGTTTGCACGTGGGGCAGCCTTTTCGTTCGGGACAAACCTTGCTTGTGGCGGCTAAACTCGGAACGGCAACTGAGACAAACTGCGGGCAGAGCATACCAACTACCAAATCCTAGTCCGCATTGACAAACCCCGAACGGCTGGGGAAGCCGTAGTCCCGCCGCGCCTTGTCATCAAGACCGCATCAGTGGTGACGTCGATGCGCAACTCCACGCCTCTTCAATAATCGGCGCCGCAGGCCGCCACCAGCGTTCCTGACCCGGCAGCCGCTTTCCATCGGCTGGCCCCTTACTCCCCCAGCATTTCAGCGACCTGTTCCAGCCGCCGGATGCGCGCATACATCTTCATTGCTTTGTCCAGGCTGTAGGTGTGGGCCGCCGCGTCGCTGCCCCAGCAGCATTCGCGCACGACGACACACGCAATGTCGAAATTGAACGCCTCGCGCACGCTCGTCTCGACGCCGCGATTGGTGGCGCCGCCACCGATGATGATCGTCTCGCACCGCAACATATGCAGCAACTCGGCAACGCCCGTCCCATAGAACGCACTCGGCCGACGCTTGAGGAAGACATAATCTTCGGGACGCGGCGCGATCTCGTCGGGGAAGTCGGCCTCGGCGGTCCCCTCGGTCGCGTTCGTCAGCGGCGGGACGCCTGTCTCCGCTGAAAGATCGGTCGGCAGCATGACGACATCGGCACCGTCGGCGCGGCTGACCGGCGTCGTGTAGATCACCGGCACACCAGCCGCCCGAGCGATCGCGATCATCCGCACCCAGGCATCCAGCACGGGGCGCATCGCGGCCCTCCGCGAGGGATCCGGCGGCGTCAGGGCGCGCCGGCAGACGTCATAAGCGATCAGTGCCGTGCGGCGCCGATCGAGGCGTTCGGGTTCGGGCATGGCAACATCCTCAGGCGAGAGGGAGACAGCGGTCCGCAGCGACATATCACCGTTTCGCCCCTGCCTCTCCGGGATCGGCCCCAGCATCCCACCGCCGGGCTGGCCGAGGCGCCCAGCCGGAAAGCCGCGCAGGAACTATCGCGCAGCCACGGATCGGCCTCCATGCGCGGCCCCAGTCCGTTGTCGCCCAGCACCTGCGCCGGCACGATGCAATTGCCAGGGGTACGATCGAGGATCGTTTCACACGCCTCACGCCAAGTCCGGCGGCGGCAGCCACAGCACCTGACCGATCCGATCGGCTCCCGCGGCGATCATCGCCAGGCGGTCGAAGCCGAGCGCGGGTCCCGCCGCCGGCGGCATCCCATGCTCCAGCGCCGCCAGGAAATCCTCGTCTATCGGCCAGTCCGGCCCGGACGCCGCGTGCCGGCGGGCACGATCCGCCAGAAAGCGCGCGCGCTGCTCGGCGGGGTCGGTCAGCTCGACGAAGGCGTTGGCCAACTCGATCCCGCACACATAGAGCTCGAACCGCTCGGCCACGCGGGGGTCCGCCGGATCGCGCCGGGCCAGCGCTGCCTGCGCCGCCGGCCAGTGCGTCAGGAAGGTGGGGCGATCGCGACCGATCCGCGGCTCCACTCGTTCCAACAGCAGGCGGAAGAACAAGTCCTCCCAGTCCTCATCTGGACGCAGCCGCGCGCCCGCGGCGGCAGCGAGTGCCTGGGCGTCGCCGGCCGTGGCAAGCACGTCGGCGCCAACATGCCGGGCGAAGGCGTCGGCGACGGTCAAACGTTCGAACCGCTCGAGCGACGTCCGTACGCCGCGGCAGCTCACGACGGGAGGCAGCACGGCGCGCAGGAACGCCTCGGTCTCATCCATCAGGCCGGCGATATCGGCACCGGGCCGATACCACTCCAGCATGGTGAATTCAGGCGAATGGAGTGCACTCCCCTCGCCGTTCCGCCAGACCCTGGCGAGTTGGAAAATTGGCCCGCTGCCCCCGACCAGCAGGCGCTTCATGGCGAATTCCGGACTGGTGTGCAGCCAGAGCGGCTCGCTTCGCCCGTCAGGATGGTCGCGCGCGGTGCGGAAGGCGCGCAGGTGCACCTCCTCGCCGGGGGCGACGACGGCGTAGGGGGTCTCCACCTCGGTGTAGCCGCGGGCGCTGAAGAACGCGCGGGTGGCAGCGGTCAGGGCGGCGCGTCGGCGCAGGAAGGGCAGCCGGGCAGCCAGACTCTCGGGATGCCAGGCGGGACGCGGGGTCATTGCCCCGTCCGCCTTGCCGGCCTGGGGGGCGGGCCGTAGAACCCCCGACGACCCATCGGCGCAACCAAGCAGGAGATGAAGATGACCAAGATCGTCCGCACCGAACCCAACAAGATCCTGTCGAAGGCGGTCGAGTACCACGGCTTCGTCTATCTGCAAGGCTGCACCGCCCGCGACAGCAGCAGGGACATCAAGGGCCAGACCGCCGAAGTGCTGGAGCAGATCGACCAGATCCTGGAGACGCACGGCACCGACAAGACCCGGCTGCTTTCGGCTCATATCTGGGTCAAGGACATCCGCGACCGCGAGGCGATGAACGAGGTGTGGACCGCCTGGCTGCCGACCGGTGGTGCGCCGGCACGCGCGTGCGTGCAAGCCGACCTCGCTGATCCGCGGCTGCTGGTGGAGATCATGGTGACGGCCTGCAAGTAACCAACCGAGTCGGGACTGTCCCGTATCGGTCGGCCGATTCGGCCGGTGCCAGGGTGGCTCACCCAAGAGTGATTAAATAGGAGAATATTCGGCATCACAGATGTTATCCACAGGGGTGGTTGTGAAAACTGCATATCCAAGCCCTTGTGACGACTCTTTCCGGGTTGTCATCGCTGCAACCCTGAGGTTACCGGACAACAGGTCTGGGGCCGAAAGGGGCGAAGCGGATGCAAGCACGGGCAACCGGTTGCAGGATCGTCATTATTTTGTCCGTGCTGGGTCTCAGTACCCTGGTCGCCGCGCCTCCCGCCATTGCCGCCCACCATTACCGCAGCCGACGCGAGGCATTCGCGCGCACCGGGCACCACATGTACCGAGCGGTCTGGCACGGCATCTCCTGCGTGCCGTTCGCCCGCGAGGAGTCGGGCATCGACCTGCCGGGCAATGCCTGGGAATGGTGGGGCAATGCCGCCGGCGTTTATGCCCGCGGCAGTGTGCCTCAGCTCGATAGTGTGTTGGCCTTCCGTTCCAATCCGCGAATGCGGCTCGGCCATGTCGCGGTGGTCACCCGCATCGTCAATCCGCGCGAGGTCGAAGTCGATCAGGCCAACTGGGCAAGCCGGGGCGCAATAAGCCGCGGCGTCACGGTGGTCGATGTTTCGGAAGAGAATGACTGGAGCGCGGTGCGGGTCGAGATGGGCGATGGGGACGACTTCGGAGCGGTCTATCCCACCTATGGGTTCATCTACGACGAGGAGGATACCGGCACGATGCTGGCCTCGACCGCGCCGCCGGAGCCGGCGCTGGCCCTGAACCCCGCGCCGGGCGACCTGCGGACGCTCGCCGAACGAGACGACGAGGTGGCCGAGCTACCCGGACCGGCTCCGACAGGCTGGTATCACCATTATCATCTGCGCCATGTGTTGAGGGTTTCGCTCGCGGGACATCATTGGAGGCGGCCCAAGAGATAAGCACCACCGCTCCGGCGCTGGTGGGAGGAGTCGGTTTCGAGGGTGCTACCCCACCCTGGCACCCTCACCCGCCGCACTGAGCGCGGCGACTTCTCCCGCAGCGCGGGAGAGGTGTAGGTTACCGCGGTCGCGACCGACGGACCGATGCGGCGATGGCGGTTGCGCGAGGCGCCTCGATCTCGTCCAGCGCCGCCAGCACCGCATCGGCGAGATCCGACCGCGCTCGCCCGATTCGGCCGAGCAGTACCAGACATTCCTCGTCGCCGAGGGAGGCCGCGGCATCGATGATCTCCGCCGATGGCTCCTGGCAGAGAAGCCGCAGCAGCATCAGCCTCGCCTCGGGTCTTCGCAGTCGAGCAAGGGCGCACGCCGCCGCTCGCGAGACATCGACGTGCAGGTCTCCGAGCAGTTCGACCATCACCGCAGTGACATCCGGGCTGGATCGGGCGCAGCGGCAGGCCGCGGCCCGCACTCTGGGCTCTGGATCGCGCAGCAGCGGCAGGGCGCGCTCCGGCGGCAGGCGGACACCCAGACGCACCGCTGCCTCGGCCGCAACCGCCAGCCCTGGTCCGTGTACCACCTGTTCGGTGATCATCCGCGCGACGATCTGGGCCGCCCCGATGCCGCCGATCAATGCCAGGCCTTCCAGCGCGGCAAGCTGCTCGGGGATCGGCTGACGCAGGCCGAAGCCCTTGAACCTGCGGCACAGCTCGTCCAGGGCGGGGATGGCGGTGTTCAGTCGCCGCCGAGCTGCCTCCATCGCCAGGACATGGCAGTCGGCGATCGATGCTCGCCGGATGTGGTCGAGCAGGGCATCGTTGCCCAATTCCGCCGGCGGTAAGTGTCGTGCCGCCGGCAGCGCGGGCACGACATCCGGCCGGTGCCCGGCGGCGGCGAACAGATCGAGCTGCCGGTCGGACGCCGTGTCGCTCATCGCCTCATCCGCTTACTCCGCCGACGCTCGGCTTGCCCCGATGGCGACGCCTCGCTCTTGTTTCGGCGCGTGCAGGTCGAGTCGCCTAGCTTGGTTGGTACCGCCGCTGAGGCTCACAGTCAGCTCCCGCCGCTTCGCCCGTTAACTGTGATCAGATCGTCGGGGTCCGTGATGGCCGGGGTTGGCCCAAAATCCACGACACGTGTCAGTGTCCGGGGTAAGACGCACCAGGCTTGGCGGTGACGCGAAGTCCCCGGCCACGAAGGACTTCACGGCATTCCGGCAACCCGAGATACATTCTACACTGCTGCTTGACCCGATACGGAGAGTTAAGTCCATGCGTCGTTCTGCCGCCCTGGCGGCCTTGCTCGTCCTGCTGATCGCCGTGCCGACGGCGGCCGCCCCCACGATGCCGGCTCCGCCGCTCCCGGCCGAGGCGGCGATCCATCTGGCGGCGCACCGTGCACTGTACAAGATGACTCTCGATCAGGCGCGCAGCGGCGACGTGGTCGGCGCGACCGGCACCATGGGCTACGAGGTGATCGATGCCTGCGACGGGTGGGCGGTGCGGCAGCGACTCGATATG
>Ga0335075_10010259_pt1 | contig 14233 bp, 7 predicted proteins | sample Lox_Sample_24_FD_206723 | JGI IMG/M metagenome (GOLD analysis project Ga0335075, IMG submission 206723) | Soil microbial communities from Loxahatchee National Wildlife Refuge, Florida, United States - Lox_Sample_2.4 | ecosystem: Environmental > Terrestrial > Soil > Wetlands | place: USA: Florida...
GGAGCGGACGTCCCAGGCGTCTTTCTGCATCCACCTCCCCCTTTCCGTCCTCGCACCTGTACCAGTCCCCATTTCTCCTCCCATCCCAGTTCCAGACCGTACTCCATCACCGCTAGACGACGAAGAAGTAGTCAAGGCATCCTCAAGCCCCACAGCAACAAAAACTCCCGCATTCCACAAATATTGCGCAAAGAGCCTCCGGCTGCCCTCCCCAACCGGGTCCGCGAGACTCAAAAAGATCTTCCCAAACGTAGGAGATGTGTAAATGACAGGAGTGGATGAGTCGCCATGTTGGTTCGTGATGTCGTCTGGGAAGATCACGCCGAGGGAGGTAGAGAGGTAATCTTCTGGCTCGGGGTCTGCTGTTGGGGAGAGGGTGATCCGATCCGTCAACATTTTTTTTTCCCCCAGCGCCTCTTAGACTCTACCAGCTCTTAATCTCGTGACGATGACAGACTATAGGGCGTAATATACTTATTCCAGATTCAGACGAATCAAAACAGGTATAATCCAACTTTACGATTTTCCACGTGACCAGTCACGGTATCAATATCGTGAGGTGCAGTAAGGTAACACACTATTTCCACCACAATCTTCGCTGTTCAGCCAACACCAATATCAACCAACACCCAGTACCTCCCTCCCTTTCCCCCTTTCCCCCAAAAGCCCTTGTTACTCCTAGATTTCTCCCTCTAATAACACCACGTATCGGCCCTTTTATCCTTTCCGTCGCAGCCAGTAATGCTCTTTTCTGTACTTCCCTTTCAGGCCGCCACTAGGTTATCACACAACGCAGGCAGTATTATCGAGTCACCTCACTCATGATCTACCACATGCAACAATTATCACACCTCACCATTACCGCATGCCTGCAATGCAACCATCAATCACACACACAACACACACCCCCCTCCTTTCCCCGCCCCACACCTACTGTATTAAAAAAAAATTTCCCCACTCACTTTTCTGCCCCTCTCCACCGCCACCGCCGTCCCCGAATCGCACAGCCCCACGGCCTTCCCGAAGTCATCGGCCCTAGCGGCCCCGCTAGAACAACGGACGAACACGAGGTGCATTTCTATTTTCGCTTCTATTTATATATCCCTCTGGAAGCCTTACCGCCTGAAAAATTATTCGTGGCTTGCGGAGGCTGTGGCTATGCACCCATGTATAGTGGTTTGTAGTCTTTTGGGCCCCAAAAAAAATGTTACATCTATGGTCACGTGGGAGAGAAAGGTGAGGCGCACCGCAAATGCCGGAGCGCATGGCAGCGGATTGTGTCGGTGTTGGAGGGCGTCACGCTGGCATTGTTGAGTGGCATAGCCATAGGTACCCAGACCGGTACCGGTGAGTTTGTGATGTTGAGGCCGGACAGTTGAGCCTCTCTTTGGGACAGGTACTACTAGGGCGGGGCAATTGAGTACGTACGTCAACTTCAGCTGTATAGGGGGGAAGATGTCGTGACTTCTGTCAAGGGAAGTAGAGGAGGAGTCTGGAGTTGTGGGTTATTCTAGTGCCTGTGTCAGGGGCAGAAGAGAGGAGGGGTGTGGGCCCGTAGACATTCTAGCCTGCTAAAGTCATGTCAAAGTGAAGTGAAGTCAAGTCAAGATTGCAAACATAAAGAGACAAGATCAGATAGAGTGAGGGTATCAATTATCAAAAGAGCGAGCTCTCGATTGGACAAATTATCACTACACTACACTGCCGATGCAGAGAGCACTCAGCACAAAACGCTGGACAAAAAAAAAAAACCGGCCACAATAATTAAACGGTCCGGCCGTCTCTGTGTGTCTGTAGTTACTCCGCCTCAATTATTAAAGCCCTCCATTAGCAACGCCATGCAGAAAACCAAAATAGAGATGACAAGATAGTGTAACGTAGATAGACTGAGGTAGAAATTGTCTCTTCCAATGCAAATGGTATCCGCAACACTTTTGGCCCTGTTTCCCAGTAATAGTTTCATCAAAGACATGAGTCATAACTTATTGCGATCAAGTCCCTTCATGACGAACTCTCACTCTTGACCGCCATCAACTTCTCTAGATCCATCTCTTCTTCGTATGGGCCTTTCTCTTCATCAGTGGCATCGTGGAAGGCTTCCGCCCTCTTCAATGTTTGTACATCCAAGTCTGTAACATAAGACTTTCCATCGCTCAGGGGTATCCGTACTTCATAGTCGGTGGATAGCATCATGTCATCTTTCCATAATCGCCTCTGTCCATCGAACGCACACATGACGCGCTTTTTCATCTTCATCTGTGGAGTTGGGCACCCCCATGAAGCAGGATAATCTTTGCGCTTCTTACGTCCCTTGGTGCGTAGGGCTACGCCACCTTTGGAATGAGTTAGTCCGTCACCGGATCTCGACTTTTGAACGGAACCATTCGGGGAGATGCGGGAAGATGCTTTAAGGGTGGTGGATCGACGGGACTTGGAGCCACGCAGGGTATAATCGTCATCATCAGCATCGTCTAATTCTTCATCGTCCTCGTCATCGTCCGCGGAGTAATGGTTAACGGTGGTAGTGGGAAGGCCGTTGTTGCGGAGCGTTTCATGAACGGCTGGGTCGTTCTCGACTTCAGCAAGTCGCCGTGCGTTGATGGCTTCGCTGGGATCTTCTTGCTGTACTATGCGTAGGACGCAGTCATCGAGATGCTCATAGAACTCTTGCGCGTTCTGGAACATTGCTGAGCAGGTGGAGCACTTTCCGGTTGCGTCAGGTGCATAGCCTGCAAGCTTCTTGCCGGCGTTGACACCTCCAGATGTCTTCTTTCGGCTGTTTGGCGGGGTCTGCTCAACTGCGTGAACAGATGTCAGGTGACGCTTGAAGACATCAGCGCGATTGAATGACTTCTCGGCTGAAGATCCAGAACCAGGACAGAAACCGCAGACCATGGTGCCTTTATAATGTGTTAAGGTATGCCGATTTTTGTCGTATTTCCTGGCAAAACCCTTGATATGATAATCACACGTAGCGATAGGGCACTTCTCTGGCCTCTCATTTTGGTGGGTGAGCATATGCGCCTTCAGATCCTTAAACACCTTGCCGCATTCGGGGTTTGGGCATCTACCCTTCTCCCGGTTTTCATCGCTGTCGTCTTGACTTCCGTATGATGCATGTGACATAAGAGAAGGTCTTCGTTGCGGATATGGATAGGTTTGATATGCATTGAGGTAAGGAGACTGGCTGCGCTTGATAGGTCGCGAGCTATGTGCCGACTGGTTTGATGGTGTAGGTGAATGAGGTGGTGGATACATGTGATGAGATTGAAACTCGATTTGTTCGCCGCCCGTCACGGGTGTCTGAACCGGCGCACCAGTATATTGATGAATTAAGGATGGATCTGTAATACTGCGCGTTAGTAAAGATTTCAATAGAGTTTGTCGTGGCGACGAGAAGAAATGGTACGTGTAGGGAAATGACAGAGGAAACAAACATGAAGATTCAAGGGGCGGAATAAATTGACCGCTTGTCTGAGAAAAGAAAGGAGACTGATGATAAGTTGTGGTATAAGAAGGCTGCTCAATCACGTCTGGCTGGACAGATTGTGTAGTTGAAAGAAAAGGAGAGGATCGACAATCTTGAGTCCGGCCAGCGGTGCTTGAAGTGCCTTGAGACATGACGGAAAAACGGCGCGTTGACAGAGGAGAAGTAGAAGATGCGGGCGTCGAAGGAGATTTGAAAAAGAAGTCACTGCCACTAGAAGGTGGGGTGATGGCCGAACGAGGAGACTGAGTCGATCTGAGAGTGCTTGCATCACTCCCGTGATGATCGAGAAGGCTTCCCATCATGCCCGTAGGGTTTGAGGGAACAAAAGTGGACACAGAAGACGATGACTCTGAGACTTTTGGGCACTCACCAACAAAGACATGTGACTTGGACACGTCTGTGAAAGCGAGCTCGTGTTCAATACCTGACGTTGTGTAACTGAAGTCCGGGGTGAAGCCGTCGTAGCCGCCGCCAACAATGCTGGGATTGATGCCGAGTCCTGTGGAAGTCCACTCCGGAATGGGGACTGTCTGGCCATGATTTGAGTAAGGTGAGCCCATCGTAGAAGACGAAGCCGAAGGTCCCGACGCTGTGGAAAGACTTGAGGGCGGTGGTCGAAGCTCTGGCGACTCAACTGGATAAGGTGGAGAGTTCTTTTCATTCATATATTGTTGAGAGTCCGGGTAAACTGGTGCAGCGGCGAAGCTAGAGAATGGTGGGTACGAATCTTGGGATGTTCTCGGGTGAGTGTACTCGGGAGCGTCGAGATAGTTTTGCATGCTCTCAAATCCGTAGATCTCCTGGGCGTACATGTTCTGAGAATTAGCTTCAGTAAAGGTAGTAAAGTCGATGTCTTCGTTGCGAGCGAGCATGTAAGCAGTCTGGTCTGCAAGAGAGACCATTGTTGTTAGATGTAATTAGAGTCGAAGCGCCGAGCAGGAGGAGCGTCGGCTACCAATCGTCAAAAAGGCTGCGACGAGAGTCGAATGGGGGGCAATTGTGTTCCATACCTCAATTGTGTATTCTCAACGACGTGGTCTATGGCCAAAACCCACGTCTAGTAGACAGGGTTTGAGGCCAACGACTTGTATCGTCAAGATGGATTGTTCCTGGTGTGTGTGGGAGCGCAGGATACTAGGTTGAGCGTCGATGTTTCTGGTCCGGATACAAAGATCTGCAACAACTAGGATGGCGAAAGATCAGGACTGGGAAGGGAGTATATATATATGAGTATATACTGGACGGTTATGCGCGGTCAAGTAGTCAGTCGTACAAGAGTAGGTCCGAGGTGTGGCGGAGTAGAATTAAGTTGGTGTAGTAGTAAGTGATGAAGCTTCGATGCTTAAATCGGTATGATGTTATCGAGCAGTGCCGATCTCTACCTTTATGAGCGAGCGAGTTTGGTAGTAGATGATGAAGTGGGAAGAACGAGAGAGCATGATGAATATTTTGGGAGGAGGGTCGTGGGGATATAGTATTGGTATTGGCTGGTAGTTGACGGCAGAGGGGTGTGGCCGAGAGGTGTCGAGCCCAAAAAGAAGGTACGAGTGCGAGCACGCCCACATCTGGACCGGGACCCATGCCTTACACTGAACCAGGAGCCTTAGCCTCGCAGGGGTGTCTCGCTTATGCCGGACAGGGGGCTGGGCATCCCAAGGCGATGCTCAGAGGTTTTATCTGGGTCGCGGTCTAAGCCGGGGTCGACATACGGAGTAATACACAATAATAATACGGTGCGTGGATGTGTTGGCTGTGCTGGTGCGATGCTGTGTGCTGTGTTTTTAGTCTTCGCCGTATCAGGCTTGATTATTCTAACTTAACTCTCTATTCTACCCTGCCTGCCTACCGTATCCGTCGATTTGCTATCTTTTCTGAAGGCCTCGTAGCTTCAACCTAGAATTCCCCCCCCCCAACCCTTACTATGTACCACCTGCTTCGCCGGTCTGCCCTACCGCCTAACCATGCCCCAGAGCCGATCGGCGTCTCCAGACGATGTGCACAGTCTGTACGTATGTATTGTAAATTATTTGGCTTGTATACGGGCCCTATTTCATTGTCAGGCCTCCGCTTTATCCATGGGCCTATGACCAAAATATAAAGATAATGCCCAATAATTAGGTTAATTGCAGGGTACTGCATGGAATAGCCGAAAATATCATATCAGCAAACAAAAACTTGATCCTTGGATCAACTCCGTCGCATATCTCCGGCGGAGGCGGTCAAGGACTCATACCAGAATCGTCAACTTGGTGACTGGGATGGTAGTCAGAAGATGACACATTGTAACACAGAAACTTATTGCTTGCGTTCAGGATGTCGAGGGGACTTACAGGAGGCCGTCCGTATTAGGCAGTAGGTAAAGAACGGCTTAGCCAAAGATGTGCTAGTCGCGTCCCTTCTTGGATGCGGGAGATGCAGATCCAAGACTAACAGCCATTGATTTTTGGGGTAAGGCAAGGAGCGAGACTTCGCGCCGTGGGCGCCGCGACCGACCGGGCCAGATAGAGTTTGGATGATCATCGTCCCCGAAGTGCGAAGTTCTCGACCGTGTATTCGCTTCCGCGCTCCGAAAGAGGAACATTCGCATCCCTGATCCATACCCCCCCCCAAACTCAATCGGACTCTAGACATCGGGGCACAGGATCGAATTTGATCGCACAGGGTAGCTTACGGCACATCGCCAAGGTGATATCAAAATCAGTCAATCAATTTAATCAATCTGTCTCTACGATCGCACAAGCGCGTCCCGACACATGGGTCGAGCTCGTCCTTCCTCTTTCTCTTCCCTGCCATCCACGCGGACATATCGAGACCTGATAGATCTGGATAAATATTGGATGCCTAGAACTCCGAGGCCAAAGGGCAGGTAGATAAGATTATTGCTTGGTAAATTGTCATCTCATAGTACAACTTGCCTACTCCCGAAAGAATTCAGATGAGAGACAGTGCAGCACAAGGTTGAGTAGGGCGCTCGTGACTGGTTTGCGAAGACTATCGCAGGGACATAGTTGGCGTTGTGGCTCAGCGGCCTTAGGACGATATGTGATTGGTGACCTTATGAAGCCACAGGCCCGTACCGCAGTTCAGATCCCTGGCTGTGCGTCAGTCAGAAATAGAAACGCGAAGGACCCTGCCACAAGACTGAGGCTGTGCTTGCCTTTTTATCGTTGCCTTGATGACTTAATTTTGCATCATAGCAAATTCAATAATCTCATTGGGAATCTTGCCCACGATGATTCTAAAGAGTATCGTTGCTATGACGGAAGAAATTCTCCTTGCGGAGTGAGCCATTTGGCGAGGCAGACTTGCAAAATGCTGTAGAGCACACCCATGCTCACCGACCCAACCAGGAGCGATTTTATTCTGGTGCCTGAAAAATGGCTGCCGTACATGTAACCTGGCGTGAGAGTTAATTAAGACAATTTCATCAGCCAAAATAATCACTGAATCCGTCGACGAAACTCAGTCAACGATTGCAACCAATTCAACTCTGATGTAGTCATTCCGGCATATGCCTTTTGCGCGAATTTGTACGTGCAGGATTAGAACCATCCGTTGTTATCTTCCTTCTCATCCGCAGGGATCTTCGCTTCCACCACGCCTTCAGCCCTATGGAAAATCGATCGATCCTAACCTGTCACGACACAGGAATTAATTGGAGGGGTATCTCCTCACGCATCGTGTCTCCATACAGAGCTTGCCTTTTGCTATTTGCCCCGAAACTCCTTATCCCCCGTCTGAACTGCTTGCAGATAGCAACACCCCCATGACCTTGTTCGAGAATGTTTGGAGTTTGAATGCGAAACGATACTTCGCGCGCGCTGAGTGGCCAAGTCACGAAATGCCTAAGTTCGCCTTAAGATTGGGTACCGTCAAATCTGCAGCCGGCTTGCGTACCAGGCGACGCGAGGAAAATGCGCAATATTAAACGGTCCTGCGATCATAAAATGCAATCATGAGACGAAAGGAAATCGGTCTGATAAGCCTGGCGCTACTCTGGGCAAAGCAATTGCATAGAATAGTTTGAGCTAATATCAATGCGTGGTGGTTGGGCAATAATTGACGGCCAAGAAGCTCTCCTGGGAATTCTCAAACCCCTTATCTGAGCTCGGCAGTCGAAACGCGCCGCATCGCACTGACATGGAAAGGGTCTTCTTCACAGAACTTTCGTAAAATACAGCCAAAATTGGATGACTCCATCGTATGAATCCTATTCCTCCTCGCTGTCGCGACCCGCATCCAGTCAGTCGATCCTTTGATCCGTTCTGATAACGAAGGCACAACTTCGGCGACGGCGTGTCCACCATTAACACGAGCTACACCTAGGCACCCTTCATTTGTATGCTTGTGACAGGAGATTGAAAAGGAGGGTGAAGGTGGGTCGAGTTACAATGTCCAACGCAGTGATCAGTGCAGCGATCTGGGGTGGGGGCGGAGCCCGCCCTAAGATATTACTCTAGCATAAGGAGTTTTCTATGGAAAGCCAAGTTCTTTTGATCATGCTCACCTCTCTGTGACGTCTGTTAAGGAAGGCGACAGTCGTCGAGCCCACCACTAGCAATGAAAAGCAAACTAATACATCTGATTAAAGTTGTCGGCGTGGGTTAGACGGCATGGCTGTGCATAGCATAGAAGCTTTTAGGAGGAACTTCGGTAACACATGCCTGCTGGCAAGCGCGCACGGTCCAACCCCTGACAAGTGACCTTAACTGGGGTATCGATAGGGCTGAATTAGCATGTCCATGGATCGACAAACCCCCGGTTCCCGCTTTTTTTGCACCCCCTTCCCCGAGCATCCGCGCTAGTGCCTATACGCATAAGCGCCCTTCGGAGTCGCCGTGAGTGGTTCCACATCTTTTCTGGGTCGGTGTCAAGGAAGTTTCCATGCAGTACAGGGTAAGCAAATACTCTAATAACCGGTCATCCACAATCTTAAGGTCGCTGTCCCACCGCTCAACGGGAAGTAACACCGCTGCATTGTGCAGCGACTGCGACGGCGGCGACGATGACTGCAGCGGTGAGATACGATGCGCCGAGTGCGCCGAGGTGGTGTCAGTGGCCTTGATGACTGACATGACATGCCACCTTCTGACTGCGTGCAGCTCATCGCTCTTCCATTTAGAATTCGTGGCAGCCACACATGTGACAACCAGGAGGCTCGGTGAGAGCGCAAAAGCGTAGATGGCTTATCAGCTTGCAACTCGACCTTTGGCGTTCGCATGGAAGCCTGCATTGGGAATTATTCACGATTTGCATTGCGACGTTTTATGCACTCACAGTATGCACACCTTACCCTATGCACCTATTTCCACACCGATGTTACCTCCAGACGCCTCAATCAAGTCCAACAAGTAAGTGATAGATGGCTCTGCGTCTAAAACATCACTTGCAGACACTCAGCGCTCATGAGATACCCAGAAAATGGAAAGACTACGGTGGCGCACGCACTATCCATTGCTGGTGGTGGAATAGGGCAATGTTGGTGTGGGGCTTGGCGGCGGCCGACTTACCAGATCGCGCCCGAGGATGGCACCATCTCTTCCCTACCACCAAATGACCCAAGCTTCTCGTACCGCCGCGGAGGTCTCACATAGCCGAATACCTTATCATAGTCTCTCTGTTGATCTGTCTAGAACGGGAGGGGGGAAAGCGATTCAGGAGTGTCGCGCTATGGATCTTCAGGTACTGTAGAGGTCCTTGTTGTCGATCACCTCAATGCTACCTTCTGGAATCATGATGTTCGCAAGGTTATCCTGCTTCTAGGAAAGCTAAGCATGCGTGTCGTATGATTTAATATATATCTTCGCGGTGGATGGTCGACTTCGAAAAAGAGGCTTGAACACGGGAAGCAGAAACTGAGTTGGGGCGGGCTTCCCTCAACTGGACAATAATGTGTGGCTAGTATCCAATGTTGTCGCGGATGTCGGTTCGTGCATGTGCATACTTTTCGTATTGACTACTGGACGTTCCCGATCTCGTGATGGACCCTGCCTGCCGTGCCTGGAGATCGCGAGCCATGCCGCCGGGCTCTCGGTACTGTGCTTTGGGCATGTTGAATTGTGATGGCGTTTTTGTGCCGGCCCCATAGCACCAGGCTATTTGGTGATATTTAGTTCAATAATGTCAAATCCTATATGGGCTTATTAGTGCAACACGCCTCAATTCGTCTTCCGTTCAGGACTGGGGCGATATGTGTCCCGGACGAACGTGGAGTCTGGCGGACAATGATTTTTCATTTCTGTTACCTTGCTGTCTGAATCCCAAGAGATGGCACCTCAAATTTCGCCACGCGGATGGGCGCATGTGGTGATTCAGAAGGTTGGTTTGCTGGTATTAGTAGCCATAGCTAATGCAAGTCAGGAGCGCATTCCACACCGGTCAAGCCATAGCGATAGTACTAGAAGTTGGGTGGCTGCCTCGCGACGCCATTTTCAACCAAATTCTCCAAAATGCGGCTTAAACTGCTTGAGTTGGTGGGTTATTCCCCGCTTATTGTCTCATTCCAAATCGATCAGTGCGAATCGTCCCATGGTTGCGGCCACGCCGTCTTGGCCCCATGGCCAATATTTGCCGGGAGCGGCATTGTTTTGACCACAGCGTAACATCCATACGGCGCTCTTGCTTCGACCTTACCCGCCATTTAATCTCGACCCCGTTCCATGTCTAATGGATCTGTCACTTTGAGACATGCAACAGCAAAGATAGGGTAGGATGCATGTTGCGTGCTAAGCTGGCACCGCGATTGGCTGGATGAATCAAAGCGGATATTTCCATACGCCACTTCGCTATGGGCATGCGGATTGAGAATGGCGAATCCCAAACCCTCGCCAGTCCCAAGGTATTGGGCCCGTCTCGTCCATTTCTGCTACTTCTAACCCCACTGATTACCAATTAGGACGGTGCGATGTTGAAAACGAGGGGCAGCTTGTCTCAGAATCGCATGATCGAGCTAACTAATTTGATCTCATTGGGCATTCTGCATGACAACACACCCGACACGTCTAGTCTAGAATTCCATCGTGGCACAACCTGTGCTTTCCTCTCCCTTTGAGGCCGTAGATGACCGTCAACTCGACGGATATGGTTGAGACGATCGCCGATACGGAAAATCTAGACTTGCCCTTGTCACAATGGGGTCATATTCCAGAATCAAAAAACAAGATGCCAAGAAGTGGTGGCGATTAGATGAGCAGGTAAGCGCCCGTAAGTCTGGTTCAACAAATGCAGAGCCCCCATTTTCATGATCGATCGGAAGGCCCCCGAATTTCTTTCTGAGGAAATAGGTAGACGCATGGAGCGTAGTGCTGCGCACCTGAACCGACCTAACTTTCGCATCCTCCTGTCCCAAGTGTGAAAGTATTACTCTTGAGATCAGCCAGAATTCAGCTTAGCCCAAATTTGCCGACTGGTACACACTGAATAAGAAGGTAAGCCATTATCCGAATCTACTATATACTAACATACAGTAGCCAAGTGTACTACAATTATTTATTTTTATCCGCCCTCTCATCAGAAGTTGGAGATCCACATAGAGTCCACCTTTTGCCACTCCATCACTGGCTCGAGTACAGGAAGCAGATAAACTTTGGACCTTTAAATTGAACAATGTCAAAGTTTCAGAGTGTTAAATCATTGTCTCTAGTTGTGAGAACACGGCCAACGAAGTTGAACGGCAGGCACTCCGGAAAATAAACTTCTCCTGCTCATTACTGAATTTCGTTCTTGACAGGGCAAGACACATTGCCTTTCTAATGTGCTAAATAGAAGTGCAGAAAGAGTCTATTGGTAAAACACAAGTTTCACTTTCTCACTGGACCTCTTAACTGGATTTCTTCGTCCATTCCGTCACATTTCCTGTTTGGCATATCCGTTCTCCTTCGTCCGAAAGAGGCCTGAATGATTCATTACATCTAGATACACATATCAAATTCATAAATTTGCAACCTCTCCTCTCCAACCCCAGCCTGCTGGAACGTCCTCCTTTATTATCTTCGTTCCAGAAACATCACATATCCTCATAAAAACATCTCTCACAGCTCTTACCTCCTCTACTGTCGCACCTCCATTTAAAGCTCCCCTTAAATGGCCTTTGAGTTGTGGGTTCACCTAATAATGTTATAGCTTAATAACTTGAAAAGTATACATCTTAAGGTATCAATCCTGCAATTAGGACAAAACTAGTCTCTACTGCAGTCAACACATTCGTATTGGTCAAGATATATCATACATCAACCTCGCTGTCAAGCCCAGATCTTCCGTCCCAGATCTATCCATCTGGCCCATCACTCGCTTAGAGACTTTCCCGTATATCATATCAAAGAAGGCTTGGCCCCGACGGAATATCTGCGATGATGGGACATCATAGATGTCAACTGGTCGAAAAGTGGGTGAATAAGCCAGCGGCTCGTCTTGTAGGTCTTGAGGTGTGACAGCCTTAAGGGAAAGAAGAGCATTGATGGATTATATCTAGTCAAATGTGAAACTAGAGGCTGAGGGATCAAGTTTGCCTTGTCCGCTAATTGCTCCAGCCTTCACCAGCGCTTCACGCATGCGCCGTGAGATCCTTAGCTGCTCTTCATGTACTGGTTTGTAATCCGTTGCTCCGGCACCGTGATCCAACGCATACTTGTGGATTTTTGGAATTTCATCTGGGCGGTTCAAGATCGAAAGGATTGTTGCGGCTATAAAATATTATGTCTGATGGGGTAGATGTGAATAGTTTCGCGTCGAGGAGAGTAGGGCTGGAGTGGCAATCAATGAAAGGACTGACATGATGAGTATATGCTACCAGCACCAAAAATTATACCCATAATCCTTAGCTAAGAAGTAGGAAGACATGAATGAGAATGATGATGCGTAGTATGAAGTAGTTTGCACTGTTTCTTTAACTGCTGCTGGCAGAAAGACAATTTATGCCTAAAGCAGCGATTTATTAGGCGGTATGTCACGTGCCTCTCGTCATTGAATGCTTTAGCGGCGCTCGCGTGCATCGTTTAGGAAATGGCCAGGTTTGCTGTGGACATTCAACGACCTTATCCGCTATGGGTACATGAGTATCAATAGTACCTCTGGAGGTCATATGTTTCTCATTGCCGGAAGCGTCAGAAGGAACTCTTCAATATGAGGTTGGCCGCGTATGCTGGGGTAAGCTTCATCTGCCGCACAATTTGTCTACGGAATAGGGAATTCATCACTAATTCAATGTATAGACTTCTACGGCCCTGGCAGCTGGTGTCATAATATATGCGTTCAATCAGCGCGCAAACTTCTACTCAGCTTGCGTGTACCTCTCGCAAAGTAACTTATGCTTGATGGTTTGTTGATCCTGGTACCTCCAATGTTCCCTCGCCCTATCTTACGCCAGCGTAGATCCTTACGAACTTGATCTTATTCATCATTGCCTCATTGATGTTCGGGCTGCAACGAATATTCTATGGCCCTCTTAGACCAATTGAAATCGAACAACTATATGAGAAGGCATGGTTTGCGGTTACGGAGACATGCTTGGCTATGACCATCTTTCGTGAGGAGGTCGGTGCTTGGTTCTTGGTGATGTTCGTCGCGCTGCTTGCTGGAAAAGTCTGGGGATGGATTGGGGAGGGAAGAGTTGAGGTCCTTGAGCAGCAACCTCCAGAAAATCCACGCTTGGTCCATACTCGACTCTCTCTATCGTTAGCATTGTCGCTGGCCTATGATATATATATCCTTGGATATACGATCCATACAGTCATCCAACAGGCCCGACCGAATATGATGGTCATGTTCCTGTTTGAATTTGCGGTCTTGACGACATCGTCTTTCTCAACTGCTTTACGATATTGTATATCTTTGGTCGATGCACGCATTGTCAAGCAGCAGACGGCGGAACGGCTGGAATGGCGGCGAAGAGAGGTGAGAGAGGAGAGAGAAGAAATCTTGAGACAGAGGGCAGCGATGGCAGCGGCAGCAACCGAAACGGCTGAGAACAGTGAACCGGCGCCTGAATTACCAGAGTTACCATCCGAAGATGATGTGGATGAAATGGATATTGAAGTGCCTGGTTGGGAAGCAAAGGGTCAATGGGTACTAACCCTTGATCTCATGACAGGTATGTGTGACATACGGGCTTGCAATGCTTTGTGGCTAATGTTTGAATTAAGATTTCGTCAAATTGGGGATCTACACTACATTCTTTTTCATTCTGTTAACCTTCTATGGCCTCCCGATCCACATAATGCGCGATTTGTTTCTTACAGCGCGGTCCTTCATAAAGAGACTTACAGCGTTCTTACGGTACCGAAAAGCAACACAAGATATGAACGAGAGATACCCAGATGCAACCGCAGAAGAAATCCAGAGGGAAGATACTTGCATTATATGCCGAGAGGAGATGAGGCCGTGGTCGGTGACGAATCCAGCTGAACTGCCAGCTCCTCCCGCTAACGGAGTTCCTCCCGCAAACGAAGTGCTTCAGCCTCCACAAGCGAGAGCAAGACCCACACCGACACTCAATGAAAGGTCAAGACCCAAGAAGTTGCCCTGTGGACACGTTTTACATCTTGGATGCCTGAAAAGCTGGCTTGAGCGGCAACAAGTGTGTCCGACATGTCGAAGACCTGTAGTGGAAAATCGACATTCCCAAGGTCAGGCTGAGCAGCCTGGTCAGGGTGTGCCGGGGCAAGTTGCAGGAAGGGCACAACTTGCAGGAGCAGGACCGCAGGCCAATGGACAACCTCCCCATGTTGCCAACAATGTGAGGATGAT
>Ga0335075_10010261_pt1 | contig 14232 bp, 13 predicted proteins | sample Lox_Sample_24_FD_206723 | JGI IMG/M metagenome (GOLD analysis project Ga0335075, IMG submission 206723) | Soil microbial communities from Loxahatchee National Wildlife Refuge, Florida, United States - Lox_Sample_2.4 | ecosystem: Environmental > Terrestrial > Soil > Wetlands | place: USA...
GCCGAAGATGAAGACGAAGGCACCCTCCTCGATGAAGCGCTTTGCTGCGGCGCGGCCGATACCGCTAGCGCCACCCGTGATGACTGCAACCTTGCCATCGAGCTTTCCCATGACTTCTCCTTTCAGGCTTCATTTTTGGCTCGTCCGGGGAGGCCCCCGAGAACCTCGACATGGCTCTGCCGGCGTCAGGCGCTGAGTGCGGAAGCGCGCACATCGGTGGTGCGAAATCGATCCGTCTGGACGCTTGACGCCAGTCGCGACGATCGGTGTCCGCCGTTCGGAATTGGGTCGCGCTCGTCGGCATAGGCTATGATGACCGCCCGTGCTACCCACATACGAGATGCTCTTCGATGGTGTTGGACACGGGCTTTGGAAGGCGCACCCCGCGGTGCCGGACTGCACCATGATCGACTGGGATGACGTTCGCCACTTTCTTGCCGTCGCGCGCGGAGGCTCGGTGCGGGCTGCCGCCGAGCGCCTCGGGGTGAATCACTCGACCGTGCTGCGACGCATCGCCCAGCTCGAGGAACGCCTCGGGGTGCACATGTTCGAAAAGCTGCCTTCGGGCTACCGCCTGACGGAAGCGGGCGAGGAGGTCCTCGAGTTCGCGGACCAGATGGAAGTGTCGTCGCACCTGCTGGAGACGCGCGTCTTCGGGCGCGACCAGAGCGTGCGCGGACTTCTGCGGGTCACGCTGGCACCGATCCTCGCGACACACCTGCTCATGCCGGACTTCGCCGATTTCGCGCGTCTGCATCCGGACATCGAGATGGAAATCTTGTCGTCCGGCGAGCTGGCAAATCTGACCAACCGAGAGGCCGACGTCGCGATCCGCGTCGTCTACGACCGCAAAACTTTGCCGCTCAATCTTCATGGCCTGAAGGGACCGGAGTTGTTCGGCGGCGTCTACATATCCTGCGACCGACTGGCCGCGTGGCGTGCGGGCGCTCCTGATCCCATCCGGTGGATCGTCATAAGCATCCATGGAATCCCGGACTGGGCCCGCGAGGGTGAGGTTCGCACCACGGGGGTTCCGTTCAGGACCACGGACGCCGAGGCGCAGATCGTTGCGGTACGGCAAGGGCTCGGGATGGCGACAGTGCCGTGCTTCATCGGAGATGCCGACCCCCTGCTGGTGAGGGTGCCGGGCACCGACCTGCACATGTACGGTACGCTCTGGCTTCTCACGCTGGGCGAGACGCGCAAGACGAAACGCGTGCGGCTCTTCACGGAGTTCGTATCCCGGAGGCTGGCTGCATACGCGCCGCTTCTCGCGGGATTGTCCTTCTCGCGCGACTGACGCGCGGCAGGTCGCCAGCGACGCCTGCCGTAATCCGGTCGGAAGCCGGGCTGCGATCGCTCGAAGCGACATCGCGGTTGACCACTCGCGCTGCTGGACGGTTCGGGCGACGGGAGTCTTCGAGGCGGAGAAATTTTTTGCAACGACAAATCAACTCATCAGGCGAGATGCGAACAATCGAGTGGGAGTGAAGGGGCGTAGAAATGGGTGGGTCTGGAATAACCGGGGACAGGACAGCGAGGCCAGATCAATCGATCGTTTCCGATAATCCCTGAGGGATCGAGACGACAGGATCATGCAAGATGTTTCCCTCGTTGATCTGCGGCGAAACCAACGAGATCCATCTGTGAAGGCTTCACGGCGACGATGGCAGTGTATGGGAAATATCCGCGCCCGACCGCCTCCGCTCCGGACGGATCAAATCATGAGCGCTGCCGTCATGCGCGCCAGCGGCAAAATGAGCCGCGAGGGTTACGACGGGCTGACGGCACTCCGGGTTAATTGGCACGGTCAGCCGACTTCGCCGTGAGGTAGGCGCGCATCCCGGCCACCAGCGCATCGAAGGTCTGTCGGCAGGCGGGGTTGCTCTTCAGGTCCTCATGCATTGCCACCCAGCAGGGCAAGGGCAAGGAGAGTTGCGGCAGCAGCCGCTCCCAGCCCTCGCGAAGGGCGATCCCCGTCTGGCAGAAGCCGATGCCGAAGCCAGCGCGAATGGCGCCCAGCACCGTCAGATCGCCATCGGTCCTGAGCGTAAACGCCGCGCGGGCCGGTAAATCGTAAGCCTCGACGGCGGCGCGCACGAAGGGTGTCATGCGGTCGAAGCCGATCAGGACGTGACGGTTCGCGTCCTCCATCCACTCCAGCCGTCCGCGGCGGGCGACATAGCCCTTGGTGGCATAGACCCCGATCTCCACCACGCCGACCTTCACCGCGATCAGACTCTGCTGCTGTGGCGGCGCCATGCGGATGGCCACGTCGGCGGCGCGCGACATCAGGTCGAGATTGCGATTGGAGGCCTCGACTTCGAAGGAGAGGCCCGGCTCACGCTCGGCAAGGTCGGCCAGAATGTAGGGCAGGACCTCGGCAGCGATCACCTCGCTGGCGGTGATGCGCACAGAGCCCTGAGCTTCATCCGGCTCGCGCGATGCGGCGCGGGCCAGCGCCTCGGCGTTGGCCTTCAGCGCCTCTGCATAGGGCCTCAAAGCCAGGGCCGCCTCGGTGGGCAAGAGGCCGCGCTGCGAGCGCACGAACAAAGACCGCTTCAGCGCCTGCTCCACGGCCTCGATGTGCCGGCCGATCGTCGGCTGAGTGAGGCCGAGCGCCCGTGCCGCGCCCGACAGCGAGCCCTCCTCGAGAACCGCCAGGAGCGAACGGTAGCTGTCCCAGTCCGGTGATCTGTCCATACATATATGTATATCGAAGCCACGAAGTTAGACAATTCTGTTTGACTTATCGTTCGCGCATGCTGATCCCGTGAAGCGATGGAGATCAAGCGATGACGATCACGAACAAGAATGTCCTTGTGCTGGGCGCGAGCGGCGGAATCGGCGGGGAACTGACCCAAGCGCTGTTGCGGAAAGGTTGGATGATCCGGGCGCTGACCCGCGATCCGGACAAGGCCGCCAGGGGCCGCGACCCGGCCATCCAGTGGGTCCCGGGCGACGCTATGTGCCCCGAGGCCGTGCTGAAGGCCGCCCGGGGCACGAGCGTGATCGTCCACGCGGTGAACCCGCCTGGCTACCGCGATTGGGACAAGCTGGTCCTGCCGATGATGGACAACACAATCGCGGCGGCCAAAGCGGTCGGTGCCCGCGTGGTCCTACCGGGCACCGTTTACAACTACGGGCCCGACGCCTTCCCCGCACTGACCGAAGACAAGCCGCAGCGGCCCATGACCCGCAAGGGAAAGATCCGCGTCGAGATGGAGCGGCGGCTGAAGGACTCCGGTGTCCCCGCCCTGGTCGTTCGTGCCGGCGATTTCTTCGGCGGCCTGGGCGGGGGCAACAACTGGTTGTCGCAGGGCTGGGTGAAGCCGGGCAGACCGCTGCACGCGATCACCAACCCTGGCAATCGCGGCGTCGGCCATGCCTGGGCCTATTTGCCCGATCTGGCCGAAACGATGGCCGAGCTGATCGAGAAGACCCCGGCCGGGGGCTTTGAAACCTATCACTTCGCCGGCCATTTCGACGCGGACGGCACGCAGATGGTCGCCGCCATCCGCAATGCGGTCGGACGCCCGTTAAAAGTAAAGGCCTTTCCGTGGCTGCTGATAACCCTCCTCTCGCCGATGGTGGTGCTGTTCCGCGAGATGCTGGAGATGCGCTACCTTTGGCAGCAGACCCTGCGCCTGGAAAACGCCAAGATTATCCAAACTCTGGGGCGCGAGCCGCGCACCCCGTTGGATGAGGCCATCAAAAAGACGCTCCGCGATTTGCGGTGCATTGAGGAACGGCCTGCTCCCGAGCTGACGGTCTTTTTCTGACGACGCCGATCGCAGCGATCTGGCTAAGGAACTCCGAGAATCGACCGATGGATGCCGAATCGCCAGCGCCCCTCAATGTCCGTCCAGGGTTTGTTCCCTTTCTCGTTGCACCTTCATCTGAACTGTGAACCAGGCCCGCGCGAAAGGAAAGCGCTGTCTCGATAGCAGCGGGCCGTCGCGTTGCCTGGCATAGAAATAAGCGGACTCGCTCTCTCGTATCCTCGTACTCGCGAGCGAGCGCATGCCTATCCCGCCGCGATGCCTTGTTCCAAAATTCTCCGCTGGCGGCGGAATGCCTCAGTAATCACGCTCGAGACAGCCTTGATGCGCGCGGCGCGCTGCATGTCCGGATGCATGATCAGCCACGCTGCGCGTCGCGCCGGCGCTTCGTCAGGCCAGACGCGGACCAGCTCGGGTGAGGAATCGCCAAGAAAGCACGCGGCTTCGACGATGCCCACATTGCTCGCCGCGGCGCGAACCTGGATGAGCGGATTGTCGCAGCGAAGCGCGACCCGCGCACCTTCGAGCGACTCGCCCATGAAAAATGGGCTCGTTGCTGCTGGCGCACCTGTGAAGGCGATCAGGTCGAAACCTGTCAAACCCTGGCCCCGCCTGGGGACGCCCGCGCTCGCCAGATAGCGCCTGGATGCGTAGAGCGAGAAGCCAACTTCGCCCAGTTTGCGACAGACGAGGTCCGGAGCCGAGGGTCGCGCCAATCGAACCGCGAGATCAGCCTCGCGACGCGCGATGTCGAGCGAGCGAACGCCGGTGATCAGATCGATCCGAAGCTCCGGGTGGGTCTCGTGCAGGGCCGCGACTGCGGGCGTTACGAGTTGATAGGCGAGCGCCTCGGTCGTCGTCACTCGAACCGAACCAGCAATGAGAGAGTCGCGTCCCGCGACAATGCGCTCGAGATCTATCGCGGCGCTCTCCATCGTCGCACATTCGCGAAGGATCGCCTGTCCGGCCAACGTGGTGGCAAAACCATCCGGGGTCCGGTTCAGCAGGGTTACGCCGAGCTTCTTCTCGAAGAGCGCAATCCGCCGTCCAACCGTCACATGACCGACGCCCAAGGCACGCGCAGCCCCCGAGAGGCTGCCGGCCCGCGCGACGGCCAGGAAAAAACGCACATCATCCCACTGCCAGGTCATCGCCGCTCCTGTTCATTGACGAACAGGATATGTGAACAAATCAGCGATGCAAGCAACCGCCCAGGCTTCTATTTGAGCGCCGGATGGCGAAACGCGAAGCGTGGCGGGACTACCTTCACGCAGAGACTTCGCCGGCGAAACCTGGATTCACACAGATTTGCGGGAACCAAGAGGCAACGTCATGCAAGGCACGACATTTTCTCGACGCCACATACTCTCCGCGGTCAGCGCGGTCGCCGCCAGCGCCGTTTTGCCGGACCCGATCGAGGCCGCGACTCGCGCGCCAACCGGGGCTGGCCCCGGGCCGACATCTTGGATGGATCCGGCGATGCCCGAGGTGACGCATCGCTTGATCGAGACGAACGGCATCCGCTTGCACGTGGCCGAGCAGGGTAGCGGTCCCCTCATCATCCTCTGCCACGGCTTTCCCGAGTGCTGGTATTCCTGGCGGCATCAGCTCCCGGCGCTGGCACATGCCGGGTTCCGTGCGGTGGCGCCTGACTTGCGCGGCTATGGGCAAAGCGACCGTCCGGAGGAGGTGGAGAAGTATACGATTCTCGATGACATCGGCGACATCGTGGGTCTCGTCGATGCTCTGGGTGCCAAGCAAGCGGTGATCGCCGGCCACGACATCGGCGCCGCGATAGCCTGGCAAACGGCGCTTCTGCGCCCCGACATCTTCCGGGCCGTCATCGCTCTCAGCCCGCCGTTCCGCCCGCGGGCGTTCGGCAATTCGGGGCCACCGACGACGCTCATGCCGAGAACCAGGAATGCGGTGTTCTACCAGCTCTTCCTCCAGACTCCCGAGGCAGAGGCGGGGCTCCGGCGGGACCTGCGTCTCACCTTCCGTTACCAGTTCTACACGTTTTCGGGCGACAGGCCGCCGTCCGCGGGCATTGGAGGGCTCCCGCCCGGGATGATGCCTCGGAAGGGCGGCTTCTTGACCGACCCGCCGTTCCTGCCAGCCTGGATCACGGAGTCGGATATCGACGTTTACGTCAAGGAATACACGCGGAGCGGATTCCTTGGTCCCCTCGCCTGGTGGCGCAACATCGATCGCGGCTGGGAGTTGATGGCTCCCTTCGCCGGAGCGGCGGTGACCGTTCCCGCGCTGTACATGGCGGGCGAGCGCGATTTTGTCGTCGCCGTTTTTTCTCGCTCCATCGCGAGGCAGTCGGCGCTGGTCCCCAAGCTCCGGCCCCCGATGATGCTGCCGGGCTGTGGTCATTGGACCCAGCAGGAACGTGCGCCAGAGGTCAGCACCGCGATGATCGACTTCCTTCGGAGCCTGTAGGCGAGGACAAGAACGCAACACCGGGGAACGACAAAGCGATTGCCCTCCTGGGCGTCGCACGGCAACCAGGCGGTTGCCGTGCCGTCAATCGGACATGCTGAAACCGGAGACGTCGGCCCATCGACGAAACGGCTCGCGCCCATGGACAGGACATTGCCGGTCAGTGGATATCTCAACCGGCCCAGGCGTGAGGCTGAAACATCGCTTCCAACGGCGGTTTCGTGATGCTGCCGGTATAGTTCGTAATTGTCGACGCGGCGACCGCGGCGATCACTTCGAGGAGGTGATCTTTGCCGAACCCGGCCGCGATGAATCGGTCAACGTCCTTATCGTCAAGACGTCCACGCTTTTCGATCATCGTCTTCGCCAGGCCAGACAGCGCGGCGAATTTGCCGTCCTGCGGCAGACGGCCCTCCCGGATGGCCTGCACATCCGCCGGATCGATACCCTCCTTGAGCGCCAGCGCCGTATGGAACGCCACCGCCCATGTGCTGCCGTTGGTCACCGCGTCGGTAAGCAGCACGATCTGCACCTGCGCTTCGGTAAAGCTGCCACCATGCACATTGCCGAACAGGCCGACAAGGCTATTGATCAGAACCGAAGATGTCGCCATCACGCCGGCGATGTTCGGGATCATACCGAAAGCCGACTGCAATTGCCGGAGCGCCGACTTCGAACGCTCAGGGGCAGAGTCCATTGTGTGGACCGGAAAATCTGTCATGTGAGTCACTCTCCGAATTGGTGCCAGTTGTGCGATCGATTTAGGGGCGCGGCCTTTGGCGGGTGCGCCAAAAAGCCCTCGGTTTTCGCCAGGCGCGGCCGGCGTCGGCAAGGTCATTCTCCGCCCACGGCCGCAACGGCTATGCCGAGTTTGGCGGCGATGCGCCGCGCCGTCTCTTCCCGCTGCGTCGTGATGGCTCGTACGGATTGCCGTGCTTGCGCCAGTATCGCCGCCGGTGCGGTTTCGGGCGTGCCGGAGTTAAAGGGCGGCTCGGGTGCGTAGACCATGTGAAGCTGGATCGCCTGCGCCGCTTCATCGCCGCGCAACTCTGCCGCCAGCCGCAAGGCGCCATCGATTCCGGCCGTGACACCGGCGGCAAAGACCCAGGCTCCATCGACGACCACCCGTTCGTTGACGGGAATTGCGCCGAAGAAAGGCAGCAGATGAAACGATGCCCAGTGAGTCGTCGCCCGGCGTCCCTTGAGGAGACCGGCCGCGCCGCACAGGAGGGCGCCCGTGCAGACGGAGAAAATGCTGCAAGCGCCTGCCGCCTGCTGCCGGATCCAACCCAGGACGTCCTCGTCTTCCATCAAGGCTTCCTGACCGACGCCGCCAGGCACGTGAAGAACATCCAGCGGCGGCGCGTCGGCCAGAGTCGCCTCGGGCGTCAGCAGCAGTCCCTTCAGATCGCGAACCGGAGCGGCAGTCTTGCCATAGACGCGATAGGTCGCGTTCGGGATGCGCGACAACACCTCGAAAGGTCCTGTCAGGTCGATTTGATCAAGCCCCTCGAACAGCAGAGAGCCGATGTTCAAGTGGGTGTCATGCGGGATCATGCTCATCTCCAGGTTCGAGGTTGCCGATAGACAAGGCGAACCTACGCGGGCATGGTTTGGCAGAAATGCCAAAGTCCCCTCGTTCCTCGCCAAACGCCATTCGGGCCATCGAGGTGCTCACCTTTCCGGCGGTGCAGTTGCTCGACGTCACAGGGCCGGTTCAGGTCTTCGCCTCCGCCAACGATTTCGTCGTCAACGCCGGAGGCGCGCCGCCCTACCGGCTCAAGCTCGTCACGCAAGGCGATGAAGGCGTCACGACCTCCGCGGGGGTGGCGCTAACCGCCGGTCCGCTCAGCCAACGCAGCGAGGCCCTGGATACCTTGCTCGTCGCCGGCGGTGAGGGCGCCGAGGCGGCGGCTGAGAACCCGGTGCTGGTCGATTGGGTGCGGGAGCGAGCGACCGAGGCGCGTCGAGTCGCCTCCGTTTGCACCGGAGCATTCCTGCTCGCTGCCGCGGGCGTGCTCAACGGCCGCCGCGCCGCGACCCACTGGAAGGATTGCGCCAGGCTCGCTCGGCGCTTTCCCGCCGTGCGCGTCGAGCCCGATCCGATTTTTGTGTGCGATGGCGGGGTCTGGACTTCGGCCGGGGTGACAGCCGGTATCGATCTGGCGTTGGCGCTCGTGGAAGAGGACCTGGGCCGTTCCGTGGCGCTCGCCGTAGCGCGTTACCTCGTCGTCTTCCTCAAACGTCCGGGCGGACAGGCGCAGTTCAGCGCCGCCCTGGCTTTACAGGCAGCAGAGGACAAATTTGGTGCGCTCCACGCCTGGATCAGCGAGCATTTGGCCGACGATCTCTCGCTGTCTGTCCTGGCCGATCAGGCGGGCATGAGCGAGCGCAGTTTCAGCCGGCACTATGCGGAGGCGACCGGACAGACACCGGCCCGTGCGATTGAGCGGCTGAGGGTGGAAGCGGCGCGACGTCTGCTGTCTGAGACACGCACGCCGGTCAAGCGGATCGCGCAGCGTTGCGGTTTCGGCTCAGAGGAAACGATGCGCCGCAGCTTCCTGCGCCTGCTGGTCGTCACGCCGCAGGACTATCGCGACCGGTTCAGGTTTTGAATCTTGGGTTTGGTCCCGGACGGTCGCTCGAGGCAGGCTGCCGCCCGGGAGCTGCGCTCGCGCTTTGGCCGATTCGTTCAATCCCCACATAACCCATGGATTACTTTCACCCGAGCATAGCCCGTCCGAACGCTCGTGGGTTGGTGAGGGACAAAGAGGGCTATGACGAAGGAGAAACGTAATGAGAGCACGATTCGGTATCTTGACACTCCGGGCATTCATCCCGGAGTTCGAGTATAACCTGTGGCAGGGGCTTGGGATGGAGGATTGGCGCAGCCGGCAAACCTCGAGCCGCTGCGAAATTCTCGATGCGCCGGCTGGATGTCTTCCCTGAAATCCCTGCGGAACGGAATACGCGCCAATGCAAGCCAAACATCGAAACTCAAACCTCGCGACTCAGAAAAAAGAATCCAAGCTCTCGCGCACGCATGCGCCCGCCGATCGATCGCCCGTGGAATGGCAGAGAGGCTTGCGCCGCCAGTTCGGCCGCGAGCAGGCCTTCGGGCTCGAGAATCTGACCAGCGAACCGTTTTTCTCCGAGTTTCGGGTCAGCAATCCCGCCTCGAGGTCGAGCTATCGCGTCGCGATCCGGGGCATGGGACCTGGCGGCAACTTCTGCTCATGCCCCGACTATGCGACGAACGAACTCGGCACCTGCAAGCACATCGAATTCACGCTTGCGCGGCTGGAGAAGAAGCGTGGCGCCAAAGCCGCATTTGCGCGCGGCTACCAGCCGGCTTTCTCCGAGCTGTATCTCCGCAATGAAGGCCGCCGCCGCATCCATTTCCGATCAGGGACAGACTGTCCGCCAGCGTTGCGCGAGGCCGCTTCGGCACTGTTCGACGTCGGCCATGACGGAATGCTGCCGGATGACCGCTACGACGAACTCGAGTCTTTTATGGCCATGGCGGCGAAGTCGGGTCACGAGTTCCGTGCCTATGACGATGCGCTCGATTTCATCGCGGGAAGGCGGGATGCAGAGCACCGGGCCTCGAAACTCGCGGAACTGTTTCCTCAGGGAGCTGCCGACCCCGCACTCGGAGGCCTTCTGAAAGCACCGCTCTATCCGTATCAGGCCGAAGGCGCGCTGTTCGCGGTCCGGGCGGGCAGGGCATTGATCGGCGACGATATGGGATTAGGCAAGACCGTTCAGGCCATCGCTGCGATGGAAATACTGGCGAGGCATTTCGATGTCACAAGGGTGCTGGTGATCTGCCCCACCTCGCTCAAATATCAATGGCAGAGCGAGATATTGCGTTTCTCTGGCAGGCAGGGTGAGAACGCGGCCCGGATCATCAACGGCGGCCGTGCGCAGCGCCAGAACGACTATCGTTTGGACGATTTCTGCAAGATCACAAATTACGAGAAGCTCAGGCCTGACCTCGATCTGATCGCTTCCTGGGCGCCCGATCTTGTGATCGTGGACGAAGCGCAACGGGTGAAGAACTGGAACACCATCGCTGCGCGGGCCTTGAAGCGCATCGACAGTCCCTATGCGATCGTGCTGACCGGCACCCCCTTGGAGAACAAGCTCGAAGAGTTGATCTCGATCGTTCAGTTCGTCGACCAGCACCGGCTGGGGCCGACCTGGAAGCTGCTGCACGAGCACCAGGTCAAGGACGAAGGCGGGCGCGTCACCGGCTATACGCGGCTCGAGAAGATTGGCCAGACGCTGGCGCCGATCATGGTCCGCCGCCGTAAATCCGAGGTGCTGAAGCAATTGCCGGACCGTCTCGACCAGAACCTCCTGGTACCAATGACCGAGATGCAGATGCTCTACCACCAGGAAAACGCTGACGTGGTTGCAAAAATCGTCCAGCGCTGGCGGAAGACCGGGTTCTTGTCGGACACGGACCAGCGGCGGCTGACCTGTGCCCTGCAGAACATGCGCATGTCGTGCGACAGCACCTATCTCTTGGACCAGGAGACAGACCACGGCGTCAAGGCCGATGAATTGGCGGCTCTGTTCGACGATCTGTTTGCCGAGCCGAAAGCCAAGGCGGTGGTGTTCTCACAATGGACGCGAACCCACGACATCGTCATACGGCGCCTCGAGGCACGCGGCTTGGGCTATGTCAGCTTCCACGGCGGCGTGCCGTCGGACAAGCGGCCGGCACTCGTCGAGCGCTTCCGCGACGACCCCACCTGCCGGGTGTTCCTGTCCACAGACGCCGGCGGCACGGGCCTCAATCTGCAGCATGCCTCGACTGTCGTAAACATGGATCTGCCGTGGAATCCAGCCGTACTGGAGCAGCGCATCGCGCGTATCCATCGCATAGGTCAGGCGCAGCCCGTGCGGGTCATCAATTTCGTCGCGAAGGGCACCATCGAGGAAGGGATGCTTTCAGTGCTGGCGTTCAAGCGCTCACTGTCGGCCGGAATTCTTGACGGTGGCAGCGGGGAGATTTCGCTTGGGGGCTCGCGTCTCAACCGCTTCATGAAGGAGGTGGAGAACGTCACCGGGCGCATGGGCGAAAGCGAGGCCGTGACTCCGGCAGAGGAGGTCGGGCACAGCATCGTCACCGCTGACGATACCGGACCCGCGGAAGACGCCACGGCGGATGCGGATATCGGTGCCGGCGATATCGCGCGCCCGAACGGGCCCGCAGCGCCTAAGGGCGATCGCGGTTCCGATCCGTGGCTTGCCTTGGTGCAGGTGGGTGCACAGTTCGCTGCCGCTGTGGCGGCTGCCAACGATCCCAAGGCTCCGGCGCATCCATGGATCGAACGCGATCCGGCAACCGGCGTGCGGAGCCTTAAAATGCCGCTGCCGCCACCGGAGACCGCACGACAACTCGCCGAGGCGCTTTCGGCCCTCGCGGACGGGTTGCGGGGCAGGACTGCGTGACAGTCCATCTTGCCGGGCGGGTTGCGCAAATCCTCCTTGAAATCAAGAGCATAAATTTTCCCCGAGGCTGGTCAGGCCCTTCACTGCACACCGGACGGAACAGGTCCCTCTGACGGTCGTCGCGCGGCTCGCTCTTGTCTCTCCTGTTCCTGAGTGTTGAGATCAGCCGGGCATCGCCGATCGACAGATTCCCGATCCCGCCTTCACTGCATGAAGGCTTCGATGTGAATCTTCCCGGTAGCCAGACTGGCGGTCCCGACACTCCAGATCTGCCGCTCATTGACCCACGCGTATTCTTTGGCGGCGGTGGAGAGTCGGATGTTCCCGAATATGTCGAGTATCGGCTCGTCGGTTCGCGGCGCCGCCTGGCCGTCGCCGGACAAAGCAATTCGCTGGCCGTCATCTGTCTCGATGGTCAGGTGCAGGTCGAGCTCCATGCGTCCATCAGCGCGGACTCGCAGATAGTCGACGCCATGCGCCCGGCCCGCGATGCGCCCATCAAAGCGCCCATCAACCGCGAGGTCAAACCGGGCTCCCTGCAATGGAATCGCCTTCCTGCCAGTGAGGAGATCATCCAGGCTGAAGCCAAAGTCCGTTACTCCGGCGAGATCGAGTTCGTGCTCGTAGATCTTCTCGCCTCTCATTGTGGTAATCTGTGCCATCACATGTCTCCTGACATAGAGTGTTCCTGTCGAACCACCACCGCGATCCAATGAAACCGAGGCGCGGCGCCTTGTGATCGCCGCCTCGATGCTCCCACATGCTCCGGAGACTCGGACTTGCATCCGGATCTTTCCGGGGCGGAGAAGTGGATTCAGAAAAGCTGCGTCATTTGCGTAGACGGGGAGACCCGCCTCGATTCATCGGCTCGGCCGAAAAATTCTGCCGCAAAGAGCTAGAACCTTCGGCGGCTTCGGCCGACAAGGCACGGGGACCACCGATGGCACCACGTTGAACAATTCAGGTCGAAAATTTCGCTCCTCGGCCGATGACTTCCTGTGGATCAGATCGTCTTCATAGGCGGAGAGCGCCTTTGCGCCCGCAGGGAGAACCACAAATGACTGATTTAACTGGAAAGAACGTCGTCGTACTGGGAGCCAGCGGCAGCGTGGGAACGGTCGTCGTACGGCGCGTTCTTGCAGAAGGTGCCCATGTGCTTGCCGTGGCAAGGCATCGGTCGGGTTTGGACTCTCTTGCGAGGGATGTGGCGGGCGTGGCTGTCCTGCAACTGGACGCAACGCTCGATGACGCGCCAGCCAGGGTGTTTCAAGCGTTACCGCCCGACGTTCTCCCCGACGTTCTCATTATATGCGGCGGGGCGAAGCCACCAGGGGGTCCGATCAAAGACCTGACGTGGGCGCAATTCTCGGTCAACTGGGAAAGCGACGTGAAGATGGCGTTCTCATTTTGTCGCGCGGCCCTCGCGAAGCCGCTTCCCGGAGGCAGCGTCGTTATACTGATCTCGAGCGGTGCCGCACTCGGTGGTTCACCTATTTCCGGCGGCTATGCCGGCGCAAAACGCACACAAATGTTCATCGCCAATTACAGCCAAAAGGAGTCAGATCGGCTGGGGCTCGGAATCCGCTTCATCGCGCTTGCACCCTCCATGATCATGCCAGACACCGATTTGGGAAAGTTCGCCGTTGAGCACTACGCCGAGTATCTCGGCATGCCTGCCGCCGACTTCGTCCGCAGTATAAAGTCGCCCCAAACGCCGCTGGACGTTGCCGAGGCCGTAATCCAGCTCGCCGCCGGTCGGCATGGTGGCCAAGGCAGTGTGTTCACCGTATCAAAGGAAGGTATTGCGGGGGTTCCATAAGATGGGAGCGGCGCGATCCACTGACACAAAGCAGGGCTTGAATCGTCGATCACTGGCGATTGACGATCCCACTCTATTGCCTGGGCGCGAGAGCTTTGTGCGGCTTGTCGAGCCATACCGAAAACAGATCAAGGCCTACTGCTATCGCATGACAGGGTCGCTTCATGAAGCTGAGGATCTGACGCAAGAGGTGTTTCTTCGCGCATGGCGGTCTTTTGATGAATATGAAGGCCTCAGCTCGGTCAAAACATGGTTGTTCCGGATCGCCACGCATGCCTGCATTGATGCGCTTCGCCAGCGCAGGCGCCTGAGACGCATACTGCCTCAATCCGAATTTGCGCCTGCCAGGGACAGGCCGAAGGGGGAGCCGCCCGGTGATATATCCTGGGTCGAACCGTTTCCTGATTCGGAAATTGAAACGCTTCCGGATGACGCTCCCGGTCCGGACGCGCGTTACGAAGGTCGTGAAGCGGTGCGCTTGGCCTTTGTGGCTGCCATTCAGTATCTTCCGCCTCGCCAACGCGCTCTCCTGCTGCTCGTCGATGTGCTCGGATGGTCCGCCAAAGAAGCGGTCTCGCTTGTTGGTGGAACGGCAGCATCGGTGAATAGCGCCCTGCAGCGCGCACGATCGACGCTTGCGCGGAGATACGCACCGAACGTTCCCATCGAACCGTTGCGATTTCAAGATGATCAGAACATGCTCCTTGACCGTTACGTGCGCGC
>Ga0335075_10010262_pt1 | contig 14232 bp, 14 predicted proteins | sample Lox_Sample_24_FD_206723 | JGI IMG/M metagenome (GOLD analysis project Ga0335075, IMG submission 206723) | Soil microbial communities from Loxahatchee National Wildlife Refuge, Florida, United States - Lox_Sample_2.4 | ecosystem: Environmental > Terrestrial > Soil > Wetlands | place: USA...
CGCTGAGGTCGGCACCCCGATCTGGCCAAAAAAGCCCTCGTTGACATTGTGGTCTCAATGAGGCAGCGCGCGCTGAGGTCGGCACGCCGTATGAATGAAACCATTGTTGGAAGGTAATGCCGTCTCAATGAGGCAGCGCGCGCGCTGAGGTCGGCACGACGCAGATGTGTTGATGAGTGACAGGCATTTGGAGTCTCAATGAGGCAGCGCGCGCGCTGAGGTCGGCACTCTGTTCGACGGCGATCCCTATCTGCTGTCGCGCGGTCTCAATGAGGCAGCGCGCGCGCTGAGGTCGGCACAGCTGGTTCGTAGTCTGTTGTTATCAAAGAGCTTTTCGGCCAGTCTACACGGGCCTCTCCAAGGTTTGGGGACAAGTGCGTGCGGACCACTGGCCATCACCCTAATGGGCCGCACTTTTCGAGGCAAGATCAATCTGTTGGCGGATTGCACCGGGGTCGCGACGGAAGGACAACATCGACAGCCCGCTGAAAGCGATGCGCAGCCTGCGGCCCGGCACGTCTGCGGCGGAGTATCGAGCTATTCGAGCCGGCCATAGCCGGCGGCGGTCTTGCCACCAACGCCCCACGTCCTCAACGCGTCTCGGAGGAGCGCCATCGCCCGGGCAGGCCAGTCGCCCTCGCCGGTAACGACAACCAGGAACTTCGCGTACGGTCGGACAGTAATGAAAGAGACCGGGTTGGGTGAGTCCCAGTCGTTCGGCCAACCTTTCTTCCCGGAGCTATCGTAATACGCCTTCTGGTGGACGGTCAGGACGTCACGCGCAAACGGCCCACCCAGCACTGAATCCGGCACGTAGAGGGCATCGTGAAACTCGACGAACCCGCGGCGCGCGGAATCATCCTCGCCGTCCACCGCAGGCGCGCCGAACAGGGCGGCGAAGTACGCACCCGCGCCATTTCCTTGCGCGATGCGCCGATCGGTCCAGGTCGGGCCGCGCCACTGGCGACGATCCGGCTCGGCCGCGCCATAGACTGCATCCACGTAGTGCGCGACCAGCCCCTTGAGCGCGCTGCCCGGAAGCACCGGCACGCCCCATGGTCGGTGCACGGTGAGGCCGACATCCGACCCCGAGGGGCTGCCGTGGCCAACAAGAAGCCGAGTCTTCGCCGTTGCCTCATACGTTTCTGCGCCCGCGAAGCTGCCACTCCAGCGCTGATAGAAGGAAACGTAGTCCTGGGGCTCGGGAACCTGCAGGCAGCGATCGATCCACTTGTCCCGTTCGACCACGTCCGGCTTGCCGGGCTCAAGCGGAGGCGGAGCCAGCAAATCGTAAGCGTGTCCGAAATTGCTGGCGGGCTGATCCTTTATCCCTTGGCGGATCACGTCTCTCATGGCTCGGTCCCCGCGCCCAGCGCGCGGCAGGCGCGGCGCAGCCAGGCCAACGACGCGAGCAACTCGCGCGTCGCCTGCATGTACCGGCCGATATCGGCAAGCGCGCGCACGTTATTGGGCCACTCCGCGACGTCGGCGGCCGGGATACCCGGCAGCGAACGCGACGCGAGGTTGGCCAGCAGCAGCTTGGCCCCTGGGCGATTTGCGCCGCGCTCCAGCACCGAGACGGCGGCGGCAAAGCCGGTTCTCAGGAGCGCGGCCGCGAAGCCTTGCACGGCGATCTCGTAGTCGGTGAGCGCGTTTGCCGTTTTGGCATTGTTGGCCCACGCATAGGCGGACAGCGCGCGTTCCTGATCCTTGCGCAACGGCCGCGCCGATGGCGGCCCAGGTGCCGCAGGCGGCGCTGTTGGCGCTGCCGACGGCGGGGTTGGCGCTGTCGGCGGCGCGGTTGGCGCTGCCTGCGGCGGGGTGCCGGGTTGCGCGGCGGGCGGGGGGGCGTGCATCTGGCCGCCGTGCTGGCGAGTGTGGCTGGACTTTTTCCTGTTCTTGCGGCTCACAGCGGCACCATGCGGCAGCGGCCGCGGCCGATGGTGGATTTGCCCCCGAACTGAAGAATCAGCTCGCCCTGGCTTGGCAGCGCCGTGTCGAGGACCTCGGCCGGGCTGAGCGGATGGTTCTGCTTCCGGCTCGGCTCGGCGAGCAGGAGGCCGATCAGCAGCGTTTCAGGCGGCAGACTTTCCTCGAGCCAGAGCGCGCCCTTGGCGACCGTGCGGGTTTCGGCGGCGATGCGCACGCGCTGGTCGAGCTGGGTCGCCGTCTCCCAGAGGAAGGTCATGGTCTCGTCATCCACCACGGCGAAGCGACGGCGGAAGACCTGGCCGGTGGGCGCGAAGACCTGCGCGAGCTTCTTCTGCCATTCGTTGAACGCTGCATCAGCAGCCTGCGCGGGCAGGTCGAGGTCCTCGAGATAGACCATGCTGTCAACCTGCAGATCGGGGCCGGCCATGCAGGTCCGACCGGTGAGCGCCGGGATCGGGGGCGGCGGGTCGAGATCGCGGGCGGCGAGCGCGAGCAGCAGAGGGCAGGTCACAAAGGCAAAGGTGCCGCGGAAGCTGCGCACGGGGAGTGCGAGCAGGCGTGCATCCGTGCAGACGAGCGCGCCGGCGTGCTTGTTGGCGTTGTCCATGTCAGGGCCGAACACGGCGTCCACCTGGTTCGCGTGGGAAGCGCTGCGGGCATCGCGCAACACGCCCTTGATGGAAGAGCCTGGCACGAAGGGAATGCCGCTACCCTTGAGGCGGGCGATCGGCAGGTCGATCAGCTCGGCGGCCTGACCGACCCCGGCATGCAGCGGCGAAAGGGCATGAAGGACGTATGGACGCGGCGTCATGCTGCGGTCTCCTGAGGGTGCCACGCTCCGGGCACGAAGCAGCCGAAGCCGTGGGCGGTGCGGTTGCCGAGCACTACGAGCCAGAGGGTTTCGGCCATTGCAGCCGGGAAGGCCTGGCCGTCGGCCCTCACAAAGTGATAGACCGCGCCGGGCGGAACGAGGCGCGTGGTGGGCTTCGGCTTGCCTTTCGCCATGTCCCAGCCGGAGACGTGCGCGGCGCGCGGGACGAACGCGGCGCGCAGGATCAGTTCCGCGTCGAGCCCGGGCAGGTGGCCTCGAATGGTATTGTCGGGCGCGGGGGAAAAGCCGTCGGGCCGCCAGCCGGCGGCGAAAGCGGCGGGCGTGACGGCGACGAGCCGCAGGCCCTTGGGCGGGCGGGCAGCGAAGGAAGCGATCAACGCGGGCGGAGGGCCGAACAAACCGGCCCCGGCGGGCGTGATCCGGGCGAGGCGGCGGTCGCCGCCAAGGGTGGCGCGCGCGGGGATTTTTCCCGGCAGCGAGACCCGGCAGCCGATCGCCCATTCACAGCGGTCGCTGTCGAGCGATTCGACCACATCGTGGGTGAAGAGGATGCTCTCGCGGGCGGCGAAGGTCGCGGGGTCAATGCCAACATGGGTCTCGATGTGGCGCGGCAGGGCAAGGCCTCGGTAGGCGTGGTTGCACGGGCGCACATCGACCGGGTCCGCGAGCCATTCCACGATTGCTTCCTCGGGCCACCACAAGGGCGCGCGGGCGGGCTTGGCCGGATCCTCGACGTGCGGCCACCAGAGCGCCTCACGTGCGGGGTCCTCGTCGCGGCCGAGCGTGGCCTGGCGCGGCGGCCTGGGGTCGAGCCGCAGCACCCGCTGCATCGCGCCGGCGGCATCCGCGAGGAAAAGCGCGTCCGCCGGGACGGACCAGACGCGGTGCGAATGCGTCCAGCCGGAGGCGGCGGCTCCGAGCGGCCCGCGCAGGGCGATGCTGGGCCCGAGCGTGATGGCTGCCGCCAACGACTGCCAGTCCTGCGGTGTCAGGACGTTTCCCGCCGCCTCGCGCGCGCGGCCGCTCGCGGTGCAGAGGGCGCCGAGCAGCGTGGAGGGCGCGGGCCAGCCGAGGCTATGCGCGCGACCGGCGTCGCTGGTTGCCCATTCGCGCCCGTCCTTGAGGAACATGCCGTCACGGGAAAGGAGCACGAGGTCGGTCATCGCCATCCTGCCTCGCGCAGCGCGCGGACGACGAGGATGCGATCGATCGCGGCCGCGAGGGCGGAGCGAAGCGCGGCATAGGTTACGGCGGGTCCGAAGACAACGCCGAGATCGGCGAGCGAGGCGCTTGGGCCCTCACCGGTGTGGGCGAGGAGGTCGGCGGCGTAGGCGGCCAAAGCTGCTGCCGCGTCCGGGGGGACCTGGTCCCGCTCAGGATCCGGGAATCGGCGCAGCAGTGCGTCGAGTTCGTGCACCTTGCCGGTCGAGAGCGACGAGTCGAGAAGCTTCGCGTCTTGGTCCAGACGCTCGAGCGGTTCCAGCCCGGTTGAAGGATCGGGGTTCCAGGAAAGCGCGACCCGGCGCTGGCCGCCGGAGCGCTTGTCAACGATGATCGCGACAGCGTTGCGGCCGGCATTCTTGGCAGCGCGCTCAGCCTGACGCGCGAGGTCGAGCAGCACGCTCATCGCTTCCATCGTATGGCCGACCGCGATCCCGACCGAGAGAGTGGGCTTGGAGAGGAGGTCCTCGGGGACGGCAGTCTCGAGCCTGGCGCGGAACGCCCGCGCGAGCGCGCCGGCGCAGGCGGGAGCGGTTGCCACCGGAAGGAATGCCAGCACATCGTCCCCGCCGGCGTAGATGAGCGAGCCGAGATGCGACCGTTCGACCAAGTGGCGTGCTTCGCGGGGGAATTGGGCGAGCGCTTGCGAAAAGGCGCGGTTCCTCTCGGGGGAGTCGAGCGTCTCGATTGCCTTGCCCATGTGGTCGCCGTCGGCGACGAGGCAGGCGACGTAGGCTGGCGGTTCGCCATTTTCCAATTTGCGCATCCGCGCGAGCAACGGGTAGATATTCGCTTCACCCCACGCGCGTGCAACCGCGGCGTCCTTCTCGGGCGGGTCGATCTCCTTGAACAGCGCCGGCCAGCGCGACGGGTAAAGCACGCTGGCGTCGAACGGCAGAGGCTCGACCACCGGCAGGCCGCGGTGGACCTGCGGAATTTTGCTTTCGCAGGCTTGCCGGACCGTTTTGAGCTCGTCGCCTGCGCTTTCTGCCGCCTGCCGCAGCCAGGCGGCGGCAGCGACGTTGACGATGGGCACGAACTGCTCGGGTTCGAAGCCTGCACGCTTGATGAGCCCGATCGCGTCGAGCTGCTCGCCGTCCGCAATGCGCAAGCGCCGGAATGCGCTGTCGCGATTCTTTCTGAGGACCGAGGCACGAGCGCCGTCAAGACTCGACTTCGGCAGGCCGGCGCCGGCGCATGTCCAGGGGTGGAAGTCGCGCAGGTTCTTGCGCCCAGCCAGCGCAGCCTCGGCTGCCTTACGGGCATCCCTGTAGCTGTCGTCAAGCGGTACCCAGACGGCGTAGAATTCGAGTATGTCCTCGACCTGCTCCGCCCAGACCGCCTCGCGGCCCGGCTCCAGCACGGCGTTGGCGCGCGCGACACGCACGCGCTGGGCGATGGCGCGCCATTCGTTGCGGACCCTCTCCCGGACCTTCCTGGCGCTGACCTTCGGATCGAGGCCGGCCGGGAGGCTGGCGAGGATCTTATTGGCGATCGAGACCGGAGGCTCGTCTCCGAGCCGGGTCGGCTTGTCGCAGGGCTCAAGCTCGGGATCGTTGTTGTCGAGTGCGGGGAAGATCAGGCAGGCACCGTCGGCGGCAAGTGCTGCCGCCGCTGCGCGGGAGAGTTCGGAGAGCAGATGGCTGCCGAACCAGAGATCGCGGCTGCGGCGGGCCTGGGCGATGAAGTCCTGCACCGGGCCGAGAGAAACCAGCAGGAGGTGGGCGTCATTCATGGCGCCACCTGCACGACGCCGCCCTGCGCCTTCACCCAGTCGATGAAGGCGTGCTGCAGACTGGCCTTGCGTGCGGGGGGCGCTTTTAACCGCATCGAAACACTCTGGTCCGGGGCGGTGCCGGCAGGACTGGTGCTGCTGCCCAAATAGCCGAATGGCGCCGTCGAGCCGTGAATGACGGCCTTCGGAGATGGCTTCGTCTGAACGGCCACGACCCTTCCCGGCGGGTTGGCCCGCGCAAGCCATAGGACGCAGGGGCGGAATCCCTGCAGCGTGGGCAGCGCCTTGACGATCACCGGGCTCGCCATGCGGTCCTGAAAATCGTCATTGCCGATCTGCCACGTCAACTGGAAATCGGGCGGCTCGCCCTGATCCTTGAACTGGCCGACGATCGGCAGGCCGAATTCTGCGCGCGGCCAAGCCGGTGTCTTGTCGGTATAGCGTGCCGAATGGCCGTAGCGGCCAGTCAGATGGCGAAGTTTGTCGGCCTCGGGCCAACGCGAGAGGCCGGGACGTCCATGCCCGGGGTCTCGCGCCACGCCCACGCCTTGGCGAAAGTCCCTTAGCCAAGCAAGCGCCTTTGCCCACGCGTCCTGGGCGCGGTTGGCAGGATAATGAGGTCCCAGGAGCAGCGTGGTACCCGAAAGCACCGGGAACGAACTCGACCCCGGGGAAGGCGCAAAGGGATTGGGGTGAAACAGGTTCCCGAGAAAGCCTTGCGGCTCCTGGTCCCAGCCCTCGTCGTCGTCGGCCGAAGGCAGCCAAGCGCGCCGCGCTGCAGCATCACCGGAAACGGTCAGAGAGCCGACGCCGCGACGCGTCCTGCCGCCGTAGCCGCCGAACAGAATCCATGCGCGCACGACGTTTTTCACGACGTCGATCTCCGCAACGGGCGCATTGACCTTGAGGCGAAACTGCACGCCGGCCCTGCGGCCCGGAGCGGCGGTTCCGTCTGCCGGGGCGCGATACGGCCAGAGCGCGTAGAGGTGAGCGGGACTTGTTTCGGCAGGGTCTGGATCGAGTTGGCCGGAACGTTGCATTTCGATCGAAATCTCGACCTGGGAGCGGCCGCCATGGGCGTCCGCCGCCTTGCCCCAGAGCCTTGCTTCCGCCTCAAAGAGTTTCTCGGGGGTGGCAAAAGCCTTGCCGTAAAGCGCCCGCCACCAGAAGCGAAGGTGGCCTCGGATGGTCGGCACGCGGATGACGTCCACCTTGTCGATCTGGCGAGTGACCGGCGCACCGCCGAGGATCGGTGTCGTCGTCTCGATCGTGACCGGGAATTCGCCGCGTGCGGGTTCATCCCGCCAGAGTCGGGCAAGCGGGCTTGGCATGTTCGGAGGCACGGCCGGCACGTTCCGTTGCGGGTTCATTGGGTGCCTCCCCGACCCGATTTCAGTCGTAGCAAATCGCTGTGCTGCAACAGGCTTTCCGGCGAGGCAAGAGGCGATCGCAGGCGCATCGCTGTCATTCTATGATCGAGACGGTTTCGCGTGGCAGTTCAACGCCGTATTCGGCTCTGCCGCGGCGTCCGAAACGCTGGATAAGATAGCGTTCCGGCGAAGGGTCGATGATGCGGCTGCGAAGAATCCGGTTCAACTTGGCGCGCTTGCTCCTGAAATAGGGCAAATCCATCCCGTTTTTCAGAGCATCGATGAGCTCCGGGCGCTCCGTCACATTGACCCAGCGGCCATATTCCTCGAGAAAGGCCGCGGTGTGTCGCCGCTCGATGAACTGTCTGCCGGTTTCGGACATGCCGATCCTGGGCTCCGCGGTGCCGCATTTGCGGGCGAACCACAGATAAAAGGCGAGCAGCGAGGGATCGAGTTCGATCGACGAACGCCCGACGCGGACCGTCCTGGTCGAACGATCGATCACCAGGCGCGGGGGATCGAGCTGGCCCTGCACGGCGGCCACCGCCTCGGCGTAGCTCGCACGGCCGGTGCGCAGCGCCTCCGAGAGGCCACCGCGCATGCGCACGAAGGGAATGTCAGCGAGCGAGACCCGCGCATCCCTGGTATTCAGCGGCGCCCGCTCGCGCGTGTAGATCACCTGGTCGTACGGCGTCGGATAGTAGAAGTCGGGATTGGATTCGAACTCGGGCGAAACCAGCACATGCGACAGGCGGTCCTGCGCGCGGCCGTAGAGCGAAAGCGCATAGGCCGCGAAAAAGCCCAAGGTTTTGCGCCCACCGGCGAGCGAAACGTGCAATGCGCAGTCGGCATCGGCCGTAAGTTCCCGCACCATTTCGGTGATCGCATCCGCGGCCGCCACGTTATCCGCGTCGGTGCGGATATCCGCCAGTGCAGCACCGCTGCGATCGGCGAGGGTCGAGAGGTCGGCTGGATTGAAAGCAATCGGCGGCAGCTGGTAATCCTCGCGCAGGCGCGCAAGCCAGCCCGGCGCGCTGCCCGACAAGGTCAACCTTACGCGGTTGGCGCCGTCGCTGGTGGTCATGACGACAAGCCGCGTCGGCAAGAAGGGGACGGCCCGATTCACCGCCAGCGCGTAGATCGTCTCGGTGATGATCTGCGGCGTCAGGCCAGAGACGGTCAGCAGCACGCGGCGCGGGAAATCAGCGGGGTTATGCACGGGCGAGGTCCTCCCTCTCAGGATTGCGGGGGAGATGCGGTGGCGCAGGCGCGCAGCACTGCGAGCACACGCGCGGTCGGGGTTCGGCACGGCTCCCCCTGCGGCGAGCCGATGATGGTCGGCGAGCCGCCCCATCCGGGCTCCTCGGTGGCGAGCATCGCCGCAGCGCGCACGAGATCGACATGCTCCGCGCGCCACTGCGCGACGATCAGCCGCCGGCACGGCATGGGCGGGGTCCCTCGCTTCCGCTCGTCCAACGCAATGACGACGGGCGCAAGCCGGTAGCCGAGCCGAAGCGCCCCGGGGACTGATCCATCCACCAGTGCAATCCGACCGGGGTCGGGCGCGGTGAGGCGCACCCGGCCGTCCCGGAAGGCATCGAACAGGGCGGCCGGCGCGCCAGCCGCGCGATCGCGCCACCCGATGGGCAGATCCCCGGACGTCAGCCATCGGCGCGTTGCAGCGACAGCCGCCTCCGGCACGAGCATCGGGTCGGAAAGATTCTGAGAGAGGGCACCGAGATTCTGCTCGCCTGGCCCGACCTCGTCGATCTCGGCCGCACTCTCGGGCAGTGCGCGCGGACCCGGCCAGCCACCGCGGTCGAAGCGGTCCTCGCGGGCGATCAGCGCGATGCGCGTACGTGCCGGCATGTCGGGCCCGATCCCGTCGGCGCGCAGACCCAGCACGGCCATCGCGCCATAGGCATCGGCGTCCGGACGGATGGTGACAAGAACGGCTCCGGCCGAGGGCAAGGGCCAGCCGAGCGCCGCCTCGACCGCCGCGATCGCACCGCCGTCCGGGCTGTGCTGCGGATCGATGTTGCCAAGCCCGCAGCGCGCGGTGAGGCGCGCCTCGGTCACCTCGATTCCGAGCGTTTTCGCCCCGAGCAGCGCGGCATTGGCGCGCTCCGCTGCCTCGGTCGGTCGCGGGTCGAGCAGCCCGTGCTGGTAGAAGGAGTTCACCGAACCCGGTCCCTTGTTGCCATGCATGAGGCGCAGGATGGCACGATTGGACGAGCCCGGAAGCCTTCGAAACGTTGCGCGGCGCCGAGACACGGAGGGCTAGCGACGCCGGTGCGGCCGCATGGCCTGGACAACATTGCGGTCGTTGATTCCGGTGATCCCACGGGGCAGAAATCCTGGTTGCCAGACAACCCCAGATAGCGCGCGCCACCCTTCACACTTGACAGAAAAACCAATCGTTGACCTAGCATGACGCGCGGAGCGGCACTGGCCTGGCAACCAATCTCCCGATCGCGATCGTGCGGAAAGGATATGCCATGAACCGTAGAGACGCCGGCTGGCCCGAACAATTCGTCTATGTTTGCAGCGCAACCCGCGCGGCACTCGTCAACATGCTCCCCATCATCCATGCCGATCTGCACCGCGTGCGCGGGCTGGTGGTGTTCTGCGGCGCGAGCGGCCCGGACAGCCCCGATGGCACCGCACAGGCCGAAGCAATCGAGCCGGCAGAGCGATTGGAAAAGGTGCTCTCGAGTTGGACAAATGGGCGCCTTTCGGCCGCCAATGGCACGGTCACCACGCTCTATGGCGATCCGGGTGATTTTGCGGCGTGGCGCGGAAACATGGGCCGCGTCTTCGAAGCATTCGGAAGCCCGGAAGGGACCGCACTGCCCATCCTTTTCAACATCAAGGGCGGGACCAAGGAAATGGCGATTGGGGGGATTCTCGGCCGAACCGACGAGGAGCGCTTTCAAATCGTGACGGTACGAGGCGAGCCGCTGCAGGTCGAACGCGTCTCACGAAGCCGGCAGGCGGCACTGCCGGTACAAGGTCGGATGCTCGGCCTGCGGCAATACCTCGCCATCTACGGCCTGTGGGAGGATGATGGGGCACCAGGCGAGATGCGCAGGAACGGGCTGGAGTCCTTCTATCGGGAGCAGGGCCGCGCGATCCGGGCTTTCGCTGCTGCGGTGCTTGCCGATGCCCCGAGGATTGCCGCCGCGCTGAACAGGATCGCCGGCGGCTGTTTTTCCGGACCGGGAGGCCGGACGTTCGAATCCTCGAATTTCGGGATCGCAACCCCTCTTCCGGCGGCGGCCTTCGTGGCACTGGATGGCTTCCCGGGCCTTGCGATCGGGCGGGACGATCACGGGACCCCCGTTGATTGCACCATCGAGACGGAGGCGGCGGCAAATTTTCTGCGCGGCGGCTGGCTCGAGGCTCTCCTCTATCTCGAGATCGCCGATGCGATGCGGAAACGGAACGACGTCGAGATTGCCGCCAGTCTCCGCATCCGCCTCCGCAATGGCGCAAATCAGATCGCGGAGTTCGACATCGCGGTCCTGATCCGCAGCCAGCTTCACCTCATCGAGGCGAAGACCGCGAACATGGGCAGCGCCGTTTCGGCCGAAGCTGGCGAGCGCTCGTTCGCTCAGCTCGACAGCATGAAGCGACTGCTGCTCGGACAGGTGGGCAAGGCGCTGATCGTGAATCCCCGCGTGACGCAGGCATACAACCTCGATGGGCGGGCACGGCGGGGCGGGGAGGAGTTGTTCCTCGGCCGCGATGCAGTGGAGCATGCGGTGGAGCGGATCAGGCAGCTTGCCGGCGCGCCGCCCGTGTGATGGGTCCCGGCTACGACATCATCGGCGACGTGCACGGTCATGCGATGGCGCTGGAGGCCCTGCTCGCCGCCATGGGCTATGAGCATCGCGCCGGCACCTGGCGGCACGCCGAACGGCGCGCGATCTGCGTGGGCGATTTCATTGACCGCGGCCCGGAAAACCTCCGCGCCTGCCGCATCGTCATGGAAATGACAGAGGCGGGCGGAGTGCAGGCGGTGCTCGGCAACCACGACTTCAACCATCTAGCGCTCGCTACGCCCGACCCCGACCAGCCCGGCACCTTCCTGCGACCGCATATCAGGAAGAACCTCCACCAGGCGCGACTGACGCTGACCGAGTTCGCGCGCGAGCCGCAGGCGGCGGCAGTTCTGGCCTGGCTTCGACGCCTGCCGCTCTGGCTCGATCTCGAGAGGGGCTGAGGGTGGTGCACGCCGCCTGGAGTACGGCGGCGCAGGCGGCGCTGGCCCCATTCCTCGACGGCGGCGGCGCGCTATCGGAGGAGGGGCTGGTACGCACCGGGCGCGCCGCCGATCCAATGCGTCAGGCGCGCGAAACGCTGCTCAACGGTCCCAAGGCTGAACCGCCAGCCAGCATCACATTCCCCGACAAGGACGGGCATGAGCGCAATGCTGGCCGGCTGCGCTGGTGGCTTGCAGGCGCGACCGGCCTCACATGGCGAGATGCGTTCCTCGGGCCACCCGACCCGGAGAGCCTACCCGCGGATCCCGTTCCTGAGGCGCTGCTCGGCGCGGCAGACCCGGATGCGCGACCCGTGGTGTTCGGCCATTACTGGATGCACTGGCCGCTCGGTGCGTTATCCGGCCGGCACGCCTGCGTCGATGCGTCGGTGGCTATGGACGGGCGCCTGGCCGCGTACCGCTTCTCGGGAGAGCGGGTGATCGACCCCGACCGGTTCGTGTCCGTCTGAGGTTCAGCCACCGGCTGCGGTGCGCGCCTGATCGAGCATGGCCTCGAGCAGGCCGAGGCAAAACTCGAGGCCAAGGACCCAGCTGGCAGGAGCGGGTGCCCTCCGCGTCGGCACGCACATCGAGCGCGCTCCCGGTTGCGCGACGCGCCCGCCGCATCGCGTTCGGGGTTGGCGCGCCGCAACTCGGCGGGCAGCTCCGCGAGTTCGCAAGGATCGTTGGGACGAAGGCTGCGCATGGCGTCCGCGCGGTGGGTGTTGGATGGCCCCTTCCTCCGGACAATTGCGACGAACGCACCCCGATCATAATGCTCGCGGTGCGCGCCTCCAGAGCATGTCGTAGTCGTCGTGCGGCAAAAGTCCAGCGACGAAGACGCCCTCACCCTCATCGTGCTAGCGCTTGCGCAGCACGATCGGGCCGCCGATTGCTTTGTACAGCGGCTGGCCCGAGAGCCGGTCCGAACCGCTGAAGATGGGTGCTTCCGAATGCCGGCCCGGGCCTGCGCTGCGGCCGGGGTTGGGAGGTCGGGTGAGTGCGCGGCGGGGTGAAGTTGGGGGGCGGCGAGGAACGGGAGCATGTCGGCCTCCTTTCGCCGGCTTGCGAACGCGGTGCGGTGGATCGTTGGTTGCAGAACGCAACGTTGCGATCCGGGACGCCGCCATCGGCGCGCGTGTAGGAGTGCGAACCGCGTCAGTCATGGAGGTCCGGATGCTGCCGGTCTCGTCGCTCTGGCAACTGCCCATGGGGTTCGCCATCGGTCTCGTCAGCGCGCTGTTCCCCGGCTTGCTGCGGCCCGTCGTCGTCGTCAGGGTGCTGCTGCTGGCGATCGAGGGCGTGCTGCTCTACCGCGCCGGCGGCACCGCAGCGCTGGCGCCGGCGCTGGAGTGGCTGGTCAAGCTCGTCCGCAGCGCCACGTTGGCGGTGGTCGGCCTCGGCCTCGGCCTCGGCCGCTAGAGCGGCGAGATCGTAGGCGGCGGCTCCTGATTCGCCGCACCCTCGACATCGCATTTGTATGAAAGAAACCGCGCCCATGACCAACCTCGAGCAGAGCCGCGAGCTGCGCAGCATCGAGGCCGCGGCGCCCGCCGCGGCAACCGACACGATGCGCGAACTGCGGCGCGAGATCGCGACCACGCTGGCCGCGATCCCCTGGCCCGTGCGGCGCGACGTGGCGGGCCGGCTGCGCCCGGTCTTCGCCGAGAACGTCGAACAGCTCGCCCGCGGCAAGCTCGCGGTGGCGGCCGAGGCCGAAATCGCCCGCTTCGCGCTGACCCAGGCGGCCCAGCATCAGGTCGCGCTGGTGCAGCACCTGCGCAACCACAGCGTGATGCGCAAGCTCGTCACCATCACGCTGAGCGGGATGACCAGCGCCCTGTTCGAGATCGAAGGGCAGCATCTGCGCAACGTCGACGAGATCGCCGACGCCCAGCGCGACGAAACGCGGGCCCGCCTCGCCCAGGGCCGCATCGACGCGGCGATGGCGGAGCGCCGGCTCGCGCGGATCGACCGCGCGACGGAGCGGCTGGACGAGGTCGTGGCCGCGGAGATCGATCGCCTGATCGAATCGTTCCAAGCTCAGCTCCGCAGCGCCTTGGCCCAGGTTTCGCGCCCGTTCTGAACCGGCAAGGAGATGCCGCGATGATGCGCGGTTCGTGACCCGGCCCGAGCGCCCCGGGCACGCACTGCCCTCGGCCTGGACCCTGATTTTCGCCGTGGCGGCGCTCGGTCTCGCACTGGCGCAGACGCTCGATGCGCTGCTCACCGCCGCCGGGCTCGTGTTCCTCAGGCTCGCGCTGCCACTGCCGCTGCTCGGGCGCTGGGGCGTCGCGATCGGCTTCGCGCTGGTGCTGCAGGCGAGCGCGCTCGCCGCCGATCGCGGCATCGGCCGCGCCTATGCCAAGGCGATCGCGCAGGAAGACACGCTGGCCGCGGAAAGCATGGCCGGCCGGGATTCGAGCGGGCTTGCCGGTTGCGGGCCGCGCTGCAAGCGCGCGATCCACAACCGGCGACAGATCGAGGCACGATTCGGTACACTCGCCCTTCCGATCGGCGCACCGCCGGGCGACGGCGCTGCCGCCGCTTCCGCCGCCTTTGCGCGGCTCACCCGCCTGCTCGATGCCTTGCGTGCCAAGGCGGCGCCCTATCTCGCGATGTGCCGCATGCTGCGCTGGAGCTGCCAGGATCCCGCCGCCGGCATCCTCGCCGATCCCGCCTACCGGCGGCTGGCGCGCGCCATGGCAGGAGCACAGATGGCCGACCGGCAGAGCCTCGTGCTCGACCAGGTCGGTCGCGATCTCGCCACCCTCCGCAGCGGCGAGATCGGCGTGCGTGCGGCCTTCCTGGCGCTGTTCGTTCTGCTGCTGCCGCTATGCGAACTCTCGCTCGTCCTGTGGCTCCGCTTCGCGCTGGG
>Ga0335075_10010263_pt1 | contig 14232 bp, 21 predicted proteins | sample Lox_Sample_24_FD_206723 | JGI IMG/M metagenome (GOLD analysis project Ga0335075, IMG submission 206723) | Soil microbial communities from Loxahatchee National Wildlife Refuge, Florida, United States - Lox_Sample_2.4 | ecosystem: Environmental > Terrestrial > Soil > Wetlands | place: USA...
GAAATTTGATAGATGTGGGGAGTTGGTTGATTGGTTTGTGGAGAAGTACAACGAAAATATATAAAATGTACAATAAGATCCGTTTTTAAGAACTTACAAACCTCGGATTTATCAATGGACCAGGGACACCTCTGGTCGCCACTCCCACCGTGATCTGCCTCGCCGGCAATCACGGCTCCAACTATATCATCTCTCGTTGACGCACCTAATAATTACAATGACAGGAGAGACTGTAACGAAGTATGTGTTTGCATTTGCTCTAGCATGCGCTCTTGTCCATGGGTACTTGTCAGCGCCAAAGCCTGGTATGTTCGTGAAATTCACGCTTTTTGATCGGAAAATTTATTCTATCTTGGTCTTTCACACTTTTACCTGGGCAGTTCTGGAGGTTATGCGTTACAACGATGACAGAAATCCGTTATGTAGTGGGCCTATGCGACTGCTTAGAGTATGACTTCTATCCTGACAATGGCCGCATTGTACCTCCTAATTCTTCCAATCAGAACTTCAGTTCGCAAAGAACGAACTGTGGAAGATCAGCAAGACCTGCACGAGCAGGGAGTTTGAAGAGTGCAACAAGTCTCTTGATTGTTTGGGCCGATACTACTGTTTAAATGCCAGACAATTCGAATGTCTCAAGTTGCTTCCTCAGTGATTTCCTCTAGTTCCTCGTCGCTCCCAAGAGACTCTTGACACATCTGGCTACTATACCAAGGTAAAGAATTCATCTGGATTTTTATGCTCCTTATCAAGCGCTTCGCCGTACATGAGCCCGCCAACGTAGGCTTCTCCTATAAACATGTTGCTCTTACGTGTGTGATCCTCTTCTCTCGGCGTGCAGCCATTGTAGAAAATGCAGACCGCGTCTCCGGTCTCGTTTGCCGTGGGCCAAGGCTGACTCTCCTGCCTCATCGAAAGGGAGGGTCCATCTTAAAAGTAAAAGAAAATAACTATAGGAGCCTAAAATGGCGTGGGAGACTAGGGACTCGATATTACTCGAAAACTTAAAAAATTAGGCATCGACGTAAATGTATAGTGATTAGCACCTTCTATTTTACGCTGGCCCACTTCCAATATCGGTAGCTGTGTTAGGCTTATTCTGTCAGTCGATTTCAGAACTAGCTTAAGGACCACTGTTTGTAGCCGCCTTCGATTTCAGACTAAGTTTTAGTCAACCCACCTCTAATTCTGTACTTAGGCAATGTCGATGATTCTTTTGCGTGGCAGGCCAGGTTTTGCGTGTGGTTGAAGACCTTCAGCAGCTTGGAATCACTTGATAAAATGCATGGTAAATTTAAGCCCATTGAAGAAAAGAGCTTCAATCTGTATCCAGAGTCCTAGATTCGCTCAAAGGGAAGTATAGGCCGCTCGGTAGATTCTTCAAGTCCCCTGGATTGGTCTCATTATTCAATGATGCTTCCTGGTCGTAGTGTCGCGGCCAAGGACACCAAACGCTATTTAAAGCGTATTTCAAGCTACGGAACGGGACAAAGACCAGTTTAGCAGAAACGCGCAACTGTATATGCGTTCAATCGGAGATATCATGTGAAGCAAAGGAACTCAACGAAATTCAATCACAATGATTGGATCGTGACATTGAGATGGAATAGGATCGCGACAAGTACCCGAGATAGTAGTGTTGGTCTAAATGAGGAAAGTATGGAAACTGATACCAGAGACGCGCACGCTTTAACCCCACTTTTCATGCCTTAGGCTAAGTTAACGCGGTCGACGCGTCTCCGCAAATTGCCCATCACAAGGCTGATCTATTCTGAAAGACGATTGACCAGCTTCCTAAAGCATCATATCGAAAAAAATCCGATAATGCCTCGACTACCAAGAAAACGTCCTATTGTAAGCTTCCAAATCCTCCGTTCAAGCTCTGGTTTATATTCTTCAGGAAGGATCAGGGACTCCCTGCTGATTTTTGTTTGTAAAAGGCTACAGAGGAATCTGAAGAGGAAGAGGAACAATCAGAAGAAGAGCCACCTCGAGGCACCCAAAGACAGCGAGTTCAAGCGCCGGCAGATGATTCGGATGAGGATAGCGACATTGAAAATGGTGGAGGTATAGCCCAGGAAGACTTGGAGACACCCGGGGAGGAAAATGGGAAGAACCAGTTTGTTAAAAAGCTGGTGAGATATGCATTGGCATGTGAATATTCCAGGCTGCCCATAAGAAGAGAAGGGATCAAGGATAAAGGTTAGTGGTCAATTCTTTAGGAATAAATGCAATTGCTAATGATTTTATACAGTCTTCGGGAAACACAAGGTGCCTTTTAAGCAGGTCTTTGATGAAGCACAAGATCAACTTCGACAGAAATTTGGCATGGAGATGATCGAACTTCCCTCAAAAGAAAAGACGACTAAGAAGGCACGGATAGGTAGTACTTCACCTTGCCCCTCTCTGAGACGCTTTTTAATGGCATTGTATTATCAGCTGCGTCAAAGGTAACACAATTGGCATCTTCCAAAGCCTACATACTTACCAGCACACTTCCGCCAAAGTACCGCATCCCAGCCATTCTTCCGCCCTCTATCATTCCTGACGCGTCAACCGAAGCCGCCTACACAGCTCTTTACACCATGATTATTTCACTAATTTCCCTCTTTGGCGAAGATGGTAGGCTCTCAGACGCAAAACTCGATAACTACCTGAAACGAATGAATGCGGATGTCAACATGCCGATGGACAAAACAGAAGCTACACTCCAGAAGATGATCAAGCAGGGATATCTCGTTAAAATCAAGGAGAATAATAACGGCGATGAGATTGTAGACTGGATGGTTGGGCCAAGAGGCAAGGTTGAGGTAGGCAATAAAGGAGTGAAAGGCCTGGTCGAGGAAGTTTATGGCGAAGATGCGCCGGATGATCTCGCCGAGAGGATTAGAAGTAGTCTTGGACTGAAACGTGGTAGGGGAGAACAGGAAGAGGCAGCACCCGCAGAGATGATTGAGAATACTCAAGGAGCAAGTCGGCGGTCAAGGAGAAGTGGAAGGCGAGGGAACGAGGACAATGATTAACATGAAGATGTTTGCAAAAGCCTGATATATCGGTAGATGAGAATCCCAGCACGTGAACCATCAAATCTTGTGACCAGAAAAGCTTAACTCTCACCTGTCAGATGAGATGAAATCAAAAGCTGGGTTCTCCAGACTATTGCTACTATGCGAATGACACAGCGGAAAGAGAATAGAATTTGGAACAGAATACTGACGTCTCAACTGATTTGAATTCTGAGACGTGAATGGAGCCCTCAGCTTGGTAAGCCGGAGCGCACAGAAAGCACATATCTTGAGGCAGCAACCACTGCCTGTAATGCCACAGACTGCCCCAGCTCATTCAACACGCATATTCCTTCTGTCCGCTCAACTTAGCGTACTGAGACGATGTGCTTATCGCTTTCCCTCATGATATGGACTTGCTTCAGCGTTGACCCGTGGTGATCAGTCGCAACTTATTGCGTCACATGTGACTCTGAAATATCAATCCTGCACCTCCGGCGGTTTTCCAACAGGCTGTATCATTTTCTATGATCATGTTAGTCCCCATTATACTTGCAATGGCTTCATAGCCAAAACCATAGCATACCTCAATCATCATACTCCTAACCTTCTCCCTGCATTCGCCCATCCCAATCGCCATATAGCTCAAAAGAGGCGGATGACCAACATATGACGCATAACTGTCTCGCTGGATATTGCTCGTCCACTCGAACCTCGTGGTATCCGCATGCCCTGTACCAACATATCGAGCTTGGAGCTGCTCTAGCTGTTGCTGTGCTCTAAGCTTGTCCGCCTATGGGTAATGCCGTTAGTACAAAACCGCGTAATTACAATAGTCCTAACAAAGGCGGTGACTTGCCATGACTTTGGAATTATTTAGATTGAAATGCTTTTAAGCACAGATCAACTCTCACTCTGTACCAACACCATAAACGACGGCCACGACATTACTGTTCGATCAAGAACCGAACCGAGTAGTGGGCTTTACCTAGTTGCCACGTGATTGCTTACTCATTTCTACAAGGTCTCGGATACTCCCGTTCTGCGCTTTGCCGTATACGTTAGCAATGCCAGGCGGTCAAGTAAAACTGCCCTTCACAACAGCAGGTCCCGTAGAGACAGGCTGGGATAGAAATAGTTGGTACCGCGCATATAACGCTGCCAACTCCCGGATACGGGCCCAAGAGAACCAAAAAGGTGCCGTCGCCGCCAGAGCTTCTGGTAGGACTCGAGAAGAGGCTAAGGCCCTGAAATCGGTCTACCTCAACGCGCCCAGTAAGCCACGAAGCTCTCTTCCACTTCTAACTGATCACTGACTGGAAACTTGTCGCGATCCAGGAAAACGTCGCAATTCGTCTGCTCTGATCTATTCCCACAAGAAAAGCAGTGAGTTCCTCTGAAATTCGATTTCTCTGATCTTTCGAACATCATAATAACTATCAACAGAGCGGATTTCAAACGCATCCAAATCATCCCTCTTGAGCGCCCCTGCTTCATTAGCAGAAGAAAGCCTAGTCGAGTCAGCTAGCACTCGAGGTAAGCTATTTGCACGTCCTTCCTTGTTCCGAGATATGCTTGATCTTTCCGTTGACTCTCTGCTAGATCTACCCGAAAGAGTAAAAATCGCCGTAAAGGGATTGCTCGCGCTTCCGCATGAATTTCTCCTACCTGCCACTATTGCAGAACAAACTCGAGCTAGAAACTCAGTTGATACTTGGCTGAACACGCTGCCGTCTCCTCCTGCAACTAGTGGCCTACACATTCTTGCGGATACCGCTCTCGCGCCACTTAACATCCCTCTCTCTATTCCCGGTAGCATTCAGCCAGAAGTCAAGTGTCCGTCTCCCAGCTCAGACGGCACACTTTTGGACACTGATAACGTCACGGCTGAGCAGCAATAAGTGTCGGGCGTAGCTCTCGGCGCAATGGCTATCACGATGGCTATCACTCTCGCCTTGACCTATCCACTCACGCCGGCGCAGGCTGCGCAAGTCGTGGCGATCCATGAGGAAGACACTACCAAACTCGACGAGGATCTCGAATCCATCCGCAATCTCTGCGCAGAGAAATGCCAATCCAGTACCAAAGAATGTGCCGAACACTCGAAGGAAGTTAGACGTTTATGGCGGAACTACTATACCAATTTCCGCTCTGGCTCATGGGCCTCGTACCGGCCTCCAGATTATGTTGCTGAGATGAAGAGGCTATTTGATTCCAAGGTTGATATCCATACAATTCATGCTCGCGCCGCTAGGGAAAAGAGGTTGCATGACAAAGATGCACTTTGCACTGTTCGATTCAATGACGACCCTATAGTCAAGAAGTATAAGCAGGAAGCAGCTGATATGTATGACGAAAGTGTCCCTGATACAGATATTCGCGAATTTATTCGCGGGCAGGAGCTGAAGGTGGTGGAACAGCGTTCTTCGAAGCAGCTCGATTATGACTCCAGACTGGCTTCCTGTAAGAATGAAGAGGAAAGGCGCGTTATTTACCAGGAAGATGCATGTACTCCATTGGATGGTGATACTCCTGCAATGACCAAGCTTCGACTCAAATGGCAGGGCTTGTATGAGAGCGACATGCTTTATCCAGATATCTTCGCCACTATACAAAAGGATATCACCGATCACGTAAGGATTGAGCGAGAACTTAAGGATAAGCTTGATGGATTCCAGAGAGCTAAAGCAGGCCATGATAAGGCCGCGATCGCTAAAGAGGCGAAGAAGACTGCTAAGGAGACTAATGCTAGGATCCACATGTTGTCAAGATATACTTTTTACTGCACTAATGAAGGTTGTCAGAATCTTTCCGTTCCAATCTCTCAGGACGAAGGGAACCTCGAGTGCGGCATCTGCAATCATTTGGCTCACAGCGGCATACCTCGGGATCGTTCTTATTTCTGTTCCGAAGAATGCATGGAACGGGATGGTGTAAGTTCTCTAATATTTCTCATCGAGATCACCTAACTAACAATACAACAGCGCTCTCATATCCTCAAGGCACATAACTGCGCTGCTGCTGCCGCGTGCACGACGGGCGTCTTCAACCGTAGCATTTGCGAGAAATACTGCGGCGTGTGTATCGACTGTTGGAAATTCTTCGGTGTTGAGAGCTACTTCTGTTCTAATGAGTGCTGGACTAAGAACTGGGTATACTCTCCTATCCCCTAGTTCTTATTTCACCAGCTAACATGATCACTCCAGACCGACCACCGTAATCAGCGCCATGTTCAGCTGCGCGCCGATCTCACAGAGAAGCTGGAGAACAGCAGAGACTTCTTCGACGAGTGGAAGACCAAAATGCATCTGACTGAAGAAGAAGTCCGAAGGGCTTTGACAGGCGTCTCTTTCGCTACCTCTCCGCAGTGATTTCACAGCTCTGCGTCTACTAACTCAGTTCAGCTCAATCAACTCATCGTCATGCAACACGAAAAGGTGCTTGGAAATCGGCGTTGGTTGTTAAATTACTTGATGTTTATATTACGATTCCAATGGACCAGAGGCGTTAACATCTGATAGGATGGCATTTGTCTTCAAGGCGTTCGATACCATGATGGCTTGCCTATGCCGCATGAAATGCATAAGACATGGCGTTACAATGTACGATATCCTAGGTAGAAGGTTTGATTCATATCACATCTCGCGATGGCATGATCAAGAAAGATACTAAAACTTCACGAGAGCAGTATGGTAGTCGGGCTACTAGAATAGAGACGAGTTCTCCCTCATCTCATCTGAAGTCACCTTCAATGATTCATTGTCACACTGAATTTGTTCATTGATAACTACGGACTAGAATCAACCCCCCCATTCCTCATCACCCTCATTCCCAACCCACTCCCTCAACACCTCTTCCTTAACTTCTCCCTTAACTCTCCTCCTCCCCTCCAACACCTCCGCCCCCTTCACCAGCCCATAAGTCCCCACACTCAACACCTCATTCAGCGCTGGAGCAGCAACCAAAGCAGCAACCTCCGCAGCTAGTTTCCACATGCTTTTTCTACAAAGCATACTCGCCCCGCGCGGATCGAACTGCTTCCTCCCCTGCAGCACTCCACCAATGAGACTCTCCTCGCCATACGGGGTCCACGCTGCAGCGAGGTTACTTGGGGCGAGCATCCCCTGGCCTACCCCGCGGCGCGAGAACCGGAACTCCCTACCAGTGGTCTTTATAATGAAAGGATGGAATCTGTACCCTGTATCCCATGTGCGATCTTTGAGGGGCGCCATGCGTCCTGAAGGACTGAAGGCGCGCTCGCAGCCCGGAGGAGAGTACTGCGATTCGGGCAGGGTGAGGGAGCAGAGGTAGGCGTTTTCAGGGGAGATGAGGAGGGAAACGGGGCTGCAGAGCAGCGAGGTCACTTGTTTGAGGGAGAGCTTGTCGGAGCAGGATTTGGAGAGCGTGGGTGGCGCATCGGGGCGGGAGGGCTTGCGGCGTACGACTCCCAGTTGAGAAAAGTGGCCGCGACCGAGGAGGACAGTTGCTGGAGTTGGAGAAGGAGATGGGGATGGGGATGGGGAGTGGGATGGTAGGAGGTCTGTTGGTGGAGATGGGAGAGGAAGGGCCCAGGGGGTGGGGTCGTCTTGGGCGGCGATCGTGAGTTCCATGCTTGCGTCGCCGCCTGGGAGGATGAGTTTAATGGATATTTGGTTGTGGATTTGAAAGGTGCCTACGTACAGGGTGCTTCAGAGCAGTACATGTGGAGAGAGAGATCTTCGTTGAGAGTGAAGGGTTGGAAATGGGAGTCTGTCATTTCCGATTGGGTCCTTCGACGGAGGTAGTCAGACCTCTGCTCCTGAGATAGTGCGAGAGCTTGGCATTCTTTAAGCAAGAACTGGTTGAATGATCTTATTGCTACTATTTCTGCGTGCCAATCGTGGAGTACTACGCCTCGTGCTTGGCTGATTTTATTTTGAGATATGCATTTCATGCCCGTGCTGCAAATCAGGTAAGCTGTTGATCACAAACCAAGAGCAGATCGCTATACCCAAGAGCAATGCATTTAAGATTATTTCTCCCTTGATATATGTCCCAGATCAGTCATGAGTTATCATTTCAGGGGTCAATCAGGGATTGCCACCTTGGGCAACAACGCCACTCAAAGGAACCCATTCTTGCAGACCATCGCCTCTGGCTTGAGGCTTCCGCTTTTGAGGTAAAGCATCAAATTGACTCTGCACCGCTTCAGCTATCTCGTCTCCAGAGACTTCCATGTACGCGTATGTAACTTGAAGTGGCTGGATCGGGATGATGTCAAGCGAGATCCCCTCCAATTCAAAGCTGTCCCTTTAAAGAACGAACTACCACCACGTCTGGAAAGGAGTTTGTCTAGCACGGCAGCCTAAGGGCTGCGCTTGCCTTGAAGTCTGAATATGAACGCATTAAGTACATCCTCTCATCCTTACATCAATGGCGGAAGTACTAACGAAGTTGCTACCGTTTGTAGTATCTAAGGCTCGCAGAGTTAGTATCTCTGTCCAATGCGCCGGAACACCGCAATAATTAATGCTGACTTTCAACACAGCTGAAGTTCGAACTGCATCTTAAAGTCAGTCTTATCTACCATATTTTCCTATGCCGAAGCTGATCAGTCCAGATAATCGACCTCAACAACGTCCCCCTCGTTTCCGGCAATTCTTTCGTAAAATGGCACCTCCCCTCCTCCACTGCCGCCGAGCACCGCGGGCGCACAGGCAAATCCCCAATCAAAGAGCATAAAGCCACCTGGGACTACGAAAAGGTCATTCCGGTTCGGTTGACCATGGATCGACAAAGCATGCTACAGGAATGCAATATCGAATTCGAAGTCATTCAGGATTACAATTCTGGTGCTCGGGGAGAGAAGATAACCCTTGGGTATGTCACTTTGAATCTCGCTGAATATGTCGAAATTTCAGATCAAGATGGCGAGGACGGTATTACAAGGAGGTACTTAATGCAGGAGAGTAAGATCAATAGTACGATGAAGATAGGAATTAGCATGAAGCAGCTGGATGGCGAAAGGAACTTCATTGCGCCGCCATTGAAGACAGCGCTTGTATTTGGCGGCATCGCAGGCATCATGGATTTTGAACAAGCTGAAGATGACCTAGGTCGTAGGTCTTCCCTTCTCTATCACGATCATGTGGATACGAATGCTAAACAGATTATATGCAGATATGCCTGCATTAAACCGGTCCCGCGAAGCGGGAGAACTACAAGACGTGTACCGCCGCGCTCTCGCCGCTTCATGGGGTGCACAACCAGGAGAGCTCCTCGCAGACCAATGTATCGAGGACATATTCTCCGGTGGCGACGGCTGGGGCTCCAATCATGTCCAAGATAAAGTGCCCACACCACGGCAGCATGCAAGACCAGGGGTACAAAGTGATGAAGACTATTACAAACATTTATATCGACATAGGCCGCACCATCACCACAATAGAAGTCGGTCTTCAAGCAGCTCCAGGTCCATGTCAACGATCACGGGAAAAAGCATGGGCCCCACAATTGGGAATTATACAAAGAGTGAAGAACGCCCGGGGCACGCGAGGGTTAATAGCAGGAGTAGTATTGATAGTCAACCGCATGGCTCATCTTCCGACAGCTCGGAACACGGGAGGTTTGGATATAAGCATGCGCAGGAACTAGATGAGTTCACGATAAGGGAAGACCTCATGGCCTGGAGGTTACCAGGAACAAAAGGATAGACATATCCAAAAGTGTTCGGGCTGGCGCTGCGAATTGGAGAATTATAGTTTTCGTAAAGTACATATCAGAGCAACTGCGCGAGCAATATACAACGACCTTTCATACCCATGCTCCGTCCCAAACGCCTCGCTGATGCCAGAAATCTTCCCTGCTTTCCACAAACAATAACAATCCTAATTCTCCCTCCACCGATGTCCACAGGTCATACACTAGAAAATCAGTCAGCAAATCCCCTCATCTCTATAGTTCTAGGCACTCCATCCCTCCCCCACTTTTCCATCACAGGTACTACGCTCACCTTATAAAAACTCGTCATCGGCTCATCCGCACTCCGAATCTGCACCTGAAAATACGCCGCCTCCTCCCCCTCACATCCTTCCTTCGGACACTGCACGCCCTGCTGCTTCTGCGCGTTGTCCCATGCGCCGGGGCCCCCGAATACGTCTTCGCGCTCGGCTCTGGTGAAGGTTTTGCGTTCGAAATATCGCTTGGTCAGGAGGAATTGGTAGGGGCAGGTGAGGCATTCGAGGCGGTTGACGGGGTTGCCGCCCTCGGCCGGGGCTTGGGAGACTGTGAGGACGTTGCTACAGGAGGGGCAGACTGTGTTGTGGGTGTGGGGGTTAGTTTTGGGGCTTGTGGAGAAGGGAAGATATGAAAGAGGGGAGGGTGGGAGGTGTGATTCAGGACACCTACAGAGGAGCATCCTGGTTGCGAAGTTCCTGGAATTGTATCTATCTTGCTTGGCTGTACAGATATCTTTATTGTTTTCTGTTTCCAAATCGGTCCCGCCGGGGTGAGGTTAATCCGCTCCGGTACTAGCCAGGGGCTGAAGCATTCGTGGTCCTCAGAAGCCGCGCCTGTGTAAGTGCTGTGATTTCTAAGATTAGTACCGCGCATTTCCAAGTCGAGAGCTTCTCTCCCTAGAATAGACAGAGGGGCTTACCTGGATCTTATACATAAGCCTAGATTTCCGCTCTAAGATCTTTCCGGTGGACCCAAGTTGAACTTTCTTGAATACTTGTCTCAGCACACGCGAACCCTCTGGACGCTCTTGACCGTTTTTCTCTAATAGGGGATTTTGCGCATAAAATATGACGGATCTAAGGTATCACCCTGAGCAGGATAAAGAGCACGAGGTACGAATTTATTACGGAATTTGCCCTTATTGGGAACTATCTTTTCCTCACCTCTGTCATTCAGTCCCTAAGCCTGCTTTCTGGAAATTGCTGTTTCCTTTATAGAGATTTGATGTGTCTAACACATCCCATAGGGCGCTTCACCGTCGGAAGTCGTTATCGAAGCATGTCGAAGAAACAACACAGAGCTGCTCGAGGAGGTCATCAGCAAATGCCCGAACCCAGAGGCAGTAGCAAAATTGTTGAACGAGGCGCAGACGGTACTGGGCAACTACGCATATCACGAAGCTGCTAGCAGAGGAAATTGTACGAATCAATCTCTTTCCCTCTACGTTCTTCTATGATATCCGGTTGATTCCAATGCGACTCGTGCTAACATGATAACTCAACAGACGATATCATCGATATGCTTTTAGATCAGGAAGGCTTCGAATGCGATCCTATCAACAAACGAGAAGGCGATACACCACTTCACAGCGCGGTCCGGTGGGCCAATGAGGTATCTGAAGACCAAAAGGAGTTTGCTTCAAGCCTGATAGAAATGATGTTGGAGGCTGGCAGTGATCCTAGGTTTGTTATTTTTATTCCTCATCAATATATGAATGCATCCCCTCCGTCTGAGAGATGCTATGGAAGTCAGAACGAGACTGACTCTTCTTGGCTATACAGAATACGCAACAAGGCTAAATTAAAGCCTCTCGACCTCGTCGATCCGAGAAATTCGAGCCTGCGGAATTTAATGCAAGAGTCGGAATACGTCCTTCAAAACCAAGGGGACTTCATTGATGCAGATGCTGAAGAGGATGAAGGACCGACTGGAAGCAATTCTGATAGTGACTTCGAGGCGGAAGAAGTTAACGGTAGACGGAGGAAATAGGACAATTTGAAAATGCTGTGCATTGAAAATTATCTAGGCATGATAGAGAACTATATATCTTGGAGTGCGAGGCTGGATGGGAGCGTCTCTGGTAATACAGGGCTGCATAGCGTGGATGGAGCCTTCTTAATATTACATTTATGCTTTTATCAAGGCGTCCAAGGGACTTCATATATTATGTATGCGCACAAAATAGAGAGAGAACATGACCTGCTGTAGTATCTTGCCAAAGTCACGTGGGAAGGGGGGAGCAGCCTATCAAATCGGCAGGAATTTCCTCCCGGATTATTTTAGCAATTCAGCCTTTGGTGGCCGGCGGCGAGGACCTGCGTCATATCGCAAGCCACTTCCTTTCCGCATTCAGCTTTGGATCAGCAGCAACCAACCAACAGCAGTGGCCGACAGCAATGGCCAAACCTGCCACTTCACCCTTTCCTCCCTCCTTTTGTTGACATCTCTATCTGTATATGTATCCTGTCGTTATGCATACGTTTCCTCTCTGTCTGATCATCCACTTTACTACCCTCCTCAGAAAAGGAAGAAAAAAAAACAACATCTATTTTGTTCGCCATTATTGTTCTTATCCCCCTGCTTTATCGCTTGCATGCTCTATCGGTATCTCGCCGAAGATCCTTGTCGACCAAGTTTATACAAATTGTCTTGTCCAGGGATCAACGCGCTGTGTTTGCGTCACCCTTGCGCCTCCCCTCAATTCTGGAGATGCTGGTCGTCTCCAGTTTGCAACAGCAATCTGTCGCTCGTTCAATTGGATAAATCTGGTTAAAACCCAACAGGTTTTGCGAACCTGGCGGGGCATACGCAGCCTTGTCCTGACGGATTAGAGGCGCAGCTTATCTATCGCTGCCTTTCAGCTGTCCTGTCTCAGATCGCCCCTCCATTGCCTGTCGCTACTTCCGCTATTATATATCGTAGACTCTCACGGCTTTCACATTCGTTGCACTTAATATCAATCGCGATGACCTATACACGAAAATCGCCTTTGCGGAGAAGGCTGTCCCTCTTTACTATCGCTCTCCTAACAACAGCTGTTGCAGCCTCGCACGACATCCTCCGCAAATCACCCACTCAAATATTTCCCCGGATAGTATCGCCTCGAACAACAAATAGTATCCCTTTAAAGATCACTAACAATTGTCCTGACACCATCTGGCCTGCACTCGCCTCTCAAGCAGGAACTGGTCCGGGCACAGGAGGCTTCCAATTGACGCCAGGCACTTCTCAGAGTCTTTGGGTTAGTTCAGATTGGCAAGGCCGTGTATGGGGCCGTACGAATTGCAGTTTCAATGCCAATGGCTCAGGGCCGAGTAATTCGAATGGTAATAATGGTGGACAAGCCTGTGAAACAGGCGACTGTAACGGCGTCCTAAATTGTGTTGTAACTGTATGTTACCCCTCCATTTCCCTTCTAAACACCAAATTAATGAGTATAAAATAACTGACAAGAACCAGGGCGACCCTCCTGTATCACTTGCCGAATTCTTTCTCTCTGGTGGCTCCAATGGCAAGCAAACGTACTACGACATCTCTCTTGTAGATGGCTATAACCTTCCTCTCAGCATAACCTTTATGCCGGGCAACAACTCTGCCCTTCAAGAGATTCCTCCAAATCTCACCAATTGTGCTTGTATCGCTACCACTGGCATGTTATCCGGCTCTTCTACAAGTACGAATTCCACCTATCCACTTCCATACGACACACAGACTACCAATGCAGATCTCGAAGGTTGGTGTCCTTGGGATCTGCAATTGAACCCACCACCAAAACCTGGCGATGGGGTCTATCCTTACCCAGATGATGATATCCAGCGCCCAGTATTCGATCCCTGTCTCTCCGCCTGTGCTAAGACGAATGCCCCGTCGGATTGTTGCACTGGCTCGTACGATAACCCTAGCGTGTGCCAGCCCTCGCTGTACTCGACACAGGCTAAAAGTGTCTGTCCCGATGCCTATAGCTATGCATTTGATGACAAAACATCAACATTTGTCATTCCCAGTGGTGGAGGGTTCGAGGTGACTTTCTGTCCCGAAGGGCGCAGCACCAACATCCTGAAAACATTCGCGACGCAGCTCGCTGAGCTGGCAAGTACGGGGAAAGTTACTGCCCAGATTCTGAGTGACGCCCAGAATACTACTATCATTCAAGAGGGTAGAGCTGTTATGGGAGGCGGGAGAGAGAAGGTTGGAAGCTTAGGAGCTTTGGTTGTCGTGTTGGCTTGGGTATGCTTGTGGTGACGCTCGCACAGTTGTTTATATCACCGCATTACATGGATTGGAGCTCCGCAGACAGGCTCATATACCGTGGTCTGTCTGGATAAAATATGAAGAACAGTTACGTCATTGTGTCTTTGGAGGCATATCATATGAGGTCATGGTTATGGAAACGAGGATTGGATTTCCTTTTGGGCGTTTGTATTCATTACCGGGCATTGAGTTATCAGGTTGCACCTCATTGCATTGCATTCGATACCCCCTATTGTAACTCTTTTTTTTTTTTTTTTTT
>Ga0335075_10010264_pt1 | contig 14231 bp, 14 predicted proteins | sample Lox_Sample_24_FD_206723 | JGI IMG/M metagenome (GOLD analysis project Ga0335075, IMG submission 206723) | Soil microbial communities from Loxahatchee National Wildlife Refuge, Florida, United States - Lox_Sample_2.4 | ecosystem: Environmental > Terrestrial > Soil > Wetlands | place: USA...
GGCCGAACTGAGCGTAGAGCGGACGGTCGAGCCCGAACTCGTGACGGATCGCGGCGATCTGCGCCGGCGTCGCGTTATCGCCGGCCAGCGCCGTCGCGGGGTCAGCCGGCACCGTGCGGATCAGCACGAAGGTAATGACCAGCAGGCCGAGGAGAGTCGGAACAGCAAGCGCCAGTCGGCGCGCGATGAAGGCGATCATCAGCGCACCCGGCACCGCTGTCGGCCGCCCCACCCCGATCTTGCCGAGCGCGCGCCCATCACGCGGCCAGGTGGATCCACCGCACCTCGGTGCCGCTTCCGACCGGGCAGAAGCGGAACCCTGCCACGCGGTTGTTGACCCCGCGCAGGTCGACGGTGTTGTAGATCCAGATATCGGGGCTGTCGGCAACAATGAGGCGGATCGCCGCCTCATAGAGCGGCGCGCGGGCCTCCTGCCCGACCGTGGCACGGGCCTGGCGCAACAGCTCATCCACTTTCGGATTCTTGTACCAGCTCGACGCCTTCCAGGTGCCGCCGAACTGGCTGTCATACATCTGGCCGGCCCAGTTCTCGGGATCGACGAAATAGGTGCTGACCCAATGCACCCACATATCCGGCGTCGTCTCGGGATGCGCGGTGTTGGTGGTGAGATTGGCCCAGGTGTCGTTGACGATCTTGAGAGTGATGCCGAGCGGCGCGAGCGTGCTCTGATAGAGCTGCGCCGCCTGAGTGGTCTGATCCAGCGCCTCCTGGATGTGGATCTGGATGGGCCGGTGCAACGGCGCGCCTTCCTGGCGCGCGCGCTCGAAATACATCTTCGCCTTTGCCGGATCATACTCGTAGCCGGCGACATCCTTCGGAAATCCCCAGAGCGTGTTGGGCATCGGCGTCGGGTCGCGCACCGCATAGCCCTTGAGGATGTCGGTGATGAAGCCGTGATAATCGAAGGCGTGCGCGAAGCCCTTGCGGGCGTTGATGTTGTCGAAGGGCGGCTTGGAATTGTTCATGCGGATGAGGAAGGTCCGCATGTCCTCATCCTTCTGCACATGCGCGATCTTGCTGGCGGCGACTTGCGTGACGTCATCGACCGGCAGGTAGCTGTCGGTCCAGTCGAGGCTGCCCTGCAAAAGCGCGAGCAGGCGCGTCGAGGTTTCCTTGGTGGGGCGATAGGCGACGCCGTCCAGCGGGCGCGGATTGTCTTTCCAGCCCATGAAGTGCCGGTCGAAGCGCGCGAGATCGACATGCTGGAGCGGCATATAGGTCTCTGGCTTCAGAACATAGGCGCCCGATCCCGCTTCGTTCGAGGCCAGCCAGGCGGCACCCCAGTCGTTGTCCTTCTCGTGCTGGCGCAGGACGCGCGGATTGACGATGCTGACCAGCGGCATGGCCGCGAGGAACGGCGCATAGGGATGCGCGAGTTGAAAGCGCACCGTCAGCGGGCCGGTCGCCGTGACGCCGTCGGGCTTCAGCACCGGCAGGAATGCGCCGGCGGGCGCTTTGCCGAGGGCCAGCACGCGGCGGAAGCTGTAGACGACATCCTCGGCCGTGATCGGGCTGCCATCATGGAAGAGGGAGCCCGGGCGCAGCGCGAATTCCCAGCTCATTCCGTCCGGCGCGGGCGTATGGCCGGCGGCGAGCCAGGGCTGCAGCTCGGGTGGGTTGCCCTCATAGCGGTAGAGCGTGTCGTAGGTGTTGACCGCGTAGCCCTGCATCGGCACGTCGAAGATCTGATGCGGATCAAGATTCTGCGGCAGGTTGTCGCCGCTCACCAGCACATCGGGCTCGGCCGCCCGCGCCCGGACGGCCAGGGTGAGCAGCGCCCCCAATGTCAGGGCGCCGGCTTCTCGTCTCGTGATCTCCATCCGCCTCTCCTTTGAGCGGCTCAGACCGCTCGTTGCAATGCTGCCGCGGGCGTGCGCGAGCGGAGACCCAACGCGATGGCGGCCTCGGCCGTCTTGAGCGCCGCGACGACCGGATTGACCACCGGGCAGCCGAGCAGCGTCTGAAGCGCCGCCGCCAGCCCCGGCAAGAACGCCATGCTCATACAGCCGAGCACGAGGATGTCGGCGCCATCCTCATCGATGCAGCGCCGCCCGGCGGCGACGATGCGGTCGCGCGCCGCCGCGTCCTGCCGCGCGAGATCCATGACCGTGCAGCCGACGCCGCGCACCGAGGCGAAGAGCGCGTCGAGTCCGAGCGCGCGCAAACGGGCGCGGACCCGGCCTGTCTCGCGGCCCGAGGGCGCGAGGATGGAAAAGCGGCTGCCGAACTGAGCGGCGAGATGCATCGCCGCGGCTCCAGGCCCGATCACGGGAAGGGCCGCGATTGCGGACAAGGCATCGAGGCCGGGATCGCTGAAGCAGCCGATGATGACGGCGTCGTACCCGTCCCTCCCCCAGCCCGGCGCGCGCTGCAGCAGCTCCGGGACGACCAGCGCCGCGCCCGCCGGTCCCTCGATCGCCGGCGGGCCGTCATCGAGCGGCACCACCTCGACCCGGCAGCCGGGCGCCGCGGCTCCGGCGAGGAACTCCCGCCGGCGCTCGATCTCCGCGCGCCCCAAGGTCAGATGCATCGGGCTGGTGAGTTGGTAGAGGACGCGCATCGACACCTCTCTAGGCGATGTCGCCGAGCGTGTGCTCGATCAGGAGCCGGCAATCGGTCAACCCGTCGGTGACGCGATTGCGCTCGCGGACGAGCTTCGTCTCGAGCATCCAGCGCTGCTCGCCCTCGGGCAGCTTGGCGAGCGCTTGAAGCTCATAGAGCGACGGGATCATCGAGGTCTGCGGCGTGAAGCCGTAGGGGTCATGGCCGTAAGACCCCTTGGCCGTGCTGGCGAGCGGCACCAGCGTGTGCGAGAGGCGCTTGAAGCAAGCATTGAGCGCCGCGGCCGGCGCTTCGTCATTGGTCTCGTTGCGGGCATAGCGAGTGCGCCAGGTGCCGGCCGCCTCGTCGAGGCGCGTGGCGGCGGCGCGGAACGCATTGGCCGCGGCGATCGCGCCGGCAAGGCCGATCGGGTCGCCGAGCTTGCGGAAGCCCTCCAGACGCTCGATGAACTGGTCGGCCACGGTAACGAACTCGAAGGGCAGCACCGGCGCGGTGCAGAGCTCCCAGAGATAGGCGGCATAGACGCGGATATGCTCGGCCATGTAGCGCCAATCGAGCTTGTCGAGCGTGTTCTCGACCGAATGATGCCACCAGCCCAGCGTCGCATTGGCGCTCGCCGCGAGTTCGGCCGGGGTGAAGCCGCCCTGGGCGGCGAGCATCGGAATGCCGAGGCCGAAGAAGGAGGAATCGCCGACCTTGACGGCGCGGTGCCAGGCAATGGTGCGGCCCTTCAAGAGACGCTGCTCCACGCTCTGGTGAAAGCGGCGCAGCTCGCTGTTCGAATGCGCGAACCAGCCCGAGGTGCCGGCGCAGGCGGGCTGGTCGATCTGCAGATACGCGACGGCGTGCTCGCGCAGACGGTCCCAGTTGCGGTCGGCGAACCAGGACGAGCCGATCATGGTGCCGGTCTCATGTCCGGTCCAGAAGCCGCAGACCAGCCCGCGGCGGAGCTCGCTGCGGCGCGCGCTGAAGACGCGGGCAAGCTCGAGGATGCAGGAATTGCCCGCCGCATTGTCGGTGGCCTGCGGCCCGAACCAGGAATCCTGATGGCCGCCGACGAGGACGAAATCCTCGCTTCGCGGCGCGGCGATTTCGCCCACGGTGATCTGGACCGGCCACCAGCCATTCTCGACATTGGCGCGCAGCCAGATGCGCACCGGCCCGGCTTTCAGCATCTGCCGGAGCTGGAGGCCGGCGGTGCGGGCGATGCCGATGCAGGGCAGCGTCGCCATCTCGGTCTTGTAGTTGTCGGGCGTCGGATTGCCCCAGACCGGCTTGACGGAGCCGAAGGGAACGGCGGCGTTGCCGTCATGGCCCCAATTCATCATGACGCAGCCGACCGCGCCCATGAGAGCGGAGATGCGCTGCTTCTCGTGCCGCGCCGGGCTGTAGGAGAGCTCCGAGAGCGTCATCTTGCCGGTGGCGTCGCGGCCCTCGTATTCGCCGAAGGCGCCGGTCGCGACGTCCATCAGCTCACCGGCGAGACCGTCCGGCAGTGTCGGCACGCTGTGGCCGAGCGTATTCGCTTCGATCGCGAATTCGCGCGGAGCGAGGACGCGCAGCTCCGCTCTGTCCGGAAAGCTCACCAGGCCGGGCATCTCGTGAATGCGCGCCTCGACGCCGGCGCGCTGCAGCGCTTGGGCGCTGTATTCCGCCATGCGCTTGCCATTGGCAGAGCCGGCCAGCCGCGTCGGGATCTCGGTGGTGATGTGTTCGGCATGAGCGCGGATATTGTCGACGGAAACCGCGGCCAGGATCTCGGCTTCGGACATGGTGCTCATCGGCTCCTGAGGTGAGAGGGGCGCTTGGCCGAACGGCCGCATGGCGATTTCATAGAGTGAAACCCTTCGGCAAAAAGCAAACCACGCTCCCTGGACTTTCCGCAAGCGTTGAATGATTATTTCACTGAGTGAAACTCGCCGAACCGAGCGAAGCAGGTGAGGAAAGACGGGAGAAGCAGGATTTGGATTACACCATTCGGGTGCTCGATCAGGCGGTGACGGTGTTGCAGACGCTGGCCCGGCATTCGAGCAGCACCATCACCGAGATCGCGGCGGAGACCGGCTACACGAAGAGCCTCGTCTTCCGCATTCTCTTCACGCTCGAGAAAAAGCGCCTCGTCATCAAGGACCGCTCGAGCCGGACCTATCGGCTCGGGCATCGGCCGCTCGCTCTTGCCGGAAAGGCGCGCGAGCAAGGCATGCTTCTCCAGGTCGCCGACCCGCTTCTCGACGAGTTGGCGCGACAAGGCGAGGAGACCGTCAGCCTCGTCGTGCGCGATGGGCTGAACGCGATCTACCTCTCGGTGCGCGACTCTCCCCTGCCCGTCCGCCTCTTCGCCCGGACCGGCCGGCGCGGCCCGCTGCATGCGGGCGCCGGACCCAAGGTACTGCTCGCCTTCGCGCCGCCGGAGGTCCGCGAGGCGGTGCTGCGCGCGCCGCTGCCGAGATATACGCCGGCGACGATCACCGACCCCAAGACGCTCGCCGCGGTGATCGAGCATGTGCGCCGGACCGGCCTCAGCGAAAATTACAGCGATCTCGACAATCACGCCTTCGGTTTCGCCGCACCGATCTGGGATCGCACGGGCAGCGCGACAGCCGCGCTCAGCGTCGCCGGCGCGCTCTCGCGCCTCACCCCGGACCGGGCCGAGTTGCTGAAGCAGCGCGTCGTCGATTACGCGCACAGCATCTCGAATGCGCTCGGCTGGACGGGGTGACCATGGCGGCGACCCATGAGAACAGTCCCTCTCCCGCATATGCGGGAGAGGCAGAGACCCATGGCGCAGCAATGGGAGGGTGAGGGGCCGGGCCCCGTCCGGGATTCTGCGTATTGCAGCCGCGCCGGCGCGGGCTATGCTGCCCTGCCGCTCTGCGGGGATAGAGGACACCGATGGACTACGAGACCTTCTTCAAGACCCGGCTCGACGGGTTGCGCGCCGAGGGGCGCTATCGCGTTTTCGCCGATTTGGAGCGCCGCGCCGGCGCGTTCCCGCGCGCCTTCAACCACGACCTCGGCGAAGAGGTCACAGTCTGGTGCTCCAACGACTATCTCGGCATGGGTCAGCACCCCGCGGTGCTGGCGGCGATGCATGAGGCGATCGACCGCACCGGCGCCGGCGCCGGCGGCACCCGCAACATCTCCGGCACGACGCATTACCACGTCGTGCTCGAGCGCGAGCTGGCGGCCCTCCATGGCAAGGAGGCGGCGCTCGCCTTCACCTCGGGCTATGTCGCCAATGAGACGGCGCTCTCGACCCTGGCGCGCGAGATCCCGCGCTGCATCGTCTTCTCCGACGCGCTGAACCACGCCTCGATGATCCAGGGCATCCGCCACAGCGGCGCGGAGAAGCATGTCTTCGCCCATAACGATCCGGCCGATCTCGAGCGCCGCTTGCGAACCGCCGATCCGAGCCGGCCGAAGCTCGTTGCCTTCGAGAGCGTCTATTCCATGGATGGCGACATTGCGCCGATCGCCGAGCTTTGCGACGTCGCCGAGCGCCATGGCGCCATGACCTATCTCGACGAGGTGCATGCGGTCGGGCTCTATGGCAGAACCGGCGGCGGCATCGCCGAGCGTGACGGAATCGCCCACCGCCTCACCGTGATCCAGGGCACCTTGGCCAAGGCCTTCGGTCTCGTCGGCGGCTATGTCGCAGGCTCGACGGCGATGGTTGATTTCATCCGCAGCTTCGCCCCGGGCTTCATCTTCACCACCTCGCTGCCGCCGGCCATCGCCGCCGGCGCGATCGCCTCGATCCGCCATGTCCGCAGCGACAATGCCTTGCGCGAGCGGCATCAGGAGCGCGCTGCCCGGCTGAAGCGGCGCCTCTTGGAAGCCGCCCTTCCCGTGATGCCGAGCCCGAGCCATGTCGTGCCGGTGCTGGTCGGCGATGCGCGGCTGTGCAAAGAGGCCTCGGACGATCTGCTCGAGCGTCACCGCATCTATGTCCAGCCGATCAACTACCCCACCGTACCGCGCGGCGGCGAGCGGCTGCGCCTGACGCCCTCGCCGCTGCACAGCGACGAGGACATCGAGCGTCTGGTGGCGGCGCTTCGCGATGTCTGGGCGCGGCTGCCCATCCGCCGCGTCGCCTGAGGCCGGGCCATGTTCCGGGACAATTCACTCGTTCCCGTCGAAGCCGTCCGGCTCTGCGCGCTCGGCCTCCTCGCCGAAGGCGCGCGGCATTACGGCGATCTCGCCGCCGAGATCCGCCACTTCACCAGCCGCGTCATCGGCCCGTCGCTCGACCTCATGGGCACCTCGCTCGAGCTGCTGCGCTATGAGGGGCTGATCGAGGCGGTGGACGGCCTCGGCATGACGGACAATGCGACCTTGCGCTTGACGCCGCGCGGCGAAGCGGCGCTGCGCGGCCTGCTCAAGGCGCAGCTCCGCTCGCCGCTGAGCGAGATCAACCGCCTGTCGCTGATGCTGAAGCTGCGTTTCCTCCACCATCTGCCGGCGGCGGAGCGGCAGGGGCAGCTCGCGCTGATGACGGAATCGCTGGCAAGCGAGCGCGTCCGGCTCGACGAGCTGCGCCAGCGCGCCAATCCGGGTCTCTTCCGCGACTGGCTCGACCACGACATTGCGCTCGTCGAAGAGCGCATCGCCTGGCTGCGGCAGCGCGAACGCGGCTGAGCCCGGCGTGATGCGCGTTCAGTTTCTCGGCTGCGGCGACGCCTTCGGCAGCGGCGGCCGATTCAACACCTGCTTCCACGTCACCACCGCCGGTAGCGCCTTCCTGATCGATTGCGGCGCCTCGTCGATGATCGCGATGCGCAAATTCGGCGTCGACCCCAATGGCATCGCCAGCATCTTCATCACCCATTTGCATGGCGACCATTTCGCCGGCATCCCCTTCTTCATCCTCGATGCGCAGCTGGTCAGCCGGCGGCAGGCGCCGCTGACCATCGCCGGTCCGCCCGGCCTCGCCGAGCGGCTCCGCGTCACCATGGAAGCGCTCTTCCCCGGCTCTTCGGCGATCGCGCAGAAATTTCCGCTCTCGGTCGTCGAGCTGGCGCCGGAGGAGCGGCGCGAGATCGGCGGCGTCAGCGTGACCCCCTACCCCGTGCGCCATGCCTGCGGCGCGCCGCCCTACGCACTCCGCCTCGAAAGCGGCGGCAAGGTCGTGGCCTATACCGGCGACACGGAATGGACCGAGACGCTCATCCCGGCGGCGCGCGACGCCGACCTCTTCATCGCCGAGGCCTATTTCCACGACAAGCAGATCCGGCACCATCTCGATTGGCACTCGCTCGAGCCGCATCTGGCGACGATCCGCCCGAAGCGCCTCATCCTCACCCATTTCAGCCCCGACATGCTGAGCCGCCTCGGCAGCCTGCCGGTCGAAGCCGCGGAAGACGGCAAGGTGGTGGAGATCGCGTAACTTGCCCCGGCAGCGGCGCTACGCGGCATCGTGAAAGATCACCCCCAGCGTATAGCGCTCGCCGGAGCGGATACGGCTCACGCCGTGGCGCTGGTTGACGCGGTAGATGCCGCGGGTGCCGCGGACGGGGCGGTGGTGGACGGCGAAGATCACCGCCTCGCCCTGGCGCAGCGGCACCACCTCGGCCTTCGACTGCATGCGCGGGCGCTGCTCCAGCAGCAAGAACTCGCCGCCGGTGAAATCCTCGGGCGCGCTCAGCAGCACCGTGAGCTGCAGCGGGAAGACGCGATCGCCGTAAAGATCCTGGTGTAGGCAGTTGTAGTCCTCGGCGCCGTATTTGAGGATGAGCGGCGTCGGGCGCGTCTGCCCGGCGGCATGGCATTCGGCAAGGTAGTCACCGAGCGCCGCCGGGAAGCGCCCGTTCTCCTTCAGCGCCGCGCGCCAGCGCGCGGCGATCGGCGCGAGATGCGGATAAATCTCCTGGCGCAACGCCTCGACCACCGGCGGCAAGGGATAGCGCAGATATTTGTACTCGCCGCGGCCGAAGCCGTGCCGCGCCATGACGACGCGGCTGCGGAACGCCGCCTCGTCGTCATAGAGAAGCCGGAGGGCTCGGCATTCCGCCGGCGTCAGCAGCCCCGGCAGCGTCGCATAGCCGCGCGCGTCCAGCGCGGCTTCCAGCGCCGCCCAATCGGCGCGCCGCTCGGTTCCAGGGATCGATAGCGCGGTCATGCCGAGGAAGATAGGAACACGGGCCGCACGGCACTATCCGGAACGTGCCGCCAAAGCCGCCGGCGATCAATCGCCGACCTCTTCGGCGAAGCTGGTGAGGCCAAGGCTTCCGGCGGTGTTCTCGACCGCCGCGATGCAGAGCTCGGCGCGATCGGCGGGGAGCCACACCGAAAAGCGCGTGACGTAGCGTCCCCCCTCCGCGTCCGGCAGCTTCTGCGCATCGAGCCGGACGATATTGGCGCCGTTCTGGGTGAAGATCTCGGCGAGCCGGGCAATGAGGCCGAGCTGATCGCCGCCGCTCACCTCGATGCGATGGGTGATCTGGCCCATCGGGCCGGGATGCGGATCATAGGCGTAAGGCACGACGCGGATCTGCGCGCCGGCGAGCTCCGGCAGCGCTTCGAGCTCGCGGCCGAGCGCCCCGGCGTCGACGCCTTCGGGCAGCTCGCAGACCGAGGTGAACTCGGCGCCGCGGCCGAGCACGGCGAAGCTGGTGTCGCGCAGATTGACGCCGGCGGTGAACAGGCAATCGGCGATCGCCGAGACCAGCCCGACCTGGTCGAGTGCGAAAATCGAGACCAGCGCCACCGAAGCCATCGATCGCCTCCTTCCGCCGCGGCGCTCAATAAAGGTGCTGGCCGCCGGTGATGAAGATCTCCGTGCCGGTGACATAGCCGGAATCGGCGCTGCAGAGATAGAAGATGGTCGACGCCACATCCTCGGGCGTGCCCAGGCGATGCAGCGGGATGCGCGGGATCAGCACCTCGGTCTCCGGCGAGAGCATCGCCGTCTCGATCTCGCCTGGCGCGACCGCATTGACGCGGACGCCGAGCTGCGCGAACTCGACCGCCATCTCGCGCGTCAACGCCGACAGCGCCGCCTTCGAGGTAGAATAGGCCGAACCGGCGAAGGGATGAACGGCATGACCGGCAATCGAGGTGACGTTGACGACGGCGCCTTTGCCGCGCGCCAGCGCCGCAGCGAGCCCGCGCGCGAGCGACAGCGGCGTGAAGAAATTGAGCTGAAACACGTCGTGCCAGCCGGCGATATCGCCATTGAGACAGCCGAGCCGTTCCTTGAACGGCGTCTTCGGCGAAACGCCGGCATTGTTGACGAGCGCGTGCAAAGCGCCGCCGCCGAGAAGCCCGTTCACCTCGTCGAGGAAATGCCCGACGGCGGCGGCATCGGCGAGATCGGCGGTGATGTGATGCGTCCAGTTGGGGTCGCGCTTGCACTCCGGCGGCACGCCCTCGCGCGAGGAGGTGATGACGCGCCAGCCGGCTTCGCTGAAGCGCCGCACCGTGGCATGGCCGATGCCGCGGCTCGCGCCGGTGAGCAAGATCGTGCTGCGCTCGCTGTTCATGATGCGACCTTAGAGGCCGCGTGCGCCGGGGGGAAGCTGCGCCGCGGCTCTTCGACCCCTTCGGGATCCTGGTGGATCATGACTTCGGCTTGCGGGAAGGCGGCGAGAATCTCGACTTCGACCGCGTCGGAGATGTGGTGCGCTTCGGAGAGGGTCAGATTGCCATCCATCTCGACATGGATCTGGATGAAGGCGTTCGGGCCGGAGGCGCGCGTGCGCAGGTCATGCACCGATTTCACCTGCGGATTCGCCAGCGCAATCGCCCGGATGCGCGCGCGGTCGCTGTCGGGCAGCTCGCGATCCATGAGCTGCACCATGGCCTTTTTGGCGACTCCCCAGGCGCCATAGATGATCCAGAAACCGATGGCGGCGCCGAACAGCGGATCGAGATAGACCCAGCCGAGCAGCCAAGTCCCCAGCAGCGACAGGATGACGCTGACGTTGAGCACGAGATCGGTGCGGTAGTGGAACTCGTCGGCGCTCACCACCAGCGAGCCGGTGCGGCGGACGACTTGTTTCTGATAGGCGACCAACGCAAGTGTCACCGCAATGGCGAAGATCATGACGCCGATGCCGAGGCCGGTGTTGGTCACCGGTTGCGGCGTCAGCATGTGCTGCAGCGCCTCGATCAGCAGCAGCACGGCCGAGCCGGCAATGAACGCGGCTTGCCCCAGGCTTGCCAGCGGCTCGGCCTTGCCGTGGCCAAAGCGGTGCTCGCGGTCGGCCGGCACGAGCGCTTGATGCACCGCCACCAGATTGACCAGCGAGGCCGCGGCATCGAGGAGCGAGTCGAGCAAGCTCGACAGCAGGCTCACCGAACCCGTCAGCAACCAGGCGACGAGCTTCACCAGGATCATGACGCAAGCGACCGTGATCGAGGCGTAAGTGGCGCGCCGCATCAGCGCGCCGGCCGCCTGCTTTGCGTCAATGGCGGTCATGGGAAGAGCATCTCGCTGCGCCAGCCGGCGCCGTCGCGGATATAGACGAGGCGTTCGTGCAACCGGTGCGGGCGATCCGTCCAGAACTCGATGCGTTGCGGCAGCACACGGTAGCCGGACCAGCGCGGCGGGCGCGGAATGGTGCCGTCGCCGAAGCGGCGGGCGATCTCGGCGAAGCGCTCCTCCAGTACCTGCCGGCTCGCCACCGGGCGCGATTGCGCCGAGGCCCAGGCGCCGATCTGGCTCTGCCGCGGCCGCGTCGCGAAATAGGCATCCGCCTCCGCCGCCGTCACCGCTTCGACCGGGCCTTCGATGCGGATCTGGCGCAGCAGCGACTTCCAGTGGAAGCACAGGGCCGCGCGCGGATTGGCGCCCAGCTCCTCGCCTTTGCGGCTGTCGAGATTGCTGTAGAAGACGAAGCCGCGCTCATCGACGCCTTTGAGCAGGATGACGCGGCTCGACGGCGCGCCTTCGGGGCTTGCCGTCGCCACGATCATGGCATTGGCGTCACGCGGCTCCTTCGCCTGCGCCTCGGCGAACCAGGCGGCGAACTCGTCGAACGGCTGGCGATAGGGAATGGTGCTCATGGCCTTGCGCTTGCTCGCCCCACCATAGACCGAAGCCCGGCGTTTTCGAAGCGGCGGTTGCCCCCGCCGGGTGTTGCCGTCAAGATGGGCGGCGCCGGCGAGACAGCAAGAGCGAGGTCAACGGGCTTTGGCAATGAGAGATCCCTATGTCGTGCTGGGCGTCGGCCGCGACGCCTCCGACGAAACCATAAAAAAGGCCTACCGGCGCCTGGCAAAGAAGCTCCACCCCGATCTCCATCCCGGCAACCGTGCCAATGAGCAGCAGTTCAAGGAAGTGACGGCGGCTTACGACCTGCTCTCCGACCCGGCGAAGCGCGCCCGCTTCGACCGCGGCGAAATCGACGCCGCCGGCAGCGAACGCGGCTTCAGCGCCCAGGGAGCGCGAGCCGGCGCCGGCGCCCGCGCCTATCAGCGCGCCGGCGCCGGCGGCTTCTCCTTCGACGAGATCATTGCCGAGATCCTCGGCCGCGGCCGGCGCGAAAGCGAAGAGCGGCTGGGCGATCAGAGCCAGTCGCTGCGCCTCCCCTTTCTCGACGCGGCGCTCGGCGCCAAGCGCCGGTTGACCACGGCGGATGGCCGCAATATCGACATCACCATCCCCGCCGGCATCGACAGCGGCCAGACGCTGCGCCTCAAGGGCCAGGGTCCGCGCGCGCCGCGCGGCGTCGCCCCCGGCGACCTCTATCTCGAGATCGAGGTCGACCCGCATCCTTTCTTTCAGCGCAAGGAGCAGGACATTCATGTCGAGCTGCCGGTGACGCTGACCGAGGCGGTGCTGGGCGCCACGGTCAAGGTGCCGACGATCCACGGCGCGGTGGCGCTCAAGGTGCCACGCGGCTCGAATAGCGGCGCGACGCTGCGCCTCAAGGGCAAGGGCGTCGCGACGGCGGGCAAATCCGGCGATCAATATGTGAAGCTGCGCGTCGTGCTGCCCGATCCCCCTGACGCCGAGCTGACCTCCTTCATCGAGCGCTGGGGCGCCAAGCACCCTTACGATGTGCGCGGCAAGCTTGGTTAACAAATCCGGTTACGTCCTGTTGTTTGCGACGGTCGGGTTTGCAAATCGAGCCGTTGCAGAGCCCTGCGACTCGCATTAAGTCAATACAGCCAGAAGGCGAGGAGCCAATACAGCCAAAAGGCGAGGAGCGGCAGGCGCCAGAAATGAGAAAACCGGTCGTCGGCGTGATCGGAAACGCCCATATCGTCAATCACGTCTACAGGGGCCAGTTCGTCGGCAGACGCAATCTCGCCGCGCTCGCGGAAGTCGCCGGCGCGCTACCGCTCATGTTTGCCGGTACACCTGACATCACCGAGATCGAGGATCTTCTGGGCGCCGTCGACGGCATCGTGCTGACGGGCGCCCGCGCCAACGTCCATCCTTCCTGCTACGGCGTCGAGCCCGATGCCCGGCACGAACCCTACGATCCCGATCGCGATGCGATGGCCCTGGCGCTGGCCCGAAGCTGCGTCGACCGGGGCGTGCCTCTGCTCGGAATCTGCCGCGGGCTTCAGGAGATGAACGTTGCCTTCGGCGGCTCCTTGCATCCGGAAATTCGCGATATCCCGGGGCGCCTGAACCACCGCGCGCCGCGGCTGGAGAACGGCGACATTCATCCCGATCCGCAGGTCGTCTTTGCCGATCGGCACGAGGTGAAGCTCCAACCCGGCGGCGTCTTCGCCAATCTCTTCGGCTGTGCGACGATCCGCGTGAATTCGCTGCACGGCCAAGGCATTCTCGAGCCGGGCGAACGCATCATCGTCGAGGGTGTGGCCGAAGACGGCACGATCGAAGCGATCCGCGTCGCCGATGCGCCGGCTTTTGCGCTCGGTGTCCAGTGGCACGCCGAATACGATCCGCAGACCAACAACGTCAATCGCGCCTTGTTCGAAGCGTTCGGTACGGCCCTGCTGAGCCACCGACGCAATTCCTGATCGTCACGGGATCTCGTAAACGGCGACGCCGTCGGTGACGCCGCGAATGAGCTCGTTGCGCGCGACCGGCGTCAGGCCGTTGTCGCGCAGCACCGCCCGGGATTGCGGATCCTCCACGACCGAGCCGCTTGCCAGGATCGAGCGCGACGCCGCCAGGCCTTGCACGCGCGCTGCGATGTTGACGGTCTGCCCGAAATAGTCCTGTCGATCGTTGAGCACGACGGCGAGGCACGGACCCTCGTGAATGCCGATCTTCAACAACAGATCGTCGCGCTGGCGCTCGCGGTTGAGGCTGCGCATGGCATCGCGCATGCGCAGCGCCGCGGCAACCGCCCGGTCTGGCGTCGGAAACGTCGCCATGACCGCGTCGCCGATCGTCTTCACCACGGCGCCGGTTTCGGCGGCGACGATCTCCGTCAGGGCGCGGAAATGCGCCTTGACCAGATCGAATGCCGCCAGATCGCCGACGCGCTCGTAAAGCTCGGTCGAGCCCTTCAGGTCGGTAAACAGAAAGGTCAGGCTCGTCACCTTGAGGCGCTGATCGATATCGAGGGTGTCGGTGTGATAGAGGTCGCGGAACACCTGGTTGGTGAGGAGCCGCTTTGCCGTCACGAACGGGCGGCGGCGACCGAGCAGCTCATGCAGCTTGTCGCCGGCGATCCAAAGCGCGGGCAACACCCTTTGCCGCGTGCGGTTCTCGAGCGAGATGC
>Ga0335075_10010266_pt1 | contig 14230 bp, 16 predicted proteins | sample Lox_Sample_24_FD_206723 | JGI IMG/M metagenome (GOLD analysis project Ga0335075, IMG submission 206723) | Soil microbial communities from Loxahatchee National Wildlife Refuge, Florida, United States - Lox_Sample_2.4 | ecosystem: Environmental > Terrestrial > Soil > Wetlands | place: USA...
CGATGGTGGCGTCATGTTGCTGACTACATTGTTTGGCATGTATCCGTTTCTGCGCAAGCTGTTTGCCGACGCTGGCTACCAGGGCTCGCGGTTCGCTGCCCAGGTAGCCAAGCACATGCCGCAGCTTGCGGTGGAGATCGTGAAACGCCCCGAGCAAGCCAACGGGTTTGTGGTGCTGCCGATGCGCTCGGTGGTGGAGCGCACCCTCGCCTGGCTCAATCGCTGCCGCCGCCTGGCCAAGGATTTCGAGAACCTCACCGACAACGCTTTGGCGCTCCTCCGGCTTGCCTCGATCCGCCTCATGCTGCGGAGGCTTTGCAATCCTTCATAGACTTTCCGGACAGACTCTTAGCAAACGGCAGCCCGCCACCAGCCCCTCCGGCAGATACCGCTTCCGCCACGTTTCCCGGGCGTTCATCGCCTCACCATAGGTGATGTACATCCCGTAATCGTGTCTCGCCAGCCGGCAGGCCTCGCGTCACCACCGCGCAAACCTCTACCACCGGCGCGCCCACCGAGGACCGAGCGTCGTATCAAGCCCTACATTCGTCATAACTAAATTCTCGCCGTGATTCATCGGTTCTAGCGCGACCTGCAGCCCGAACTCGACCGACCCGGTCACATCAACCACCACGTCCATATCTCGGGGACCGAATTGACGATGGTATTGGTCAACCCCTGGACCATGAAGCCGACGCCCACCAGACCCACTCTTATGGGGTTGTTCGCTTCAGCACGAGCCTTGACCGCTGTATTGACGGGGATCATCATTCTGCTTCAGGAAAGTGCTCAATCAGGCGACATTCGAAAGCGAAACACCGGGCTCGGACATTCGTTGCCGGAGTTCCTGCTCGACGTCCTGGAGCAGCTTCCAGTTCCTGTCCTTCTCAGAGATGACCTCAACCGGGAGCGGCCAGCTCAGGCCCAGACGCGGGTCGTCATGACGTAAGCCTCCCCCCATACCCGGGGTGTAGAACTCGCCTACCATGTAGATGGTGTCGGTGTCGTCCTCCAGCGTTTGATAACCATGTGCGAAGCGCTCAGGTATGTAAATCCCGCGCTGGTTCTCAGCGGAAAGCTCTACCGCGATATGCCGCAGATAGGTGGGCGACTCCGGTCGCAGATCTACAATAACATCAAGTACGGCGCCGCGCACACAGCGCACGTATTTGGTCTCCGCGGCCGGCGGGAACTGGAAATGCATGCCTCGGACGGTCCCGCGCCGGCGGTTCGCACCAATATTCGCCTGCACCACAAAGGATTTCAGCCCATGTGCTGCGAACTCGTTCTGGCAAAAGAGGCGCGCGAAAAAGCCCCGATCGTCCTGGTGTGCCGCCAGTTCGATGGTGAACGCGCCTGCTAACTCGGTTTCGGTGAAGATCATTGCTACGCTACCAGGATTTATCCTGGACCTCCGATGCGATGCGAACTCTGCCGCGGCTGGATTTCGCCGGTTCGCCGTTCGCCAGAAGAGCTCGCCGTCAATATGCCTGCTCGCTTGCAAAAGCGAATGGCGTGCCCTCTGTTCTTCGCTTGATGCGCCCTCGGGCTGGCCCTGGTAAGATCATGAGAGACGCCCATTCCCCCTATAAGATTCAAAGTGACGCCAGTAGAAGTCCGTATCAATCTGCTGAGTCGATATGAGATGGGTCAGCTGCCGCAGTCGCGTGAATGCCCGCGAGGAAAACACTTCGTTGGTCATTTGGATGCCCTCGAATAATTCACGTAGCTGATGTGCCCCAAGATCCGCGGACCAACTGCACCGGAACTCCGGTAGGTGGCGGCGAATCTTCCCGAAGGATGTGCGATAGCTGCGATTGTCTCCACCCGGACGTCCAAACGCGATTGTGCAACCATCAAAAGCTCGTCCGACGATCGTCGCGATCTCGCCGATGCGATAGTTCTGCTCGTCATCGCCCACATTGAAGATTTGATTATGGACTGCTTCACGTGGGGCGTCCAGGGCTAGATTAATTGCCTGGCATATGTCCTCGACGTGGACAAGGGGCCGCCACGGCGTCCCGTCGCTTGTCATCCTAATCTCCTTTTCCGTCCAAGCAAACCCGGCGAGGTTGTTAAGGACGATGTCAAATCGCATGCGTGGACTGGCGCCGAACGCCGTGGCGTTACGCAGGAATATTGGCGAGAAACGACTGTCCGCTAAACTCCCAACATCTTGCTCAACCAGCACCTTGCATCTTGCGTAGGCTGTCTGCGGATTGGGATGTGACGCTTCAGTACGCTCAAGACCGTCGTCAGCTGCCCCATAGACACTGCAGGACGAGGTATAGACGAACCGGGCGACACCAGCCTCTTTACAAACCCTCGCCAGGGACACCGAGCCGAGGTGGTTTATGCCGTAGGTAGTTCTCTCACTCAGCTCGCCCAAGGGATCGTTCGAAAGTTCCGCAAGGTGCACGACTGCATCAAACCCTTCGACGTCTTCTCGCGTGATCCTGCGTATATCCTTAGTTAGGGTAAGCGGACGTGGGCGAGGGTCGTTATAAAGCCATCCATCACGGTAGAAGCCGCAATCGATGCCGACAACGTCAAAGCCTTTCTCCAGCAGGCGTGGCCCCAGAACAGCGCCGATATATCCGTCGATGCCCGTGACCAGCACTCTTGTTCCTGTCATGTCCTACTCCACAGAGGGAATCTTGCATAGAAGGAAGCCGGCCCAAAGGTGTCGCGGCTCGTGTCATCGCACCGGCGGCCCCTTGCTAGCCTAGAAGGTCAGCACAGCCACCGTCGGTGATGGAGGCTTGGTGATGCTAAGAGACGGGACTGAGAGATGCATCGTCGCCGGCAGAAGGACGCTCACAAAGCGACCCGTTCTCGATGGCTCATAGTGACAGAACCGACGGTTCCCGCCTGCCAATTCGCACCGGTGTCTCCGTCTGGACGAATGGTTTGCGGGGACGAAGGCTGTCGAGGTGCCTGCGTCGGGGATGGGCTCAGCCGCTCGGCGTTCTCATCCAGTTTGCCAAATATAATCTCATATTGTTGGTCTAGCGCTTGCCGGAACGATGCTACTCTCGTCTTGATCAGAGGTTCCAACGTATGCGCATTTGCCTCTAGGCGGCGGAACGTGTCGATCAGCCGGTCCGCTTTCAGCCCACTCATGCCCAGGCAGTAGTCCTGCATTCCCATCATGGCCATCAACGACTCGCACTTGTGGTGGAAAGAGATCGAGATAACGGGCTTACCGCATAGAAATCCAAGTACAATATTATGGAATCTGGTCGCTACGACAAAATCTGTTGCAGCGATTTGTGATAGTACGTCGGTAACGGAAGCGACAGGTTCATCTATTATCCGAGCTTCATATGCCGGCAATCTCTCCTTGATAAGACGCCTGAAGGCATGCCTCGCGTGTGAGTCTCCAAGATCACCGCTCAGCAATCGGATGTCGTAACCATGATCCAGAAACCATCTAGATGCTTCTACAAGACCTTCCAAATACTCAGAAAAGGCGGCGTCAGCCGGCCGGGAAACGCTATATCTCCCAGCATACTCCATGACGCCAAGCCCGACGACTGGTCTGCAAGCAGTCGTCCTATTACGGGGTGGTATTATGCAGTCAGGGAGGCTAAATGCTAGATCGGGAAAGATCGCCGCGTCATCGCCGACAAGCCCCATGCCGTTGAGATAACGCACGGTCGAGGCGTCCCGATACGAACAGAAATCCGCTAATGAAAGGATGAGACTTATGCACCACCTTCCTAGGGCGCCATAGATAGGCCCTGCGCCGACACTGACGAGTGCCACTTTACAACCGCAGGCTTTAGCTATCAGAGACCATTTGAGTAGGCCATAAGGGCCCCAGCTTCGGAGACCATAAGCGTCTGTCAGCAATCCAGTCCCTGGAACTACAAGCATTTCAGTGCCCCAGATACCTCGAACACCGCTAACCCACTGAAGGGGCTCCCCCAAGGCCACGCAGATCTTTCGCGCCACTCTGGTCAGTCTAGTTCTTGGGATCCAAGACTTTAGAAATACTATGTTGATAGGCAATGCCTCTATATGATAAGTACTCGCAGTAGTTTGTGGGCCCGTGCAGATACAGGTCACATGAGCCTCTGGCTGAAGTCGGCGAAGGTGATACAGGATCGTCTGTAGAGTGCAGTCGTTGCCGAAATTCGTCCCATCAAAATGTCCAAAAAAAGCAATCCTCTTAGAGTTCGCGGCGTGCTCGTTCATTTTGTGTCCCCGTAAGGCGGTTGGGCTTTCTTCCCGGCATCGCCGGAGCCGTTTGGACCTCGGCGAAAGCATAGCTTCTTCGTGGAAGCGGCCGTACGAATTGCAATGTCGCCGGCCCCTATCATCTGCTAGCAAGCCCGCTCAGGTGCGCGCGACCGCTGGCAAGGTAGCGCACCCCCCGGCCAGCCGATTGCAGGCGAAGCGCGGCCATCACATTGCCGTAACGCCGAATTCTGCTCTGCCACCCGTGAGATGACAGTTATCGACTGCACAGGCGCAAGCGAGGGCCAGATCAGAGCATTCATACGAGTACTCACATTAGTGCTCGTCCGCGCCGCGTCGAGGTAATCATGCGTGGCGAGCGTCGCGCGCGCAAGCATGGGATCAGCCCCGGCCGGCTTGCATGGCTGGCGTCACCAGTTGCTGACCAACCGCCCAGATTGTCGCCGCGCAGGCAGGCTTCTCGGCCTCGGGCTGATGAGTGAGCCGCCCGTGTCGCCACACCGATTGTGCCACGGTCTGACCTGGTCGAGCGAGTGAAGCGTGCGCCCCGAAATGGCGGGCTGAGCATGGTTGGCCCGGTCCGTCATTTCCTTCCACCGTCGGACGATCTGGCTGCCTTGCAGCGGACGCTGCGTGCGGCACTGGCCGAGATCGAACGCCAGCGGCCAATTATCGCGGCGCTGCAGCGCAGCCGCTTCGGCGGCAGCTCGGCGACGAGGCGACGTCGCAGACCTGAGGCAGTGGTGGCCGAACCATCCGCGCCGCTGGATGATGGCGGGCTGGAGATGAACACCAACACCGTCGAACGTAGCTCTTGGTGCAAGGCTGCATTGTTTGCCAGCGCCGAACAGCGGCGCACGCAGAGCCTTGCTCGATTACCACGAATTTTATTCTGCTTTAGATCCTTCATCGCGCCTTTGGCAAGCGGGTTTGTCCAGGGCCGGCAGCGAGGTTTTCGTTTCAGTCGGCGGCGCCTATTTGAAATGCAGCGGCATAGCGACGTGTCCAGTCACTTCGTGCAGTGTTCAATGGTTCCAATGCACCATAGTGGCAAGGCCAGAGGCGTCTCATGCATGGATCTCCTTCGTGGATCTCCTCAAGCAATTCCTGCATTGGGCGCCATCCCAAATTGCCCGCGACTTTCGCGCGAACGTCCAAGTCGATTCCGGACACCAGCAGATATCCGCCTGGGGTCACCAATTGGGCTATATTGCGCAAACACATCTCGGCGGTAAAAGGCTGCATATGACACAGAAAATTGCTGGCGATCACGATATCCTGCGGTCCCAAAACGTCTTTTATTGCCGCTTCTCCCACGTCGGCGACATGCCATTCAATTCCTTCCCTGAGCCAGGGTCTGACGGTCATTGCATTCCCGCTTCTCTGAAAAATCTCCTTGATCTCACAATTTGACATACGTTCGAGAATGCTTGTTTCTCCTACCTGTGTCGGTTCAAGGTGATACACTCCCGCTCTGGCAATCTCTATAGCCTCGCTAGAGATGTCGACCGCACGCAATGTCAATTTCAAATCCGGCCTTGCGGACCGGATTTTCCATGCCACAGAATAGACCTCGGCTCCGGTGCTGCAGCCGAGCACCGCCACTCTTAACCCGTCGATGTTGAGGGATCGCCAGGCTAGACGCTGGATCAGTTCAAGCATCGGCCGGTTGCGAAGGAAGAATGTGCTGCACGCCTGTGCCCGATCACCCCGCAAGCGGGCGAGCTTATGTAAGAACCTTCCATAAGACGTCATCAGTTCGGAAGATGTAAATCGTAGAGGAAGGTTATTCCATAACTGTTGGTTGAGCCTTAAATATGCGCCAACTGGCGATTTTCCAAAAACTCTGAGCTGCATCAGTCGTGCGGGCCATGACCGATTATTCGGCACGCAAGTCGGCTCAGCTACCACCACATCAGGATTCCACTTGGTAAATCTGTCGTTGCCAACAAACCAGCGTGGCCTTGCAAAGACTATAACTATCATCTCGCCCGAGTAGGAGTATTCTACTCTCGGCGGAACTTCCACGAGCATGCCCGGCTCGACATCGTACCTGTGGCCGCCTATAGAGAAATAGCCGCTCCCCGACAGAATATAGTAGGTCCGAGCAATTCTCTTGCTCACCATAAAAGTATCGTGCCCCATCTTAACCTTGACGTAGTAGACGTCAAGGTCCTGCTTCAGTGGTCCGAAGGAATATCCTGATAGACCCCTGTCCTTGAACGATGGCCAGGCTGGGAGAGAGTATATGTATTGCATCGCTTTTTTCGACTGTTGCCGCACGTGGAAAATAGATGCTGCCGCTTTACAGTAAACCCTGGAACGCCGTGTATCGAGCCGGGCTCGCCGGGTGGAGGCTCATCTTCCTGACCTCTGGGCTAGAAATCCGGCCCTACCGCCGACTGGCGGATCTTCACATGCAGATTCTCGATCTCGCGTTCGCGCCAGTCCCTTGGCGTCCCGGTCGCGCGGTTCGAGCGCGCCCACGCCACCTGCTCCTGTAGCTGCGCGCCTCCACGCATAGAAGTGGTTCGGAAGTACGTCGTAGCGCTTCGCCAGGTCTCGTTTCTTCCCGCAGCGCTGTTTTCGCCTTTGGTACTGGGTCGATCCGTCGCCTTCGCTCGCTCATGGTCCGCTCCGTCCACCAAACGGAACGGCCGACCTCGCCAGTCCCAAATCCCGGGGTCCACTTCACTGCCGCTTTTGGCACGTGCTGCCCTTCATGACCGCGTTATCCAGCAATGCTTCAGCCAGCAGCCGCCTTAGGTTGCGGTTCTCTTGCTCGAGCTGCTTTAGCCGCTTGGAATTCGTCACGCTAAGCCCGCCATATCTCGCCTTCCATCCATAAAAGGTGGGCGCCGAAATGCCATGCTTGGCGCACACCTCCGCCGTCCTCATTCCAGCTTCCTGCTCCTGCAGAATCTCGATGATCTGTTCCTCTGTGAACCGGCTCTTTCTCACATCGGCTCCCTCTATCGGCGCCACTCGATCAACGAACCCATACCTGCCGTTATTTGGGCCAGCAGCTGACAAAGTCCGCAAGGATGGACCAATCCGGATCTGCAACCGACTTTGGCCATTGGAACCTTAATCCAGGGGGTCGGTGCAGCGGGTGGACAAATTACTTACGAACCCATACGAACTCAGGTCTTGCTGTCCACTAGGTTATGTTCACGGCCGAGCTGCATACCCCTTGTCTTCTCGCCCGTTCTTCTCCAAACCTCCCACGGAGGATTGCCGGCCTCGTACAGGTTGTCTAGAAGCTGCTTGTCTTTGAACGTGTCCATGGCGGCGAAAAATCCATCATGCTCGTATGAGGCTAATTGCCTCTCCCGGATCAAGCGCCGGAACGGTTCTATCACCAGCTCGTCGCCTGGTCGGAAATAGTTGAAGATCTCCCTCTTTAGGACAAAAAAGCCCGCATTGATCCGTATGCCGCTGTGTGCCACCTCATCAATGCCGGTGACAAGCCCGGTATCATCTGTGCGCGTTATATGGTAGCTCAAGCTAGGTTTGACACTCACGAAAGTTGCTACCTTGTTGTGCTCGCGCGCGTACTCCAGATATTGATTAAAATTCAGATCTGTGAGCCCGTCTGAGTAGTTAGCTAGGAATACTGCATCGTCTCCAAGGTACTTTTGAACCGCCACAAGACGCTCTCCAATGTTTGCGCGAAACCCCGTTTCGGCAAATGTGATATGCCAATCGTCGATGTCACTGTTAACGAGATCTAGGCTCTTGCCTCCGTTCGAGAGGACGAAGTCGTTTGATACACACTCATTATAGTCCAGAAAGTACTGCTTTATTAAGTCGCCTCGATAGCCAAGGCAGAGGATAAAGTCCCGATGACCAAAGTGAGCGAAATACTTCATCACGTGCCAGATAATGGGCCGGTAGCCGATGGGTGCCATAGGTTTTGGAATGTGATCGGCGTAGTCACGCAGCCGCAACCCCAAACCGCCACAAAACAGAACTACCTTCATGCTGACCTCCGTCCGATTCATGCACACGTGGGCCGTGAGCGCAGAAACCTGGTCATCCTTGTGAGATATTTCTCACTAGTTTCGGCCGCCGGCCACAGGGCATATCTAATTGGTACGTCCACAACCTGTCGCGCGGGAGCATTGGAGTCGATGCAGTGGACGGCCGCTACTGAACGGCGTCGAATGCCTCACATGGTGGTCGTTGGATTACGCCAGAAAAGAGGAGCTGCCCACCATGCCGGCTACCACGATTGGTTTTGATCTCGCCATGCGCGTCTTCTAGGTTCACGGCGCAGACGCCGGCGGCCGGGGCGTCGTGCGGCGCAAGCTTCAGCGGGAGGAGGTTGGCACCCTTTTTGCTGCTCTTCCACGATGCCTCGTGAGCCTTGAGGAGTGCGCGACGGCGCATCACGTTTGGGCATCAGGCGCAGCTGATCCCGCCGTCCTACGTCAAGCCATATGTTCGTCGCAGCAAGACAGATGTTGCGGACGCCGCGGCGATTTGTGAAGCCGTTGGCGGCCGAGCATGCGCTTCGTGCCGGTGAAGTCGGCGGCTCGACAAGCCGCACTCGTGCATCATCGCGTGCGCACCCTGCTGGTGCGGCCACGTACCATGTCAATCAACGCACGACGCGGCCGCTTTGCCGAATTCGCTGTCATTGCTCCGGTGAGGCGGCACCGTGTCGTCGATCTCAGCAACCTGCTGCAAGATGCTGGCGATGACGACACGCCAACGGTAGCGCGCGAGGCCTACGTAGCCTCGTCGCCGAGCTGCAGGCTCTCGAGCAGCGCATTGAAGTGCTCGAGGCCCATGCGAGAGGGCAGAACGCTATCAGCATCGATTGACGATAGCATCGGACCGATCACCCCCTCGGCCATCGCCGCCACCGTCGGCAGTCGCTTGCGGCGATCCTTGACCGCCGCTGCGCGCGGGAGCGGGGGCGGGCTCCGCCAGGAGCTCCGCTAAAGAATGGTTGAACACAGGAGGATCAAATGCTGCCCCATCAGGTATCATCCACCCAAACACTCACTCGTCCACTAGACCGGTGCGGGTCCACATCAAGCCGCGATCACCATTCTGGCTGGCATTACAACACGTCGCTCCGCATTCATGATCGACAGCAAAACGGCCACGCGCTCAGTTCCGCTGCAATACCCGTCAAATACGGCGTCGAGTTCCTGGAATGGCCCGCGAACCACCTTTACGGAGGCGCCTCGTGCTAACCTGGGCTTCGAAAGATCGACCGGTCCCTCGGCGCATCTGGACATCAAATCATTAATTACCCAGAGCGGCACGGTGGCGGCCTGCTCGCCGAACCGCACGATGTTGCGAACCCCTGGCGTGTATCGGATCTGCCTCGCCGCGTGTCCTAGACTGAAGAACGCAAATAGATAGCATGGGAAGATCGGACCAACTCGTTGAAAGGTGCGGTCGCGTTGTCGGACTTGCATCTTAGCCAGGGGAAGAAAGGTGCGTTCTACTACCCGTTGCAGTTGCTCTTGCGCGACCTTCTCGCCTCCGGTCTTTGTGCGCACCAAATACCAGTCCTGCATCTCTAACCCCTGTCGGTTCTTGACTCTTCGTTTATCGACGCACGAACGGCCCGACGTTTCCTGCTCGTCTTGTTTCGATCCATATAGCGGAGGGTGCGGGCTGCAGAGTCTTTAGGTTCAGGTCCCCTCGTAAATCCCAAGCTTCCGCAGTTATCCTTCCCATATAATAGAAAGGGCTGCACACTCTTGTACTGATGCGCTGATCACTCTCCCTACTGGGATGGGATCAGTCGCCGGCGCCGCTTCGCCTCTATCCAAGCCGTTCCCTAGGGCTGGGGATAGCGCGAAAATCGTTTGTTGCTCGGGTGAGTCACTACATCAGGCTTACCGTCATACGCAACAGATTAATGATGCGAGGGCGGCTTTTTCCGACGATTTAATTACTAACTCAAGCGAGAAGTTTCGATGCCCGCTATCAGATCGATAGTCTGTCCCTTTTGTTGCAACCATTGGATATTCGTATCGTAATCTATACCACCTTCGGTTGCGCATTGGCTGCCCGGCCAATCCAGGTAGGTGTTTGAGCAGAGCGCCGCAGTACTCTGGTCAAGCCGCTGATCCCGCCAGCCAAGCATGGCGGACGATCCGACCGGCTAAGACGCGGGCAAGAAGATCAAGGGCAAGAATCACCCGTCCTGGTTGATACCCTAGGCCTGTTGCTGCATGCCGTGGCTCATCCAGCCGATATTCAGGACCGCGATGGCGGCGTGCTGATGCTATCCATCCAGTTCGCCATGTATCCGTTTCTGCTCAAGCTGTTCCTTGATGGCCGGCTGCCAAGGGCCGCAATTCCACAGCGCCACGGCGGCCATCCTGCTGCAACTCTCTGTCGAAGTCGTAAAACGGTCGGGTCAGGTGAAGGCTTCGAGTGTTGCCGAGAGAAGCTGACCCGAAATGCGGTCATGTTCCTCCGCCTCGCTTCGATCCGCCTCGTGCTGCACGAAAACCATGCAGTCCATCGCAGACTTTCCACACAGACTCTTAAATAAGCCCCATGCTTCCGCAGTCACCCCTTCTGAGTAACAGAAAGAGCCGCACAATCTTATATCGGTCCCTTGACCCACCCTCTCTACTAGTAGGATGCGATCAGCAGCCGGGACTCTTCGCCTCTAAGATCCAGGCCGTATCAGGGCCAGGCAGGTAGTGAGATCCTGTCAGCTCAGGAACGTTACACCGTGTCCCCTGTCGTAGGCAACCAGAAATAATGATTCTTATTTTCCCTTGTTGACGACGAAGACCAACTCAGGCGTGTAAACCAATGGGCACCCGGACTGATAGTTTTTCTTGTTCTGCTGATTGCAACTAGTCGCGGTGTGCCTTCGTATGTTACACCACCCTCGGTTGAACACGCGACAGCGGTGCAAAAACATCCTCCCGCACCGGCGGCCGACAGGAGTACACCGTTGTGTCGACCAGAGTGCGATGAGGGATCTCCTGAGCGTGGACTTCGAGCTGGTTCGCAAGGGCGCCCGGTATCTCTGCCTGGACAAGCTGCCGGCGCAGGATCGGACTGCCTGCAGGTGGTGATCGCCCCGATGATGACGCTGGATGGCTTCCCACCGGCCTGAGAAGTGATACCCGGCAACTCGCCGATAAGACTACTCCTGCACGACTTCGTCAAGCGGATCGAGGCGCTATACAGCAAGGCCGGGCGCACCTGGTGTGGGCCGCAGGCGGCATCCGACGGAAGCCGCGCTGGTCGAGATGCGGGTCTCGGCGAAGCCGCTGCGTTATCTGCTGGGAACCCCGCGCGGGCAGGCGGGTGCGTGGCGGATAAGGAACAGATGATCCAACAGCGGCGGTTGCGGAAGCCTGATCAAGCACCCGCGCGAACTGCGACTACAGAAACTGACCTGCGATCAGTTGTTGTTCGAGCTGAGGCAGCGAAGAAAGGGGGCGAGCCCGGCGGTTTATTGGATCCTCGACGTCAGCTTGTCCGGCAAGGATAAGGCGGCCCCCGGAGACGTTCGGCTTCAAGCTGAACTGGCAGCACTTGCGTGAGCCGCGGCAGCGGGAAGGTCACCTTTGCTGCGGTCCAGTTTGACCGTGGTGATCCGGCCGGATTTTGAGCTCCCCATCTCCAGGTGGCGGAAATCGAACAGGCGTTCAAGGAACAGAAAGGCGACTGGTAATCCGTCCAATCTACCATCAGAACGATCAGCGCATCGAGGCACACCTTGATGGCCATGCCTGCAGGTCCACGCCGACTGAGCCCGATCAGATGTTGGTGCTCCAGCGACTGAGGGTGAACTTCCCGATCAGCCACCGCCCCGGATTATCGCCTCCGCGCGAAACAGCCAATTTGGGGGCAGAGCGGACGCGCGTTGCGAAACCCGGGTTAGCCGCCTTGGCGCTATGTGGGGATCTGAAGCTGAATCCGGCGGAGCCGGATGTCGAGGCTGCGCTCACCGAACCGACACGGCCGGTCGCCAGCAGCGATCGTTCTGACCACGCGTTCGGCTATGTCGCCGCCGATCAGCTCGACATCGTTCTCGACGAACGAGGCGGCGGGGGAACGCCGATATTGCCGAGCCCGATGATCTCGCGCCCGAAGCTATCCACCCTGCAGGACCTTCGCAATACGGGCGGCGGCCCGCCCGTCGCCATAGGGGTTATGGGCGAAGCTCATTTTTGCGTACGCCGCCCGGTCATCCAGCAGCCGGTTCGCAGACGCTACGAGCCGCTCGGTATCCGTGCCCACCAACTCGACTGTACCCGCCTCCACCGCTTCCGGCCGCTCGGTGGTATCACGAGTGACCAGCACGGGTTTGCCGAGCGAAGGCGCTTCTTCCTGCACGCCCCCGGAATCCGTGACGATCAGCTCGGCGCGGCGCATCAGGTGGACGAAAGGAAGATAATCGAGCGGCGGGATCAGCCGGATGGCGGGATGTGCACTGAGCACGGCTTCGGCGACCCGCTGGACATTGGGATTGAGATGCACGGGATAGACGATCTCGACGTCGCCACGGCCGGCCAGACGCAGCAGGCCATGGGCGACACGCTCCAGTCCGCCATCGAAATTCTCTCGCCGGTGCCCGGTAACCAGGATCAGCCGTTTGGCCGGATCGGCGTGCGGCAGCTCCTGGTCGATCGCGGCAATACGCGCCGGATCGGCATCGAGGATGGCAAGCGCGTCCAAGAGGGCGTCGATCACCGTGTTGCCGGTGACTACGACGCGGGCTGGGTCGATGCCTTCGCGCAGAAGGTTGTGCTTCGCCCGCTCGGTAGGCGGGAAATGGAGGTCGGCGATGCTGCTGGTGAGCCGGCGGTTCATCTCCTCCGGCCAGGGGGAGTGAATGTTGCCAGTGCGCAGCCCGGCCTCGACATGACCGACCGGGCATTTCGCATAGAATGCCGCAAGAGCGGCGGCGAAAGTGGTGGTCGTGTCGCCTTGCACCAGCACCCGATCCGGCCGGAGCTGCCGGTACGCTTCGCCCAGACGTTCCAGCACCGCGGTCGTGATGTAGGTCAACCCCTGTCCGGCCCGCATCAGGTCAAGATCGAGGTCCGGGATGATGCCGAACAGCGCCAGGACTTGGTCGAGCATATGACGGTGTTGAGCCGTTACGCAAACTAGAGGGGTGATGCCGGGAACTTCGGCGAGGCGGCGGATCACCGGCGCCATCTTGATCGCCTCGGGCCGTGTGCCGAAGACAGTCAGGATGCGCATGGAAAGCCTCGGCCCACCCACCGCGCGAGGCTCTGCGAAGCGCGCCTCCACCTCTGCCGCGCTGCGGAAGTAGGCGGTTGGCGGAGCCGTACTTCTTCAAATATCATGATCTCGATCGATATCGCATGGCGCCAGGAAGACCAATGGCTCGCCGACCCTGGCCACGGCCAGCAGGGTGGTTTGGGCCCGCGAGATGGCCGAGCGATCGGCGCGCTTCGCGCTTACCGAAGAATCGGAGGAACAAGACGCACCAATCTCGTTCAGGGTCCTTCGCGGACAGGCGGTTAAGTCACTGGCGGAATGGTGGCTATCTGCGTAGGCGTGAGATCATTCGCCGAGCAATGCGGTTGCCAGAAACCGGGAGCCTGAGGCGGCCCGAAAATATCGAGGGTGGTTGGAGGATAGATGATGTTGTCGGCGCCGGCGCCGGTGCCGTTCGGCCCGGCCGGTGTGCCGTCGAAGCCGGCGAGCTTACGCATCCGGAAGGCGATCGCATGATCGGCGCAGGATGAATCGCCGCTTACGCCCAGCCCGCCGATCACCTGCCCATTCTGATACAAGGGCACTCCGCCCCCGAAGGTGATGATGCCGCCAGGCACCCACCCGATACCCGTACCTTGCGCATTGAACACCGGGCCGAACGGATTGGAGTTGTTCAAACCATACAGCGACCCCCCAGGCTGGGTTGCCGCATACAGATTGGCTGTCGACAGAGCGAACAGTTGGTTGCTGAAATCATTGGCGGTGCTCGCTTTGGCAATGGCGATGTCCCGGCTGCCAGGCCAGGCATCGCCTACCTTGATCACCGAGCAAAGGTGTC
>Ga0335075_10010268_pt1 | contig 14228 bp, 7 predicted proteins | sample Lox_Sample_24_FD_206723 | JGI IMG/M metagenome (GOLD analysis project Ga0335075, IMG submission 206723) | Soil microbial communities from Loxahatchee National Wildlife Refuge, Florida, United States - Lox_Sample_2.4 | ecosystem: Environmental > Terrestrial > Soil > Wetlands | place: USA: Florida...
AGCGAGGCCGGATGTACCTCGATCCCGCCGCTGTCGCCAACCTCGACCCAGCCCTCTTCTCCCACGAAGCGCACGGGACATGTGCCCAGCGATTGCACCCAGCCGGGACGCTCCTTGAACGGCGTCTTGAGAAAGTCCAGAACGAGCTTGACTCCGTTGGCGTAGCGGGCCGTCACCTTGGCGGCCGACGGCTCGTACTCCACGGGCATGGTGTCGTCGGCTTTGTTGGCCCACTGGCACAGATCCACGGTATGGGCGCCCCAGTCCAGGAGCCGAGCACCCGAGTCGAAGTCCCAGTAGCCGCGCCACCTTCCCTGCACGTAGGCCTTGTTGAACGGCCGCCAGGGAGCGGGCCCCAGCCACAGGTTCCAATCGACCACGTCGCGCGGCGGCGTCGGCTCGGCCGGCAGCCACGCCGTCTCCACCTGCGGCGTGTACACCGAAGCGTACAGCGTGTGCAGCTTGCCGAGCTTGCCGCTGTGAGCCAGCCGTACCGCCGCCTGGAAGTTGGCCACGCTGCGCCGCTGCGTACCGGCCTGGAACACGCGCTTGGTTTTGCGGATTTCGTCATCGAGGGCCTGGCACCAGGCGATGGTGAGTCCGCAGGGCTTTTCGCTGTAAACGTCCTTGCCCGCCCGCGCCGCCAGCATCGACGCCGGTGCGTGCCAGCGGTCGCCGGTGGCGATGAGCACGGCGTCGATGTCGCGCCGCGCCAGCAGCTCGTGAAAGTCACGGTAGGTTTTGCAATCCTTGGTCTTGTAGTGCTCGTCCACGAGCTTCTTGCCCACCTCGCGCCGGCTGGCTTGCACATCACAGACGGCCAGACACTGCATGTCGGGCAGCTTGAGCATCGCCCGGAGGTCGTAGGTGCAGCGTGGGCCGAAGCCGATGACACCTAGTGTAATGCGTTCGGAAGCAGCTTTTTTTCCGTCCCGGCCGAGCGCGGCCGCGGGCACAAACCACGGAGCCGCCAGCATTGCCCCTGCCGCCGAACACTTGAGCAGGTCCCGCCGCGTCAGATTTGCGTTCGCCTTCATGATCGATTCCTCCCCACCTCATGAGCTCCCTTTATCGCGGCAGCGTTTTTCCCGGATGAGCGCTCTTGGAGCCTCGGCTGCCGCTTCCGTGGTGGAGTTTACTCCCTCGATGGCACGGTTGCAAAGATTTTCCAACGCAGGCCTGTAGGAGCGACGCCGCCGCGGACAGATATGGCTCTTCCTTGACCTGAGAAAAAAGGATAATTTAGGCCGTGTAACACATGGTATTGTCACGGTCGCTCAATATAGCATACGATCTGTCGAAAATGCAACAATCGAGCGTGGGGACCGTAACGAAATAGTAATTTGACAAAAAATGCCATTCTGGATTAAAAAGAAACGAGGTAGGAGGTTGCTGATATGGTGTTGAAGACGATTTGTTCTCACTGGCTTACATGCGCTTGGATACTGTGGATTCTGTTTGGTCTGGCTGTGACTTTTTTTGAGCGTTCCATGTATCCATCGTGGTTCTTCGCGATTAAATCCTGGCCTCTAGACCTGATAAAAAAGAAATGGAGGGGCAGATGGGGCTGTCCCGGCAAGATCCACCACCGGATCGAAGAGGAGCACATGCGGATTGGTCAATCCCATCAAGGGGGCATCGACGCCATCCGGCGACGAGAGGATCCCAAGGGCGCCGCGGGCCGGCGGCACGAACCTTCGCGGGGAGCCTCGGCTCGACCGGAACGGGCGTCTCCTCGAGCTAATCGTCGTCGGCAGTGCAGCCGGACGGAGGCAGCAACCCGTGCGTTTCCACGATCCCGAGGCGGATCTCCATCGGAGGAGATCGAATAAGGTCTCATCCCAATGAAGCTGACTTCTCCGCTGCTTACAAAGTTGTAAGCTAACGGCTTTTTAAGCGGAAGTCCGGTATCTTTTTTTCGACCATAGTTTAGAATTGAACGGTGAAATAACGTTGGTTCGGAGCTTCTTGGCATGATTTCGAGGGACGCCTCATCGTTCATCTGGATGATGTGCCACACACTGTAACCCATGTGGGATGACACATGGATTATTACAGTTTCTTAATAGGTGGCCTTGATTTCAGGAGGGATCCGTGTTCGCCGAGCCTGTGGCTGGCCGCGGTCTAACCTGCTAACCCACGGATGTAGCCCATTCGCCTGACCTCGTGGTAGTTTTTCCGATTATGATGCTTCGGTTTCCGCGATTTCCGATTGCTGTTTTGCTCGCGATATCGATCGTGGTATCGCCGACTTCGTATCTCGCGATAGGCGGCGCGAGCCTGTCGCACCATCCCTCAAAGCATCTCCCGCGGAAATCCCGGCGAACCTCTGATGTTGTCAAGACGCGAGCTCCCTTGTCGGCTTCCGTTCGTTCCTCAACACGGAGTGGTCGCGGACGGAAGCGCCGCGCCGTAATCCGACGACTTTCACTCTCCTCCTGCCGCTTGACGGCTGGAGCTTTTTTCTCCTCCACAGGCCTGCCGCGCGTGTTTCGCCCTCTGCGTTGCTAGCGCCTGCTTCTCGCTCTCTCCTACGCCCGTTTGTGTGTGTCACTGGGGAACTGGCCCCAGGAATCGCCGTCAACAAGACAGCCGTGTTGCGTGAATTTCGTCGTCACGAGATGTTGCTCGATCGAGCTGCGCGGAACATCCCAAACGGAAATGGGAGACCGGTTCGTCTCTCCCGAAGTCTCGCGACGACAAGAGTAAGTCAGCCCAGGAGCTGAGTGAATGAATCCGATCGTCTTCGCTATGAGACACCCTATCACGACCATGATGATGGTCGTGGCTTTGATCAGCGGCGGCGCTCTGGCTTACAGCCGCATGCGAGTGGACATCTTTCCGTCCATGAACGTCCCCAAGATCTACGTCTTCCTCGATTACGTCGGCATGAGTCCCGACCAGGTCGAGGGCTTCATCGTCAACCAGCTGGAGCTGTACTTCCAGTATGTCGACGGCATTCAGGACATCAATACGCGCAATATCCAGCAGGTCGCCCTGTGCGAGCTGTCGTTCTTCCCCGGCACCGACATGGGCCAGGCCATGGCCCAGGTGGTAGCCATGTCCGACCGCGCCATGTCGTGGATGCCCAAGGGCACGCTGCCGCCCATGATCATGCGCATGGACGCCGGCAGCGTGCCCGTCGGCTACCTGGTGTTCGCTAGTGAAAGCAAGACCACCTCGCTGGGAGACATGGGCGATTTGGCCCAGAACATCGTGCGGCCGCTGGTGCAGAAATACGTGCCCGGCACGGTGGCCATCTCACCGTTCGGACCCAACATGCGCTCCATCGTCGTCAGCGTCGATCCGCACAAGCTGGAGAAATACAACCTGACGCCCAAGCATGTCACGGAAGCCCTGGCCAAAGGGCACAACATCATCCCGGCGGGAAACATCTATCCCCACGACTTCATGCCGCAGGTGTGCAACAACGCCACGCTCGTCGATATCCAGAAAATCGGCGACATTCCGCTGAAGCTGGGCGTGAACGTCTATCTGCGCGACGTGGCCAAGATCCAGGACGACACCGACATCACCTACGGCTATGCCCTGGTCAACGGCAATACCTCGGTGTTCCTGCCGATCATCAAGAAAGACACCGGCTCGACGCTGGATGTGGTGGCTGACGTTCACAAGAACATGCAGATGTTCCGCGACGCCACCAACAGCACCATGCGCGAACGCGTCAAGGCGCGGAAGGGCCAAGAAGCGGCAAAGGGGTCCGGCGGCGCCTCCACCGGTCCAGACGCCGACAAGGACGACGTGAAGGTGACGTTCGAGTTCGACGAGTCGCCGACGGTCGTGGCGGCGGTCGAAAGCGTGGCCACCGAGGGAGCCATCGGCGCCAGCTTGACCGGCCTGATGATCATGTTGTTCCTGCGCGACCTGCGCAGCGTGATCGTGGTGGTGTCCAATATCCCCCTGGCGCTCTTGGGGTCGCTGTTCGGCTTGTGGATAACGGGCAACACCATCAACATCATGTCGCTGGGCGGCATGGCGTTGGCCATCGGCATCCTCGTCGATGAAGCGACCGTCGAAGTCGAGAACGTCCACGCGCAAATGCAGCGCACGCACCATGTCGCCACTGCCGTGCTTCGCGGCAACCTCATCACGGCGGTGCCGCGACTGTTGGCGTTGTTGTGCATCTTGTCGGTGTTCATCCCGGCCTTCATCATGCAAGACCCGCTGCGGTCGCTGTTCATGCCGCTGACCCTGGGCGTCGGCTTCGCCATGATCTCGTCGTATCTGCTCTCCAGCACCTACGTGCCGATCATGTGCGTCAAGCTGCTCAAGCACGCCGGCGGGGAGAGCCATGACGAAAACGCCGGGATTTTCGGATTCATCCTCAGGATTTATGGCCACGTGGTCAGACACTTTGTTGGGATGCGTTGGATAGTGGTCCCGGCCTATCTCGGCGGGTGTGTTCTGATCCTGGGCGTACTGGGGTTGCAAGTCGGCACCGAGCTGTTTCCGCAGATCGATTCGGGGCAGTTCGTGCTGCGCTTCCGGCCGCCGCCCGGATCGAGCTACGATCTGTCCCGCGAGATGGCAGTCAAGTGCCTGGAAGTGATGGAAACCGAGGCCAAGGAGGAAAGCGGCAAGGAGGAAAACCTTGCCATCACCCTGGGCTTTGTCGGCCAGGTCGCCCCGAACTTCGGCATCGATAACATGGTGCTGTTCATGCGCGGCCCGGACGACGGTTATCTGCGCGTCGCTCTCAAAGATGAAAGCCACATCAAGCTCGCCAAGTTTCGCGAGCGGCTGCGCGAGCTTTTCCCTGAAAAGGTGGTTCCCTGGATGGCTACCCGACTGGAAAAGGGTGGATTGTCCAGGGAGGAAGCGCGGCGGGAAGCCAAAAAATGCACCTTCGGCTTCGGGCCCGGCGACATCGTCAGCTCGGTGATGAGCTTCGGCTCGGCAACGCCCCTCGCCGTTCGCCTGGTCGGCACCGATCTGGCGATGGTCCGGCAACATGCGGAAAAGATCGCCGGCAGCATGAGAAAGATCCAGCACCTTCGCGACGTTGGCTTCGAGCAGCAGCTCGACTATCCGACTTTCGAGGCTGAGATCGATCGCGAGAAGACCGGCCTGAGCGGCGCCACCGTCATGGACGTGAAAAGGACGTTGGACATGTCAACCACATCCACGCGCTTTACCAACCTGAATTACTGGGTCGATATCAAGACCGGCTTCGACTACCTGGTGCAAGTGGAAGTGCCGCCCAAGCGCCTGACCACGCCGGAAGATGTCGAGATCTTGCCGATCAATACCGTGAACCCCGATGTCAACCTGATGGTGCGCGACGTTATCGTCGGCAACAAGGTCCGTCGGGGCGTGCGGCCCGGCGAGCTGGACCGCGACATGTCGCAGCGCTACCTGACCCTGACCGCCAACGTCGAAGGCGAGGACATGGGCCGCGCCGCCCGGCAAGTGCAACAGGCCATTGACGCCGCCGGCACGCCGCCGCGCGGCGTCCGCGTCGAGCTGATGGGGCAGCTGCCGTCCATGATCGAGATGTTCAAGGCGTTGAGCGTCGGCCTGGGGGTTGCCGTGTTCGTGATCCTCGTGCTGTTGACGGCGTATTTCCAGTCGCCGCGCTTGGCCATGATCTCGGTCGGCGCCGTGCCGGGCGTTCTCGCCGGCATTGCCACCATTCTCTACTTCACGAACACCACGCTGAACATCGAGTCGTTTATGGGCTCGATTATGTGTCTGGGCGTTTCCGTGTCGAACTCCGTCATGATGGTGACGTTCATGGACGACCACTGGAAGACAGGAAAACCGTCCACGGACTCGGCGATTTTGGGCGCCAGTCAACGTCTGCGTCCGATTTTGATGACGGCGTGCGCCATGACGGTGGGCATGGTGCCGATGGCCCTGGCGTTGGAGAAGGGCAGTCAGATGCAGGCGCCCCTGGGACTGGCGGTGATCGGCGGTCTGGTCATGTCCACCTTCGCCACCTTGCTGGTGCTGCCGTCGATCTTCGCGGTGGTGATTGGCCGGAGACGACATAGCTCGCCGTCGATCTATCCGGACGATCCTCACAGCGCGTACTTCGATCCGCACTGCTACGCGGAGGAGTTTCAATCCAGCCACCACGCCGAGCCGCCGGCGAGCCAACCGGGTACGGCTCATCCGCCCGCCGGCGCCCTGGGGCACGGCTCGGAGCACGGCCCCTCGGGAGGCTCCGTTTTCCCAGCACCCCCAGAGAGGCAACCATAGTCTTGGAGTCTGTGCCGAACGCCGCTTGCGGCTTGGCGATTCCGCGGAATCGCCAAGCCGCAAGCGGCGTTCGGAGCCGCAGCCAAGGCGGCGAAGCCCACTCGATCACTCCGCCTTCGCCGGCAGCTTCCACTCCTCATCGAAGAAGCCCGCCGTCGCGACCTTGCCCGGTAGCCGCGACGACGGCGGTGTGTCCACGTCAATCACCGCGAAGTCCGGCAATTTCGGCACCTGTCGCGCATTATTGAGATAGTCATACTCGCGGAAGGTGAATCCGCTGTTCAGCACGACATAGCGCTTCGGATTGAGCGGGTTGGGATAGATCAACAGCGGCACGTGATGCTCGGCGGAGAACGCCGCCTGGCCCAGCTGCACCTGTTGGCCGTCCCAGCGAATCGGCAGCTTGTCGGCGATCTTCGCCAGGAGCTTGTTGCTGCTCGGATCGCCCCAGAGGATGAGGTTGTGCGCGGCGATGTCGGCGTCGCTGACGGCGCTATCGTCCTTGACGCGCGCCTCGCCGCGGAACTGCTTGCGCCAGTGATCGACGGCATGCTTCATCTCGGCCGATGCCCAGTCACCGACCTTGGCGTTGAGCGGCTTGCCGGTCGGCTTGACCATCAGGAAGCTGTCCATGAAGGCGTCGTCGATCGGGCCTTGCAAACCAGGGCGTTTGCGCAGCGTGCCGTCGTCGGGGTTCTCGACCACTTCCCAGCTGTTGTCCTTCTTGCGGAAATGCACCGTCCACGAACGATCCGAGAGCACCGGCGGTACACCTTTAATCGGTCGCTCGTCGTCGTCGATGGTGACTTTCGGCTTTTCTATCGCTTCCAGCGGACTTGAGCCTGGCTCGAAGTGGAGCGTCAGAGCGGCGACGTTCCGCGTATTGATCGCCACGCCGTCCTCAACGATCCCGGCATCCACCTCGGCGCGCGACCAGTGCTTCTCCATGCCGTCGATCCGGACCCAGCGCATCTTCGGATAGCGCAGCGTCCAGGTGGTGAACACCACACGCGCCGGCACCACGTCGCGGCCGTGCTTGACGATGCTGTCGATACGGCGGTCCAGCTCTTCCTTGGTCTTGCGCTCGTAGCCATGGCCCGTTTTCGGACCGATCAAGTGGACGAGCGTCATACCCTCTTTTTTCATGGCGGCGGCCATCATGTCGGCGGCCTGTTTCTGGCGGTCGATTTCGCCGCTGTAGGCGACGACCGGACAGTTATAGAGATTGGCCGCGTAGTCGGTGCAGTCGTACCAGTGCCAGAGCTTCTTCTCGTACCAGGTCGGCTGCACCTTCTCACTCTGGAAAACCTTGAGGAAATCGGCGGTTTCGCTGAAGCCGGCGCCGGGAGCGGCCGCCGCCCACAGACCGGCATAATGCACGGCGAACTGCCAGCAGGCGGCGCCGCCCATCGAGAAGCCGCGCATGACGATGCGGTTCTCGTCGATGGCGTAATGCTTGCGGACGTGAGCCAGCGCTTCCAGGCAATCGATCTCGCCGGCGAACTTGTTGGCGTTGCAGTAGCGGCCATACAGGTGCAGCACGAAAGCGTGCTTCGGCGTGAATTGGCCCGGCGACGACAAACGGCCATTGAGGAACGACAGCTCGGTCAGCTTCTCGCCGCGGCCGTGACACCAGATGTCGAGACGATGCTCGTAGGGGCTGTTGGCCTGGTAGGAGGACGGCACGACCAGGCCGTAAGGCTGCACTGAGCCGTCGATCTTCGATTGATAGCCGCGCACGATCAGGCCGGTCGCCGTCGTCCAGGGTGTCTTGCCGGCCCGCAGCTGCTCGGCGCGTTCCAGGCCATGAGCGAGCAGCTTGCGGGCAATGGCCACTTCGTTCTTGCCGTAAAACTCGTTGTAAGTCAGAGCGTAGCGAACGGCGTTGTGAAAGATCTGCACGTCGGGCAGCAGCTCCAGCAGCGCCGGCTTGGCCTTCAGCTCGTGCCGCAGACGCTCAATCTGCTTGCCGAGGGTATCGACGCCGGCTTGCAGCTTGCCGCGGTCGGCCTCGTCGATCTTGATGCCGGGGGGAGGGACGGGACGCACCTTGTCGGGGTGATTGTCGCTCGGTCCATCGGCGTGAAGCAGGGCCGCGACAACGAAGACGGACAACATCATCAGAACACAGTGCTTGGCCACGGCATCTCCTTGCAGAATCAAGGTGCATGGGGAAATCAAGTGTGCTGTTGTTGTTAGGAGAAGGCAAGGAAGGTGTCCACGAAAAACGCGCGCGAATGACAAGGAGGGGCGCGTGCGCCGATTCTGGCAGTATGTTTGTTTCGTTAGCCCAGCCCTTCAGGGCTGGGACTGGCGGCAGGCGCGCGAGTCATTGGGGCTTTAGCCCCTTTGGGCGTTCTCGGAGACGCAGCAGAGGGCCTAAAGGCCCAACCATCCTCTCGCCGCCTGCGGCTCCCCAGCCCTGAAGGGCTGGGCTAACGAAAAACCAAACCGGAATCTATTCATGCACCCACAAGAATAGCAAGAATGACAAGCTGGCCCGAGGAGGTAATTTCTCCCTGATGTACCATCCTGTCCCGCGCATTCTCTCCACGTTCGCGGATTCCGCTCGCCTCGCCGCTTGCCGTTTGCCGAATCATAGGGGTGGACAAGGACGCATGACTTAACGGCGGGATGACAAATGCGAAGCAACAGCACGAATACGAGGGCGAGGTTTCCCGAGATCACGCGCGGGTTGGCATTGCTTGTCGCCTTGACCTCGTGTCACCTTGTTACCTTGTCCGACGCGTTGGCGCAGCAGGAAGCGGTGAGCACCGCCCCGGAGCCGGGACCGATACAGCCGCCGGCGAATAACTGGTTCAACGTCTCGACGCCCGGCACCGCCGCCCTGGCAAGACCTGATTCGTTCATTCAATACGGCCCTCGTCCCGATGGCGTTTGCTGTCCGGGCTGCAAATGCCAGTCGTGCATTCACCGCCTGATCGGTTGGGCCACCTACTGCCCCAAATACCGTGTGTGTTCTTGCACGCAGTGCTGCAATAGCTGCCAGTACAAGGGCGTCGTGCCGGTCTATCTGTTCTTCCTGAATCCGAAGTGCTCCGAAGGCAGCGGCCTGCATCGAACCTTCGTCCCCGAATGCTATCGCGGCTGCCAAAGCTGTGCGGCCGGGCCTGGCGGTCATCCGTAAACACCCCGAGAGTCCTTCACCCCGTCACGACGGGACCCGGATCCGTTCCGGGTCCCGTTCGTTTTTTCCGAAGCCGCTTGCGGCTTAGTGCGGACTGCTGTCTCGCTAAGCCGCAAGCGGCTTCGGCCGCTTCCTCTTATAATCTACCCATCGCCCGTTCTGGGGGGATGAGTCGATGGATACCGTGCCGGAGCCTGCGCGCACTGAGGAATGGGCGGCCGCGTTCCGCCTGATTTTCCAGTACCTTCCTGCCCAAGAGAGCGAGCGACTTTGCGCCAACGCCCTGCATATGCTTCAGCGCGGCGAGCTGAATCCGCAAGGACTTTTCCTCGTGCGCGGCCCAGCGGGCCCCCGCGGCGCCCTTTACTGCTTGCCGGTCCCAGGCCGCAGCGCCCTCCTTTGGCCGCCCGGCGCGGTGGAGGACCGCCGCGCGGAGCTGGAAGATAGTCTGTTGCGACATGCCTGTGGCTGGCTGCGGCAGCGCGGCGTGAAACTAACGCAAACCCTGCTCGCTCAGAAAGAGACGTTTCTCGCCGCTCCCCTGTTGCGCAACGGTTTCACGGCCGTCACATTGCTGTGGTACATGCGACACGATCTGAGCCTGCCGGTCCATTGCCTGAATACCCCTGCTCGCCTGGATTATCAATGCTTCGACGACGACATGCTGTTTCGTCTGACCTTGCGGCGCACGTACGAGGCGACACTGGACTGTCCCGAAGTCAACGGTGTTCGCAGCATTGAAGAAGTGCTGGAAGGGCACCGCGCCCAAGGTGTATTCGATCCAGGGCGTTGGTGGCTGGTCCGGTCCCGCGACCGGCGAGACGCCGGTCCCACCGAGCCGGTCGGCGTGCTGATGATGACGGAAATGCCGGAAAGCGGCGACTGGGAGGTGTCGTACATGGGCGTGGTGCCGGACGCACGGCGGCGCGGCTTCGGACGCGAGATGCTGTTGCACGCCCTGTGCGAGGCCCGCGCCGCTGATGTCCCCACCGTGACGCTGTCCGTCGATGCTCGCAATCAGCCGGCCTGGCAACTTTATCGCTCGGTCGGATTCGAGCCATACGATCAGCGCATCGTTTACCTGGCCATCTTCAATTAGCGAGGTGGGAGCGGCGTCACGCCGGTCTTGTCTGCTGGTGGGAGCGGCGTCACGCCGGTCTTGTCTGCTGGTGGGACCGGCGTCTCGCCGGTCTTGTCTGCTGGTGGGACCGGCGTCTCGCCGGTCGGTGGGACCGGCGTCTCGCCGGTCGGTGGGACCGGCGTCTCGCCGGTCCAGCAGACGGAGGCTGTTCTCGTGCTGCCGGCTCCCGATGCGAGTACCGGAGCGGAGGCGGTCGTCCGCGTGACGGCGCAAAGCCTCACCCGCCTAATGGGACTGGCCGGCGAATCGTTGGTGCAGGCGCGCTGGCTTCAGCCGTTCACAACCGCGCTGTCGAAGCTGAAAAAACATCAAGACCATCTCGCAGCTGTTCTCGACAATCTGGCCTCGGAGCTGCGGAGCAACCATCCGGACCAGCTGGCCGGGCTGGCGGCGGAGGCGGGGCGGCAGTCGCTGCTTTGCCGGCAGAGCCTGGCCCAGTGCATCGCCGACTTCGAGGACCACGCGGCCCGCACGGAGGACCTCAGCTCGCGGCTCTATCTCGAAGTCATCGGCAGCCGCATGCGTCCGTTCGCCGACGGGATCCAAGGCTTCCCCCGCATGGTCCGCGACCTCGCCCGCTTTCTGGACAAGCAAGTTCGCCTGGACATCGTGGGACAGACGACGGAAGTCGATCGCGACATCCTCGACAAGCTGGAAGCGCCGTTGACGCACCTGCTTCGCAACGCCATCGATCACGGCATCGAGATGCCTGCGGACCGCCGTGCCGCGGGCAAGCCGGAATGCGCCGTCCTCCGCCTGGAAGCTCGCCATCGCGCCGGCATACTCATCATCACGGTGGAGGACGACGGACGCGGCATCGATCTGGATCGTCTGCGGTGTAAAATAATCGAGCGCAATCTCAGCCGCCCGGACCTGGTGTCGGCCATGAGCGAGGCGGAATTGCTGAGCTTCCTGTTCCTGCCCGGCTTCTCGACCGCGTCGGCCGTCACCGAGCTTTCGGGACGCGGCGTGGGACTCGATGTGGTCCACGAGACGGCGCGGAAGGTTGGCGGCTCCGTGCATGTAACCACCCGGCCGGACCGCGGAACAACCTTCCATCTGCAATTGCCCGTGACACTTTCGGTCGTGCGGGCCGTGGTGGTGGAAATCGGCGGCGAGCCGTATGCCTTTCCGCACAATCGCATCGATCGACTATTGCGCGTGCCGCGTACACGTCTGGAGTCGCTGGAAAATCGACAATTCGTGGATGTGGATGGCCGCAGTGTCGGCCTCGTTCTGGCTGCGCAGCTGTTCGACATGGGGGGAAAAGCTCCCGAAGGCAATGACCTCCCGGTCCTGCTGGTCAGCGACGCCGCCGGACAATATGGTCTGATTGTGGATGCGTTTCGCGGGGAGCAGGACCTGGTCGTGCGGCCGCTCGATCCGCGTCTGGGAAAGGTGGCCAATGTCAGCGCGCTCGCCATTCTCGATAATGGAGCACCGGTGCTGATCGCCGACGTGGAGGACCTGATTCGTTCGATGGATCGTCTCATTCAGACCGGCACCTTGACCCGTTGCGAGCCGAAGCGGACAGGGACCATGCGGCGAAAGCGCGTGCTCGTTGTCGAGGATTCGATCACAGTGCGTGAGGTTGAACGTCAAATTCTGCGCCAGCGCGGCTATGATGTGACGGTCGCGGTGGACGGTCAGGAGGGCTGGAACGTAGCGCGGGCGGAGCCGTTCGATCTCATCGTCACGGACGTGGACATGCCGCGCATGAATGGCCTGGAGCTGGTGCGTGCCGTGCGAGCGAACCCGGCGATACAAGAGGTTCCAATCATCATCGTCTCCTACAAGGACCGTGACGAGGACCGTCTTCGCGGACTGGAAGTGGGTGCAAGCCATTACCTCACCAAGAGTAGCTTTCACGATAATACGTTTCTCCAGGCTGTCCTGGATCTGATTGGAGAGCCGTGACGATGCGTGTAGCGATCGTCAATGATCTGGCGCTGGCTCGGGAGGTGCTTCGCCGCCTGGTGCTGTCGGTGCCGCACTACACGATTGCATGGACGGCCTGCGACGGCGCCGAGGCCGTGCACAAGACCGCCGCGGACCGGCCGGATGTCATCCTCATGGATCTCGTCATGCCGGTCATGGACGGCGTCGAGGCCACGCGCCGCATCATGGCCGAAAGCCCGTGTCCCATCCTCTTGGTCACTTCGAGCGTTAGCGGCAATTTCAGCAAGGTGTACGAGGCGATGGGCCAGGGCGGACTCGACGCCGTCAACACGCCGACCCTAGACCGTAAGGGCCAGGTGCGCGACGGCGAAGGCCTACTGACTCGGCTGGCGAACCTTGCCAAAGTCGCCCGAGCACCAGCGCTCTCGAAGGTCGCTCCTCCTCCTGTCGTCCGGGCCGAGGGTCCAGGACCGCCTCTGGTTGCTCTCGGCGCATCGACGGGGGGCCCGGAGGCGCTGGCACGCATTGTGGAAGCGTTCCCAGCCGACTTCCCTGCCGCCGTGATCATCATCCAACACATTAGTGCGGACTTCGTACCGAGCCTCGTCCAGTGGCTACAGCATCGCGCGCGCTTGCATGTTCGTCTGGCACGTTCCGGCGATGTGCCCGTTCGCGGAGAAATCTTGGTGGCCGGCAGCAACGATCATTTGATCCTGGGCCGCGATTGTCGTTTGCTCTACACAGATGATCCCGTGGACAATCCCTATCGGCCTTCGGTGGACGTGTTCTTCAACAGTCTCGCGGCCTCTTGGTCGACGCCGGGAGTGGCGGCCTTGCTCACAGGCATGGGAGCCGATGGCGCTCGCGGGCTGTTGACGTTACGCCAATGTGGATGGCACACCCTGGCTCAGGACCAGGCCAGCAGCGTTGTGTACGGCATGCCCCAAGCCGCTGCCCAGCTGGGAGCGGCCTGTCAAATTCTCCCGCTGTCGCGTCTCGCGCCGGTCATCCTGGCGCATCTCGCCCACCAAGAGCCTGCGGATGCAAATCGGCATTCATCGTGAGAGGGATGGATGAATCTCAAGTCACGCCCGGAATCGGACCGTGAAAATGCCTTCGCCGCACCTCATCGACTCGAGCACAATTCGAGGGCTTGCCGTGGCAGCAGGTAGTCCTCGACCTCGAACAAACGCTTGCCGGGTCTGAGACGGAATGGCTCCACCAACTGCGGATTGCGCAGGCACCAGGCCCATTCTCCCCCAGGGCAAGCATGGCAGGCCCACAGCTCGGCGATGCCGACAACCCGTCCGAACACCAGGTCCTCCCAGCGCGGAGCCTGCTTTCCGAACAGGGCGAGCTGCTTCCGGTCCCATTCGCTCGCCTGTCGAGCCGCGTGGATGAGTAATGGCCCGCGGTACTTGGTGGGGTAGCATCGATATTCGACGCTATGTTGTCCCGTGAGAATGGCCCAGGCCCACGGCTGACGGATGGATAGGCACTTCATTGTCCCGTACTCCGAAAGAGCCGCAAAGTAAACAAGCTCGAGCTGCCTTCTGCAAGACCACCCGAGTGACATGATCTCACCAATATATCACAACATGATGAAACCATAATGAGAATAGAATGAGAGCGACCGACACGGTCCTGGCCGGGGTCAAAGCATTTCCCGGTGCGGTGCCTTGCCGTTCGGGAGGCCGTGTGAAAATCCGATGAGGCAATCAGGGCGCTCTTGAACCGCTTCCTCAGGCTTTCCATATTACTTCGGCAGGAAAGATAGTCGCCGGCGAGCGGGGTTGCGTAAGCGCCCCGAGAAATACA
>Ga0335075_10010269_pt1 | contig 14227 bp, 18 predicted proteins | sample Lox_Sample_24_FD_206723 | JGI IMG/M metagenome (GOLD analysis project Ga0335075, IMG submission 206723) | Soil microbial communities from Loxahatchee National Wildlife Refuge, Florida, United States - Lox_Sample_2.4 | ecosystem: Environmental > Terrestrial > Soil > Wetlands | place: USA...
TCCAAGTAGACGAGTACTTGAAGGATCGGCCCATCAGATTATGCCGATCTAAGAAACCAGCCCGGCAACCCGACCTGCGACAGCACGCCGAACATCCGCATAACGAGAAGGTCGGCATAGACGCTCTTATGCCGACATCGGCATAACAAGGTCGTGACGTCATAGAGCACGAGCGAGACGTCCCCGCGGGCCCGCGCGTGGGTGAAGCACAGCCCGGCGAGACGGTCACGGTAGTTCCCGTCGAAGCAGCGGCGCAGCATGCGCTTGCGCGTGGACAGGCTGGCCGAGACCCGGCCCATCTCCGCCAGCACCCGGTCCACGTCTAGCAAGCTGGTCGGCTCCACCACCCTGGCGATTACCAGGTCACGGAACACCTCGTCACCCAGCGCGCCGAACCCGAGATCGGCATAGACCCCGGCCAGCACGTCATAAAGCAGGCCCGATGCCGTCTTCAGCGTCCGCGCCCGCGGCACCACCGGCCCGCGCCCGGTGGCCGGCCCGCCGCCGAACAACGCGGGCTGTCCCGGCGCCGGGACCATCACTGCCTGCCTGGCCTGCGGGGTGATCCCGAGATCGAGCACGCCCTGCTGGTCATCCTCGAGCAAGCGCTGGGCCTTCTCCATGAGCAGCCCGAGCTCGGCCTCGTCGCGGGCCGAGCCCACATGCCGCACGATCCTGCGCCGGCCCGCCACGGACTCCGCGATCTGCACAGCCGTCGACCCCGATGCCGTGCGCACCCGCCGGATCCAAGCCACCCGCAGAGTCTACGAGCCAAATTAGTGCCTTGACAGCACACTAAGACCGGACATCACCGCAGGTCAGCGCATGGCCCTAGGCTGTAACTGGCCCGAGTGAGCTAACTCAGGTCCGCTGCAGTCGTGTCGTGGCACGCAAAAGGCGGGGATCTGTTTGTCAGAGCTAGGCGTCGATATCAGCCTGAATGATGAGGTTTTCCAGTCTGGGGTCGTCGAGACGTGCTGGCGGTGCGTGTGATTCGAGGAGTGCATTGAGCGCGGCCTGGCGCTGGTAGTAGAGGAAAGCGCCGTGCGGGATTTCCGGATCCGCGATTAGCGAGTCGTAGATGGCAGGTGCCTCGATGCCAGCGCATCTGTCGAGGGCACGGAAGATGGGCTCAATGTCGTTAGCCTGTCTGCCTGCGATCATGGAATTGCGTGCGGCTGCGGCTACAGCGGCTGCAGATTCGGGGCAGCGCACGTGCGAGAGCCATTCCGCCGACTGGTGGAGTGGCCATTCGGGGAGGCTTGCCGGATTTAGCTCAACCTCTTTGAGCAGTCGTTGTTCAGCTGCGCAATCGCCGATCTTGACGAGGAGAGGCAGGAGCCAGCGAGGTGCCGGATCGGATGCCCAGGCTCGGACGGCGCCTGAGCCCGCGTATTCGTGTACTATCTCGGCGGCTGCGAGTTTCTGCGCGTCTGTGAGCTGCGGGGCGCTGGTGCTCTCAAGGATGAGGGCGGTAAGTTCAGCAGGCCACGGGGAGGGGATGACCTGACTTGCGGCATCGGCCCTAGTGCTTGCGGGCAAGGATTGGATGATTCCTTGCAGGACCGGCCACACCGATGGATCCCATTGGCGCTGGACCCATTGCCGGAGTCGGCGATCGTTCCACTTGAGCGCGAACCCGGCGACCTGACGCAGTTCGCTGGGCCGGAGCGGAAGGCTGAGCCAAGCGGCCCATTCAAGGGTACGCAGGTCAGCTAGTGTCACCTCTCTCGTGCGGGGATCTGGGAGTCCGGCCAGCGTCTCGTCTTCGACAAGGCGCCGGAGCTGGGCAGTGACTTGCTCGCGAAGCGTCGTATCAGCGTTCACGGGAGTCTCTGACTCTGCGGGAGGCGGATAGTTGAGCGCGGTATCCCAGTCGCCCCCCGCGATCGCCGCGCCAGCTTGCGGAGCCCGAGCCTTTTCACCACGCCGCGGCGTGCCATGCGCTACCTTTGCGGGTTCTTCTCTCGCCGTGATGACAGAGGCGGCGTACTGCCGTGCCTGCTCTAGGGTCTCCGGGAACACGGTCGTATCCGGTTCAAGGCCAGCTGCCAAGAGTATTCTGTCCGCTGGTTCGGCGAGTATGGCTATTGCTCTGGCGAGATCGTCGTTATCGAGCAAGGCGAGGAGCCGCGCGAGGTCATAGTTAAGCCAGCTGTCTGGCGGATGGCAGAGCCGAGCCGCCATCGCGGCGAGAGGATGCAGGGACAGGATTCTTTCGAGATCGGTCAGATCGTGCATCTCATCGGGATGCTCGGCAGCCACATGGGCTATGGCGGCGACGTCAGCGGGAGTCCAGGAGTCGCGGGTGGCCCACAGTATTGCCCCTGAGAGGATCACGTCGAACAATGCCGGGTTAAACGGTTCCTGCGCCCGCAGCAGCTTGATCAAGTCCAGCCGCTGAGCCCGGTGCGTGAGAGCAGCCAGAGCTCGCTCCGCGATTTCAGTGGGGGCGGCCAGGGCAATCTGGATTGCCAGGTCCTGACTGGCGGCCAGGCCGACAGAGGCGTCTATCAGCGTGCCAGCTGCAAGGTCGTCGGGATCTTCTGCCGCTTGAGATGCCAAAAGCTCGGCCAGATCGGTCGCCTTCAGGTCGAGTGCGCAACTGGCCGCCTGCCTGCGCACCACGGGATCGGTATCGCGGATGGCGTCGGCGACCAAGGGCAGCACTCCCGCGGTGTCGACAAGCTTGGAGAGAACGATGAGGGAGTTGGCCCGGATGGAGGGTTCATCGTCGCGGACCCCATCCACCAGCTCTTCGATCAGATCGGTGGGTGGGTCTGCGGAGATGAGGCCGATGAGCGCGGTGAAGTCGCCACGTTCGGGGGAAGTGAGACCACGATCGAGCCACACCCGCCGCTGTTTGTAGGTATTCCAGATCGTCGATGCTGCCGCGTGCCGTTCCCCAATTGCGGCGTTCCGGGAAGTGGCGCGGGCGGTCAGCATGGGGTCAAACCGGCGGATCTCCTCCCACCACCTGCCAGGAGCGGCGGGAAGAGCAAGCTCGAGCGTACTGACCCAGCCCGGCCGTATTCCCCGTAGCGGGCGGCCGGCAGCATCACAAACGTCCAGCTCGACTAGGACATGGCTGTGAAGCAGCCCCAGGCCGGCATCGCCCGCGCGGATGAGCGCCCGGGCGCTGCGGGCTTCCCTGATGACATTGGCCGGGAAGCGGACGATCCCTTGGGTATCGGTGATCAGAGCCCGGACCGCTAGTTCAGTCATCAGCTCGACTGTTGGCGCCACCTCTGGCAGGTCACGATGCAAGGTGCTGGACTGCAGGCGGCTCACGGAGATCTCAGTAGTGCCTGCGAGTCCGAGTAGCAGAGCTACCCTGTCGAGCCAGGTCCTGATGTGGCCGGGGTCGGGTTCGATCCGGGTATCGCTGCTCGTGTGCTCATCCGTCAGCCGCCAGATCAACTCGATAGCCGTGCTCGGAAGCGGTGCACCCCGCTCCACGTGATCGACGACGGCCGCCGCGTAAATTGGTATCTGAACGAATTCGGCGACGCCGGGTGCGGCTGCGAGCACCAGATCAAGATCACCAGATGGCACCGCCCGATGGTCAGCGTAATCGCGCAGCCAGGCCGCGTCCGGCAGCATGGTCCAGGTGCTGAACCCAGTCAGAGCTGAGAGTTCTGGCAGCGGCCTTGAGGAGATAACCCATCTGTGCTGGGGATACGTGGCTACTGTTGCGCACAGGAGACGGAGGATACCCTCCCGGTTCTCCGCCGGGATCTCATCCAGCCCGTCGAGCAGGAACAGGTATGCCTCATCACGAAGTCGTTCCCGCGTCAGCATGGGCACAGCGCCGAAGCTGGCCGCAGTCGCTGTCCGCATACCCCGGACGAACGCAGCGCCAGCATCTGTCCAGCTGAAACGAGGCTGGAACGCCGTCATCGGCTGGAACAGAGCGGGCCGTGACGATCTCCGCCCGATCTGCCGAAGTTCTTCCGTCTTGCCGTACCCGCCGCCAGCCACCAGCAGGAGCCGCGGTTGCGACCCGTCCAGATCGGTGGCGCGTATTTGCCCTTCCTGCCAGGTCTGCGCAAGGTAATCCGCGAGGGATGCCGGGTCAGCGACGTCTGAAGCCTGGGCCACGGGCACCGGCAAGTAATGCCGGTCTACTTCGCGAGACATCCTAGGCGCGAGCTCAGCGCTCTCCAGTGATGAGGGCCCAGCAATCACATGAGCAGTGCGGACAGTCGCTTCGAACTCCTTGTCCGGATCGGCGAACGCCACGACCTGGACGTTCGATGACGTATTGATATCCTCGGCCCAGCCTGCCAGTACCGGGTCGTTCAGGTCGGGCACGCAGGTGATCAGGCGATGCTTCCCCGCCTGACGGGTGTGAGGAACCATCCCGGTAGCCCACAAGATATCCCGCCGCAGGTGAGCCTCCTTTGCGGCAAGGCTGTGGCCGAGGAACAGCAGCCGGTAAGTCAGGCTAAGGTCCCTCATCACGTGCCGTGCCCGCTCGTCTTGCCCGATCTGCTGATATGACTGCGTCGTCAGCACCACGGTCTCAGGATGCTCGGTGACTCCATGCAGGTGGAGGACACGGAGCCGGTTGTCACGCTTGACCAGCGCAAGATCGAAATCGGCAACCGTCAGCGTCATCGCCTCGATACCGGCAGCGCTGGCGGACACCTCGACGCTCGTGTCGTAGTTCGTGGTGACTATCAGCCCAGAAGCGGTCTTCGCTAGAGCCATCAGTACTGGTGTTGGGGCAATGCTGCGATCGGAGATGAGCCGCGCTACCTGTTCCTGGACCCAGATCTCCGAGAACTCTCCTACAAGCGCGTCCGCAACAGCGAACAAGTCCCCCTGATCGATCTCTGCATGCCTCTCAGCCCAGCCAGGTCCTCCCGCCTGTACAAGGCCGTGGGTAAGCTCACTGCCGCTAGGCGCGCCAGCACCAACCGCTACACCCGCGCCGACGACTGGGACAATCTCAGTCCATACCGCGTGAAGCTCATCGTAGAAACCGCGCTCATCAAGTGGAGTGAAGAGCCTCATGGCCGAAGGCATGGCCGAAATTGTTCCCCGCACGAGCCAAGTATCTCCGCACAGGACTCAGCTTCACCACCCGGGCGCCGACGCCGCGCGCCGTTGTCATTCTGGATCGATGGCCAGAGCCGTGGTCTGCATGTAGTTGCCGAGACCCTCCCCTTGACGCGAGTCACGCTGGCAGCCCTTGAGAGCGCCCTCGGGCACGCGACCCCACACCACGAGCGACGGTAACCGGCACGTTGACATACGTCTAGCTCGCCCGCATACCCGCGGGCAACCGCCATCTTGCTGTGCCTCATAGCTGCAAAACGCCGACAGTATGCCCCTTGCCGTCGTGCGCCAGTAATGCGCGAAGGGGCAGCTTAGCGCCAGACTCTGGTGGTGGAAAGCGCGAGGACAGGATGGGGCGGGAGACCTGGGACGTCAAGAATTTCGGCGTTGGCCTGCGCCCAGCTCGCGAGGTCTAGGCATTCGATCATGAATTCGTAGAGCGCTCCCGGGTGGAGGCGGAGCGTCCGCGGGCCTTTCGACAGCCTGATGACCGTGTCTGGTGCGGTGAGCGTGTCGTTGGTGAGGGCCAGCGGAATGTCTGTAGTGATGCCGTATCGAGTCATCGTACGGGTGATGCGCTCGGGCGCCGCGGTGATGTCGAAGATTATGTAGTCGCAGATGAGCAGCGCGGCTAGCAGGGGGGAGATGGGGAACAGGGCGAACGGCATTACGCTGGGGACGAAGTCGTGGTTCCGGGTCGGGCTCATCACCCGAACGTGGTGCAGTGCCGAGGCGATGCCGGTTTTCGTCAGGGCGTCTTGGCGCGCTGCTGCGAAGTCGCCGGTCAGCTGCTCAGGCCCGGCGCCGCCGCGGGTGCTGGCCAGCGTCGGGAAGGAGCAGGCGGTCACCGCCCGCGAATTCGAAATGCTGGTACTGGCGATTCCCTGCGCGTGGGCTTGTTCTATGACGGAGGCAAAGCTGCGGATGTGGGTGCGGCAGCGCGCGGCGGGGGTAATGATCCGCGTGCCGGGACGACCGGGCAGCTCCCCGCCCGCCATGACCGCCTCAATAGCTGCTTCCATGCGCCTGCGCTGCGGGCCGGTCTTGGCGGAAGGGCTCGATTTGATCTCGTAAAGGAGCTTCGAGCCGTCCGGTCTGAATTCAGTGACGTCGCCTATGCGAAGGCAGTTAGTCAGGTCGTGGAGTAGCCCGAAGCTTCCCGCAGCGCGCATGCCGGCGGTGGCGCCGAGTTCGTGGGGCAGCCCGGACTTCCCCGCCATCGGGCCAGGTGAGGCATTGCTGCTGAGCGCGATGAGGTATCGGCGGTCGTGGCCTGACGCGCGCCACGCGAGTCCGTCGCCTACGGTGCGGAGCTGACGGCATATCCGGTCGAAGACGAGATCTTCGGTCCGCCACGTCTCGGGGTCGCCCGGGTCTGCTCCCGCAGGCAGCTGCGGAAGCGGGTCCGGCAGACGCCTCCCGCGCTCAAGACGGTGCGCGCAGCGACGGCACTCGGCCTTGTGTTCCTCACGGCTGTAAATGACCTGGAACAGGCGGCGCTGGCACTCGTCGAACTCGATGGGACTCCGGCATGCCCGCAGCTCCTGGATCAGGGCAGCGACGATCTCGACGTTGGCTTCCTGAGCAGGGTGCTGCATCACCCGGGCCATGTCAGCGGGGGAGAGAACGCCGAGGAAGCTTGAACTTGAGACCACTGGCAAAGAAGCCTTTGAATATAGCGGCAGACCCCGGCTCGCCGGTGGTACTCGGCAAGCCGGACGTCCGCCGACCCGCGAATCGTGACCGTTACCTTATCTAACTGACGCGGACGTCAGCACGACCGCCTCGCTCAACCAGCAACAGGCTGCGAGACTTGTTAAAAGTCGCATGGAGCCACGACGCGGGACCATCGCGGGCTACTGATCCAGCGCCCGCAGGAGCGCATGACATCCCGGACCTCGAAGATCAACCTAGTTATTTGCCCTGCCGGTACGCTCTGACTTGGAACGAGGGTAGGCGAAGCTGGGCCGACTCATCGAAGATATCTGCGGCGCCATGGTCCCGTAGTTCGTTCTTGATCGGACTGACGTCACCGGCAAGCCTCGAGCTTGCGCCACAGCCGTCGGGCCAGAGCGCAGATAGCTGCCAGTTCCTCCGGTCGCCGCCGTCCAGCCTGAGGCGGCGCCTCAAAGCCTGCGACAACACTCAAGTGTGCAGCAGCAGCATGTGAATCCAGGTCCCGATAGATGTCCTGGTAATCGCCACTAGTGCCGCCGAGAACCAAAATCGTGCCGCCAGGGACAAGCACTCTGGTCATCAGCTGGTCTATAGCCTTGCAGAGCCGGGCTGCGGCGTTCGTGTCAGGGGGCTTCAGGAGATCCGAGCGTGGTGTCAGGAAGTTCATCATGACGGCCAGGGCGTACGCGCTCGGTTGATGTTGCCTTGATAGGAGAGCCGGTTTGCGCCAGCGCGGCTCAAGTCTAGTCCATCCTCGTCATACAGCTCATTAGCTATGCGCTTCCGGGCTGCGTGATGCTCGCCCCAGATATCCAAGGCCGTGAAGTCGTTAAATCGCGAGCCGAACGGAATCGCCGACTCCTCCAGTTGCTTGGCGCACGGGTTCGGCTTGGGCGGGTCGCCATCACTGGAACGTGGGTAGCTCCGTTCAGCGAGGATGAGGGCCTTGGCGAACTGGTGCATCACCCAGTTCATTGCCTGGCCTGGCTCGACCACGTGGCTGCGGCCAACCGGGGTGGTCGGCCACGATGCGTCTTGCAGGGCGGCGTACCGGGCCAACGCAGCGTGGAAGTTGCGAACCGCGAGGATGCCAGGTCCTGGCCCTGCGCCGATGTCTATGGCTGCGAAACGGCCGTTCTTGCCTACCGGCAGTCGGCCGCTGGCCAGGAGGCGCTCAAGTACCTGAAACATCCGACAGTAGCGATCCGGCAAGTGCATGGTCAGGTAGGCCAGCGCCTGTGCCGGTTCATCGAATGTGAGCTCGTCACAGCATGCCAGGACCCGCGGATACTCGTCGAGCACCTCGCGGGCACGGTCGGGATCCTCGCCGACGATAACTTCGACGGTTGTCTCGGCGGCCTTGCAGACGTCATCCAGCATGCACTGGGCAATGCCCGATGAGCGGAACCAGTCGATAGCCGTCTGCCCTGTGCTCGCGCTGCCACCGGCTGGCGGTGGTTGCCGGACGAGGACTCGGAGCATCTGCACTACTGACCACCCGGATATGTTCCCAGGGTTCCGATCGCAGAGACCTGCTCGCCCCTGGCCGTTCCGGCGCGGGGGCCTGATGATGTCCGGCAGCGCCGAGGCTTGCCTTCGCGTAACGTCCTCCAACTCGAGGCGGATAATGAGGCGCGTGACTCCATCGTCTCAGGGCTCAGTGCTCGTGTTGGACCGCGCCGACGTAGAGCGTCCGGCGCTGCGGGAGGCACTCGCCAGCGTTGGGCTGCACGAGGTCAAGCTTGACGACCTTCCGGCCGGGAAACCGCTGGCAGCGCAACTGAAAGACGTCCTCAAAACGGTCCGTTTCGTGCGGCTCGTGCTCGACAAGCGGCCAATATCTCCCTCCATCATCTTCGAGGCCGGCCTCGCCCAAGGTATGGGAGTTCCCGTCGCGCTCCTGGATGGACGTGAGGCACTCTTCGGCAGTGAAGACTCAGAAGAACTCGCCTTGGACACCTTGCTGGTGGCGCCGCGCCTGTATGCCCGGATCGCCAACAGGACTGGCCTGGTTCACGAGCTGAGCGCGTACCTCGACGGCCTGCAAGAGACCCCGGATGCCGTGATCGAAGACACCTTCACAGCAGTCAAACGCTCGTCCACGGCGGGACGGCGGTCAAAGACGCAACCGTCCCACTGGACCGCCGGGTAGCCCAGGCCATTGAGCGTGCCGGCGGGACAATCGTCACCGATCCTCCGAAGCATCGCGTAGCACCGGACCTCGTCTGCCTGTTTCCGCAACTCGATGCATCAATGAACCCGGTCCTGGTCGAGATAAAGCAGACGCGGCAGATCGACGACGCGTACTCGCAGCTTGTGGAAGCGCTGAACCGGGCGAATGCGCACCTGGGCATCCTGGTAACGCTCGACCGGGTGCCCACCGAACGTCGCCGCGTCGGACCGCTCCAAGTGGTAACCCAAGTCAGCGTGTCAGACCTCGAGGATGACCCCGACCACCTGGTAAAGCTGCTGACCGAAGCCCGCAACCTCGCCGTGCACGGCTAGAGCGGGGAGCGTCCTGTCGTGGCCCTCTATGATGTCGGCAAGCTGGCGGAGCTGGTTGCGAATGTCGGAACCACCGCCAGGCTAAGGAACAATAACAAGGCGAAAGGCGACGCCATGGCCGACCTGGTCGCCTACATATTCGGCGAGGTACCTGGACTGGAGCTGCGCCATCGGAGCCTGGTCGCGCCTGACGGGACCAGCGAGATTGACCTGGTCTTCCGGAATCGGCCCCACGTGAGCGGACTCTTCGCGGGCGTTACTCTGCACTTCGAATGCAAGAATGAGAGCCGGAGGATCAGCGCGGCGCAGATCCGGGTCTTCGCCTCAAAGCTCCAGGACCGTAATCAGCCGATTGGCATTATGGTCAGCCACACAGGACTGTCCGGCAGGGCAGGCACCAGAATGTACGCCCACGGAGTGGTCGCCAACGAGCTGCACCACGGGCGAACCATAGTGGTGTTGTCGCTCGATGACCTCGCAGGGCTCATTGATTCAGATGATCGTGTTGAGCTGTGCGTCGAACGCCAAGTCGAATTGGAAACATACGGCATCTACAACTCGATATGACGGCCCGACGTAAAGCTGTGACAGCGGGTTGATGGAGGACAGGCGCTTGATCATGCGCAAAAATGTTTCAATTGTCTAGGGAAAATGCTTTCTTTGCATTTGCTGGAGATGCGCAGTATGCGTATCCACTTCTCATGCAAATGCTCCGATCACGGGCAGATGAGGGCGATGACGCGCCAGCGCACGTGATGACGCGACAGTGCGGTGTCGACGGTCAGACGGTGACGATCCTTGGGCCTTGAGCCAAGGTGCGACGAGTCGACTTGAGCCAAGGTGCGACGAGTCGAATCTACGCGCGAGGATACCGTATCCTTTGTAGGTGACCAATGGAACAACCACCAACGCCCAGTGGCATGCCCCAAACGCCTCCAGCGGCTTCAGTCATGCGGGATTCGGGATAGTTGGCTCAGCTCTACATATGGTTTCTCGTCTGCGCGATCATATCGAGCGAATTGACAACGGCGTCGTGTATGCTGTTGACGATTTGGCGGTAGTCCTACGGGCGCTCCTCTGCCACGGGAAAGGAAACAGCGTCCTTCGTCGAATTTATGATGAGTGCGGTGTCGCCCAGCCAGAGATTCTTCTTTCCCGCGCGCCTGCACAGGACCCGAAAGTTCAATTCTCCGTCGGTTCTATACCCACGCGCGAGAAAGGAGCTATCGCGGATGGGGCGACTTATACATCGCTGAGCAAGTGGCCCAGTCGCCCAGCCCTGACGGTCGGACTGGGAAAAGTGCAGCAGAAATACACCTGGGACACGCTCCTGAGTGATTACGCCAATAAGTGGGGCGGAGCTCACTTGGATGTCACAGTACCGACCCACTTGCAATTTATAGACACGTATGCCGTCGGAGGCCTTAACTTGTCCGGCTATTTGCTCAGGGCGGCCGCGGTCGAGGTATGGCTCCTAGCGCAAAGCGTTTTCCGCCAGGTATTTAGGGAAAAATTCTCTGGCTCAATTGAGACAAAAAATCTCGAACGGGTGATATGTGTCGCCGAGGGGGGCCTAAATTCTGATCCTCGCGACATCAGTAACCGGGGACTGATTCAGTGGTTTTCTCATAGTTCAGACGCCCTGGGGCTTGTCTGGTATGTTGACGAAAAAAGTGACGACAACGCCATGCATCTTCAGCTCGGGCAGGTAGGATACGATGTTCGCTATCATCAAGGATCAATCCAGGCTTCGAGCCAGCCCGATCCGGTAAGATTTCAAGCACCCAGGCGCGCTATACGTGATGACTCAGTGTCTGTTGACCCCAATACCTTGAAGTCGCTGGCACTCGACTACCAAATCAAAACTCTGTCCGAAGTTCGTGCTGCACAGTCCTGAAACAACACTCCGATGGATGACTACCACCAGACGCATGATTAGCTGCTCGTCGGCAGTCTTGATGCCAACGCTGGGTACGGACTGGTTGGCGTGCAGGAGCGCGCTATAGCTGAACGGCAGGGCGTTCCGTAACATCCCGGGGGAGAACGTCCTCTCCTAGGCCTTCAGCATTCCGACCCGGACAGCCCGGTCGTGGCGTTCGTCGCCGGTCTCGGCAGAGAAGAGGTCCCGTACGACGCCGAACACGGCTGCCGGGCTGACCGAAGCACAGCGTCCCGCGGTCTGGACCAGGCGACGCTGGCGGGCCGTGCGGCGGATGCGCAGCGATTCGCGCTCCCGCGCGGGCAGCATCGCGGGGGCACCCGCCTTGGCCGCCCCCGCCTCGACTGTCCGGCGGGGTCAGCTCCGGCTCGCCACGCCACGCGCAGCGCTGCTGACGTCCACTGTGGAAAGCCCGCATAGCCGCTTTCCTGCCTGCGTACGCTCGCGGCGAGCGGGCTTCCCAGCGCAACGACCCGGGTAGTGTCCGTAGCTACCGCTACCCTGCACGACATGGGATGCGACTTCACTGCGCCGTTTGACCATTCGGCGCCTGTGCACCACGGCGGCCACCAGCTCCTCCTTAGAGAGTGGCCAGATGATTGCGTGTGGGCGCAGTTGCAGTATGAGCGCTGGCAGCAGGACAGGAACGGCAGCAATTACACCAGCCACCTGTACCTGGAGAACCTTGATAAGGAGTGGGGAAGGCGGGCGATCTGCTCGCGCTGTCATCGTGAGATCGACCAGGACCTCGGCGAGCAGATGCTGACGCTTGAGACGCGGGCCGGGGGCGCTGAGGAGAAGCTCAGTGAGATCAGGCCGCTGCTCGCCAGGACCCCCGACTCCGAACTCCGCCCGAAGCTCATCGACATCTTGGACAGGCGTTAGCTGACGTCCGGCGATCAGGGTCTCTTGAGTCACGCTCACCCCGGCGCTCGCTGCCCAGGTCTGGATGCGCGGTCGTGACTCCTGGCCCAGTACGGCAACCGCACGGCTCCCTCCCGCGTCAGTTGGACCGCCCCCGGGCAGCCGAACTCCTGAAACAGGTCTGTGGCCAGCAGATACGCCGCTGATACCAAGTGGGTGCCGCCAGCGGCGAGGCCTTCCAGTGAGGCAACTCGTTCAACAGGCACCAACCATGGGTTAGGCATTGCAGATAAACATGCAGATCATGGCGCAGAAACCCGCCGAAACCCTGCCAGCCGCCGATGGCGTGCTGACCGCCGAGCAGTGCGCCGCGATCCTCACCACCCTCGTCCAGTCCATTGCGACGGGCGGCAGCCGGGACAACGGTCACGCCAGTAGCGAGGGCGTCGCTTCCGGGCGGGCACCAGATTGCCTGGCGCGCGGTCCAGTTCCCGCCGAACTCATCGACTACTTATTGGGGGGCAAGAGCTGTCTGGGCATCTGCCGTGTCGCATCCGGGTTGATGTGAGCCGCGACCCTGAAAGGCAGCTCGTTCTCGATCCACAGCAACCCCGCCAGGTCTTCGGGCCACTTCCAGGCCGGGACTGGGGCCATGGTCACCTTTTGCTCACCGATGTAGAAGTCACCCGGACTGAACTGGAACGTCATCTTCGGGGCTGGCAGGCCGGTGATCATGTCCTTGACGTGCTGAAGCGTCACGCCGGTGAACCGATGAGCGCCCACGGCCACTATCAGCGGAACCCCGTACGCCTCTGCAAGCTCCCTGTACTTGCTGACTTTGGCCTCGACCCGTTCCATGAGCCGTTCCGCGCTGACCGGCCCGGCTCGCGAACTCGGCGGTTCGAAGCAGGCGTGCATACCCAGCTCGGAGAGCACCCGGTTGTCCGGGTCATGCATGACCAGGAAGGTGTACCCCTCGCACCGGAACGTGTGCGGCATTCGATCTGACGTCAGGCCCCTTTTCAGATCCTGGGCGATCTTCCTGGCTGTCCGTGCGTCCGGGGGCGAAAGAGGCTTGTTCGAAGCGATTTGCAACAGGACGGGGACGGGAATCGCTTTGATGCGTTCGACCAGTCCGTGCCAGGCCCGCATCCGCGCGAAGGTCTCCGTCGCTGGCATGTCGGTATGCACTTCCACGAAACCCAGCGGCTTGCCGTCTTCCGACAAGACTGTCCAGTCCGGGGTGAGACCATCCCAGACTTGCTCGTAGGCCACGTTCAGACCCTCTGCACGCAGCCCGGCCCCTGCTGCGAGCTCGAAGCTCACGGGCCAGAAGTCCTTGTCCTTCCACATCTGGCGGGCCATGTTGTCGGCAATCTCGGCAGGAAGCAGGGCAAACTGATCGTCGAGCCACTGCCGCCACGATTCGTAACGGTCCTCGACGGCTATGTCGTACGTGAGTTGCCGGTCCTGCGGAGGGCGCTTGCCGAACTTGAGGCGATGCTCTGCCACGAAATCGGGCCCCAGGCGGCGGGTGATGTTCTGGTCGTTCACAGACGTCATTGTCCTCGGAGTACGACGCGGTGCCCACGATTTTCCCTGCCCGTACCGCCGGTCGCGCAGGCAGGAAGAGAGCGTTACGACGTCCTAGACTGCACACGCTCCAGGCCCGTCAGCTCTGGTGTCAATTGATCTGGGGCAAGAATGCCATCGAGGCGCCTGTCGCCCTGTGCATCAGAGCGTCGACAGCCGGTCCCCGGCCAACTTACCGACGCCGGATCGTCTGCTCATAACCGGGCTTTCGGAGCATCACAAAACGTGCCCACGACAAGACGTCCACATTCCGAATCGACGATCTGGCCTTGTTCAGCCTGTGGCTGGTCTCTCACGAGATTACGTTGCGTGATGGCCGGATTTCGGGGAAGCGGAGCGGCGATGCGGTCGGAGGCCGACGTCCGGCGCGCGGCGTCGCTGCCGAGCCGGAAGTTCGCCGGCAGCGGCATTGACGGGCAGGCGTTCCGCGCTGGCGGCCTGCTGGAATGTCCCTGCGAGCCTGGTCTTCCGCGCCAACACAAAAGCAACACAAGTCCGGGCGCAAGGGAAGATCAACACGAGAACAACACGGACAAAACGGCATTCCCCGGCACTCGGCGTCACGCCTGCTAACATGGCCTTGCA
>Ga0335075_10010270_pt1 | contig 14226 bp, 15 predicted proteins | sample Lox_Sample_24_FD_206723 | JGI IMG/M metagenome (GOLD analysis project Ga0335075, IMG submission 206723) | Soil microbial communities from Loxahatchee National Wildlife Refuge, Florida, United States - Lox_Sample_2.4 | ecosystem: Environmental > Terrestrial > Soil > Wetlands | place: USA...
CGGCGCAACCTCAATTGCGGGCGTGCTGACATCCGGTGATCCCAGCGTCGTCCTCGAGGAGGGTTCGCTGCTTGAGGACCTGTCTGGCAACCGGAACGCGGAGACGGCGGAGCTACTCACCGATGCCGGCCAGCTGGCCGGGATCGAGCAGGAACGGCAGCGCACGGAGGACGGGATCGCGGCGCTGAAGACCCAGCTCACCGACCACAAGAACTCTCTTGGCAAGCTGATCGCCACCGAGCAGGCCACGCTCGACGGCCTGACGGTACCGGAGCAGCAGACGGTCAAGAGCAACTCGATCGGCGCGAACGGCAACCCCACGCCCGTCGTGTACGCCGGCCCCACTAACTCCGAGGCGGACAAGGCCGTCGCCTTCGCCTACGCGGCGCTTGGCTGCCCCTACGTCTACGGCGGCACCGGCCCGTGCAACCTGGGCTACGACTGCTCGGGGCTGGCGCAGGCTGCGTGGGCGGCCGCGGGTGTCTCGATACCGCGCGACAGCTACGAGCAGTGGGCGGCACTGCCGCACGTCTCGACCTCCGCGATCGAGCCCGGCGACCTGCTGCTCTACAACGGCGATGGGCACGTCGCCATATATGTGGGCGACGGCTACATCATCGACGCGCCAGAGACAGGGATGGACGTCGAGCGAATCCCGATGAATACACCCTGGTATGCCGACAATCTTGACGGCGTGGTGCGCCCGTAACACGGCCCGGTGACAACGGCCCCCGTAACCACCGTCCGTAGTCGCGGCTTCGTAATGACGGCCCCGTAATCAGCGCCGGTAATCGCGGCCCCGCAATCACGGTACTGCCGTCGCCGCCGCGTTCCGGTCGGCCTATAGCCTTATCAAGTGGACGATGGCCTGGAGTCCCGGAGTCCGCCTGCCGGCGCGCCAGGCTCGACGCCAATTGTGACGGTAGGCCGGCCGCAGCCGCCGCCTGCCCAGCGGCAGCGGCACTGGATACTCGGCCGGGTACGCCAGCTCGCGATGATCCTCGTATTCGACCTCGCCGGGCCCCTCATTATCTACAGCCTGCTGCACTCGGCCGGGATGAGCACGGTGGCTGCGCTCATCATCAGCGGGATTTCCCCCGCGTTGGGCATAGTCATCGGCGCCGTGGTGGACCGGCGGCTCGACATCATCGGCGTCGTGGTCCTCGGCGGACTGGTCGTGGGTACGGTCGCCGGGCTCATCAGCCACAATGCCAGGCTGTACCTACTCGAGGGAGCGGTGCCATCCCTGGTGTTCGCCCTGGCCTGTCTGGTCTCGCTGCGAACAAGCAAGCCCCTGATATACAGGTTCGCCGTGGAGATCCTCGGCCCTGACACCCACAAGGGCCGGGAGGTCATCGACGCGTGGCAGTACCGGGGCTTCCGGCGGGCGTTCGCCGTCATCACCTTGACCTGGGGCATCGCTTATCTGGTCGAGGTCGCGGCCCGCCTCGTCGTGGTGGCGATCGCGTCGACCGGGCCCGCTCTGTTCTTCTCCAAGCTGGTTCCGTACGGCTGCGCCATATGCCTGTCGATCTGGACGCTGATCTACGGCGAGCGCGAGAAGAACAAGGCCGTGGCCGCAGCCGGGGATAACGGGATCTCGCCCGGCGGCGCAGCCGGTGACGAGCGGTGAGGGTCCCGGCCGATACACAGACCGATACACTCATGCGGTGCGCCGCACGCTGATCGTTACCAACGATTTCCCGCCCCGGCAGGGCGGTATCCAGTCGTTTGTGCACGGGCTGGCTATCGGGCTGCCGCCGGGCACGGTGACCGTGTACGCACCGGCCTGGGAGGGCGCCGCGGAGTTCGACGCCGAGCAGCCCTTCCCGGTGATCCGCCATCCGACGTCGCTGATGCTGCCGGTTCGGACGGTATCCCGCCGGGCCGTGGCCATCGCCCGAGACCACGGCTGCGACACGGTGCTGTTCGGTGCGGCGGCCCCGCTCGGCCTGATCACCCCGGTGCTCCGCCGGGCCGGCGTGCGGCGGGCCGTCGCGCTGACCCACGGGCACGAGACCGGCTGGGCGGCGCTGCCTGGTGCCAGGAACTTGCTGCGCCGGATCGGGGACGACGTCGACGTGGTTACCTACCTCGGTGAGTACTCCCGGGTCCGACTGACCCGCGCCCTGTCCCCGGCGGCGGCTGAGCGCATGGTCCGGCTGGCGCCCGGCGTCGACGTCACGTTCTTCCGCCCCGGGGCGGGCGGCGCCGCCGTCAGGGACCGGCTGGGACTTGGCCACCGCCCAGTGATCGTCTGCGTGTCCCGGCTGGTCCGCCGCAAAGGCCAGGACACCCTGATCCGGGCCTGGCCGCGGGTCCGGGCCGCCACCCCCGACGCCGTGCTCCTGCTCGTAGGCGACGGCCCCTACGTCGGTCGGCTGCGGCGGCTGGCGGCCCGCCTCGGAGTCAGCGACGCGGTCCGGTTCACCGGGTCGGTGCCCTGGGCCGAACTCCCCGCCCACTACGACGCTGCCGACATGTTCGCGATGCCGTGCCGGACTCGCCGGGCCGGACTCGACGTGGAGGGCCTCGGCATCGTCTACCTGGAAGCGTCGGCGACCGGCCTGCCTGTGATCGGCGGTGATTCCGGCGGAGCCCCCGACGCCATACTCGACGGCGAGTCCGGCTACGTCGTAAGCGACGTCGCCGGGACGGCTGCCCGCGTCATCGAATTGCTCGCCGATCCGGCCAAGGCCAGGGCGATGGGGGAGAAGGGCCTGGCCTGGGTCGACCGGGAATGGCGGTGGGAACTCGCCGCCGCCCGCCTGACCGCGATCCTCGCCTAAGCCGCGCCGCCCCAAGCCGCGCCGCCCGCGCGAGCCGCGCCGCCCCAAGCCGCGCCGCCTAAGTCATGCTTAGGCCCAGCTAAGGCCAGATCTACCAGGCAAATTAGGGATTTCCTCCGACGCGGAGCCAGGGGTCTTACCGGAAGACTCGATGGTGGAAACGGACATCGAGGAGGAACGATGAACACGTACCTGGCCCGGTTCGCCCGGCGCGTCGCCGCCATCGTGGCTGAGTGCAACTACGCTCAGCGCCGGATGGCCAGCCTGCGGACCGCTCCCGACATGTTCCTGGCCGACCCGGACAAGGCGCCCGAGGACTACGCCGAGTTCCTATTCCGGACGTCGAGCACGCTGCTGTGCGAGCCTGCCGCGTCCGGCCGCGCCCACGGCCAGCCGGTTGGCTAGACCGGCACCTCGCAATGCCACGGCTGAGGAACAGCGCTCAGGAATACAGCATGTCGATGTCGGCGGCGAAGTCCTTGGCTAGCACGCTCCTGCGGATGCCCATCTTGGCGCTGAGTTGGCCGCTCTCCACGGTGAAGTCGCCGTCGAGGATCCTGAAGCGCCTGATGGACTCGGCCCGGGAAACCGCCCGGTTAGCGTCGTCCACGGCCGCCTGCACCGCCGCGACCAGGTCCGGGTCGTCGCGCAGCGACCCGGCCGTCGCGTCGGCCGGCTTACCTTGCCTGGCCTTCCACGGACCGAAGGCCTCTTCGTCCAGCGTGACCAGTGCGGCGACATACGGCCTGCCATCCCCGACCACCATGGCCTGGCTGATCAGGGCGTGGCTGCGCAGCAGGTCCTCGAGCACCGCGGGCGCGACGTTCTTGCCGCCCGAGGTAACGATGATCTCCTTCTTCCGCCCGGTGATGGTCAGGAATCCCTCGTCGTCAAGCGAGCCGAGGTCGCCGGTGCGGAACCAGCCATCTTCGGCGAAGGTTTCCTTGGTGGCCTGGTCGTTGCGCCAGTAGCCGGCGAACACGATCGCGCCGTTGATGATGATCTCGCCGTCATCGGCGATCTTGATCGCGACTCCGGGCAGCGGCTGGCCCACGGTGCCGATCTTGTTGCGGTCGGGCCGGTTGACCGTGGCGGCGGCCGTCGTCTCGGTCAGCCCGTAGCCCTGTAGCACGGTGATGCCCACGCCGCGGAAGAAATGGCAAAGCCGCTCGGTGAGCGCGGCGCCGCCCGAGATCGCGTAGCCGGCCCGGCCGCCGAGTGCGGCCCGCAGCTTGCCGTAGACCAGCCGGTCGAACAGCGCGTGCTGGGCCCGCAGGCCGAACGACGGGCCGCGGGGCGAATCGAGCGCCTGGCTGTAGGCGATGGCGGTGGCGGCCGCGCGGCCGAAGATGGCCCCCTTCCGCTCGCTGACCGCCTTCTGCTCCGCGGTGTTGTAGACCTTTTCGAACACCCGGGGAACCGCGAGGATGAACGTCGGCCGGAAGGCGGCCAGGGCCGGCATCAGCACGTTCAGGTCGGCGCAGTGACCTAGCACGATCCCGCCCTCGATCGTGCCCACCTCGATGATCCGGGCGAAGACGTGCGCGAGCGGCAGGAAAAGCAGCGTGCTCGGGTCGTCCCCCGTGGTGAATGAGGCCAGCGGGCCGGCGAACGCGTTCCGCACGGTGGCCAGGAGGTTCTGGTGGCTGATCTCGCAGCCCTTGGACCGCCCTGTGGTACCCGAGGTGTAGACGATGGTGGCCAGGTCGGACGCCTTGGCCGCGTCGCCCCGCGCGGTGACGGCGTCGTCCTCTACCCCCGCGCCGCCCTCGGTCAGCGAACTCAGCGAATCGATCTGCCAGATGTGCTCCAGCGCCGGGACGCGCTCCCGGAACCCGTCGATGAGCTGCCCGAATGCGGCCGACTCGACGAAGCAGGCGCGCGCGCCCGAGTCGGTCAAGATCCACTCGGCCTGCTCGGCCGACGACGTTTCGTAGACGGGTACGGTGACCGCGCCCGCGGCCCAGATCGCGTAGTCGATCAGCGTCCACTCGTACCGGGTGTGCGACATGAGCGCGATCCGGTCCCCGGCCTCGACGCCGGCCGCGATCAGCCCCTTGGCCAGCGCAGTGACCTCGTCCCTGAACTGCCTGGCGGTCACGTCCGTCCACTGGCCGGCCGGCCCCGCGGCCCCAGGTCGGCGCAGCATCACCGCCTGCGGCTGCTCGGCTGCCCGGCGGAAGACAGTCTTGGCCAGATTCTCGGTGGCCGGGATACCGGCCAGGGCTGGAATGCTGTACTCGTCCACGGCATCTCCATCCGGGTAGCTAGTCGCAGCACAAGCTTAAGGTGCTTGGCGGGGTCCGTTTTCTTGTGGGTGATTGCCCTGGTACTCACCGGCCTTACGGTTATGGCATGCGAGTTCACGTAGTGAGCGACGTGCACGGGCGTGCCGACGCACTCCTCGGCGCGGGAAGCGGGGCAGACGCGCTGATCTGCCTGGGCGACCTGCTGCTGTTCCTGGACTACGCCGACTACGGGCAGGGCATCTTCGCCGACCTGTTCGGCGCCGAGGCGACGCGGGTCTACGTCGAACTTCGCACCGCAGGCAGGTTCGACGAGGCCAGGGACCTGTCGGCCCGGCTCCTGGCCCAGCAGGCGGAGAGCCCGGCCAGCCTGTTCGAGGCCGCCATGACCAGGCAGTACGCCGAGTTGTTCGCCGCCCTCCCGGAGCCCGCCTACCTGACCTATGGCAATGTCGACGTCCCCAGGATGTGGTCGCAGCATGCCAAGCCCGGCCACCACGTGCTGGACGGCGGCGCGGTCGATCTGGACGGATGGAGGTTCGGCTTCGTCGGCGGCGGGCTGAAATCGGCCTACCGGACGCCGTATGAGATGACCGAGGAGGAGTTCCTGGTCAAGCTCGAGGGGGTCGGTGAGGTGGATGTCCTGTGCACCCACATCCCGCCCGCCGTGCCCGAACTCCTGTACGACACGGTAGCTCGCCGCCTGGAGAAGGGCAGCGTGACCCTGCTCGAGACGATTAAGGCCATCAGGCCGCGGTATTCGATCTTCGGGCACGTACACCAGCCGCTGGCGCGCCGGACGAGGATCGGCGTCACCGAATGCCTGAACGTGGGACATTTCCGCGCCACCGGCGTGCCCTTTGTCCTCCAGTGGTAGCGGTAAGATCAACCGTAGGAGGCATCAGGTGTCGGAAAGCCGGGACGATGGCCAGCCGGGAGGCAGCGGCCAGCCCAAAACCAGTGGCCAGCCCAAAACCAGTGGCCAGTCCAATACCAATGGCCAGCCGCGGCGGCCCAACGATCCCATCGCGGATTTCCAGCGCTGGCTGATGCGCGCGGGCGCGCGCAGCATGGCTAACCAGGTCGCCGACCAGGTGAAGCGGACCATCGGGCAAGAACGGCGCGACCGCGGCGATGTGTGGGACACCGCCACCAACGAGCCGCCGCCCGAGGAGTCACCGGAGTGCCAGTGGTGCCCGATCTGCCAGGCGGCCCGCGCGGCCCGGATGGCCGGCCCCGGCGGCTTGATGTCCAGCCTCGCCGACGCAGGCGGGGCCCTGGCGACCATGGCCCAGGAGGCCTTTTCCGCCTTCGAGCAGGTCATGAAAACCCAAGATCAAAATCGTTCTGCCGAACGGTCCGTGGTGAATCGCCCCAAGGACCGGCCACAAGCCTCCCCTCCTGAGACAACATGACGCTGGCCATCGGCGTCGACGTCGGTGGCACCAAGGTCGCGGCCGGGGTGGTTGACTCCGGCGGCAATGTTGTCGCGAAGCTGAAGCGGTCCACGCCTGCCGCCAGCCCCGCGCTGACCGAACGGGCGATCGCCGACGTGGTGACCGAACTTCTTGACGGCTATCAGGTCAGCGCCATCGGACTCGGTGCCGCCGGGTTCGTCGACAGCGCCCGCGCCACCATGCTGTTCGCGCCGAACCTGGCCTGGCGCGACGAGCCGCTCAAGCAGCGCGTCGAGGAGAGGCTCGGCCGTGAGGTCGTGGTTGAGAACGACGCGAACGCGTCGGTCTGGGCCGAGGCGCGGTTCGGCGCCGCCCGCGGCTACCGCGACGTTGTCTTTGTGTCGGTCGGGACCGGGATCGGCGCCGCCATCACGATCAACGGCGAGCTTTACCGCGGCCGCTGGGGCATCGCCGGCGAACCCGGGCATGTCCGGGTCGTTCCCGACGGGCGGTTGTGCGGCTGCGGGAACAGGGGCTGCTGGGAGCAGTACGCCAGCGGCAACGCCCTGGTGGCCGAGGCGCGCGAGTTCGCCAGGCGAACCCCCAAGGGTGCCATGAGGCTACTCCAGCTGGGCGGGGGAATGCCCGAGGGGATCTCAGGTCCGGAGATTACCCAGGCCGCGACCGAGGGCGACCCGGCCGCTCTCCGCTGCTTCCAGATCGTGGGCGGCTGGCTGGGCCAGGGCCTGGCCGACCTGGCTGCGGTGCTCGATCCTGCCTGCTTCGTTATCGGCGGCGGCGTTTCCGAGGCCGGTGAATTGCTGCTCGAGCCGACCCGCGCCGCCTTCGAGCGCGCCCTGACCGGCCGGGGTCACCGGCCGTTCGCGGAGATCCTGATCGCACAACTCGGCCAGTACGCCGGCATCGTCGGCGCCGCCGACCTGGCCCGCGTGGCTCTGTTGTCCCGCTCGCCTCCGGGCGCTCTTGACCCGCCTCCTTCCCTCGTCGCTCCTTCGTCGCTCCTCAGTCGAGTCGGCGGCGCGCCCTTTGGCTCGCGGGGGAATCGAGTGGGCCGTGGCGCCTTTGGCTCGCGGGAAGGCGTTTCCCCGGCTCGGCTTCGGGCGCTCGTGATCCGCCGCCTTCCCTCGGCGCACAGATTCTTCCCCGCTCGCCTCCGGCCGCCCCCTTAGGCGCTCTAGACCACGGCGCCGTCGTCGCCGTCGTCGGGGCCACCGGGATCGGGATCGTGCATGCGCAACACCAATATGGCGAACCCGGCCACGAACGCGGCCACCGCGAAGAACGCCGCCAGCCCCGACACCGACCAGCCCGCCGCGGTGGCGACTACGAGATAGCCCGGTCCGCCGAACAGCGCCGCCCAGGCACCCTTGGCCAGCGGGTCCAGCTTCGGCAACGGCGGCGGGGCAGGCGGGATGAAGTGCTCGTCGTCATCGGCGAGCGTACCGGGGGTTCCGTCCGCCGGGATGCCGCGCGCCACGGAGCCCCTGATCATCCGCGGCACCTGTATCACCTCAGGATCATGCGCCCCGTCGGTTCCCAGCCTCTCGTGCCGCCCGCCAGTACCGGCGCAGCTACCGGGAGGCTCGCCGCGAAGCCCGTACGGCCCGCGTATCCCGCCCAGCCCGCTGATTCCCCGGTCCCCGTCGGCCGCGTGCCGCCCCTGGTCCGGCTCGGCCGCGTGCCGTCCCTGGTCCGGCTCGGCCGCGTGCCGCCCCTGGTCCGGCTCGGCCGCGTGCCGCCCCTGGTCCGCGTCGGCCGTCTGTCGGCCCTGGTCCGCGGTCTGTCGGCCCTGGTCCGCGTCGGCGGTCCGTCGGCCCTGGTCCGCGTCGGTAGCCTGGTCGCCCTGGTCCGCGTCCGCCGCATGCCGTCCGCGATCCCCGTCGAGATCGTCGGTACCGGCTCGTCCTGGCTCGCCGCCCGCTTCGGATGCCCCGCTCGTCCGGCCGAGCGCACCGGTGTCTTCCGCTTCTAGCGAAACTGAGGGCACGTCCTCACGGTCTGGCCAGGGAACCGGTTCCTGCGCGGCCAGCGGCGCATCGAACCTAGCCACAAGGTCACGCCATGCCGCGTCCTCGTCGGGTTCTCTGCTCTCGGTGCTATCCCAGTCCGGCACGTCCCCACCGCTGCGTATCGAAGCCTGCCCTCCACGATAGCTGCCAACGGTCCGGTGCCGTGAGGATAAATGGCGGCATCCGGGTCGCTATCCGGCGTGATCCTGCACGAACTTCACGCTGCCCTCGAAGATAGCCTCCGCTTCGTTATCGAGCGTCGCGACGTGATAGCTGTCGGCACACTCGCGCACCGTGACCTGCTCCTTGGGCAGCCCCGCGAGCAGCACGCGCATGCTGGTCGGCCCGACCACGTGGTCTACCGCGCTGCGGTAGACGAGCACGGGCTGTGTGATGTCACCGAGGTGCTTGGTGGTGATATCCCACAGCTTGGGGAGCGTGGCCGCCGCGCGGACCGGCACCCGGTCGTATCCGACTTCGTGTGCACCCGGTTTGCGGATGTCGCTGGCGATGCCGGGCAGCGACCGCACCACGTACTTGAGCACGGGAGCGAGCAGGAACAGCTTGGTGTCCGGGGCCAGCGACGGGTTGACCACCACCAGGCCGCGCACCGCGCTGCCGTGCACCTCGGCTAGGCGCAGCGCCAGGCAGCCGCCCATCGAGAGCCCGAACACGAAGGTCTGCTCGCACCGGGCGGCCAGTGCGCCGAAAGCCCGGTCCACCTCGGCATACCAGTCCTGCCATCCGGTGTGCGCCAGATCCTGCCAGACTGTGCCGTGCCCGGGCAGCCTGGGCAGGCTGACCGTGAAGCCATGCTCGGACAGATGATCCGCCCACCCGCGCAGCGTCTGCGGGCTGCCGGTGAAGCCGTGGCAAAGCAGCACGCCGACCGGCCCCCCCGAGTGTTCGAACGGCTCGGCCCCGGCCAGAAGCGATGATGACATGAAGCAATTATCTATGCTGCCCATCTATGCCCCGCTCGCCTCCGGCGCCTCTTGATCCGCCTCCTTCCCTCGTCGCGCTCTTTCTTCCCCGCTCGCCTCCGGCCGCCTTTTTAGGCGCCTCCTTCCCTCCTCGCTCGTTCCTCGCTCGTCAGTCCAGTCGGCGCCGGCGGCCTTTGGCTCGCGGGGCCCCGACCTCCTTCGCCCGCGCCGCATGGGCGGGTCCTCATCGTTCCTGGGACATGGCACGATGTGGAGGTGGGCTACTGGCTGACGAAATACACGCTCGGGATGGCGCTGAAGATCATCTTCCGGCCCCGGGCCTGGGGGGTCAGGAACGTGCCCCGGCGAGGTCCGGTCATCCTGGCCAGCAACCACCTGTCGTTCTCTGACCATTTCTTCGGGCCACTTCCGGTGCCGCGGAAGGTTATCTTCCTGGCCAAATCGGAGTATTTCACCGGGCGCGGGCTCAAGGGCCTGATCAGCAGGGCCTTTTTCACCGGGGTCGGCCAGATCCCGATCGACCGGGCCGGGGGAGCAGCAGGCGAGCAGGCCATCAGGACCGGCCTTCAGGTCCTGGCGGAGGGGCACGTGCTTGGCATCTACCCAGAAGGAACCCGCAGCCCGGACGGCCGCCTGTACCGGGGCAAGACCGGTGTCGCCCGGCTCGCCATCGAGTCCGGCGCCCCCGTGGTGCCGTGCGCCATGATCGGCACGTTCGAGTTCCAGCCGCCCACCACGATCTGGCCGAACTTCCGGATCCGTCCCGGCGTCAAGTTCGGCGAACCGCTGGACTTCTCCCGCTACCGCGGTCAGTCGGCCGACGCCGCGCTGCTGCGCACCGTGACCGACGAAATCATGCAGGCGATCGCGAAGCTGTCCGGGCAGGAGTACGTCGACATCGACGCCCGCCGGGCCAAGGCGGAGATGGCCGCGGGGGGCGCACCGGCCGCGAACCGGGACGATACAGACAACCCACACGGTAACGGCGAGTCCTGAACCGCTCGCCGGACGAGTTTTCCCTAAGCTCGTGCCGCATCCATCCGCGCGGGCCTTCTCGCCCACTAAGGTTGTTGCCATGCGAGTCGGAGTCCTCACTGGCGGCGGCGACTGCCCCGGCCTGAACGCAGTTATCCGCGCCGTGGTCCGCAAGGGCATCCAGGAATACGGCCTTGAGTTCGTCGGGTTCCGCGACGGATGGCGCGGGCCGCTCGAGGGCGACACCATGCCACTGGATGTCCAGGCCGTGCGCGGCATCCTGCCGCGCGGCGGCACGATCCTCGGTTCGTCCCGCACCAACCCGCTGAAGAGCACGGCGGGCGGCCGTAACGGCGTCGAGCGGATCAAGGACAACCTGGCCGGCCTGGGCGTCGACGCGCTCATAGCGATCGGGGGAGAGGACACGCTGGGCGTGGCGGCCAAGCTCGGCGAGCATGGCGTGCCCGTCGTCGGGGTGCCGAAGACGATCGACAACGATCTCGGCGCCACCGACTACACCTTCGGCTTCGACACGGCCGTGAACATCGCCATGGAGGCGATCGACCGCCTGCACACCACGGCGGAGAGCCACCACCGGGCGCTGATCGTGGAGGTGATGGGCCGGCACGCAGGCTGGATCGCGCTGCACGCCGGGCTCGCGGGCGGCGCGAACGTGATCCTCATCCCGGAGCGGCCGTTCGATATCGAGCGGGTCTGCGCCTACGTCCAGCACAGGTTCCAGACCAGGTTCGCGCCGATCGTCGTCGTGGCCGAGGGCGCGCACCCGGTGAGTGAGGAACTCTCTACCACGCACGAGATGCTCGACTCGTTCGGGCACGTGCGGCTGGGCGGGGTGGGCCAGATGCTGGCCGACGAGATCGAGAAGCGGACCGGCAAGGAAGCCCGGTGCACAGTGCTCGGCCACATCCAGCGCGGCGGCACGCCGACGGCGTTCGACCGGGTGCTGGCCACCAGGTTCGGCGTTTACGCGGTCCAGGCCGTGCACGAGGAGGCGTTCGGCGTGATGGTGGCGCTGCGCGGCACCGACATCATCCGCGTGCCCCTGGCCGAGGCCACCAGCCAGCTCAAGCTGGTTCCCCCCCAGCGCTACGCCGAGGCGGAGGTCTTCTTCGGCTAGGAGTGCACCTGCTCGTTCGCGGTCCGGTACGCCCGCAACGTTCGGAAATGCCGCAGCAGAATCCTGTCGCTGAGGCCAGGAATGAGGCGGACGAGGTGCCGGCCCCAGCGGATGCTGGCCGGGAAGACGATCATCGCCCTGTTGCGTGCCACCCCGCCAAGGATCACCCGCGCGGCCAGGTCAGGCGCCATCATCTTGGCCGGCGCACCGATCACCTGTTCCGCGGTCACACCGTCTGGCACCGTCAGGCCGACCCCTCGCGAGTTCTCGAAGATGTTTGTGCGTACGAAGCCGGGGCAGACGCAGCTGACCCGCACGCCGAGGTCTGCGCCCTCCAGGCGCAGCGAGAGGGACAGCCCCACCACGGCATACTTGGCCGTGCAGTACGGGGCATTGCCCGGAGTCGCGAAGAACGCGGCTGAAGACGAGGTGTTCACGATGTGGCCGAAGCCTTGCCTGACCATGATCGGGTACGCGGCTCGCACGCCGTAAAGAACCCCGTAGAGATCCACGTCCAGGACCCGGCGCCAATCGTCCAGGCTCAGGTCGCGGGCGTCCCCGCCGATCGCGGTACCGGCGTTGTTGAACAGGTAGTCCAGATGACCGTACTGCGTGGCGGTCTGCTCGACCAGCCGCGTGACCTCCTCCTCCACGGCCACGTCGACGGTGCTCGCAGTGGCCATGCCGCCGAGGCCGGTGATGGCAGTAGCCACCCGCCCGGCCTCGTCGGCGTTGATGTCGGCGACGACCACACGCGCCCCGCGGCGGGCCAGTTCGCGGCAGAGGCCCTCGCCGATCCCCGAGCCGCCGCCGGTCACGATGGCGACCTTCCCGCTCAGCGGATTCATCGCTGCGGCTCCTCGTTACCAGACGAGGGGGACGAGGCGCTTGCGCTGCGCGGCGTAGGCGCGGTACCGGTCGCCGAGCGTCGTCATCAGCGCGCTTTCCTCGACGTGGATGCGCCAGAGCAGGGGCATGACGATCAGCAGCGTCACCAGGGCCAGGTCAGCCCAGTTCGCGGAGGCCAGCCCCACTCCGATGCCGGCCAGGATGACCGCGGCGTAGCTGGGATGGCGCAGCACGCGGTACGGGCCGGAGGCGATCACCGGCTGGTCGGAACTGACCATGACGGTGTGCGTGAAATACTTGCCGAGAACCTTGAATGACCAGCCGCGCAGGACCAGCCCGGCCAGCAAGACTACCATGCCCGCCGCGAATGCCGCGGCGCCCGGGCGGATCGCGGCTGCCGGGACGACGAGCGGGGCGAAGTTGACCACCACCGCGCCGGCGATCAGGCAGACCAGGAGGAAGAGCCGACCGCCTCCTTCGCGGATCCTGGTGGCTCCCTCACGTCGTTCCCCCGACCGCTGGCCGAGTTCCATCATGCCCCAGGCGCCGATGGTGGTCGTAAAAAGTACGGCGGCCACATGGTTAGTGTCGAAGTAGGCGTACATGTCTCCTCCACTGACTACTTCGCGGGTGATGCTCCCCCGGGCTGTCCTTCCCCGGGACGGGTAGCGGCCTGGAACAGGTCCGCCAGTTCGCGGCCGTAGCGGCCGAGGTCGAGCCCAGGCTCGCGGGCGAGCCGGGCAGGAACGGCGTCGAGGGCGGCGCGAATCGCCAACGCCACGACGTCCGGGTCGAAGTCGGCGCGGAAGTCGCCGGTGCTTTGGAAGTGGGTGAGCAGTCGCCGGAGCGCGGCGGCCCCGGTCGCCCGGATCGAAGGGTCGTACAGCGGCCTGCCGTCGGCACTGCGGGCGTTGAGCGAGATCTCCACGACCGCGACGACGTGATTGCGGTTCTCGGCCACGAAGGCGAGGTTCGACTCGATGTAAGTCCGGAGCATGCCGGCCCCGGTCGGTTCGGCCTCGAGCCGCGGCGCCAGGTAAGCGCGGCCCTTCACGGTCAGTTCGGCCACCACTTCACGGACGAGATCGTCCTTGCTGCCGAAGTGGTAGATGATCACGCCCTTGCTGGTTCCGGCCTTCTCGGCGATGCGGGCCAGCGAGGCCTGCCCGTAACCCAGCTCGGCGATCGTCTCGATGGCTGCCGCCATGATCTGCGCCCGCCGTGCGGTCTCGATGAACGTCCGGCCCTCTCGCTGACCGGTTGTTCCACTTTCTGACCGCATGGTAAAAAAGTAGCCCGTCCGGTCAGGAAATGTCAAGGCCTGCTCGCTACGCGTCAACGGCCCGGCGTCTCCGAACGTGATGAACCCCGGGTTTCACGTCGCTCTAGGACCGTGAGCTCCGGGATTCATCTCCTTCCTCAGGCACGAGGAAGCCGGTCGCGGGCGCGTGAACCACGGCCCGTTCAGTAAAAATCTCGAGTCCCGGGGGTTGCGCGGACGAGTGCCCGTGCGCGTATACTCGTTTACGAGTACTTGTAGACGAGTTACTGTGAGTCCTGGATTGAGGGTGCGGCATGGCAAAGCGACGCAAGGTCAGCAACCTGCTGGCGCTGTCGCTGCTGTCGCTGCTGACGGAGCGGCCGATGTACCCCTACGAGATGGCGTCGAAGCTGCGAGGACGCGGCAAGGACAACGCCATCAAGATCAACTGGGGATCGTTCTACACCGTCGTGCAGAACCTCGAGAAGTACGGCTTCATCGAGGCAGTGGAGGTGGCGCGTGAGGGCAGGCAGCCGGAACGGACCACCTACCAGATCACCGAGGCGGGTCGGCAGGAGTGGGAGGACTGGATGCGCG
>Ga0335075_10010272_pt1 | contig 14222 bp, 10 predicted proteins | sample Lox_Sample_24_FD_206723 | JGI IMG/M metagenome (GOLD analysis project Ga0335075, IMG submission 206723) | Soil microbial communities from Loxahatchee National Wildlife Refuge, Florida, United States - Lox_Sample_2.4 | ecosystem: Environmental > Terrestrial > Soil > Wetlands | place: USA...
CAGAGATCCATAGAAATGCGAGCGGAGCCTTGGATTCCATCACTTAGGCAAGGGTTCCCAGGCAATACGCAATCCGGCATTGTCGTCGCTCCCCAACTTCTCAAATCGCGCCACTGCTGAGGTCCAATTCCTTTCTCCTCCCCTAGGTGGCTCTGGATAAAGGTCTGCGTGGAGATTGTCGATCTTATGGTCGGCATGTTGGACCTGCGCGTCACCATCACCGTTGTTTGGAAGATACAAGCGGAGGGTTGTGCTTTGTACAATGATAACGAGTTCCTCGATCAGGTCGCCGGTGTTGGGGTAACAATATGCATCCTCATTCGACCTTAGCCCGGTGAACATGTGCACTGTGTGAGGATCGGGAAGCTTACTTGGCATCACAACATGCCCTGCTGTCACAACCGCGTGCCGCTTGCCCTTGTCCAGGTCAAATAGTACCTGCCAAGCCTTCGCGTCAACGTTGGGCTCAGTTACGTATTCACGATCGGCCCCAGGGATCAGTTGAAGAGGGTACGCAGAGTGGAGACTCTCGGTGAAGTACTCTGGGTGTGCCTCGTGATCCAACGGTTTCAATGACTGTACGCTGTAGACGATGTGCCTATCCGATGTGATGCTTTTTCCGTCGGCTGAGCGCTCGACCGTGATCAGCATTACCACAGAAGGAAGAACATACGGCTTGCCAGCTTCCAGTCCATCCTTTGCCAATTGAGAGTAACTCTCCGTCAGTTCCGAAGCATCATGCACCAATTTATTCGCGGCTTCTCGCTTCACCTGTATTTTGCCAATATTGAAGCCGGAAACAAGCACCGCTGCCGCAAGGAGTACTACACCGATTGCAGCGACGATGTACCCTCGTTTTGTGCTGATTCGCCTTTCCTCTGGCCGCTCACTGGGAGTGCCAGTAGAACGATCCTTTCGTGTGGCGGCGTAAGCTCCGATTAGGGCCGCTATTATGGTGGCGGAAGCCCCGATCAATGCGACGATCATCGATTCGGACATTCATAAACTCCTGGTGGGAACCTCCCGCCTGACTGGACCCGAACCTGAGCGAATCTTAAAATTGGAGAAGGTTAAAGGACAAGGTAAGCTTACAATGCACGACAGTGACAGATCAACTACTATTTGTCACCCCCGGCAGCATTCCACCGGAACGCGCGAAGCCGCGTTAGCGTTCCGAAATTGTAGTACTACCATTCGCTTTGTTATAGATGTCACGACAGATCGTGCGCGAGAGAGTGCTTTATCGCCAATGCGCTCACCGACTGCCCGATGATGGTCCCCGACTTGATTCGCGGGATACGCTAGCTTGCGCGCGCCGCGGCCCTGTTCTGGAAATAATCGATCGCGTAATCGAGTTGCCGGTCGCGGCTATCCGAACGGCGCTCTCGCCAATCGAAATCAACCACGTGGTCAGGCGCAATGGGTGATCCTTCGAGAACAGACCCCTTCCACGTGTAATATGCGCCTGTGGGCAACGCCAGCCGAAATCCCGTGCCGACTTTGATGGATGTGGAGGAGAGAAGCCGCCCAGCGGTCTTCTCTCCGATGATCGTCGACAAGTTGTTTTCCCGTGCGAAAGCGACGATCATCTCGGCCGCGCTTGCAGTGTGGCGATCCACGAGAAGAATGGTCCGTCGGTGAAAGGGCATCGGCCCTAGTCCCTCGGTTTCGAGGACGATCGGCTTTTTCGCCAGCATCGCAGGCGCGTATCGCACCCCGAGCAACCAAAGATTCTTCGGTGTCGGCGGGATTCGAGCGAAACGCGGAAAACTCAACTTCTCGTTATCCAGATTCGCCGTGGTCCGGTTCCGGTCGAGGGCGAATCCGACCGGGATTCGGCCCGGAGTAAGGAAGCTCATCACTCGTAGTGCGGCGATTCCGCCTCCGGCATTTCCTCGGAGGTCGATGATCAGGCGGTCGATGCTCCCGACACTCGCAATCGCATTGGATATCTGATTGGCGACTACAACCCCGACCAGACCTGGGAACATTGCAATTTTCAGGTAGCCGAGACCATCCCCGAGCCTCCTTGCCTCGACCAGCTTTGGCTCGATGAATTGCAGCTTCTTGCCCTTTGGGCGCGCAACATCGACGGAAACCATCTTTTCTCGGTCATCATTGTCGACAACCTCCATTGCCGTATGTTTTCCCATTGGGAACACTGGATGGTCCGGCGGTACGATCTCCCGGCCCTCAACACGCAGAAGAATGTTCCCCGGCTCGATTCCGGCGATTGCGGCGGCGCCTCCGGCATGAACATCCTGGAAGATCCAGCGCTTTCCAAAGGGGGTCTCGTCAGCCAGGTAGTTAGCACTCAGAGCTGCCCGGCTGGACGCCCTGCGGGCGGTGCTGTGAAAGAAGCCCAGATGCGACGTATGGAGCGCAGCGAGCAGATCGCTCATCGCCTCTTCAAATGCATCAGGCGTCTCGGCACTCTCGATGATCGGCCTGTACCGTTCCACGGCTGCCTGCCAGTCTGCATTCAGCTTTTCAGGCGCGTAGAACCGCTTTCGCAGCGCAGCCAGAACCTTTTCAAGGATCGCGCGGCGATCCTTCGCTGTGAGCTGAATCGAGATTCCGGGTGCGGCCGTTGTCGTCATCGGGTGCTGCTCCTGAGAGAGTAGTCTGGCGAAGTTCGATGAAAAATGCTGCCGCTTGGTTCGCCGTCCAGCTCGAACCCAGCCCAGGAGGAGGGCGGCAGCCCGGATTTGTGCATGTCGAGCTCCGCCTGCCTCAGGGCGTCAGCTTTGCTCTCGCCGCGTCCGAGTTGCCGGTAGAAGTCGATCATCAGGTCTGCTGTCGCATGGTCATTGACTTCCCAGAGAGCAGAAACGACGCTTTGCGCTCCCGCCTCAACAAATGCATTCTCGATATTCGCAACCCCCTCTTCGTCGACCGGCCCTACGCCGGTGTCGCACGCCGAGAGAGTGACAAGATCGGCGTTGAGGTGGAGCTGCCTGATTTCCCGCAGTTGAAGCAGCCCATCGTCGATAGGCGGGGTCTCGGGCGCAAAGACGAGAGCGGAGCGATCCGGGAATTCAGGGTCGGCGTATCCATGAAGAGCCAGATGGATGACTTCGTAGTGGGCGAGCGGAAGACGCTTGAAATTCGTCTCAGTCGCTTGGTCACCTAACAGAATGGTCCTGGGCGGCGGGAAGTCCGTTGAGATGGATTCCACCTCGTTGCGGCTTTCGGGCAAAGCAACGAGTTCGCGACGGTCGGGTTCGTTGATCGCGCGGCGGATGCTGGCTATCAACGTGATCGGCGGCGGTCTGGAAATCCACGCCGCGACTCCCAGATACGGGAGGGGGGGATGTGCGGAGCCGCTATTTCGGTGTCTCAGGAGATCGAGAACGGTTCCTGATGGCGCTACACTCACAACGTGCGACGCCACAGTGTACTGACCCGAATCAGCCAGGGCGCCAAAGGGCAGCAGGTGGAGGTTTCCATCGGGTACCACAATGAGATCCGTCTTTTCTCTGTATTCCGGGATGCCACCCAGCAGTCCATCAAAGAGCCGCTGGGCCAATGGCAGGTCAGTGTTTCCTTTGATCAGTTCTGACCGGTAATTTGCAGTCTCTTCCTCCAGTTGGGATTTCGGCGGCAGCACGTAACAATGGACAGCGCTCCGAGATACCGCCAGCGCGTAGGACTGTGGCGCGGCTAGAACATATTCGATGAGCAGCTCTGACGGCCGGAGGTCGTACTGCAGCTTGTTCAGTGGAACAGGATCGGGAGGTGTGTCGATGTCCTTCTCGTCTGTGCCAATTTGCTGTTCTGTCGTGTAGATGGCATCGAGTATCCGGCCCTTTGCAGCGGAGCCGTCAGTATCTAGCAGCTGCACGTTGAGACTGGTCAGGCGCAATTCGGCGGGGCTGGGTGCGTGGGGAACAATGACATCGTGGTTCGAGAGAGCCTGCGCGTCGATGCGGCCGCGGGCGCGTTCGATCACACGGAATGCATCGGCTAGCCTCCCCTGATCGCGCAGCGACGTGAAGTAACCGGCATACACAACGCTGAGATCGCTAAGCAGTCGTCGCTCGACCATCGGCGTCGGTACCCGGCTGAGGAGCGCATCCAGCAGATCGGCGCTCTTCTCGTAGAGATCGTTTGACTCCTTCACCTTGCCCATCCGTGCAAGAATCTCGGCCTTGATCGCTAGATTCCTTGGTACGAAGTACAACTCATCCGGGATCTTCCTGTTGGCGTCAATCGCCTCATTCACTGCGGCGACGGCCGATTGCAGGTCTCCCTGGTGGAGGTATGCCTCTGCAAGTGACCCATCCACTTGTGTCAGTCCGCGCCAATAGGAAAGTTGTTTCGCGTACTGAACTGCGGCCAGATAGTCGGCAATAGCCTGGTCCCACCCGCCCATCTGCTCGTAGACCCCAGCTCTTGTCTGATAAAGCTCATAGAAGTGGCCGGCCAAGTGATATGGGGAGATCCTGCGCATCTCCTCCGCGGCGAGCGCCAGTGCTTGTTGGTTTTCTCCCAGTCCGCTCAGAGCTTCGATCTTCGCGGTAATGGCAATGGTCGGATACGCTACGTCCGGCGTCTTCCCCGCGACCTTGATGGCTTCGTTCAGCGGGCCAAGCGCCTCACGATATCTGCGGAGCTCCACCAGCCCCGCTCCGTACATGCTGGCATAGCGAATGTGCGCCGCCGGATCGGCGACCTTTGCCACCAACCATGCCCGCACAACGTCCTTCTTCGCCGTTGCGATGTCGCCGAGGAGGAATGCCGCGATGCCCTGTTCGCCGATAGCGCGCGAAGCGAGCAGATAATGGTGCCGGCTGAGGGCAAGCTTCTCCACTTTGGACCAGGTATCGCGCGCCATGCCCGCGTCGTAGTTCGTTTCGAGCATTCCGAGAATAGTCAGAATGCGCAGGCGGGTTTCCGAATCGCGCGCTGCCGGCAGTTCCAGATCGTGTCGGAGAGCGGCGATCTGGCTGGGAATCGTCCTGGATGACTCGCTGGCAGCCGGGACCTGGCTCACGTATGCGTAGAGCGCCCTGGAGAGATCGCCGCGCTGCCGGAATTCGAGTTCAGCCTGACGGTAAAGGGGTTCGGCCTGAATCCAGGCATTGAGCCACGAGAGATCGTCGGCTCGCTTCAGCAGCGCCTCTGGAGCTTGAGAACTGCGACGCCGGAAGACTTGATACCCGACAATGCTCAGCAGGGCAGCCAAAAGCAAACCGGCAGCGATGCGAATGGTGGGGGAACTGGGGATTCGCACAGCGCACCGTTTACTTTGGCGTTAATAATGCCAGATTGGCCATTTCAGATCAAATTAGGGAATTTAGGCGCGCCGACCTGTCGCGCCTACCATGTTCCCGCCCGGGCGAACACGTGGCGAAATGAAGCCGTGCCGGTATTCCCAAGTAACCCTCTCTCGATTGCAGCTGATCGAGGATTCAGACCGACAGCTTGCGAGCGCCGCAACCCACATCCCAACGGCAATCCGACCATTGTGCCATCTCTCCGACCGCGCAAATTCGTCTTCACGAAGCAGCATTCATAAGTTCTCGAGCCTGATTGTGGGTAAGCCAGTTGCCCATTTTCCGTCCGAGCCGTTTCACTCCCCCTACTCGTACAATTCCAATCGCCAGCTCCGGACTCCCCAACCACTCTCGGCAGATTCATCGAAGCGGTGGGATCCCCCGGCTCGGGAATTCCGGCGTCCGATCCCACGATGAGGGAAGCGATCTGCGGAATTGTCTCGTTCCGCCGCTACGGTGCCGACCTTCTCGCAAGACGCAATTTCCTCCTTCCCTACCGCCGAGGCCTAGATTTAGGTCGGGCTTGAGACGTCCGCCTGGCGACCCGAAGAAGGCGGCCCATCCCGCCCGCTGCCACCCGCGAGGGAGAAGCGACTGAGGATCGCTCGCGCCCTGTTCCGTCACGCAATTGTTGGCGCCGTCGGGCTTTTCTGCGGGTCGAAGGATAAGGATCATGGCCATCCCCGTGCTCCTTGCTGGTCAACCTCACTTCGCATGCTTGCGCTCCGGCTTTGCCCTGGCAGGTTTTCCTTTGGCGGCTTTCGATCCGATGGGTCTCGATGACCTGTTTTGAATCTCATGCACGGCCGGCATAGGTCGATTGGATGGAAGTGCCGTAGGAGTGGGAAGGGCGGCGGCGGAAGGTGTTGCCGCAAGCCAGAAGCTCAGTTCTGGCGAAGTAGGCCGGCTATCGTTGTCAAAATACGAATTTTGCCATGTGTCGTCTGTCTTCAGCGAGGTCCAGGCCGTCGTAGGGTTCTTGGCCAGCCAATAGCGCCACGCGTAGTGGTCATAGATGTCGAGCGCGTTCGCTGCATATGCTTCGGCCAACGGGCGATGGCCCTTGATGATCGCCATATTCTCATCGTTGTTGTACGAGGCTTGATCACCTAGGTTGTGACTACCCGTAACCACCACGCATCCATCCGAGAAGGGATCGATCACGATCAGCTTGCTGTGAGTAACCGCAAAGCCGGCGCTGTTAAGTTCCTTCTCCCAAAGACCGATCGGATCCTGCACCCCTGTCGCCGGAATAACTCGGAAGTCGATCGGAATCTTGGTTCCTTTGGGCAGTGGTTCTGGAGCGCCTGAAGAGTCGCCGGGCGCATCGCTCTTGATGCCCACAGCAAACGACTGGGCCGCCGCGGCGACCGTGACTGTTCCACGAACAAACAGCGAGGGACTAGCGACCTGTGCCCTAGCGATTGCGTTGATCACACTCGGGCTGCCGGGCTCGAAGGCCACGAAGAGGATCGCTTGCTTGGCTGCAGCGATTAGCCCATACACCTCCTCAAGATCGGGTGGTACCGCTTCATTCGTGTGGTTTTTCGGGCGTGCGGCGGCAGTGTTGGGCGAAAACCATAGGTCCACATTGCCACTGCCATCCTCGAGTGGAATCGCAATCGGGCCTGAAGCATCCGCGTTTCGCAGAGCTTCGGCTTGCTTGCCTTTACCGTTCGCGGCATCAGTGTCGGCTTTAAGATCGCTCCAATACTTCATATAAGCGCTCGCCATGGCCGGTGAGCGTGCAATGATTGTATTGTTCGATTGGGCGCACAGTGCACGATCAGTCCAGTTAGTGGAGCCAAACTGCACAGCCTGTGCCCCGCCCTTGTCCAGAATGGAGAATTTGTTGTGGCCGATATGCCCGCTCGGCATCATCCGGTCGGTCACCGCTACCCCGGCAGCCTTCGCTTCAGCGCGTTCTCGTGAATATGTGTCTTTCGTCTTGCTGGTGCTTCCATCGGCATTCGTAATGGTTCCCGGCATATTGGAGAGGATTACGTTGGCATTGCCGCCCAGCTTCGTCAGCGAATCAATCAATTCTGAGTCTTCAAACTCATAGAGCGCGCACCATACCTTGCCATCGTTGGAGGCAGCCTCCGTCGGGAGCGTCATCATTGCTTCTATCATCTGCCCGGCGAGATCCAGTCTCAACTGATCCGTCTGATCAGCAATACGCTTCAGCAATTCGGTCTTCATCGAATCCAGGTCAGACGAAGAGTGGAGAGCGTGCACCGTGGCCTGCGTCGCCAAAATTCCACGATTGAAATACGCAGAGAGCACACCGTAATGCGGAGTCAACTGCACGATGTTACTGGTCAGCGATCCGACCGCCATCGGCGTCAGTGCATCCGGGCTCCCCCCCATCGGGACAATGCGGTAGCTGTAGGAGCCTCCCCGTTTTGCGTAGACATCTTTCCAGAAGAACTTCTGCACTGGATCCTGTGCAGTCGTGCGGTTGGCCGTTGCATCCTGGTTCGGAAACGCTGCAAGTGCAGGAAGGCAGGTCTCAGTGCCGGCTTTCACATCCGTGCGATATACGGCAAAGCCCAGACATCCGTCGATTCTGCCGCCGAAGGTCCACGCCACCAGCGCGATGTCGTTATTGCTGAAGGCGACTGCTTTCATATTGGTTCCCTTCCGGTATGTAATATCGGTTTCGAGAACAAGGCGCGGACTGAAGGCCCCGATTGCCCTGCATTTCTGTCGTCATGCGTCGTCACCGGGGAATCGATACACGTGAACAACGCCACCGTTCGACCGCTGGAACGCCAGCTAGAGCTTGTGTGCGGTTCCGCGGTGACCACATGCGGATGCATACTTGAAAAACTCTCTGACATGTCCTAAAACCTGCTCGTTGGTCAACATGCGAGGATTTGGCATTCCGTTGTCGAGAGGCCGGTAGTTGCCGAATTTTACCTTGAATTCCTGAAATTCCTGGAAGGCACGATCGAAGATCGCCTTTGCCTCGTCGGTGCAAAGAAAAGACGTAATCGATTGACTGTTGTCCGGGTTTTGTCCATCGCTGTCAGTATAAAAAGGTCGCTTCAGGACGTCCGCATAGAAACTCTTGAAACCGCTATTCAATTCGTCGTAATAGCGAAACCGGTAGCGATCGGCCGATATGGGTAAGGGAGCTCGAAGCGAGGGTGTTGTGAGGTTGCGCAATATATTTCCGATGCAGTACATCCCGGGATCTTGCTGCAAATAAGCGACCGCCTTGACCTTCCCCAGCGCCATTATGCCCGAGCATTGGGCACATGACTCTAGTGACGTATAGACCGTTACATTACTGAGAATGTTCATGTAGTCGTCGGACTTGGGAAGGTCATCGGAGCGTCGCACGTGCCAGTCGTCGTAGACCTGAGCCAAACTGAAGACTCGTCGGACCAGCCTGGACTCCGCATGCTCCACTGAACTGCTGAAGATCTCATTGTGGTTGAAGTCAAAATCAATGACTTCGCCTAATCCATCCACTCCAACACACGCAATGTTATGACCCAAGTACTGTCCGCCAGCGTATATCCCATTTGACAGCTTTTGTGATGGACGCCACGGGTACTCGCCCGTCTGACCATTCTTGTTCCCGTTCCAGAATTGATGGACCAACGCGGCTACCAAAAGCGAGAAAATGTAATGGCGCTCTCCATCTTCATCGGGGATAGAAATCGTTTGTGCTGCGGCGAGTTCGGAGACTTTTTTATCCCAATATTGTGCAAGTGGTGCCGTCGGGTCAACAACCGGGGGCTGACTTTTTGTTGTCACAGATACCTCCAAACAGCTTCCCATGCCGTCACATGCGAGGCTCTCAGGGAATGAAGTAAAACGGGTTGGGCAATTTGAAGACTTGCTCAGTGTGCTTACCTCTCAGATCGCTATACTGGTCGCCAACATTTGCGATGATGGTGTATCCACGTTGTTCTATCTCTTCGCGGGCTTGTGTCTTGAATTGTTCGACGGATCTACCATCGTTGGGCTTCAGGAAAAGATCGGCCCAGTCCCAATATCCCGCCTGATGCAGGTTTTTCTCTGTTGCCTCCTTGATAGAGCTAGTCTTTTGTCGCCCGGTAACGAAAAAGACTGCCACATTGTTGGCCCGTGCGACCTTGAATAGCCTGAGCGTGTCCGTTGGCGCAGACCGGGCAAGGAGTTCCCACTCGTTCTCTCCGCATGGCCCGCGAGGCAAGAGGGTACAGCTTCCATCGAGGAAAAACCCGAAATCGTCCGCGACGAGCTTTTCCCAGTTCGAGAGCGCGGTCTCGTCGATGTCGAGGACTAAGGCAAGTTTCCCTCCGCCCTTTGCGCGCTTGAGCAAGTAGGAAATGGCCTGATCAATGACCTGGCTGAAGTCGCGGTCATACGCACCGGAACATTTGTAGTAAACCAGTTCAGTCTTCAGGCCGCCGAGATTGCGTGGTTGGCCTGGCTCCGAAAGGGGACCGCCGGCAGGTGGACAACCGGGGTCGCTCGCTGAAGCGGGCAAAGCGAACACCGATGCAAGCAGAATTGGGAGAATCGAGCGCGTGCAAAGATGCGCAAACGATGCCACGGTCCGCCGTCGACCTCGCCGCGACCAGTTCAGCGTCATGATTTGCCCCTTGGGCTCTGTCAAGCCCAGTTGTTCGGTTCGTTCTTGATTTTGTCAGCAGTACGCAGTGCGAGTGCGGCTATGGTCAGCGTTGGATTCGCCGTGGCAGATGTCGGAAAGACTCCGCTGCCGATCAAATACAAATTGTCGTGGATCCAGGAGCGTTGATCGGCGTTAACCACCGACGTGTTGCGATCGTCCCCCATCCTGTAGGTGCCGATAATATGCCCCGCACCCATGAACCGTATTCGCTCACGACGGCCCGCTTCATTTGGCGGCAGTTCGATGGCCGTGGGATCATTTTCGTCGGGAGTACGTGTGTACCGAACGGCATTCAGTTGACCAAAGAGAAGATCTGCAACGCGCTTGGCCTCCGCAAGTCCGCGAATCGTGTAGTCGGAGAGGCTATACCGTACTTCCGGCCGTGGCAACCCCAGTCCATCTACCTGGGATTGGGAGAGCTTAACCCGATTGTCAGGGTCCGGTTCCTGCTCGACGAGAAATCCGAGACGAAATTGCCGTGTTAAAAGGTCGCCAAGGCGGCTCACGAGCAAATCGCCATGAAGGGCTTCGTACTTGGGGTTGGTGAGACTGTTGTTGAGCCCGTTCACCAAATCGACTGTCGTAATGTTCGGATCGCCGCCAACGGCAAAATTCCATCCCTCGTTGCCGATCTCGATGCGGAAAGAGGCCCGTTCCTTCCTGAAATCCCCGTCGCGCAGGTCTTCGATCCCCGATGTTGACAGCGGGCCGCGGTAAGGGAATCTCGGCTCCGGCAGCAGTCCCCATGGAACGTACATAGGATGATCCATGAGGTTCCGGCCAACCTGGCCGCTGCTGTTCGCAACGCCTTCGGGCCTCTTGCCGTCACCAGTTGACATCTGCAATAACCTAGGCGTTTCGATGGCATTACCGGCGATAACGAAAATCTTCGCCGGCGGAGTTCGTCCCTCCCCCGTCTTCTTGCCATCTTCTCCATATTGCAAATACTTGATATGGTCGATTCGCTCCTTCTCTCCAACCACAATTTCGCTGGCAACGGTCCTGAACAGGAAGTCCACTTTGCCCGTTGCCTCCGCATCCCGCAACGTAATCGTTGGATCGTACTTTGCCTGGATGGGGCAGATGGGAATACAGTTCGTGTTTCCGGCGCAGGTTCTGCGTTGCTTAAACGGTTTTGAGTTGCGAGCGGCTGGTGTGTTTCGGACGCGCAACGTAGTGTCCTTGCCCTCGATGCCGTAACCGAGTTTCATGCCATTTATTTGATCGGCAATGAATAGGTCGATGCGCGACGGCGGAATCGCCGGCATTGGAAAGTCCTCGCTGAAAAACATCTCCTCCGTGTAGGACTGCTCTTTCTTTGAACCGGAGACTCCAATCTCTTCTTCTGCCTTGTGATACCACGGCTCTAACGTCTCGTAATTAATGTCCCTCGGCCACCTGGCCCCGTGAGGAAATTCGATCTTGAAGTCGTTAGGCAGAAGCCGAAGCGAGGTACCGAGCCAGTGCACCGATGTGCCGCCCGCCGTGCGTTCGTACGTGCTCGAAAAAGGCACGGTCCCGGTTTGGATTAGATAGCTCTTCGAAGGGTCCCGCCAGTCTTCCGCATTCGACAAAGACAGCACCGTCGGACGTCCTGCAGGTACGGTTTTGGGATCTTTCGACAGATCCGGCGCGTATGGACTTTCCGGGACTTTGGCAAGCGCCCGATAGAAAGTGTCCATCTCCGTGTTAATGTTGGTTGGGATCGGGCCCCCGGCTTCAAGTACCAGCACTTGTTTTCCTGCCTGGCCTAACTTCAAGGCGACCAAACCGCCCGCGATCCCTGAACCAACAATGACAACGTCGTAGAACTTCTTGGATGCGTCGTTCATTTCGGAACCCCCTTTGTCGGGTCAGTCGTCGCTGGAGCCGGTTTTGGATCGTCCTGCTTTAAGGGCCTGATAAACTCCTCAATGGGCGGCGGATCCTTTTCCCAGTACCCGAATTGCAGATTGCTGTAACCCATCGGGTGAGCTTGCGCTACCCGCCAAACCAAAGCATTCGTATAGGCATCCGGAGAGATGATTTCTTTTGGGGGAATCAGTACTTCCTTCGAATATCGCCGCGTAGAGTTATAAGTACGAGGTTTGTAGGCGTTTGTCTTGAGAACGCCGGGCTCGTACCATGCACCCAAATACCATGCCAAAATGATGCTGCGCATCAAAAACTTTGCCGACTCGTCTCTGCCTTCCTCAGCGAGGATCTGCTCGATTGTTTTCCCGTCGGTGAACTTGCTCAGAATTGTCTGCAACTTGTCAGCATTCGCCGCGTTGGCTCGCCTGTGTATCTCGGCGTTCAAGCCGAATGGATCCACGTTCGGTGTCAATATACTGGAATCAACCCCGGTCAACGCCGCCGAGAGGTTGGCGAAGTTCGTTAGATTCTGATCTGAGGAAACGGAATCATCTGGAAGGCGCTTGGCGATAAGTGAAGTTGGGGAAATTAACGCGGCCCCGAAGGCCGCAGTTGCGGCCGTAGCCGTAGCTCCTGAAATGAGGGCCCGGCGGCTGATTTCAGTCATGTTTGCAAACCTCCCGTAGTTCGTTCTCCTTTGGATCCGTAGAGCATGCCTTCTCCAGGATATAAGTGAAATCCGAGCGCATGGCGATCGATCTTGGATCATGATGCGTTGGGTTGGTTGTCGCGTTGTTATGGCAAGAAATGCAACTCGATGTGGCGAGCGGCACGCCCCCATCGTGTAGCGGCTGGCTAAACGTTTCGAGCGTGCTGTTGGCCAGAAAGGTTGGGAATGGAGTGCATGTGGGATCGGGTAGCGTCCCAGGATGCTTCTTGAATGAACACGGGAAACCGCTGGGCCACTGAGTGGTGATTAGGTCGTAGTTTTCCCACACCGTTCCTTTTATTCTGGACCAGTCGTGAAACAACGTGTTTAACACTGCGACATCGTCGTCCTTAAACAGTTCTGTAGAACTCGGACCACTGCGAACGATTTGACTCGTGAAGAAGGGTTTCTTGGGAAATGGAACCCAGCCACGTTCGTCTGGATCCCAAGGGCCTTCGGGAACCTGATTGACTGGGCGGTCTGATGGTTCACGCTTGGGATCATAGAAGCTATAGGGGCCCGCAGTGGTGTGCTTGTCAACATCTTCCTGCGTTGGCACATTCTCGTGATGCTCGAAAGTCGTCCAGATCCATTGCTGGCGCGAAAACGTCTTGTGGCCTACATGAAATCCAATTAGGCCCAGCTTTACTTGCCTGCACGCATTCTCACCTTTTTGCGATGGACGGTATAAGAGCCCATCAATAATGTGGTATTTTGGCGTTACATTCGCGCCAAAATCGACCCCTTCCTTCATCAGCTTCCAGGACGCTTTGATCATGATCGCGCCCAAGGTTCCTTCGGTGATGTTTCCCTCCGGGAAGTCAACTTCATTCTGCTTGGCTTGAAATGCCTCTTGGCCCTCCCGGTTGTACAAGTCGTTCTCTCTTATGTATCCAAACATCTGCCTGTTCATGAATATGACGAAAAACGCATAGTTGCCGTTTTGGTCGAACAACGGTCCGGTCTTGAATGGCTCATTGTATGTTTCTTCCATCTCCATGTGAATGATCATCCCCTTCTTGTTCGCACAAGGGGCCGGGACGAACGATTGATTCGGGTCGCTCCAGTCGTAAGGTCGGCTCCCGTCGGGCAGCATGACATCCGGTAGTTGCTTGTACCCTTCCCAGACTGGCGTCCCCGTTCCAAGAAATCCTGCTCGAGGAGAATTGAGGGCGATAAATGTCAACCAGGAGTAGTAATCGAACCCGCGCTGCAATTTCTGCGCGGGCGTATCGCCTCTGGGATCCGATTCTTGGTTTGCATCGCAGGGTATCCAATTCTTCCCTTGCTTGATTGCATCGTCTATCGTGCTTCCAATTGTGCCCAAATCGATTTCACTAATATTCTTCAGAGGAATATCGGTACATGTGTCAGCCGGCGCATGCTGGGGCAACTCGTGCCCTGTTGCACGTCCACCGATCAGTGGTGCCGAGCAGATGAGCATGACGATTCCCAAAGCTCCAAAGCTCTTTGAGCCGATTTGTGCAAATGCAATCATGGTTGCCGGGCCTCCTTAGGGTTGATCATGGTTCGAACCACCAGAGACAGGTTGCCGAAAGTCCAGAAATCATCGCGCGGTCTTTGCACCGGCACTCTTCTTCCCGCTTCTTCTCAAGGAGCCTCCCTTCTTAGGTGCCTTTTCACTGGCCCTATGACCAAGGGTCTGATGCCGTTGCCGTTGCCGTTCGAGGTGTTGGGTCCACGCCGCTGTGCGGGCCTGAATATAGTCGCCGACGGCAGCACTCGA
>Ga0335075_10010274_pt1 | contig 14222 bp, 9 predicted proteins | sample Lox_Sample_24_FD_206723 | JGI IMG/M metagenome (GOLD analysis project Ga0335075, IMG submission 206723) | Soil microbial communities from Loxahatchee National Wildlife Refuge, Florida, United States - Lox_Sample_2.4 | ecosystem: Environmental > Terrestrial > Soil > Wetlands | place: USA: Florida...
GAGCATTGATTTCAGCGCCTTCCACATCGATCTTGATAACATCCGGGAGCGAGAGTCGATATTCGCGTACAGCGGTGTCAAGCCGTCTCACGGTAACGGTAGTTTCGTCTATAAATTCACCAGGTTCTCGGCCTGTAGCTGCGAGCATCCCCCATGAAGGCTGTGAGGAGCACAAAAACCGCCCTCGCCCATCGGTTTCGCCTAAAGCGATCGGCAATATCTGCACGTTTGCAAACTCATTCGTCTGAACGTTGTGCTGTATAATTCGAACATTTGAGTCGAGTGGCTCGAATGACAGGACTTTGCCATATGGGCCAACGATGCGGGCGGCTATTAAAGAAAGCCATCCAAAGTTGGCCCCTACGTCATAGAAAATCATTCTATGCTTCAAAGATATTTGGATTGCTCGCTCGGTATCCGGTTCCAGCGCATGCTCAGCGAATGTAAAACCCACATTAGAGCATCCACTGCTGAATGTTAGGCCTTTCGCCAATCCTTGGCGCACGAGTATGTCGTACCCGCGCAACCGGTCAACAATATAATCTGACCACCGCCTAAAGACAGCATTCTGTCTTCGCGCTTTTACAAGAGCATCAACTAGTGGTCGCGGGAGGTGCGCAATAAGGTCGCTGGTAAAGGCCATGATAGCTCCAGGATAGCAGGGTCGCAAATTTAAATGGCGACGAACCTTGGCGACGAGGTTTTGGGTAGTTAAGCAATTGCTTTGGTCGGCAAGACTTTGAATCTCAGGTCAGTCAGTTTCTGCAATATCGTCTCACGCTCATTTTGAGCGAGCATGCGATACCAGCCCCAAACGGCATAGACCAAAAGAACGACCGACGCGCAGACAATTCGAGATTCAAGGGCTGCAAGCATCGCCCCGCAAGTGACGACGACAAGAGCTATCGCCGCCATGCAAAGAGTGTGAAGGATCACGAATTTGTTTGCAGGCAAGATCATCGCGGTTGCCGCGAAGAGCGCCCCTGCATCGAGACTGACTCGCAAGGTCCACGCGACCGCTGCTCCAGCGACGCCGAATCGGGGCATTAGCAGAAAAAGCATCAGAAAATATATTGGAGCTTCCGCAATATGAAATTTGGCGGTCAGGTCGGGGCGATTAGCAGCTTGGACCAGACTATATGGGATTAGCGCAAGGCCGTTCATGACCACACCGATCAACAACCAGCGCATTACCGCAGAGCCGTGGTGTGCGAAATCGATTCCAAAGAAAATGGTAAGGATTTCCGACGAGAAGAAAAAGAGAATCAACACGCCCGGAAATAACGCCAGCAGAGCATAGCGACTAGCGCGCTCCAATAAGATGGAGGCGCGGTCGGGGTCCGTCCGTGCGGTAGCCGAAAAGGCCGGGAAAAGAACACCTGACATCGCTCCCGGCAGCATCGGCAGCTTGTTTACGATTTGATACGGAACGGAGTAATAAGAAACCGCCGAGATCGACAGCATCGAGCCGATCACGAAGCGGTCGAGGTTAATCATAAGCGGACTGGTCAGCCCGCTGACGGTAATCCATCCGCCAAATGACATTAGAGGCCTTAGACATTCGCGCGAAGGATGAACGTTTGTGGCGAGACCGGGAACCCGCCGCATACATAGGGTGAGGTTCACAGCCCACGCCGCCAATCTGCCCGCGGCAATAGCCGCAACGATCCAGACCAGATTGCGCGTGAAAAACAAAACTGCTAGCGGTGCGATAAATGAGTATACGCCGGTTGCCGCGCCGACCGCGGTCGTCAAATCGAAGCGTTGGAAAGAAGCAAGGGTGCCGATCGAGCAAGAACCACTTAAGACAAACGGCAGCATCGCGCCGAGCACAAGGAATACTCCCATTGATTCAGATCGCATCGGCGCGGGAATCCTAAGGGCGCTGTACACTAGCCAGTGGGACGTTCCGGCAATGATAGCAGCCGCGCAAATGCCCATGAGGAACATCACAATCATTGAGGTCCAGAAGATCGGGGGAATCCTCTCCGTTTCACCGGCGCCGATCACATCAGAAATCTGTTGCGTGGCGGCACGGCCGAGCCCAAGATCGAAAAGGCTCAGGTAACCAACCACAAGATAGGAGAGGGTCAAGACTCCGTAGCGATCTGCGCCGAGCTCGCGTACCAGGATCGGAACCGCGATCAAACCCAAAATAAGTGGAGCCGCTTCGCCTACGATGCTCAAGAGCGTATTGCGCGCGAGCAACCGTCCACCAGTCAGCTGTGAACTGCCCCCTCCCGTAATTGATATTTCAGCTTGTGTGCTCATCCTTCCGCGCTGAGCCCAATATCGTTCATCCGCTACCAATCAATGGTGTAGGCAACGCCTTCGTTCAAGCCCCATCGCGATACCCGCGCCTTCATAGCGTCCGGTCGGAATTTGGGATTATTAATGATGGATCGTTCGGCGGCGTAGCAACTGAGCCGAAGGTTATCGCATGCGGATTGCGACCGGCTCGCCTGAAGCAATAATCGTCGAACCCTGGAAGTTGCCATCCAATAGCGCCACAAAAGCTCCGCAACATCGTCGGCGTGAAAGTATTTGCGCATTTGCAGACCGCAGCTACGCCAAGCGTGCGTCGGACTAGCTCGGTTTTGGCATATAACGCCGCTTTAAAGTGCATTCCAGGCGGGGTACCAACCTTTCGGTTAAACGAGACACTGCACTGGAGCAGATCAAGCCACGAGTGTAGAAATCGAGTGGCAACGTGCGCGCAAAGAACCTCTGTTCATCCTTGATTGGTTTTGAGCTTGACGAGAATAGCTTCCTTGAACACCGCCGTACCATTTGGCTTCAAGCACACCGCCGCCCTCAGAAAATCGTGAATCGCAGACACATGCGCCAGCACATTGTTGCCTATGATTAGACCCGGGGCTTCCGAATTGCGTCCTAATTTCCGTCGCCACCTCATGCCCGAAGAAACAGCTGAGTGTGGGAGCCCTTACGAGTCGCCTCAACTGCTATATTGCGGGCCGGTTTCACATTCAGCAGTCGGACACCGCGCCGCAAGAAGTACTGGAAGTAAATAACCATCGTTGCTGGCGATTTCGAGCACCCTGCTCGTGCCCTCGAGGCCAAACCGCTAGATCATCTCCGTCGCCATTCCGCAGGCGTGATTCAAAACTATCCGAGTACGATGAAAGATATTCGCCGAACATCTTATCGGGTGGAACACGGTCGATAAGCTGAACTAGATGACAATGAGTGCAGTATGCAACTGCCAGAGGAAAACTCTTCTCTGGGAGTTCCCTGATCTCAGAACGCAAGAAAGCATTTGCAAGCGGCGTGCTCCCAAGATCCAGAAAATGGCGCACGAAGCGGGCCGCCGCATCCCAGGCAGCCACTATCGTGATTCTTGTTTGCGGTCACCTATCCTTGGCCCGTTCCGCTTACCCTGCGTTTCAGGCACTCTTCGTACCAGTGGATTTGTTCGCGGCTCACTTCGTACATGTTGGCGGCTTTCTGCGCAATAGTCTTCCGACGCCAGCGTGCGGTCATCTTTGCCGTTTCATCCAAGTCCAGCAACGGACGCCAACCCAATAGGGCGCGGGACTTGCCGCTGTCAAGCTTGAGAAACGCGGCCTCGTGAGGTGCCTTCTCCAGTTGCACTCTGCGCCATTCTCCCTCGCCCCAGCACGCAATGATTTTGTCGGCGACCATGGCAACGCTCACTTCGCTGCTATCCGGCGGTCCAAAGTTCCAGGCCCCGCTCCACTCGCGGCCATCTTCATGAAGGCGCTCCGCCAGCGCGAGATATCCTGCCAGGGGCTCCAACACGTGCTGCCAGGGGCGCACCGCGTCAGGATTTCGAATCATAAGCGGCTCGCGGCCAACCAGAGCGCGGATCGCATCTGGAACCAGGCGGTCCTTTGACCAGTCCCCTCCCCCAATCACATTTCCGGCTCGCCCCGTTGCCAGCGCTATCGTCGATCCATCAAGATCGAAAAACGACTTCCTATAAGCTTCCGTCACCAATTCGCCGCAGGCTTTGCTCGCACTATAAGGGTCATGCCCGCCGAGCCGGTCATGCTCTCGATAGCTCCATAGCCACCCGCGGTTGTCATAACATTTGTCGCTAGTAACAATGAGCGCGGCTCGTACCTAAGGCGTATGCCGGATTGCTTCAAGCACATTGACCGTCCCGCCGATGTTAGTAGAGAAAGTCTCAGAAGGATCTTCGTACGAGCGCCGCACCAGCGGTTGTGCAGCCAGATGAAACACGACTTCGGGCTGGACGGCTTGCATTGAGCGGACTAGGAAATCCGCATCGCAGATATTGCCGATAATCGATTTTAGTTTGCGCTCAAGATTACATAGAACGAAGTAAGAAGGAGTAGTGCTCGGCGCAAGCGCATATCCATATACGCTGGCTTGCATATCGATTAGCCAGCTAGCGAGCCAGCCTCCCTTAAATCCGGTATGGCCAGTCAGAAAGACTGATTTGCCACGCCAGAATTCCCGGTCAATCGTCACCTACCACACCCTCCAAGGCGCCTTGTCGCGAGTCCAGACGTCACCGAGTTGCTGCATCTCACGGTAGGTGTCCATGCACTGCCAGAAACCTTCATGCCGATAGACCGCCAATTGCTGGCGTTCGACCAGCCGCGCCAGAAGCCCGGTCTCGAGCGTATCGTCATCGCCTTCTATTAAGTCGAACACTTCCGGTTCCATGACCAGAAAGCCGCCATTGATCCAGCCCTCGGTAACCTGCGGCTTCTCCTTGAACAGCGTAACCCTGCTCTCTTCAATGGCTAATTCTCCATAACGCGATGAAGGACGCACTGCCGTGACGGTGGCGAGTCGGCCTTGCCGCCGATGAAAAGCGGCCAGCCTACTGACGTCAATATCGGCCACTCCGTCTCCATAGGTCGCCAAAAAAGTCTCGTCGCTGATGTATTTTTGGACCCGCTTGATCCGTCCTCCAGTCATGGTCTTTTCGCCGGTATCGGCCAGCGTCACCCGCCAACCGTCCTCGGAATGTTTGCCATGAATATCGAGTTGCCCTGATCCCAGAGTGACAGTTAAATCACGGTTGTGCGTCTCGTAGTTTATGAAATAGTCGCGAATTACCTCTCCCTTGTAGCCCAGACAAAGCACGAAATCGGCGTACCCGTAATGAGAGTAAATCTTCATGATGTGCCACAGAATCGGGCGTCCGCCGATCTGCACCATTGGCTTGGGCCGATACTCCGTTTCCTCGCGCAGGCGCGTACCCATACCACCCGCGAGTATAACTACCTTCATCATCGCGCTTGTGAGCCCCCTCGCCTCAGGTTATTTCGTCTGACCAGCTAGCGTCATTCTTTTCTGGAACGCTAGGTATTCCGGCTGGTAATCCGCTGGGGAAAGTTGAGCAGCTTTCGCATATGCTTGTTCGGCCTGGAAATACTCATACTCTCCCTCATTTGAAGCACCCAGACCGCAATAGGCAGCTCCAGAATCGGGAACCACTTCGATTGCCCGCCGGAACATCGCGGCTGCAAGATCGAAATGCTGAGCCGCCAAATAAAACCGTCCAGTCCGCATCAGCAGCTCATATGAAGGATCGAAGTTCAACGCCTTGAGTAAGGCTTGCTCCGCATCAGCGTGATTGCCGGCGTTCTGATATGCCGAAGCCAATACTGTCCACAATGGTGCAGGGTTGGCACCTCGGCTGACCGCCGCTTCGATCATCGCATTGATCGAGGCAAAGTTTTCCTTCAATGAGACTTCGGCCGCAAGCAAATCCCCATAAGCCTGATTGCTGAAAGAATCAAACGCCACGGCTTGACGAAAATCATTTACAGCATCGCCGGCACGGCCGGCCTTGATCCAAGCCCGCCCGGCAAGATCGTAATACTGCGACCGCTGATCACTATTTTCGCTGGCCGTCGCGGCCGACTCGTAGAGCCTAGCCTCACCACCGAAATCTCCCAGCGTCTCGCGGATTTGCGCCAAAGCCGGAACCGCCCCCGGCTCATGGGCAGCAACGGCTTGTGCGAGACCCTCTTCGACGGCTTCTCTTTGATCATTCCTTAGCCTCTTTAACAGCCCTGGCCGCAGGTAAAAGTGCGAGCTAAGGTCTGGCGCGTTGAAGAGCGACGCCGTTAGCTCCTGCAAAGATTCGTGTATAGCACCCTTTTCCTCGAGTGCCGCGGCGTACAGGTCGCGATCATATGGGTTAGTTGGATCCAGCCAAACGGCACTTGCGAGATCCTCAATATCGGCAGCCGGCCAATTCGCCGCTCCCGACGCATCGAAGCGAGCCATGTAGGCTGACGCACTTGCGGGATGTTGAAAAATTAATTCGGTTGTAGTTTTTGCGCTATTTGACTGGCGTAGGTCGGCCGGATAGCCCGTGTTCTTTTTGCCAGCCGCAAAGGCAACCAAAAGTAAATAAATAATACTTACAAAAGCCACTTGTGGAACTAAGTAAAACCAAGCAACGGGCGCTTCGCGCTGCTCGGGACGGATATCGGGCTGGGCTACGATGCGAATAGCGAGCGCCAGCAAAAGCGTAAACAATAACGCATTCGCCGGGATATGCATGGCGAAATCGACCAGCTCATGCAGCAGCATAACCGCTATTGCGATTCCAAGCGACAATAAAAAGGGACGCTGGCCGTATGACACATGACCGATCTGTCCGCCAATATGCCCGAGGCACAAAATCGCGCATATCAGTGGAATCAAACCTAGAATCCCGACTTCGGCCGCCAACTGTAGATAGTCATTGTGGGCTTGGTGGAAAGCCATCTCAAGCCGAGGTGCCGATTCATAATGCGGGAAGATTTCAGCCCAGGTTCCCAAGCCAATGCCAGTCAGCAAGTGCTCTTTGAACATGCGGTTCGAAGCGTTCCAAAGCGCCGCGCGAACGCCGATGCCAAAGCCTGGATCGCCGGTGGTTTGTCCGACCCGCAGAAGTACCGCATCCTGGCGGGCCGTACCGAGAAAGACACCGGCGAGAAGCAGGAGCAGCACACTGACTATCAATGAGATACCAACGCGCCAAAATCGTCGGTGTCCCACAGCCTGGAGACTCCCGCCCATATCGGTGCACTTTTTAGAGTGGGAGCGGGACACCCCTACTAGGTAAGGACTAAACGAAGAGAACGCCAAAATGCCGAACCCAGTGAGCAGCCATATCGCACGTGAGAAACTAAGCGCGATTGCCAATAAAATTATAAAAGAAGCGAATCCGAACCAGAGGCGCATTGCAAACCAACCGTCATCATATTGGCTCGCGCGCTCGCCCGGCAGTCCAAACAAAGTACATCCAGCGGCGAGAGGAAAAATCATTCCGAGGTAATTCGCGAAGTGGTCCGGATCGACAAAGGGTCCGCTGGCTCTGGGAAAGGATGAATACCGAGGGGCGCCCCAGTCATCGGGTACGAAGAACCATAGTATCTTTCCGTTCCAGCATGCCTGCTCAGCGATCCCGGTCACCGCAAGAAGAACGCCGCAGATTGTCAACGTGACAACCATCGCTCTTACGAATCTCGTTTCGCCTGCGACTCCCAGGTCAAAACGGTAAGTAATGACCATCAGGAAGAAGCTCGTATAGGCGATTGCTTCGACTAACGAAGATGATGTAAGCGAAGGAGCGATTGATGCGGGCCGCCATAATGTCTGGCCTGAAGGCAGGCCGGTCGCGATAGAGTGATTGCGGCCAATGAAAGCGCGGGGCGCGGGAGCGTTTTCTGCGCCAGCACTATGAACTTTCGCGCTAGCAAATTCGCCGGCGGTAGCGCCGGCCGAGCCAGAATTCGAATCGCGCGAAGCCGAGTCTGCTGGACCGCCAATCGCTCTGGAATACAATGCGTAAGCTTGCGGAGAAACCACTCGCAGTATCGGCATTGGCATTGGCACGAGCTGCAGGCCGGCGACCGTCAAAAAGCCCATCGCGGCTGCTGCCAAGCCGGCGGCGCAGTGATAATTGCACTTGCTCTTAATGCCACCCGAGCTCGTGATTGACAGCACGAGCCATGCGGCTACCAGGGTCAGAATAACAATCTCGACGGTTGTATAGGCCCATTGGTGAACTGCTCCGAAGGCAAAGGGAGCTCCGATCAACAGGAATACGACAGTACCCGTCAGGGTCTTGTCGAAAGTGAACCAGAAAGGGCGCGGCGTCTGCCCGTTACCTAGCGTAGCAATCATCACACCGCTTGAACCTCATTCGGTATAAGAGGTTTGAAAATAGTATTGGTAATAGAGACCGTCACCCCATTCAGCCTTGTTCAAGACTACGCCGAACACATGAGCATTGACCTGGTTGAGGCGGGAAACCGCGAGCTTCACTTGCTGCCGATGTGATTGTTTAGCCGCGATCACGATCACTCCATCCACTTTGGTCGCCAGGAGCATCGCGTCGGTGACGGGAATAATTGGAGGCGAATCGATCACTATACAATCGAAGCGCTCCTGGAGTTCGGCCAACAACTCGAGCATCCTGGCCGAACCGAGCAACTCGCTTGGATTCGGCGGTATTTTGCCTGAGCTGAGCAGATAGAGATCTTCGATGGCCGTATTATGAATTAGACCATCGAGCGAGCACATGCCGGTCAAGACTTCGGTAAGACCCAAATGATTCGCGATAGCCAGCATCTTATGGCAACTCGGGCGTCTGAGATCCCCGTCAATCAGCAAGACCTTCCGCCGCGTCCTGGCGAGAGCGATTGCCAGGTTGCTGGCAGTAGAAGTTTTGCCCTCCTCAGGCAGGGCGCTCGTCACCAGGACCGTCTTGGGTGGGGCTCCGGCGCGCGATAGCAGCAACGCCGTACGAAGGATCCTGTAAGCCTCGCCCGTCGCTGAGCCAGTGCTCTGCGATACGGTGAGTTCGTAGCCATATTCGGTGGGTAAAGCAGGCAGCTCTGGCTGCCCTAAACTCAGGCCACGGTAGCCACCATTAGCGCTGCCGTGGAAATTCGGAATTACACTCAGAGTCGGCACCTGAAGATATGCCTCGACGTCCTCGCCGTTTTTGAGGGATTGGTCCTGTTGCTCCAGGAATACCGCCGCAGCTATGCCGCCAAGCAATCCTACCAACAGGCCCGCAGTGAGATCGCGCACTGTCTTTGGACTGGAGGCGGTTAGAGGTGGAGAGGCAAGATCGACGATCGACACCCGTGAGGTGTGCAGGTCTTGCGTTACTTCGACATCCTTCATGCGCTTGAGGACGGCTTGATAAAGCTGGTGGTTAGTCTCTGCTTCGCGCGCAAGGATGTTGTATTTGACAGCGTCATCGTCAAGTTCCAAGGCGTAGGCCTTCTGCTTAGCCAGTTCTTGCTCGATGTTCTGTTCGTCGCTTAACGCTTGCAGATATTCGACCTTCGTGCTGGCTAGAATATTCGCTACTGCTTGGTTCAGCTCGGCGCGTGTACTGCCCAGTTCGGCGTTGAGACGAGCCAATTCCGGGTAATCGGGTTTGTACACTTCCGCCAATGATGCATGACGGGCTTCGAGATCATTGAGCTTCTGTTGAAGTACTTGAACGCCAGGATTATTAACGACCATTGGCAGCGAAGCGGCATGGCCCCGGCTGATAAGATCGACGCTCGCTTCTAGATCGACCGCCTTTAAATGGGCCGCTTCCGCCTGGTCGTTCAAGTGGTCGAGCCGGTTCAGGAGAATATCTTCCTTACCATCAAGCGATATGAGGCCCGGTACAATCCCTTTGTCGCGCCGATAGTGATTTAGTGCGGCTTCCGAATCTTCAACTTGGCGCTTCAGGACCACCAGTTTGTTCTGTAGGAACTGCTCTGCCTCATCGCTTGCAGCGGACTGCAGATGAATTCCTTGATTTATATATTGGCGAATGTGGGCGTTGACGATCCTCGCTGACAATTGCGCACTCGGTGATGTAAAGGCCGCGTCAACCAGCCGGGTGCCCTCCACTGCAGTGATCGTGAGAGATGCGAGATAATGATTTATAAGGGCGGTTGACACTTCGGCGGCGGCAGGCTTTTGATCATCATGGCCTTCTAGGGCACGTACAACACGCTTGAGCTGGCTTCCGAGACCCGAGCTGGAGTTAAACAAAGGGTTATCAGCGAGATCTTCCGCGTTGGTCACTGCAATCGCCAACGTTCGGGATCTTAAGAGTTCATACTCGGTATTGAGGTCAGCAGTAGGCTCCAAAGTTTCAGACAGGCCGCTTGGATCAGTTGTGTTCTGGAAGACCTGAGGGCCGCTGGCCTGAATGAGGATTTTCGCATGAGCGGTGTAAAGTGGCGTCGCCAGCAAGTCGCGAATACCAACCATTGCCACCACAAACGCTGGAACACAGAATAGCAACAGGCTGTGCTTGCGGATTGCCAGCCAAACCTGGCCAAAATCAAGCTGCGCACCAGCTTCGCTTGTGTCGGCGAACCGCCTTGTCATTAGCTCCTGAGCCGCTGAAATGGCTGAAGGCCGAGCAGGCAAGTGATGATTCAAACTGAACATGAGCTGGTTTAAAAAATAGAGGAGAATCCTTATGAAGAGACGCTTGCGATCTAGAGAACGGTTGACGAACCGCCGCTGTGCCTCGCGTATGGCTCCGCAGGACCTGGTTTACTCCGATAAACTGAATGCACGATCACGGAAAGCGTTCGAAGGCTCACGCTAGTCGTATGCGCAATCAACCGAACAAAAGCTAAGTGACAGATGGACTCGGAAGGTATTTGTCAACATTCCCCTCCTATCATTGCGATGCGCTCCCAGGAGGTTGCGAAACGGAAACAGGTGCCGTGCTTGAGGAAGATCCCGAAAAGCCTCCTGCCGCGCCGTAGCCGCCAATCACCCCTCCTGCAACCAAGGCTGAGCCACCCATCGCCGCAGCGCCGAGCGCGCCAGGCGAGAGCGCAAACGGAACGCAGGCTATAAGCTTCTTCCCAGTTTTCTCACTCGGCAAGGCAAGAGCTGAACTTGTTGAGGATACCTTCCAATTCAGTCGCAGACCCTTGTCGTTCAGATACGAGGTTGTACTGCCACCCTTGAAGCTTGTCCCCGAGGTGTCAAGCACATAAACATACGTCCCCGCCGCGAGTCCTTTGATCTGGTAATACCCCAGCCTGTCCGTCGGCGCGGCACCCAGAATTTTGCCGGCAGGCCTCTCCACCAGCAATTGAACCGAGGCAACGGGTTCACAGCGCGCGTCTAGTACCTTTCCCTCGATATCAGCACCGAGTGAGGAGGACGCGCTGGTAAGCACCGACAACCATGCCAGTAGGATGACCACAGGTCTCTTCATCAACATGTTGTCTCCGCGAGTATCTTTTAATCGTTTCAAATCACACCTCAGCCGCCGCTGAAGTCCATGCGTCCGCTGACCCATTAGATCTAGTGTACCTACTGGAACCTTCGAAGGATTTGCAGACTATTTGTAGAGTGGTGCGGAGCCCTGACAACCCATACTTCCGCTAGCGAATCACGTCAGTCAATCCACTGCTAGCTAGGAGATAAATTTGTTGTTCTGTGGCAGAAGATTGGCGTCTGCGCCCAGTTAGCATTCTCAGTAGAAAGGTATGAAAACTGGCGTCACGGGCAAAGTGCGGCAGCACCTGGCTCTGTTGAACTGCTGATTCTCTGGCCGGACGGGGTCAAGATAGCGGCGGCGAGATGAATTCGGTCGTGGGATAACCCTTCTCATGTTTAACCCGGTCTTTGCACCTGCAGTGATCGGCGGACCAGCTTGGACATTATTCGATCTTCTTGGTTTGCAATCCCTGTTGAGGTCGTATTGCATAGTTGGACGCGCCTTAACGCTCTGAGCGCGACCGCCTTGCGCGGCTTGCGGAACCGTCCGCCGTAAGGCTTGTAAATCGCCGGTATAGATGAGTGTCGTGCCGCACTCGGCTCGTCGAGACATAGAACTGTTTACGATTGACCAGTTGTGCTGCGCATCGAATCGACGTTAACGATGACGTAATCAACGATGGTGCCTTGGGCGGCGTGGAGGTTGGGACACGTGCCGGAGGTGCGCGAGGAGCAGGGCGAGCTCGCGCTTGTTCTCGAAGCGTAATCCAACTGCTTCTGAGTAAACCCCCAAAGCCCCGACTGTCGTAGTTTGACGTTACCGGTTAGGCCTTCAATGGCCGCGCGGCCCAACAGGACGCAATCCACGTTGAGTTCGGCCCCCCCTCGGGTCACGTGAAGAGCGCCTTCGCGTAACCGATCGACGAACCGCCAAGGCCTCGGTCGGCACTTCGCCTGATCGATTGCAGCCTGTAGCCCTCGCGAGATTATCTCGCTCGAGCACCAGCATTTCGTCAGTGGTAAAGACGCCTGTGGCTCCTGCCAAGCCGGTTTGAATAAGCGTATGCCGATCGTCGGCGGCCCGCGACTTGAGTCCATACGCTCATCAGATCGGCACCGCCATTGATGAAGTTCCTTTCCCGATGATCTCGGTATCCGGCTTAAGCTTCTCGAGAGCCCCGCGGAGTGCGCTCGCTCCCGCCTAGAACGTGGTCCCTATCAGTCCCCACTGAGCTAATTGCGGAGAATTCTTCTGCGTTTGGTATGGGGAATTAAGATGCTCGCCCTTGTTCGATCCGCCGAACCTCGCCCAATTAGGGAGCGTCCCCACCGGCGACGCCGGTCGATTCGCATACCACGAGGTCCAACAGCATCTCATAAGGATCGAATATCCATCGGTTTCATCTTCATTTTCTAGATCTTCCGCTCTAACGCTGTGCGTCCGTTCGCTCTCGTTTTTGTCAGTTATAGGCTTATTTTAGCCATTATCTCTTGCTCAGTAGAGTGTTAATTACTTACTTAAGCCAAACTTAGTTGCAGTTAGCTGATTTTATGTTAATTTAGCTTTTATAATTGGCTCCTACCGCAACATTAGCTGTGAGGTCTTATGTTTCGATTAACACTCGTTTCTTTTTCCATTTTGCTTTTCGTAGTCAGTGCGTATGCTAAACCAATTCCAATTAAGCTGATTGACCTTTCCACGCCTTACACCGACGGGAGCGCACAATGGGGTCCACAGGACTACGCTTTTGCCGAACAGGCCCTTGCCGATCAGCTAGCTGCGGTGGGTCAGTTCTATCACTCGAAACGAGGTTTCATCGTGATCGGATTTGGAGCTACGCAGCCTGGATTGCGTGTCTTCATAAGGAACCAATGCATCTGGATCAATGGAGAATCATACCCATCGTTCCATTGGATCAATTCAATCGGTCCTTACGCCTGCGTCGCATCGGTTAATGGTGGCGGATATTGGTGGATGACTAGGGCAATGGAGCATGAGACTACCGAGATGATTGGCGATCCGACGGGAAAGGGACGGGAAATCGTTGACTCTGTGGCGCAGTATTTTGGGGTGATAAATGACGGTAGCTTCAGCTTCGATTACGATTCTTTCGTAGCTCCTCCATTTGTCGATTTTCTGTTGCCTCCAAAAGCCGCGAAGCGTGCCGGGTTTAGCGATTACCTGGCTCAGATCCCTTTGCAATAGCTTTGGCCAGCAATCTCGTTAACTCCAAGAGCTTTCCGATCCAGTAGCGTTGACTTTTACGCCTGCTGCTGATCTGCTTATAGCGTGAAGCGAGCACACCGCCACCCTGCTGAGCGATGGACGAGTGCTGATCGCTGCGGAATGGGAGTATCTGGCGGCCCGCTTGCTTCGGCCGAAGTATATGATCCGGAAACCGGAACCTTCACACGTACCGACAATTCGATGAAATTTGCGACTTCATGCGGCGTCACTTATCTCAGGCTGCTCCCGCGGATTAGATAACGACATTCTGATCACTGGAGGTCTCGGAAATGACAACCAGGCTCTCGATACCGCCGAACTCTTCGTTCCGGTTACGCCTCCAGATCCGGGGCAATTTACACCCATCAGCAATAATATGCAGAAGGCTCGTTTTTTCCAAACCGCGACAACGTTTCCTGATGGTCAGGTGCTAATCGCTGGGGGCGATAGCCTAGATGCTGAAATCTTTGAGCCGAGCACTCAATCATTTCAATTGGTCTCAGGTAACTATCACTGGCGGTGGTAATGCTGCTGGCCTGATCCCGGTTGGTGAGCCAACCGGGATCAAGCCACTTCTACTTGTGACCCGCCCCGTGAAAGTATACCGATCGGCGCTGGAAATTTTGGCCTAGGATGATCGTTTCGACGTGTAAAATCAGTGGGTTTCATGGCTCTACAGGCTCAACTTGGTGACTCTGGCAAAGCTGCTCGTTGCGAGCATTTTCCGCCCGTCCAAATCCGCGGCCGGACGGGGCGCCGCGGTAGGCCTCCACTG
>Ga0335075_10010275_pt1 | contig 14221 bp, 19 predicted proteins | sample Lox_Sample_24_FD_206723 | JGI IMG/M metagenome (GOLD analysis project Ga0335075, IMG submission 206723) | Soil microbial communities from Loxahatchee National Wildlife Refuge, Florida, United States - Lox_Sample_2.4 | ecosystem: Environmental > Terrestrial > Soil > Wetlands | place: USA...
ACCTGATCATCAACACGCACGCCGCGTGGACGTCGCCGCAATTGCCGGTCGCCGACGAGCTTGCCCACCGTTACTCGGTGGTCGCCGGACAGCCGTTGGCGCACTGGAACTTCTATATGGCGCTGGCCTATTTCAAGCTGGCCATCATCGCGGCGGGCATCGATTTCCGCAGGCGCATGTCGGGTGGTGTCGACGACGTTGACTCATCCGATCGGGTCGGCGAGACGGTGGGGTCGTTGATCGCCCGCGGGCTCACCGAACTGCAAAGCTAAGGCGCACTGCGGAAGTGTGCGACCGTTTCCCAACGGTTTCCGGTCGCTTCGACGAACTCGAAGTTCTCCGGCTCGGCGAGATCACGCAACTGCCGCACGCTGAGCCGGTCGGGATCGGGAAACGCTTCGACGAACACCAGCCGTCCGCCAGGCTTCAACACCTGGCCAAGCGAACGAAGGCAGGCCTGCTTGTCGGGCACCTCGCCGATCACGGCGGACAAGAACGCAACGTCAAAGGTGTTGTCCGGGAACGGAAGTCCGTCGCTTGCCTCACCCGAGGTGAAGCCGACATTCGACCGCCCGGCCCGCTCGAGTTGCTGCCGCGCTTTCTCGAGCATCTCCGGTTGGAGGTCGAACAACTCCAGTCTGCCCCCGGTGAGCCGACGGGCAATCTCCACGCTGAAGTAACCCGGACCGGGTCCGAGTTCCAGGACGCGCTCAGAGCCTGCGAGACCAAGCTTGTCGATAATGCGCGCCGGTTTGAACAGCGCTCGACGAATCGGATTATTGAGCAGAAACGCCGCCTGATACGGGAACGGCGACTCCCCTTGGTGACGCGACTTGTGTAGTAACGCGCCCACCCACGTTGCTGGCATAGGGCCTCCTCCGTTATCGAAGTTAGGCTACCCTAAGTCGCCAGCGGTGGGGTCCCTACGGTCCCTTAAGGCCGGCCGCGAGGTTCTTCTTCGCCGCCCGCCGCAACTGGTAGATCCGCGTGGTGCCGACGAGCACAGTCAGCAGCCCTCCGCCGATCGCCGCCAACAGAATCGCCACCCCCAGCGGCAGGCTCCAGTGCCAGTGCAGGAAGGCGAACTGCGCCGACGCGGTGTTCTGGGTGATGAAAACCAGTAAAACGATGAGAATCAGGAAGCCCATAGTCAGGGACGTCCACAGGCTGGCCGCGCGGGTGTACTTCACCGCCGATTCCGGCGGCGGCGTGTTGTCGGGGGCCGGCGCGGCGGTTTCGGGTGGCTGGTCGGGCGACACAGACGAATCGCTACTCATGGTTGCCATCTTTGTCCTTTGTCGCGCGGAATGAAACGAAATTGCGCCGGAAAGATAGTGTCGTTTGGTATGGGCATGCTGCGACGGCGCGGTTACCGCGCGGCGGCGTGGCTGACCGTCTTGTGCATCGCTGTCGTGGCTTGCGGCAGTTCGAATCCGCTCGGCGGGGCGTCGGGCAATATCAACTCGATCGTGGTCGGATCCGCCGGCTTTCCGGAATCGAAGATCCTCGCTGAAATCTATGCACAAGCCTTGCAGACCAATGGTTTCAACGTCGGTCGGCGGATGGGCATAGGCAGTCGTGAGGCGTATATCCCTGCGCTGAAAGACCATTCGATCGACCTGGTGCCCGAATACATCGGTAACCTGCTGCTGTACTTCGAACCGAAAGCGACAGTGACCATGCTCGACGCCGTCGAGTTGGAGCTGTACAAACGGTTGCCGGGTGACCTGTCGATTCTGACGCCGTCGCCGGCGGCGGACACTGACACGGTCACCGTTACCGCCGAAACCGCTACCAAGTGGAATCTGAAGACAATCGCCGACCTGGCGGCGCATTCAGCAGAGGTGAAGTTCGCCGCGCCCTCGGACTTTCAAGCCCGGTCGTCGGGTCTGGTCGGACTTCGCGCGCGATACGGGCTCGACATCGCGCCCGGCAACTTCGTGGCGATCAGCGACGACGGCGGCGCGGTCACCGTTCGCGCACTGCTGAACGGTACCGTCAACGCCGCCAACATCTTCAGCACGTCACCGGCCATCATGCAGAACCATCTGATGGTGCTCGAAGACCCAGAGCACAACTTCCTGGCCGGCAACATTGTGCCGCTGGTGAATTCGCAGAAGAAATCCGATCGGCTCAAAAATGCGCTGGACGCGGTGTCGGCCAAGTTGACCACGCACGGCTTGGCCGACCTCAACGCATCGGTGGCCGGTAATGCCGGCATCGACCCCGACCAGGCGGCCCGAACCTGGTTGCGGAATAACGGCTTCGACCACCCGATCGGGAGCTGAGGCGTGATCAGCTTCGAGAACGTATCCAAGGTCTACGCCGACGGCACCGTCGCCGTCGACAACCTCAACCTGGATGTGCCCGAGGGCACGCTGACCGTTTTCGTCGGTCCCTCCGGATGTGGCAAAACCACGTCGATGCGGATGATCAATCGAATGGTCGAGCCGACGTCGGGCACGATCTTGGTCAACGGCGCCGACGTCGCTGGCGTCGACCCGGTGCGACTGCGTCTCGGCATCGGCTATGTGATTCAGGGCGCGGGACTGATGCCCCACCAACGGGTGATCGACAACGTCGCCACGGTACCGGTGCTCAAAGGCCAATCGCGCCGGGCGGCCCGTAAGGCCGCGTTCGACGTGTTGGAGCGGGTCGGTTTGGACGCCAAGTTGGCCACCCGCTATCCGGCGCAGCTCTCCGGCGGCGAGCAGCAGCGCGTCGGCGTCGCCCGGGCGCTGGCCGCCGATCCGCCGATTTTGTTGATGGACGAACCGTTTTCGGCCGTGGACCCGATAGTTCGCCACGAGTTGCAGCGCGAAATACTGCGGCTGCAAGCCGAATTGCACAAGACCATCGTGTTCGTCACGCACGACATCGATGAGGCCGTTCGGCTCGCCGACCGGGTGGCGGTGTTCGGTCCGGGTGGTTCGCTGCAGCAATACGAGGAGCCGGCGCGGCTGCTGTCGCGTCCGGCCAACGACTTCGTGTCGCGGATGATCGGTCTGGGCCGTGGCTATCGGTGGCTGCAATTCCTGGACGCGACACAGCTACCGATACACGACATCAACCAGATCGCCGAGGCGGCTCTCGGGGATGCACAACTTCGCGGCGGCTGGGCATTGCTCGTCAGAGCCGACGGCGCGCCGGTGGGGTGGATCGACGCCAGCGGCGTGCGTAAGCACCGCGGCGGCTCGTCGTTGCGTGACAGCGTGACATCGGTGGGCTCGGTCTTCCGCCCAGGCGGAAACATGAGCCAGGCGCTGGACGCCGCATTGTCGTCGCCGGCGGCGATGGGTGTGGCGGTCGACAATACGGGCAAAGTCATCGGGGGAGTGCTGGCCGCCGATGTGCTGGCCGCACTGGAATCCCAACCGCAGGACTAGCCTTGCACTACCTGCTCACTCATCTCCCGGCGGCGTGGATGCTGACCGTGGTCCATCTACGGCTGTCGTTGATGCCCGTGCTGGCCGGAATGGCGATTGCGCTGCCGTGGGGTGTGCTGGTGTGGCGCAGGGCCACGCTGCGACGCCTGACCACATTGACCGCCAGCGTGGTGTTCACCATCCCGTCGCTGGCGCTGTTCGTGGTGTTGCCGTTGATCATTCCGACCCGGATCCTGGACGAGGCCAACGTCATCGTCGCGCTGACGCTGTACACCACGGCCCTGTTGGTCCGTGGGGTTTTCGAGGCGCTGGACGCGGTGCCGTCACACGTGCGGGACGCCGCCAGCGCACTTGGCTATCGGCCGATCACACGTCTGCTCAAAGTTGAGCTGCCGCTGTCGATTCCGGTGCTTGTCGCGGAATTACGCGTGGTCGTGGTGACCAACATCTCGATGGTCTCGGTGGGTGCGGTGATCGGCATCGGCGGCCTCGGTACCTGGTTCACCGAGGGCTACCAGGCGAACAAGAGCGACCAGATCGTCGCGGGGATCATCGCCATCCTGGTGCTTGCCTTCGTCATCGACATGCTGATCATGCTGACCGGACGGCTGGCAACGCCATGGGAACGTGCCTCGCGGCCCGGCCGCCGCCTGCTGACGGCCCCGGTGGTGGGGGGCTCGCGGTGAACTTCATCGAACAGGCGCTGTCGTATCTGTTCACCGCCGCCAATTGGACCGGCCCGGTCGGACTGGCGGCCCGCACCGCGGAACACCTGGAGTACACCGCGTTAGCGGTAGCGGTTTCGGCGCTGATCGCCATCCCGGTCGGCATGATCGTCGGCCATACCGGCCGCGGCACGCTCGTGGTGGTGAGCCTGGTCAACGCGCTGCGCGCGCTGCCGACGCTGGGTGTGCTGTTGTTGGCCGTGTTGCTGTGGGGGCTGGGCCTGGTGCCCCCGATTGTGGCGCTGATGCTGCTGGGCATTCCACCGCTGTTGGCCGGCACGTATGCCGGCATTTCCGCTGTGGACCGCACCGTTGTCGACGCTGCCCGCGCGATGGGGATGGGCGAGATGCGGGTGCTGTTGCGCGTTGAGGTGCCCAACGCGTTGCCACTGATTTTGGGTGGACTGCGTACCGCGACGTTGCAGGTGGTTGCCACCGCGACGGTGGCCGCCTACGCCAGCCTGGGCGGGCTGGGCCGGTATCTGATCGACGGAATCAAGGTGCGCCAATTCCACATCGCCCTGGTGGGTGCGCTGATGGTGGCGGCGCTGGCGTTGCTGCTTGACGCCGCGCTGGGCTTCGCGATCTGGGCGTCGGTCCCGGGTACCGGTCGGCTGCGACGGAAGCCACCGAATGACGCAGGCGTGACCGAATACGCCTCGAAATCACCTCGGCCGTCGCCTAACGTAGACCCGTGAGTTCAGCCCCAACGGACGCGACGTCCAGTTCGTGGTCGACGATGTTGACCTGGCGCGCACGCGACGCCAGGCGAATGGAGTCGGTGCGAGTGCAGTTGTCCGGCAAGCGATTAAAGGCCAACGGCCGCATCGTGGCCGCCGCCACGGATACCAACCCGGCGTTCGCCGCCTACTACGACCTGCAGACTGATGACCGCGGCGCAACCAAGCGACTCGGGATGACGGTCACCTCCGCCGAGCGGGAACGACAGCTCGCCGTCGCTCGCGACGAGGAAAACATGTGGATGGTCACCGACCATCGGGGCGAGTCGCGGGCGGCCTACGACGGCGCGCTCGACGTCGACGTCGTCTTCAGCCCGTTCTTCAACGCGCTGCCGATCCGCCGCTGCGGCTTGATGGAGCGGGCCGACTCGGTCACCGTGCCGACGATTTACGTGATGCTGCCCGAGATGACGCTGACCGCAGCGGTGGTCAGCTACAGCAGTCCAGCCCCGGGCAGTGCGGAGGGGATCAAGGTGCACTCGCCGGTGTCCGAGGTCACGCTGACCGTCGACGCCGACGGGTTCATTGTGGATTACCCAGGCTTGGCAGAGCGGATCTGATCACCCCGCCGGCACGGCCCGCCGCGGCCAGCTCCTGACGCCAGTTCTCTTCGCCGACGAACACGGTGACGATCTCGGGCCTCGAGAAACTGTCGTAGCGGGTCCGGGCGGCATGCCCGGCCTCGACTAGCTCGGCGACGGAATCGTTGTGCGCCAAAGACTCCCGGGCTTCGGTGAGCAACGCAATGGCCCGGTCGACTGCGGGCAGCAGCTGGCCGGAGTTGGCTTCACACATGGCTCGCACCAGATCCGGTGCGCTGCCAGCTACCCGCGTGCCGTCCCGGAACGACCCCGCGGCCAGCGCGAAGGCCAGCGGAACCTCCGAGGCCGTGGTCGCGAGTGCTTCGGCGAGCAGATGCGGCAGATGCGAGATAGCCGCCGCGGCGGCGTCGTGTTCATCGGATCTGGCCGGCACCACCACCGACCCGCAGTCCAGCGCCAGGTCCATCACCATCGACCAGACCGCGGGGTCGACGTGGTCGTCCACGCTGATCACCCACGGCGCACCGGTGAACAGCCGGACATTGCCGGCGGCCCAACCCGAATGCGCCGTCCCCGTCATCGGATGCCCGCCGACGAACCGCGCCTGCAAACCGGCGGCGATCACCTCGTCGAGCACCGCGCTTTTGACGCTGGTGACGTCGGTGAGCGGGCAGTCGGGGGCCGTTTCACGGATATGGGTGAGCAGGATCGGCAACGCCGGCATGGGCACGGCCAGCACGATCAGCGCGCCGGCATCCGCGGCGTGGGTCAGCGCCTCGGTGAGGTCGGTCGTGGCGTCGAAGCCATCGAACTTGGCCGCCTGGGCCCCTTCGACCGACCGGTTGTATCCGAAGGCCTCGCGGCCGGCCGCCGTCGCCGCACGCAGTATCGACCCGCCGATCAAGCCCAGGCCCAGCACGCACACCGGTGTCTTCGTCACCCGTCAAGGTTGGCATATTCGCCGGGAAAGCTGGCGCCCGATGTGCGGCCGACGCGAAGCCGATCTGCTGGTCAACGGGCTGGAGGGGGACTAGCGTAAGCGCCCATGGGCGCACAGCGTGCTTCCGCGCAGGCGGACACACCGGATGGATTCGGTGTGGCCGTAGTACGTGAAGACGGTCAATGGCGCTGTTCGGCCATGCCGTCGAAAGCCCTGACCAGCTTGACCGCCGCAGAAACCGAACTGCGCGAGCTGCGCAGCGCCGGCGCGGTTTTCGGACTGCTCGACATCGACGACGAGTTCTTCGTCATCGTCCGGCCGGCCCCGTCGGGAACCCGGCTGTTGCTGTCGGACGCCACCGCCGCCCTGGATTACGACATCGCCGCCGAGGTGCTGGACAACCTGGACGCCGACATCGATCCCGAGGACCTGGAGGACGCCGACCCGTTCGAGGAGGGTGACCTGGGGTTGCTCTCCGATGTCGGGCTGCCCGAGGCGGTTCTGGGCGTCATTCTCGACGAGACCGATCTTTACGCCGACGAGCAGCTCGGCCGCATTGCCCGCGAGATGGGCTTCGCCGAGGAACTGTCGGCGGTAATTGACCGTCTCGGTCGGTGATCGTAAGCGCGGCCGTGACGGTCGCAAGCGCGGCGGAGCCGCGCGCAGCGGGCCGTCACCAGAGGATGGAGCCGCGCGCAGCGGGCCGTCACCAGAGGATGGAGCCGGGCGCAGCGGGTCGCCGCCATAGGCTCGGACGGTGAGGTCCGACGAAGACCTGATCCGTGCCGCCCTGGCGGTCGCCGCGACCGCAGGGCCGCGTGACGTCCCGGTGGGTGCGGTGGTGGTCGGCGCCGACGGAACCGAGCTGGCCCGAGCCGTCAATGCGCGCGAGGCGGTCGGTGATCCGACCGCCCATGCCGAGATCCTGGCCATGCGGGCCGCTGCCCGAGTGCTCGGCGATGGGTGGCGGCTGACCGGAGCGACGCTGGCCGTCACCGTCGAGCCGTGCACGATGTGCGCCGGCGCGCTGGTGATGGCGCGAGTCGACCGCCTGGTGTTCGGGGCCTGGGAGCCCAAGACCGGGGCGGTCGGCTCGCTGTGGGACGTGGTCCGCGACCGACGGCTCAATCACCGTCCGGCCGTGCGCGGCGGGGTGCTGGCCGACGAATGCGCCGCTCTGCTGGAGGCCTTCTTCGTCCGCCAGCGATTGGGGTGAGCAGGGCGGTGTTGGGTAAGCTGTCCGGCGGTGGCGTGTCCGAGCGGCCTAAGGAGCACGCCTCGAAAGCGTGTGACGGCAAACACCGTCCGAGGGTTCAAATCCCTCCGCCACCGCAATTGCTCTAAGCGCGTTAACGCACCTAGAGTGCATCTTACTTATTTGCTATCCGCCATGCTGGCGTGAAGCTGGTCTGCGTGAAGGACCAGGCGGGAAGGGTCTGCTACCACTACGCTCAACCGCAACCCAAGGGCCGCGACTTCGGGCCGCTGATCCCGTGGCTCAGCGAAGGTCAGGCCGCCCACCTCTTGCGCTGCAGGATGGTCGAGAAGGTCGACGACGGGGGTGCTGCCTCGCCGGATCGGGTAGTCGAATGCCTCGAAGCGCTGAACGCTCTAGAGCTGCCTGCCGAGGTGGGCGCCGAGCGTGCTCGGCGTGCGCTGCGGCAGGACGGCAAACGCTACGGCAACGACACCATCGCCGCGGCGCTGCGGGCGCGCAAAAGGCGACCTGTCCGGGACAGGACTGCCGATTCCCGAGAGGGGCGCCTGACATGAGGGTGAATGCCATCAACGACGTCGACACCTGGGCCAAGCCCACCGCCGACTACAACCGAGTGAAGATCCCGATCGGACCGCACGCGTTCACCGCCACCGCCGACGAAGCAACCGAGTTCGCGTACCAGCTCACCCGCGCAGCCGACGCTCTGAAGTCCGCAAGTGCCAGCGTCAGTCCGCGTGAGGGAGCCCACCTCCCCCCCGAAAATTCCTGAGGGGGTACCCCCATCGCGCCTGACGCAACCGGTCAAGCTTTTTTATACGGACCGCAAAAAATCGGGGAACCTGCCCATGCCTCAACGCAAACCACCTGTCAACAGCAAGACTCCCGCACCACGATGCCGGGGAGGGGGGAGCTTGACCCCGGCGTCGAGTGCGATTGGGGGGTACCCCCTCAGGATTTTCGGGGAGGGGTGTTTTTCGCTGCCTAGCCGTACTGAAGTCCGCCGACTGGCACCGTTAAGCTCGCAGCAATGTCCAATCGCCACCTTGCCCTGGCGGCGGCCGTTGTCTTCGCGGTTGCAGTCTTCGTAGGCGCATTTATCGCGGCGCCGTTGTCATTGGGATACGGCGTGGACGTCGGTCTGATGGTCAACGCTGTAGCCGCGTTCGGCTCGCTTGCCGCGGCTGGCGCTGCTCTCTGGATTGCGACCACCGATCGGCGAGAACGGAAACGAGAGCGTGACGCCGAGGACGCGGCGCAGGCCCGAATGGTAATTGTCTCGCCGCGGCGCCCTGATAGCCCGCTGGAGCTGCAGATCGCGGTCACGAATCTCAGCCCGAGAGTGATCGTGAATTTGACGTTCGTCCGGTTGGCGGTTGAGGGCCACGATTTCGGCGACTTACAACCGACGATCGGCCCGTTCCCTGTGGTCGCGCCTCCGGTTGCATCGGTTCCGCACGGTGGGTCGCTGGCCGGGAAATCGTTGTTCACGTTCGACCCGCAGAAATACGGCCGAACTCACCCCTACTTCGCAGCGATTAGAGGCGGCCCGAACGGGGAGTCGCAAACAATCACTCCGAGAACCCGGCTCACGGCAACAATCGGGTGGACCGATGCAAGCGGAAAGACTTGGGAGCGGACGGGCTCCGGGCCAGCCGATGCGTCCAAGGTGGATCTGTCGGAGCCCGTGCTATTAGACGCCTAATCAGGGCTTCCCCGCACTTTCACTCCACCAATTCCCATGTCGTCGGCGTCTCAATGAAGCGACCGAGGCGGCTGATCTGTGACCAGCTTGATCCGCAGCCGACCGATAGACGCTGCTCGGCCTGCTCGGTGAGTGTCGTGTACCAATAGCCTTCGTCACGTCGATCTTCGGCAATGTTGATTGCCCCAACGTACTGGCCGTCGATAGGGAACCGAACGACCGCGAGGTGTTCTCGTATGCGTGGATCGTTGTGCGGATCAACTGGCGTCCACCCGGATGCGTATTCGAACTTGCGCGTAGGAGTGGCTAATTCGCGCCAGCTCATGACCGGGGTTACCCCTCCCCAGTCGGTAGTGGCGGTGGTTTCCCAGTGGGCGCCACTGCGCACCGCGACGTAGTTGTATCGGCCGCGAGCGAAACGAACAAGCGAACCGTCTGGAGGTTCGGGCGGTGCTGGTGGCCACGGAACCGGCGGCAGTGGTTGCAGCAGCGGTAACATGTTCGACAGGTCGTAGTCGCGCGGGTCGTCTTGTTCGGGGACAAGCCTTGGCATCAAAGCGATTCCATCGTTGAGGAACTCGTTGTCGACCTCGTTGGCTTTCATACCGTAGATCCGGACTTCAGCCGCCACTGCCGATCCGATGATGTCGCCGCGCGACGCGGTCAGCAATCGGCGTTCGGCCAGCCGTCGGATCATGGGAAGGTAGCGCAAGCTCATTTGCGGCGTCAGTTGGCCAATGCACTCGTCGTCGATGCGTACCTCGACAATCGGCTTGGACTTAGGCGAAGCTACCGGCCGCTCGTGAAGGGTGACGAAGAGGACGCCGCGGCCACGCCGAGGCACGAATTTCAGCAGCGCGTCGTAATACTCGTCCTCTTTCGTCACCTGAACGGACCCTGAGCTCGGCAACAACGTGTACGGCACCGCCGGTGGATTGTTCACCGGCAGTGCAAGATCGGACTCACCCAGCGCGAGGAAAACACTGACATTTAGGTTCCATACCTCGAGCCCGTCGGACTGATATCCCGAAATGCGGGCGCCAGTTGTCGGAATGCATCCAGAGGCTATGGTTCGCCGGACAACACCGGCCCACAACTGTGCGTCAGCCTCGGGGACGTACCCGAGCGTGCGGCCGGTGTGCCGCACTGAAATCGCCCACTCGCCGCGGTCGCCATACGGCTCGGGTACGAGTTCGACATCCGTCGGTGGCAAGCGGTCCGCAGCCATCTGGCCCAGATCGAGCAGACTTGCAATAGCCGGCTTGAACTGTTCTTCAACCGGCACTTCATAGCCGCACCACGACGTCACAAAGCCCCACAGTCGGTAGGGAGTTCCCACGCAAGTGAGACTAAGCGGCCCGGCCCGAGAATCACGGCCAAACAAGAGTGCAGGAAACCGGCAGAGCTTTCCGGCGCTGGGAATGTTCGCGCCGGCCGACCGCGCCGCGCTCGCGCAACTATTGCGACGGCGCGGGGTTAATCGTGAATCCGAACTGCGTGAGAGGCCCCAGGATGGATGCGTCGCCCGCCATCACGGCGAATACCCAGACCGTGCCATCTGAAGATTTCGATGACGCGTAGTACCTCATCCGAAGCATGGCAATCGCGTTGCGCATCCTGAAATCGGAATCGAACGTGCCGATCGAGATTGCGCCGCTCCCGCCTTTCGGAATGCACAACGCTCCGCTTTCGGCGCCTGGCAGCGGGTGCCCCTCTGCGAATGTCCCTGTCCGGCAGACTGACTCGATCCATTGCTCCGATGAGCCGGTTATGGTGCCCGCAGTGTTCTGACTGTTGGTGGTACCTGAATCCGAGCGGGTGGATAAAGCAATGACAGCCACTACGACAATCGTCAGTGCGCAAGCGGAGCCAATCGCGATCCAGATCCATCGCTGAGGCAAGGCGCGGCGCGGCGGCTGCGGACCCCATTGGTTCGGTGGTCGCTGACTCCACTGGTTCGGCTGCCGATTCCACTGAGGCGGCGGCTGTCCCCACTGTGGTGGTTGCTGTCCCCAACCCGATTCCGGCCGTCCCGGCGGCGTCATAACTCTCCCCACAAGCCTGCGCAAGTCACGCAGCGTCGAGCGCATCGCGCAAGGCCGCCCCCTCGGCCGAAATCGTCAACCGCGACCGCGGACGCCGGTTCGCGAACACGTACTCCGCACTCGGGTCATGGGTGGTAGATCTGCCACGTCGAGCCTGGCCCGGCTAGCTGACCGCCACCGGCGTCGGCCGGGAAGCACGCGACCAGGTAGTCATCCGGTGATATCGCCATCGCGTAGGGCTGGGAATTTGCGCACGAGGTGCCGATGGTCTGCACTCCGATCACGTGGCTGAGGTCGTCGGTGATCCAGTGCGGTGTGGTGCCGGCGCCCGTGGCGCCATCGCAGATGATCATCAGTCCGGTGTTCGGATCGCGGGAGATCTTTGACCAATCGGAACATTGTTCGCCGATGCGTGGACCGCTGGCCGCTGGGGGTGGCGTGGTTGTCGGCGCCGGCGGCGGACTGGATGGGGGCGGCGGCGGAATCGGTGCCGGCGGACTGGGTGACAAACTGGCCGGCGGCGTAGCGACCGGCGCAGGCGATGAAGGCGCTGTGGTGACCGGGCGCTCGTGCTGCCGGTAGAGCGTCACCGAGAACCACACGACAACCGCGGCGCTCGCACACAGCAACGCCACCAACGGAATCCACAACAGCCGCCCTCCCCAGCGATGGGAACGATCGGCCACCTCCTCCGTGTCGGCCTCCGACGACCACGCCAGCTCCGGAACCACGGTCGGCCCGACGTCGGGAACGATTGGTGTCGGTGCTTCCGAATGCTGCTCGGCCGCAACGGTTTGCGGGCTGTCCGCGACGCGACCAGTCTTGTCGCCGCCGTCGACGTCGGCGGTCGGTTGATCATCATCACTAGTCGCAGCCACATTGCCCCCTGATTGACGGCGGGTTGCCGGTGTTTCCGCGCGTAGTGAAGTCGGACTGGCAACAGAGTCGTTTGGCCCGGTGGCCTACATGGATTGTCTTGTGGTGCCGATGTTCCGGGGGCGCCAGTTCATAGGCGGGATGCGGCCCCGTTAATCGGCCTTCCAGCCTTGCGATTAGCTTCTCCGCCTGCGAGGGCTTACCTGTCCTTCCGCGTTTATAGCTGACCTCGCGTGTTTTGCCGCCGGGGAACACATACCAGACGCGATCGTCGTTGGCCACAATCACCGCGGCCATTCGGGGGCCCTTCCAGTCGTTGTGAGTGACGGCCCACAACCGCAACGTGTCGAAATCAGGCGAATCGGTGAAGGCCGGGAAAGGCCCTAAGTAGCCTGCCGATTCGTACAGTCGGTAAACCACTATGCGACTCCCATTTTCATTCGCAGGCCACGCCGTCGCCGTCGCGGTCAAGTCCCGGTCGGTATCCGGGCTGTCCCCTATAGATTGGCGCCGCGCCGGCGGCCCGTGCCGCCTTGCAGTTCGGGTAGTACACCGACGACTGCGGCGGAGGTGGCACGAGCGGCAACGGCGCGAGGGGCGGCGGAACGTATTGAGTGCTGGTTTGCGGTGGAGGGGGCATCAGCGGTAATGGCGCAGGACGCGACGACGAAGGAAAACGCGTTCCCGCCGAGGGCAGAACTCGCGACGATGAAGGAACTTTCGAGGATGCGGGAGGTTCCGATATACACGTCGTCAGGAGGTCCGACGCTTTGTTGTGTTCTTCCTGGGTCATCCACACGCCATATTTGGCTTTGACGTTGACGACCTGGGTGACGTAGGCGCACCGGAAATCTTTGTTGCTCGGCAACCACGTCGCCACGTCGCCGGCCTTTTTGTTCCGGTTGGCCTTTCCGCTGACCGCAAGGAGATTCAGCGGGTCGTTGGCGAATTGCGTTCGTTTGGGTTGGTCCCACTGCTGCGCACCTTTCTGCCAGGCGTCCAGCAGTGGGACGACGTGATCGATCTGCACCAGGACATCGGTGCCCTCGTCCCGATTGAATTGAACGTCTTTGCCTGTGTACGGGTCATGTAGCACGCCGGATTGCACGATGCAGCCGGATGGAGGGACGACGTTCGACAGGTCGCGCCGCAGGATGTCGTTGCGGGTATCGCAGTGGTTGTGGCCGAATTCGACGTCCACGTCGTCGGTCCAGGGTTGTCCGAATTGGAAGCGGGAGTAACCGGTTTTCGGCGCCCGGCCTTTGATCGCAATCGTCGCAAGTAGCGACAACGCCGCCCTCTGTGCCCGCGGGTTGTCTGTGCTGCCAACCTTTTCCCTCCTGGAGAGGTGGACCAGTAGCGCGATCAACAACAGAATGACGACGACGGCGACAATGGCGAGAACGATCTTGTTGATGCCGAGGCGGCGATCCGCTGATGGCATCTGCGCTTGCTCGACCGGCGGCGGCGACGAGGGTGCCGTTTCGTCCAGCCTTATAGCTGAGGTGGGTTCATCCGTGGGTAATGCTGAGGTTGCCGGTTCTTCCGCCTTCCCGGCGTCGCCCGTTAAGCCTTCACGGACGCCGTCAGCAAAAGCTTTCCAAACACTCATCGCGCGCTACGCATTGTCGTCCCCCACGGCGTTAGTGCCCCTACCAACGCGCCGCCGATAGCGCACCGCGTAGCGTACGTCAGCGCCGCACGGCCCGACTGCGAGTTCCGGCAGATTCGAAGAACATGAGGCCCCGGCTAACCGCCGTTTTTCGGCCACTGAATCGGCGGTGGTGGCGAGTTCGACCGCCATCGTCAGCGTCCTGTTCCCGAGCTGATTGAGACTCCTCGGCGCGGGCTGCACACGGGGACGTCTCACAACCTTTCAGCGTCCCCCTGTGGCTTCGCCGGTCCGCGCTGAGGGCTAACTGTACTGACCACAGAGGTTGGTGACGGCGTGGCGTGGTGACATGACGAAGACCTCCGAGTGAAGTGCGAGCTGTCTAAGAAAGCACTCACTGCCGGAGGTCTTCGTGTCCCACCGTAATGCCCCGT
>Ga0335075_10010276_pt1 | contig 14221 bp, 18 predicted proteins | sample Lox_Sample_24_FD_206723 | JGI IMG/M metagenome (GOLD analysis project Ga0335075, IMG submission 206723) | Soil microbial communities from Loxahatchee National Wildlife Refuge, Florida, United States - Lox_Sample_2.4 | ecosystem: Environmental > Terrestrial > Soil > Wetlands | place: USA...
CCTCGCTGGCTCGTCCGGCGCGAGCTTCCCTGACGTCAGCTGCCTCGACGGTACTGACCGAGTGGCTGGCGCGCGCTGGCGAGCATGTGCCGGACGATCTCGGGGTTCTCCTTGAGTCGTCGCAGTGCCCACTTGTGCGCGTCGGCGCCGAAGTTCACGGTGACCCTGACCGGATGTCCCGCCCGCAGCACCGCCGCCCGCAGCTCCTCCTCAATGCCCTTGAGCATCTGGAACTCGTAGCTGTCTGAAGAGACGCCGAGCTCATCCGCCAGTCGCAGTACGTGGAAGATGAGGTACTCGTCGTGGGTAGCGACCCCGACATGCACGCCAGCGATCAGATACTGCCGGACCACGTCGAGGTAGCTGTCCCTGATCACCTCCGGCCGGGCGTAGGAATGTTCCCGCCCCTCCCGGTAGGCGCCCTTGACGACGCGGGCCGGGATTCCGTCCGCGATGAGTGCCCGGGCGTCGCCCGCCGTGCGGTAAAGCTCCGCCTGCACGACCGCCTCGATGTTCGGCATCGTGCGGCGGGCTGCGCGCACCAGGTCGAGTGTGCGATCCACATAGCGAGCCTGCTCCATGTCGACCTCGACGACGCAGCCGGCCGCGGCCGCCGCCGCCGCGATCGAGAGAAGATGAGTCAGGGCCAGCCGCGGGTCGAACTCGAGTCCCAGCCCGGTCAGCTTGACGCCGAGGCGCACGTCAAGACCGGTACCGGCAACCGCGCCGGTCACGGTCAGCAGCTGACGCAGATGCCGCCCCGCGTACTCCGGCATTCCGGCAGCCTCGCCCACGACGGCCAGCGTCGCGGGCATGCCCTCGGCGGCGAGCGAGCGAACCGCAGCCATCGCCTCGGAGACCGTTGCGCCACCGAGGTAACGGCGTGCGGCGTGCCGGATGACCGAGGCCGGCAGCACGTCGAGAACACTGTTCATCGCACGGCGGGTTGCGGTCATCCCGGCATGCCTTCCGCTCCGTTCACGAGGGAAACGACTCCGTTGTGGCTAGTGTCATACGCATGGACGTGGTGGAAAAGGCCGCCTCACTGAGCGGCGAAATGACCGAACTGCGGCACGCGCTGCACCGCGAGCCCGAGGTTGGGCTGCACCTGCCCGGCACCCAGCAGCGGGTTCTCAGCATGCTCAGCGGCCTGCCGTTGGAGATCACCACGGGCAGCGCCCTGACCTCGGTGACCGGCGTACTGCGCGGCGCCCGGCCTGGCCCGGCGGTACTGCTGCGCGCTGACATGGACGCGCTTCAGATCGAGGAGAAGACCGACGTGCCGTACCGGGCCTCCTCGGGCGAGGCGATGCATGCCTGCGGCCACGACCTGCACACGGCGATGCTGGTGGGCGCAGCGCAGCTGCTCGCGCAGGTCCGCGACGAGCTGGCCGGCAGCGTCATCTTCATGTTCCAGCCGGGTGAGGAAGCCTGCGACGGCGCTGGTCACATGATCGCCGAGGGGGTACTCGACGCGGCGGGCGAACGCCCGGTCGCCGCGTACGCGCTGCACGTCATCTCGGCGCGATATCCGCATGGCACGTTCACCACCCGGCCGGGGCCGATGCTGGCGGCGTCCGATGGCCTGGCCGTCCGCGTGCGCGGGGTCGGCGGCCACGGCTCAGCACCGCATCTGGCCCGCGATCCGGTCATGGCCGCCTGCGAGATGGCGCTGTCCCTGCAGACGTACATGACGCGGAGCGTCGACCCGCTGGAACCGGCCGTCCTCACAGTGGGCTCGTTCCACGCCGGAACGAGACGGAACGTCATCCCCGAGACCGCAACCTTCGACGCGACCATCCGCACCTTTTCCCAGGAGGTCAGAGATAAGGTCGCCCGCGAGACGGTCCGGGTCTGCGAGGGCGTCGCGATCGCGCACGGCGTGGAGGTGGAAGCCGTCTACAGCCAGGAGTATCCCGTCACAGTCAACGACGAGACTGAGGCGGCCTTTGCCGCGCGGACCGTCGAGGCGCTGTTCGGCGAAGGCGCGTTCACACCGATGGCAAGGCCGGTCACCGGCGCCGAGGACTTCTCCAGAGTCATTGCCGAGGTTCCCGGCGCGATGGTCTTCCTCGGCGCGGCAGCGCCCGGCGAGGACTGCATGGCGGCGCCGTACAACCACTCGCAGTACGCGACGTTCGATGACGGCGTGCTGAGCAAGGGAGCCGCGCTGTATGCCGGGCTGGCTCTGCGCCGGCTTGCCAGCTCTGCCAGCTAGGCCCTATCTGCCAGCAGCCGGTCGCGTCGTCCGGAGTCTCGCGCATCACAAGCGCTCGCGGAACCAGTCGAGGATCAGGCTGGCGCGCATGATCCGGTGCGCGGGTGCGCCGCCGCGGCTGAGCTCGTGATTCTCGGCCGGGAACCGGACCATCACCGGGTCGCGGCCCAGTAGCCGCAGGGCGACGAACAGCTCCTCTGCCTGGGCGATCGGGCAGCGCAGATCGTCCTCGGAGTGAATGATGAGCAGCGGAGTCGTCATGTCCCTGACGTAGCTGACCGGTGAGTGCCTGGCATAGGCCTCCGGAGCCGACAGGTGGTCGCGCCCGACATAGCTGCGCAGGAAACCGGCGATGTCGGCGCTGTGCTCCATCGTGGTCAGGTTGTTGCAGGCCCGTTCTGAGCAGGCCGCCTTGAACCGGTCAGTGTGCCCGACCGCCCACGAGGTCATGAACCCGCCGTAAGAGCCGCCGAGGATGCCGAGCCGGGCCGGGTCGATCCAGTCGAACCGCTCGCAGGCGGTGTCGACGCAGGCCATCACGTCCTCAAAGTCGACGCTTCCCCATCCGGTGCCAGGGTCGCTGTCACACTCGGGCCACCGCACCGCCCTGCCCCAGTGCTCGCTGTAGCCGGAACTCCCCCGCGGGTTGCAGTACAGGACACCGAAACCGGCGGCGGCCTCGAGCTGGAACTCATCCATGAACCGGTTGCCGTACTGAGTGAATGGTCCGCCGTGCACGTTCAGCAGGGTCGGGTACCTCTCGCCGGGGAGTGCTCCGGCAGGGGGAATCGCCCAGCACTCCACCTCACTGCCATCGGCGGAGCGGGCAGCGAACCGCTGCGGTGAGCCGAGGCTGATCGCATCAGCGAAAGGCTGCGTCAGCCTGGTAACGGCATGCTCCTCGCCCTGCCCGTTTCGTGGATTGTCGGCTTTGAGGGTTTTAGTGAACAGCTCGCCTGTGCTTGCGGGCGTGCCCGCGACGAACGCCAGCCTTCCGCCAGCCCAGTTCCACTCGGCGATCCAGCGATCGCCGCCAGCGATCACCTCGGGCTTCTGCGTCCCGTCGGCACTCGCGCAGTAGAGGCGGACATTGCCGCTGTCTTCTGCCGCGAAGAGCAGATGATCACCGACCCACGACGGGCAGACGAGCAGCCCGAGCAGCTGGCAGTTCCGGTCGAGGCTTGCGGTCAGCACCTGCTGCTGTCGCGAGCTCAGGTCGAGTACCCCAACCTGGCGGTGGCGAGGATTCTCCAGCGGCGTGCGGTTGACGTAGTAGGCCAGCCGCCGTCCGTCCGGTGACCATGACGGCAGCGCGTACGCCGACCCGGGAGGGGTCAGGCGCTCGGGCCCGCTCGTGCCATCGGCCTGGACGACCCACAGGTCGTTGCTGAGGTCCAGATCCCAGGTGTCGTGCCGGGCGGATGTGAAAGCGATCCTGGTGCTGTCAGGAGACCAGGCGAGGCCTTCAGCCTGGAACGGCCCGGGCGTGACAGTGCAGGGCGCGGCGGAGCCGTCAGCCGGCACGACGAAAATGCGGTTCGGGCGGTCGGTCGTCCAGCCTGCCGCGTTCAGGCGGTAGAGCAGGCGGGTCACTCGCCGAGGAGGCATGTCCTTGCCTTCGCGCGGCTGCCCGGGCTTGCCGTACTGCTCTTCGTCGGGTTCGCGTGCCACGAACGCGAGCCGCGTCCCGTCCGGCGACCAGGCCAGCTCAGTGACCGGGCCGTGCCAGGAGCACACCGCAATGCGCTCGCCTGCCGTGGCGGCCGGCAGCACGCAGATCTCCGACGGGCCGTTCCCTGGCGGAGCCGAGACGAAGGCCAGCCGTCTGCCATCTGGCGACCAGCGCGGCAGGGCCTCGTGCCCGTCACCGGTGAACGGGTACGGCTGGCCCTCCGCCGAGTCTGCCGGGGCGAGCCAGATCTGGCGCCGGTAGGTGTTCGACTCGATGTCGGGGTCGATGACGGTGAAGGCGATCGCCGATCCCGTCGGCGAGACCTGCGGTTCGGCAATCTGGCGGAGTCTGGCGATGTCGTCCGGAACCATGAGCGCTGGCGTTTGTGCTGTCGGCGTGGTCTGTGCCGTCTCTGCCATGTGCCGCCTCTCGCTGCCTGCAACGGTCATGAGCGCAGATATGCCCTCATGTGAAGATAGACCTCATGCCGGGCGTCCCGACAGGTGAGCTGGGTGAGCTATCCCCTGACCGGGCTGTCGTCGTATTACGCATCGGGTGACCGTCTCGAGGCCAAGCACACCGCGTCCGACGTCGCCGCCAGGCAGTTCCCGGACTGGGTGCTCAGGCTGCTGGCTAACGTGGCGATCGCGCACGCACTCGACGCGGGCTGCGGCTGGGGCAGGTCGAGACTCACGTCTTCGAGCGCACGGTGCGCTCCGGGGTCCACACGCTGCTGACCGGCTACCTGAATACCGGTCGTTACGCCGCGGTGATGGCGGACCCGGCGGTCGATCAGGAGCGACGGGCCCGCATCGCCGACTGCTTCCGTGTCCGTGCGAAGCGATGGCTGGCCGACGAGGGCGAGATCGTTTCTCCGCAGCGGATGTCGGCATTCGTCTGCCACGGCCGGCGGTCCTGAGGTGCACTGCCGAAGGACGGCCCGACGGGCACCTCCCGGATCGCAACGCGCCCGTGCCGTGGTGAGGCGCAGGTCGCAGCACGCGGTCAGGCAAGGCAGGAGAGCGGGGCTCCGCCGTTGTAGGCGACCATATCGGCAAGTGCCGCCGTGATGTCGATAGGGGCGCCGCGCGGGATTCCGGTGAGCTCGGCGCAGGCGCGGTGGAGGTTACCGACGATCCGCTCGGCGTCCGGCCAGCTGGCGAAGTCGCCCAGCTCAGCCTCGCGCGCGGCGTCCAGCGGAGACACTGCGGCGTCGTGGGCACGGGAAGCCAGGTCCTGCACGAACCTGAGGTAATCCAGCGTCGCGTCCAGCGGCCCGTCACCGCTGAAAACCGGGCCGTGACCGGGCACGATGGTCTCGGCGCCGAGCGGCCGCACGACCCGCTCGAGGACCTCGATGGCGCCGGCCACCGAGCCCATCAGCAGGAATGGCGTACCGCCATTGAAGATCAGGTCGCCGCAGAACAAGACGGACCGGTCCGGGATCCAGACGATCGAGTCGTTGGTCGTGTGCGCGGCAGTGCCGACGTGGCGGACGTGCGCCAGCAGGTCTCCGGCATGCAGCGCGATCTGATCCGAGAACGTGATGAACGGCGGGTCGAGGGTGAGGCCGCCCCAGTCAGGACCGTCCCAGAACGGCAGCGGCCGCGGCAGCCCGAAGGCGATTGCCTCGGCCCGCGCGCGCTCATGCGCCACGATCGCCGCGCCCGGGAACAGGCAGTTGCCGAAGGTGTGATCGCCGTGGTGGTGAGTGTTGACCACGGCGCGCACCGCTGCCGGCGTCACTGCCGCAATGGCCTGCTGGTAGGCGCGCGTCCGGCGCCAGGTGGAGCAGGAGTCAATGCTGATGACTCCCTGCGGGCCCACCAGGAAGCCGGTGTTGTTAATCCACCAGGTGCCGTCTGGCTGCACGTAAGCGTAGATGCAGGGAGACACCTCGACGACTTCCGGCGGTCCGGGCGAGGTGATGTCGGCAGACAGGCTGGTCACTTGCTGCTGTCACTTCCCCCGCGGCGGGGGCTTGTCGAACAAGCCGACTCCCGCGGGCCGGGGCCGCTTGCCGGACGGGCGGCCACTGGGGTCGCGGGCGGGGCGGCCCGGCCGGCCGGGGCGGCCCGGCCGGTCGAATAGACCTGGCACATCGCCGGCAGCGCGGTCAGGCGCGTCGAAAAGGCCGGTGTTGCGGTCGGGACGGCCAAGCAAGCCGGCGTTACCGTCCGGACCCCCGAGCAGGCTGGGTTCGTCGTCCTCGTGGCCGCGGTCTGGTGCATCGAACAAGCCAATATGCTGCTTTAGCCGCTTGCGTGCCATATCGACCTGCCTGGTCCGCCTCGTCCGTCACTGGTCTGCCAAGACTAAGCCTGGCGGCTCTGCGCAGCCAGCCACCCGTTAAGCCCGGCGACGCGCGAGCCTGAGCGCCACGTCCCCGCGCACGGCCCGTTTGCGGTCCCGGAGTTCCTCGCGCACGTCGCGGTCGCGCTCGCGGGACACCTTGGCCTCCTCGGCGATGTTGAGCTCGATCGCCTCCCGCAGCGTGTGGGCGGCGGCAGACCGGACATTCTTGTCCGGGTCGGTCTCGGCCAGCAATGTCAGCTCGTCCTTGAGTTCGTGCAGGAGACCGAAGGTGCCGTGGCACGGGCACGCCGAGCGCGCCGCGAGCGCCCGCACTCTCGGGTCTGGCGAGCCCAGCAGCACGCGCACCTGTGCGACGTCGGCGTGCATAGCTCTAGCGTCTGGCCCGACCCCGCAGCGCGCAAACGATTTGCCGGCCGGCCGGCCAAGGCGCGCGAGGCTGCTGTGTTCCCCGACCCGCTCGGTGGTTTCTCGGTGGGTCAAAGCCGTCTGCTCAGACCCATCCGGCTCCCCTGCCAGCTGAGTTCACCTTCGGCGGGTGACGCCAGTCCTTGCAGAGGAGGGCAAGCTACAGACACGCTGTTGCTGGTGTCAGCTGCGGCGCGGGGCGACGGCGCTTCGGCAGCGCAACTAACGTCGGCCCATAGCTAGCGAGGTGCATTATGGGATGGATCTTCGGGATCATCTACTTCGTGCTTCTGATCACGCTTGGCGTTGTTTCGCTGCGGAAGGGCCACTGGATCATGTTCATCATCGGCCTGTTTATTCCGCTCTTCTGGTTCATTGGAGCGCTAGTGCCGCCGGTGGCCAGGAGGCGGATCTAGCCAGCTAGCAGGCAGCGGAATCCAGCCCGCTGTGGTCTGGACCCAGGCCGACCTGCGCTGCGCCCAGGCCCGGTCGCCAGAAGATGCCAAGTATTCAGGACTGGCTGTCGTGCACGTGGCGCGCTTTCCGGGTTGTGACAATCCTTCGTTTGCGCAACGACTCAAGCCATTCCTGCCCGCTGAGCAGTCGCGTGGTCTTGCCCGACCTGACCTCGCCCGCCGCGGCAACTGCCATCGCAACGCTGGCGGCGGTCATGTCATCGGGCGCGTCATACACGACGAGCACGTCATACTCGCCAAACGGAAACCCTGCCACCACGATCGTGGCTCCCAGCTCCTCCATGGCCGGCCGGATCAATTCCACCGGGTCTTGCGGCTCCTTGAGCTGATCCGCCATTGACTTGGCGGTATAGGAGGCCTGGTACATGTACAGCGGCATCGAGATCCCCATCGCTGACTGAAGATCACTTGATCGTAGACCCGGCTCAGTGAGCTTCACCACCCGCCCGCCTCGCCGACCGCGATCCGTCCGCAACCGCAGGACCCTAGCGGCGCGGTGAGCACACTGCCGTTCTTATGGGCGCTGCGCCAGGAGGCTGTAGGTGTTGGGCAGCTGGCCCTGCCACGCCGCGGCGGTCACCCCATGCGGCTGCCAGAACGGCTCCGGGTGCTCGGTTACGCGGCGAATCTGCAGGCCGGCACCGATGACCGCGGTAATGACCTGGCCGAGGGTCCACTGCCATTCGGTGGCTCCGCGGGCCGGGTAAGTGTCGTTCTGGTGGCTGCGGGCGAAGTAGCTGCGGTCATGCCGGATGCGGGTTTCGTCCTCATCCCAGGTCCACAACGGCACCATGGGGTGAGCTTCGTAGAGGAACAGGTGACCGGACGGCCGCAGCAGCCGGGTCACCGTGGCGGCCCAGGCGTCCAGATCCGGCATCCAGATCAGGGCGCCCTTGCCTGTGTAGACAAGGTCGGCGCAGTGGTCTCGCAGCGGCGCCGCCGGCAGCTGCCCGACTACGTACCGGCATCGCACGGCCATCTCGGCCGCCCGGCGCTGAGCGGCTGCGGCGGCGACCTCGCTGAAGTCAACGCCGATGCTGCATCGGGCTCCGGCCGCTACCAGGTCCAGGTCATCCACGCCATGGCCGCTTTGCAGGTGAACAACCACGGGGGACGACGCGAGCAGCGGCCGCAGCACCTCGAGTTCGCACGGGGCCAGCGACGACCGGGCTCTGGCCTGATCCAGAAGGTCCTGGTACTCGCGCACGTGCTTCTGCGACGCTTCTTCCCAGACCGCGCGGTTCCGCGCCACCACCGGATCCATGCCGACGACTATGGACCGAGCGCGTCACACCGCCAACTTCGTTTTCAGCCAGCGTGAGCGACCGGTTGGACAGGCCGCTGCCGACGGTGGCTCGCCCTCGGCGGCGCGGACGGGCCGGGCTCCGGGGAAACCTGCTGCCGTTGGCTCGTGTGTGCCTCAGGCTGGCAGCCTGGCCAGCCGGCGAGAGCGGAAGAGTGTCCGGCACGGCTGCCAGACTGGCCTAGGTCGTTCTCAGGGTCGGAGGCCTTTATGAGCGTCAGGTGGACCGTAACGATCGACTGTGCGGATCCGGCGACCATGGCGGCATTCTGGAACCTGGCGCTGGGATACGTCGACGCCTCGCCGCCGGAGGCCTTCGTCAGCTGGCCCGAGTACTTCGCCGCGTCCGGCATCCCGCCGGAGGAGTGGAGCGACGCGGCCTACATTGAGGATCCCGGCGGAGTACGTCCGTCGATTTCGTTTCTCAAGGTCCCTGAGCCGAAGGTCGTGAAGAACCGACTGCACATCGACGTCCAGGTGGGCGGCGGTCGCAGTGAACCGCAGGAGATCCGGTGGCCCCGGGTGACTGAGGCCGTGGGGCGCTTCGTTGCGGCTGGAGCAACCGTAATCCGTCACGACGTGTGGAATGGCGTCCCGGACCACGTGGTGATGGCTGATCCCGAAGGCAACGAGTTTGACGTGCTCTGACCACACGCGTCGCCGCCCCTCAGAGTGTGGAGTCAGCGTTAGACAAGGCACCGGGTCAGATTCGAGCCACGGCTGCTAAGGGCCTCATGCTCTCTCGCGGCCAGTGGCGGGCCTAAGCTCGGCGTCGGGTCGGGGCGATGGCTGCGGGTTTCGATCAGCCTGGTCGGACCGCTCGGATGAAAGCCTCAGCGCGGAGATAGCCCTGGCTGTGTGCAGCCTGACCGCCCCTCTGCTGATGCCCATGCTTTCGGCGATCTCGGCCTCTGACAAGTTCGCGTAGAAGCGGAGCACGAGGACTTCACGCTGCCTCGCCGGCAGCTCGCGCAGGGCAGCTACGATGTCGCTCAGACCGCGGTCGAGCACCTCAGAAAGGTCTTCGTCTGCCGTCAGCGCCTTCCGGTCAGCCACCACGCGATGCCGTAGTGCCGACCGGCAGCGGCTGACCACGGACTGCCGGAGATAAGACTCAGCACGCTCGGTGCTGGCTAGCCTCGGCCAGGCTCTATGCATCTCAATGAAGGCGTCCTGCACGACCTCCTCGGCCGTCCCGGCGTCGTGCATGAGCAAGGACGCCAGCTTGACGAGCGACCGGTACTGCGACACGTAGAGCTCGGTCAGCACCCTGTCCGCGGCCGAGCCATCCTCGGCGATGGCCTCACTGCCGCCGGTCCATGCACTTGTACCGCTTTCCCGAGCCGTCGAACTCAGGCCGGCGGCAGGGCCACTCACCTCTGGCGACTCTCCGGCCGTCCGCGCGTGCAGCCACGTCTGGTACCTGCTGAGGCCGGCCGCGAGGTCATACCCGACGGCAAACTCGGCCGCATGCTCGTCCGCGAGTCGCTGGTAAAGCCGCGAAAGCAGCTCGTCATCGCGCATGCTCACAGCCCGTCGGCCGCGGGTCGTCATGAGTTCGCTCCTTCGTCATCCGGGCTAGCACTTGGATAATCCGATCCGAGCTCGGCAATGAGCTTGAGACGCGCTCGTCGGAGGTGCGTGGCAACGGTCTTCTCCGACATCCCCAAGGCTGCGGCAATCTCGGCTTCCTTCATGCCCTGATGCCACCGCAAGATGGCAACAGCGTGCTGCCGGGCCGGCAAATAGCTGATGACCTGCCAGCACCGCTTCACGGCCATCGCCGAAAATGCTTCACCGGCTGTATCGGCCTGGGCTCTTCGGTAGCGTGCTTCGATCTGCGGCAGCCGATCCCGGAAGGCCGCGTCGCGGCGGAAGCCACTAACTGCGATGTTCGTAAGCGTCGTGCGGAGCCAGGCGCGCCGCTGATCCTCCGCCAGCTGACCCACGGTGCACCACGCCTGGCCTGCCGCCTCGAACGCAGCCTGCACCAGATCATCCGCCAGTGCGCGGTCGCCACGGACCACTACACACGCGTACCCGAACAGCCAGGGTGCATGCGTGGCAAAACAGGTGCCGAGTTCCTCAGCTTCGCCCGCCGAGAATCTCTCACCACGCACTGACGCCTCCGCCAGCGAGGACGTCCCTGTCCGGCTGCCCGGTCCCGTCCGGCCAGCCGACCACCTCCACAGTCGTCACGCATCAATGTCGCACGGGAGCCGCAAAATCCCTACAGCTCAGTCAGCTGCGAGCGGGATGTGAGCCGCCAGCTCCGCAGGTCTGGCTGGAGTCGCGAAGGGTGAGGGCGAGCTCAGCGCACTTCGGTGTAGTCGCTGCGGTCGAGCTGCAGGACGCCAGGGTAGTCGTCACTGCCGTTCGGCTCTTCGACGTCACTGTACTGCCCGGGGTCCAGCTGCACGACCTGGAAGCTGGCCCGGGAGAGCAGCTTGCGCATATGCCGAATCCCGGTCATGCCCGCGAGCGCGACAGCTATGACGGCGGCGAGGACCGAGCCGCCGAACACCGCAAGCCCGCCAACGACGTGACCCAGCGCCATCATGATCACTGCGGCCAGCAGGGCCACTGGTACGGCCGCCACCAGCAGCAGCACAAGCAGCGTCACGGCAATGGCGACCTTGGCCGACCTGCCGGGCGTCCGCTGCGCGTACCAACCGGTCATCATGCTCACCTCACAAGGCCCGCAGCCCGTCAGCTGCCCAGGCCAACCCGTTGCAACACGATATGTCGTGTCCTGCCTTCTCAACGCGTCTCCCGATCGGGATGTTCCCGGAGTCGTCGGGCGCCGAGTTCGGCCATCATTCGTCTTATCACTGCCAACTTGGAGGGTCGCGAGGATGTCGGCAGAAAATGCTGGGCCAGGTGCTCCCGAGCTGCCAGCGCGGCAGAAGGCAACGGCTCCGCGGAACGAGTTAGAGGCATTTACCCAGGAAGACCTGGCCTTGCTGTACCTCCGCCAGACTCGGACCGCCGTTGTGACGATGGCGGTCCTCGCGGCCGCTGGAGTCATCGCACTCATCGTCATCGGCATTGTCGTGGCTGTCGGCATCTCGCACGAGGACACCGTCCTGAAGCAGGTGAACGGCGGCTCCGCCGCCCAATGCCTGTCGCAGGGCGGCACACCGAATTGCTAGAAATACCTGGCTCGGCTAGAAACGTTCGCCGGCCTGGGGCACCTGCAACCTCGTGACGCACGGGCCACGCACTTCCGGGACCTAAGCCTGCCGACTACCCTCCGTAGCGATACCGCTGAAGCGGCCGCGGACCGCGGCCCGGCAGGGCGTCCGGCGGAGTATTCAGCGTAGCTCGGGATCCCGTAGCGACGTAGGGGACAGGAACGGCCGGAGCGGGCCATCAATGCCGACCTCCGGCGCCCGGCGGGCGATCCCGGCGAGGAGGTCAGCGACCTGAACGCGCGGATCGTCGCGGGAGTCGACCGTCACCAGACCAGCCAGCGGTGAGACCCTGCCCAGCTGGCCCACTGCCCCATTGGCATCTGCTGCCGGCGAGCCGGCGCCGTCGGTCAGTACATGCTGCAGCCGCCTCAGCCGGTCGGCCGTGAGAGCGCTCTGCTCGTCGTGAATCACCAGCACCTGGCGCTGTCCGCGGCTCCAGAACAGGATGGTCTCCGCCAGCGCCGGCAGCAGCGGCTCCAGCGGCGGCGGGATCGAGCGGTCATCATGTGCCAGCCGGGTGAGGATGGCCCATACCCGCGTCCGGCTGAGGCCGTCGAGAACACCTTCGGCCTCAGCACCGAGCGCGGCTCCGGCCAGCGCATTGCGCGCCAGGATGAAGCGCTCCATGACACTGCCGTCCGGGACCCTGCGATCCGGCTGATGCCACCTCTTAGTCCGGACGAGCTCGACGAAGGCCTCCAGGAAGACACTCCAGGCCGGCCCGACCGCCCTGCCAGCGCGGTACAGGGTGAGGGCAGCCGGACGATGGTCCTGAGTGAGGCGAGTACCAGCCCCGTAGGAAGGCTCGACCAGGAACAGATCGACGATCCGGGTGACGAGAAAGTACTCCTTGTCGATCACGTGGACGTGCGCACGGCCGTTCAGCGCTGCCAGAAACCCCTCCAGCGCCCCGCCCGCCTGCGAACCGCGGAGGAACCGCGCCGACTTGACCTCGCTCAGCGACTGACCGGACCCGGACCGGAACTTCTGGATAAGCTCGCGCGCCTCATCAACAGCCAGGTCGACACTCGCGTGCGTGAACACCGGTGTGGGCGAGTCCAGCATGTTGGTGCCGGAGAACCCGGACTCGTCACAGGCAATCTCCACGACGGCACCGCTCACCGGCTTGAGCGGCGGCAGTCCACCCTGGGGAGGCAGCCTCCGATCGCCTAGCACGCGACCAATGCTGGCCTGCGCAGGCGGATCGCACCAGCGAATTCCGCTCCCGACCGGGTGCGCGCACATCCGCAGGGCACGCCCGGTACCGAGCGACGTGTCGGTCGCGCGCCTCAACCGCCTGTCGAAGAGCGCGGCTGCTGGCTTGATCGAAGGGGTTCGCCAGGGCTGGCTAATCCCGAACGGTTTCCGCGTAGACCTCGACGGCCGCCGTGGTGCGCGCCACGTCGCCTGTTGCCAGCAGGTCAAGCAGCGCGCCGCGCAGAACCGCAAGCGCGGCGGTGCGCTCCGCCAGCCCTGCCTTCGTCCGGCGGCGCCGGGCCGGCTGGGCGGCAGCCAGCAGATCTAGCCAGTCGGCGACGGTCTGGGCAGCGAACGAGGCCCACGGACCCTCTGGTTCGACCAGCGACCTGGCGTAGGCCTCGACCCACAGGCAGAGCAGTGACCGGTGCTCTGCCGCTGCCAGCCACTCCCATGTCGACAGCACCGCAGTCGAGAGCTCTAGGTGACCGGCAGCCTGCGCGAGAGCAGGGCCGAGAAAGGCCAGCTCATCGGTGCGCGCCCTGGCGAGGAGCGCACGTACCAGCTCTTCCTTCGAGCCGTACAAGTACAGAAGCACCCGCGGGCTCGACCCGATGGCTGCCGCTAGCGGCCGCAGCGAGAGATCCACCAGGCCATGCGCGAGCACGTACTGGTACGCGGCCTCGAAAAGCTCTTCCTGGCGGCGCGACTGGGTTCCGCTGCTCTCGCTCATGCTGATACTGTGCCACTGAAACAGTCGTTTCAGTAAACGCGGTTCAGTGAATGTGAGGTGCGACGTGGCCGACCCTGTCTCCATCCGGCACCTGGGCGTTCCGGGGGATCTGGGCTGGGTAGTGATGGCCCACGGCGAGATGTATGCACGGGAATTCGGCTGGGATGCCAGCTTCGAGGGCCTGGTAGCCGGGATCGTGGCAGATTTCGCGAGCTCCCACGATCCGGCGCGCGAGACAGGCTGGATCGCGGAGCGCGACGGCCAGCGAGTGGGCTGTGTCTTCTGCGTCGCCAAGGACAGTGATACTGCGCAACTGCGGAACCTGCTCGTCGACCCGGCCGCTCGGGGTCACAGCGTTGGCAGCCGGCTCGTCAGCGAGTGCGTGACGTTCGCCCGAGATGCTGGCTACCAGAAGATGACGCTCTGGACGAATGACCCGCTCGTGTCAGCGATCCGTATTTACCTTGCGGCCGGTTTCCGGCTCGTCCGCGAGGAAGCCCATCACAGCTTCGGCGTCGACCTGGTCGGCCAGACCTACGAACTGGACCTCTAAACGCTGCGGCCCGGAGTGCACCTCAGCCCGGTGGCCATTGTCCGGCCGGCTTGCCGACCTCCCACTCGTGGCCGAACGGATCAACGACTCTGCCGATACGCCAGCCATGCTCGTCGGCGACCGGTGACGTTGCGACCGCGCCGGCCTCCACGGC